>Ga0265298_10000631_pt1 | contig 51570 bp, 68 predicted proteins | sample AusTroGonzalo_MG_3_FD_193486 | JGI IMG/M metagenome (GOLD analysis project Ga0265298, IMG submission 193486) | Bovine rumen microbial communities from tropical cattle in Woodstock, Queensland, Australia - Gonzalo_01 | ecosystem: Host-associated > Mammals > Digestive system > Stomach > Rumen ...
AGTGGAAATCGTTCGACACAGAAAGGGGCAAGCACATTTCAATTAGTAAACTTCAGCCAGGAGACAAAATCTTCGGCAAAGTGTTTGCTTCGAGTAGGCAGCTTGCAGCCCGTAAAATCTCTTATGAGGAATACGTAAGAGACGCTAAGGAAGGACGACTTAAAGAGCTGCGTACAACAGCAAAATTCTGTGGATTCGGATTTCTTTTCGGAATGGCAGCTTTGACATTCTCTACAAATACGCTCCGTATGGAATGGACAGCAGAAAAATGTGAGCAGTTTATTCCTGAATACAATTTGGAAAAACTTAGAGACAACTTACGAAAGCGATACAAGAACTTAAGTGAGGATGACCTTGCTTATCTTACTGTTGCTACATTCTTCCGTGACGAGTTCTTTAAGATGTACCCTGTACTTGAAAAATGGATTTTACAGCAGGGTGCTATTGCTGCTAAGCAGGGATATGTTCGTTCACCTTGGGGAGCTAGACGTTTGTTGCCACAGCTTACCTATCAGGGAAGACACTCTGACTCTAAGGAAATTAAGAACCTTTCAAACATTGCTGTCAATTCACCTGTTCAGAATTATGAAGCTGTTTACATGGCTAAGGCAATGGTAGGAACTTCAAGAGATATGGAAGCTAACGGATTCCACTCTTACATAGCCGGAACTGTTCATGACTCAATTGTACCTTTTACTTTTGTGGAAGAGCAAGACGAAGTTCTCAAAATCATGTTGACTTACTTTGCTACAGATTATCCTGCTGCTAAGGGAATTCCTTATGCAGGAGAGTGTAATGTAGCTGAAGTTGCAAAGGGCTTTATTTGGGGATACGGAGAAAGAGAAGTTAAGCTAAAAGAAGTAAAAGACGTAGTAATAAGACCACGTAATTATTTTGCCTAGTATACGCTTTTTAAGAATTTTTCGGAATTATACTTTGTGAGGGGAAATTGCTTAATAGGAGTTATACATGGACATTATTAGAGAACAGATTTTGAAGAACTGGCTGGACTTTTTGGAAAAGTCTACTAAAGCTCGAGAGAAATTGGTTAAGGACTTCGACAAAGCAATTGCAAAGTTGGACAATACAGTTGCAGAACAGCGTCAAGCAACTATTCTTTTGCTAAAGAAGGCTTTAAATCTGAACGACGGAGATGAGATCCAGTTGTTTAGTGATGGAAGTTATAAGATTATTCGAAAATAGGAGGTTGAATATGGACGATAATCAGAATACAGAAAAGGAAACAGTTACTCTTAATGGACGTGAAGTTTCTCAGGAAGAACTTCAGAGACAGAAAGAAGCAGCTGCTGCGCAGAAAGGTGCTAAACTTGAAGAAGTTAGCAAGGGCAATTACAAAATGAGACTTCAGGACTAAGCCATGGCAACAGCAGCAGAACGAAAAGCGATTAATGACACTCGTCTTCTTTTTGGTAAGTCTTCAACAGAAACAAAAGAGTTTTTTGAATCTATTGGGATTTCTGCTGTTCTTGCTTACATGAAAGGTGAGTCAATAGAAATTCCTTACGTGGGTTCTATTCAGCTTACCTATGAGGGAGATCAGGTAACTTCAAAGGGTCGTACAGCGAATCTTAAAGCTACTTTTACTCCTTCAGAATTTCTTGTTCGCAATATAGGACAGGTTGAAGATGAGACTAAGACTGACGCAGAAGAAATTCTTTTGAGCCGTCTTAAGCAGATTTTTAAAAACAAAATAAGTTAGTCAACAAAAAGAATTCGAGGACTTTATGACAACTAGTGACATTGAAAAGTACGGCACTCCTATCCAGAGTGCCGATGCTTCTTACAAACCACAAGAGGTTTTTGTTTGGGGTGGGAGACAGTATCCAAAATTTAAGTACTATGAGTATCAGGGTGAAGATTATGCTGTTCCTACTAAAGAATACAAGGCTTACTTGAAAGAAAAGGAAGACGCAAGACTTGCCAAGATCGAAGGAGAGTTCAAAAGAACTCTTGATGACTATTTAGGTAAGGATGCCCCTGGAAATATTCCTAAACTTCGTAGATATGTTCAGGAATTTGAAACTAAGTACTTCAAGCATTCTTTGTACATTTGGTCAAGATTTAATTCTACCCAGAAAACTACAACAGCGAGAGCTGTCTTAAAAGGAATTAAAGACGCTTACGGAAATAAGTTTTCTTGTTCGTTCGTTCTCGCTAACACTTTAATGAACGATTTGAAAAATTATGATTTCAACGACGATGCTAAAAGCCGAGTAGACTTTTACAAAGAAGTTGACTTCTTAATTATTGATGATGCTTTTACAGGGGACAAAGTTACTAAGTACAGCTCCGGATATCAGACTTCTTTCTTGGACACCTTTTTAAGAGAGCGTCTTGAAGTTAAGAAACGAGCAACCTGTTTTACTTCGAATATTCCTATTGAAGAGATAGGAAAATTCTGGGGACCATCGATTGAAGCTCTGGTTAACAGAACTTCTTTTGCTATGGAATTTAATGATGTCTTAGGAAAAGACACAGACTTTGATATAAAACACATTTTTGACTAAGAGGAATTAGATGGCTTCACCGTTATCTTCTATTACTAATGAATTGCAATTACTTCACTTTCTTCTTGATGAACCAGAAAGGGTAGTAGCCATAAAAGACAATTATTTTATTTCTTCTGATGGTCACGACTTGTACGAAGTTCTTTATGACTTGTATCAGCAGGGAGTAAAGCCTACAAAAGAAAACCTTGTAGGAGCAGGAAACTGCGTAAACGAAAAAATAACTCCTGAGCTGATTGATAAAATTATGTCGGTAGATTACGACCCACAGGCGTTCGACCATTATCGTTACTTGCTTCAGGAAGCATTCTCTCAGGATAGGATTCAGTCTTACATCTTGAAAGAGTGCTCTAAGTCTGTTACTACAAAAGGACGTCTTGATGTAGAACGAATGGAAGAGCTTGTTGGTGAATTGCAGGACTGCATTAGCCTTGCTAAACATACTGAAAGCGAATTAAAGTTTTCCGGTGATTTGTTTAAGGACTATGAGAAAACTGTTGAACAGCGTGTTGAAGGAGAAAAATTCTATACTACAGGCTGCTCAAAACTTGACGAAGTTTTACCAACAGGTTTTGCACCTAAAGAGATGACTACTATTTTCGGTTCAACAGGTGTTGGTAAGTCTACATTTAAGATGTACCTTAAAAATCGTCTTGTAAATCGTGATGTTCCTTGTTTGGACGTTACTCTTGAAATGTCTGAAACTGCAGAAATGGATAGGTGGATGGCTTCTCGTCTTCGTATTCCGATGTCACAGTTAGTAGGAACTCCGTCTGAGCCTGTAGATGAATGCGTACTTCAGATGATTCGTAACGAGAAAGCAAAGCTGCTTAAACGCACTAAGTATGCTATGCTTGATACGTCTAAACTGTCAATCGCTGAATTGGAGAAAACAATTATCCAGTTTAAGTTGAAAGCAAAAGTAGACTACGCTGTTGTTTTAGTAGACTTGGCAACTATGTTGGATGAGTTTGGTTCTGGAGAGGCAAAAGACTACGAAAAAGCCGTAAACCTTTTGCATCCTGTTGCAAAGAGAACTAACACTCATATCGTTCTCGTAGTTCAGGCTGTTCAGAAAACTCTTGAAAACCATCGTCCTACTACATTGCAGGGAATCAACCTTTTTAGACCTTCCCTTGCTTCTATTAAAAACTCTTCGGCTATCGCTGAACGCAGTAGAACTGTTTTGTCAGTATTCCGAGCAAAATACTATGCTACTCGTTTCTTTCCGGATGACCCTCAGGTAGATGACCTTGAAGACGTTGTAGAAGTTCAGGTACTGAAATCTAGTAATGGTGCCGTAGGACAGCGTGTACAGTACCTTCATGACGAAGGAATGTTCCGCTTGTTTGCAGTAGCTGAGGACTATATTCCTCGAACTATATCGAATTTAGCATCGTTCTCTCAGGATGACGATGATGAATTATAAAATTAATTTGGTGGAGGATAAATATGCCAAAATCTCATCACACAAGAAAGGGAGTTACAAGAACTCACACAAGACACAATGCGGGAAGAGCTTCCCGCAGTAGAACACGCTGTCACGGAGGAAAGTAATATGGAAGAAGTAGAAAAGAAAACGAAAAAGACCACTTCTAAAAGAGCACCGAAAGTTCTCAAAGTTCCTTACACTTCAGAGAACAAGAAATTTATTCCTACTTACAAGTCGAAAAGTGCTGGAGGATTCGACGTATATGCGAATGAATCTTTTTGGCTGATGCCAGGAAGATGGCGTCCTGTAAAGACTGGCTGGCGTTTTGCTCTGCCTGACGGATATGCTTTCTTGTCATGTTCTCGTTCAGGAAATGCTGTTAAGCGTGGTTTGATTTCTCACATTGCTCCAGGAGTTCTGGACGCTGATTATCGTGGTGAATGTTTTGCTTGTGTTCGTAATGTTTCCTTGCTTCCTCGCAAGATAAACAAAGGCGACAGAATTCTTCAGTTTGTAATCGTGAAGATTGAACAGGCACAATTTGAACTTACTGATACTCTTTCTGAAACTGAGAGAGGATCAGGCGGTTTTGGCTCTACCGGAAAATAAGGAGGATACGTATGAGCGATATTTTTGAAGAAAAGGCAGCTGATGTAGAATGTGACTGCAGAGAAGAAATACCCGAAACTCTTGATACTTTTGATGAAAAGAAGTTCCTTGAAGACACTCGTAAGAGATTCAAGATGGAGCAGGATAGAGAACTTCTTCGCAAGAAGAAGCAGGAACTGGTTGCACAGGTTCGCAAAGAGCTTAACATAACAGAAGATCCGGAAGATTCTCCGTTCATGTCTCGTCGTCCGAAAACTTCTGAGATTCCAGAAGAGGATTACAAGGCTCTTGTAGACAACATTGTTCGTCTCAATAATCGTAATACTCAGATTATCAATACGTTTATTGATAAAGCAGCGATTGAGAAAGTTGCTAAGCAGTGTTTGTCAGGAACCATGGTTGAAGAATACTTGAATAATGAAGCAACTCTTCATACTCTGCTCGACCGTGTACAGTCCGTAAATATCAGCATTTCTCATGGTGAACATTTTGCTAACATGGGATTTGGTTCTGAAACTCGTCGCTCTAACTAAAGAGGGTTTCTATGGAAAGAAACTTAGACTTGGAAGCACAGGGAATTTTTCCTGAAGGAGATATAGAAATGGCAAACGAAAAAAAGAATGCAAAAGTTCGTTATGAAGTTATTCAGACTCGTTCTGGACAGCTGTTTGTAATTCGTGGTGGATGGTCAGCAGCCGGAAATAAAGTTACTGACATCTATTCTTTGGCAGTTATTCCTACTAAGGATCGGGGAGTTACTATTACAATCACAAGATTGGATCAGGGTACACTTCTTGCAGAGTCAGATGGACTTATTCACATTAAGGAACATGTTATTGACTTGGCTTATTTCTTGAAGGATGATGCGCAGCTTATTCGCGAAATTGGTGAAGCTGACAAGATTGCTGGAGCAAAGAATTCAGGAATCATTCTGCCACAGGATAATCCAGGAGTTATCAGATGACAAATCCTGCGTTACCGACCTTGGTAAGACTTGTTCACGATAGATTTATCTACCGCTTACGGAAAGTTCCTTTTAATAAGAATCTTTTCGTGCTGTCTTACAACCAAAAAACAGCTTTAGTGTCTGCCAGAGAAACTGGGCAAACTTGGGTTGTTCGGTGGAAAGACTTAAAGGTTACACAGTTCGACTAACTCAGAATGGCTTTTTTACGCTAAAAACCAAAAAAAAGCGTAAAAAAGCCAAAAATTTTTTAAAAAAGTAAAAATTTCGCTTGCCTTTTTCGGAAAAAAGCGTTATAATAGAAATTGTGAGGTGGCAAAGCCACTCCAAATAAATTCGGGAGGTTCAGATATGAACACAGACAAACTTACAAACGGTCGTCTTCCAAACGGAGACATTTCGGTTCCACTCAAGTCTTTTGAAAAGGAATTAAAAGCAGTTATTACAAAGGGTACAGAAACAGGACTTACCCTTCAGGACAAGGCGAGATTCATTGCAGTAGCAAAGGAATTCACAGACGCCATCGCTTACTACACAGACGCTTGGACAGCTGAAATCAAAGGTCAGGCAAACTTCAAAGAGGATTTTGTAGACCTCGGAAAATCAGTTTACTTGCGTGAGGGAGCAAGCATGTCTGAAATCAGCAACGACGCTATGGATGAAATGAACCTTGCTGAAATCAAAGCAGCTGCCAAGCTCACAGAAAAGGGCTTGAAAGACGCAGGAAGAGCTGACCTGATTACAAAGTACAAGTCAGTTACAGGTAAGAAAGCACCTAGCTTAATAATAGGAGCACTCAAATAGCACAAACAGGGAAGGAAACTTCCCTTTTGCAGGAGAGGGCTTCTGGCTCTCTCCTTAATAAAAAGTTCAATGCACGGGAGAAAAGCATTATGAGAAAAACAGAATTCGAGTTAGCATGTGGGGCAAAAGCCGGAAATCAGGATGACCTTATGACACTTTGGTCAATGTACAAGAACGTTTGCATGGGCATACTTTACAAAGTAGCTCACTTGGAAAACACAGAATTAGAAAGTGAAGCATTCATCGTTTTCCACCACAAACTGTTTGACTTGTTCGACCCAAACAAAATTGGTTGTAAGCCTGAAAGCTGGTCTTTCTCTTTCATGGTTACAGGTGGAATGAAAAACTTGCGCAGCAAGTTGATTAATGAGAGCAAACGCTACAATGAAGCCGTAAAGCTCTCTTACGTTGAGTCAGATGACGAAGAAGGTACACAGTCTGTAGCTCAGTCATCTCAGGACAAAATTAACTACCAACTTTACGGAGCACACACATTTGACGTATACAATCCGGAAAAGTTAGTAATAGCTCAGGAAGAGCCGATTGACATGAGAGTAAAGGTTTTTTACGCTAAGCTGTCAGCCTTCGAAAAAGCCCTTCTTGAAAAGCGTAGAGCAGGACTCAAACTTCAGGAAATTGCAGACGAGTTCAACTGCTCTTTGAGCAAAGTAAAGTCACACTTGAAAATTGCAAAGGAAGTTGCCTCACAGGTTTTTGAGGTAGCTTACGCTTAAATAGAACGAAAAGGGCTGCCGGATATGACAGCCCTTGAGGAGAATCAGATATGATTGAAGAACTTTTAAACCAACTTAAAAACGGAAGAACCAAAGAAGATTTCAACGCTGTAAAAGACGTACTTCTTATTATTGCGAGCAACATGTACTACGACGACAAGTTGACAAACGATCAGTACAACGAAGTTTGCAAACAGCTTTGCAACCTTAGAGACATTATGAACAAGGCAAAGTAAGGAGGACACTATGGCTTGCGATTTGAATTGCGGAAAATGCAAAAAATACGGTTTTGTTGAACAGATGGAAAACTGCGTAAAAAGCGGAACTTGCAAGTACTATCAGACAGGGTATTCAGTGCACTCGACTCTGGTTAGCCATAGCTTACTTATGAAGTTTTCCGGCAGCAAATTAAATGACAAGCTGCCTGTAGCTATAGCCAACTGGTTCAGAGGTTCAATCAGCGTTTGGTACAACACCTTGATTCCGTTAGCTTTAGTCACACCTTGGATTGCAGCTAAAGCCTGTGCAAAACATCACCCTATCAATAAAGCTGTAAAAGCATTCTGGTCAGGAGCTAACGATAGCTCTTGGGATTACTAGCATAAAGGGCGAAAGCCCTTTAAGGAGTTTTTATGGTTTGTACAAATAAAGAAGAATTAATCGGATACTTGAGAAATCAGCTCAAGACAGATAGACTTACCGCTTGGAGAGCATTGAAACGAGTTTATGAAAATCAGACTGCAGATGAGCAGACCTCCGAGTTTACAAAGTACGACAACGGAGTAGGCTTCACAGGTTCTGACAGTGAGTTCCTTTCAAGCCTTGCAAAGCAACTCCTTATGTATGGAACACTTTCTGACAAGCAGACAGGCTGCTTATTTAGACTGATGCCAAAATACGCTCGTCAGATAATTGAAGGCTCAATAGGAGAGGGTAAGATTATTCACAAATACAATAGGTACTTTACCACACAGGACGAACTTATTCTCTATGAAACTTCATTAACTAACAAAAAGGAGGGCTAACAAAAAGTAGCCTAACTTTTGTTATGAAGCACGGAATTATAATAAAGGACAGGGAACAACCACCCTGTCCTATTTTGTTTGGAGGATAACAACATTGAGAATTCTTATTTCTCACCGTGACTTAGACGGTATCGGAGTAATTGTGTTGAGAGACTTTTTTAATTTGCCTTTTGACGCTGTTTATTCCTGGGACTACGGTTTTATTGACTTACCTGAGTGCAAAAAGATTATTGACGCTGCCGACGAAATTATTATGGCAGACCTTTCAATCCCTGAAGAAAGCTACGATGAACTTATCAAAGCCGGAAAACACATTGAAATTTACGACCACCACGACACAGCTAGCTGGTTAGACAAAAAGCAAGGTTCTATCCATGACGAAAGCCGTTGTGGTACAAAGATTTTCTTTGAAGAATACGTATTGCCAAGAGTAGGAAGATACAAGCCTATTGTAAAACAGTTTGTTGACTTAGTAGACATTTATGACCGCTGGGAGCTGGAATCTCCACTCCGTAAAGAATCTGAAAACTTACAGCGAGTTTGGACAGCTTACGCAAACTGGAACTGCCCTGACAACATTATGCAGCACGACCGCTTTATTACTCAAATGTGCCGTAAGTTTACTTCTCAAACTGAATTCAGTTGGAACATTACAGAACAGTCTTACATAGATACAGCAATCCAAAAAGAAGAAACTTCTTATCAGCAGGCTTTAAACATGATTAAAGACCGCACTGATAATAGAGGAAAGAAGTTTGGAATCTGGAAAGCATGGGGAAGAATTTCTATTACAGCTTCACGAATTCTTAGAGAAAGAGAAGGATATGACTACCTTATCTGCCTTCAGGATTCACCAGATAACTGGGGCAAAGTTTCTGTACGCTGCTTAGAAGAAGTATTTGACGTAACTCAACTTGCTTCAGTAGGGGGACACAAAGCAGCAGGAGGAACAACACTTTCTTCAGAAGATGCTTTTGCCCTTTGGGAAAAAGACATGTGCTTCAAGTACGCTGACGAATGGAAAGAGGACGAAAGCCCTATACAAATGTGCAAATCATTTTAAGGAGAAAATAGATGACAAAAGAACAACAGCAGAAACTTGACGCAACTCTTTTGAATATTCAAAAGAAGTACGGCAAAGAATCTATCTCTCTGTTTGGAAAGAATCAAACACGAGTAGAAAGAGTTCCTATCAGTTCGATGAACTTAACAGAAATGATGGGCGGAGGATTCCCTCGTGGTCGTATGATAGAAATCTACGGTCCAGAAAGTTCAGGAAAAACGACTTTAGCGGAGTACTTCGGAGGACAGTGTCAGCAGTATTATTATGAAGACAAACAACGCAATGGAGTAGTAGCTTACATTGACGTTGAGCACGCTCTTGACCCTATATTCGCAGAGTCTGTAGGCTTGAAGATGGAAGACGTTCTATTCTCTCAGCCTGACTCAGCAGAGCAGGCACTGGATATTGTAAACGACCTTCTCATTTCTGATGTCTGTGACCTTATTGTAGTTGACTCAGTAGCTGCCCTTGTACCGCAGGCAGAAGCAGATGGAGAAATGGGAGATCAGCAGATGGGTCTTCAAGCTCGTCTTATGTCAAAGGCTTGTCGTAAACTCCAGGCAAACATGACCTCTAAATCTGCTTCCATTATTTGGATTAACCAGATTCGTGAAAAGATTGGCGTTATGTATGGTAACCCTGAAACCACTACAGGAGGAAATGCTCTTAAATTTTATGCATCAATTCGTTTCACTATCCGCAGAAAAGAAAACGTTACAGGAGTAAACTCCGACGACATTATTGGAATTGTTTCAACTTTGAAATCTATCAAGAACAAGGTTGCACCTCCATTCAAGACTTGTGAATTGAAATTGATTTTCGGTAAAGGCTACCAGGTAGAAGAAGAATACGTGACAGCTTTTGTTAAGCGGTCTTTGATTACAAAAACAAGCAGTTGGTACAGTTGGACTTATAAAGACTTAAACGGAAAAGAATGTGCCGGAAAGGAACAGGGTCTCGACAATGTTATCAACTGGTTTAAAGACAATCCTGTAGTCTTTGAACAGATGAAGAAAAAGATTCAGGAAATGGTTGCAAAAGAAAATGCCGTTATAACTGAAAAAGAAGAAAACGAAGAAGAAGTTATCGAACAGCAGACCAAACTTGAAAAAGAAGCATTTGCAGATTTGCACACTGACGCACCTTCTGGAGCAGCAGACCTTGCGTCACAGGCTTTGGCAGCAGCGGAAAAGCCGGAAACTTCTAAATAGAAGAATTTGACTTAAAGCAGGAGCGAGCGATAAAATCGTTCGCTCTTTTTTATTTTTCGGGAATTATAAAATTAGAGGATAAGCTATGAAATTTAATTACATTAAACTTGTTAACTTCGGTAACATTAAGCACTTTGAAAAGACTTTTGACAAACCACTTCTTATTTTGTCGGGAGACAACGGAAATGGTAAGAGTACAGTTATCAAAGGTATCCGCCTAGCAGTTTTCGATTCTTACGATGGAGTTCTTCAGGATTATGTAAACTGGGATGCCAAAGAATTTTATGTTGAAGTCGGCTTTAATCATAAAGCTGTTGACTACAAAACAACTGTACGCTACGACGGTTCAACAGAGCGAGAACTTTCTTTCGGAACAGAAACTTATTCTGGAGATGAAGCTAAGCGGAAACTAAAAGAAATCCTTGACCCAACACTGCTTAAAGCTGCTATGCTTTCTCTTGAGCAGGAAACAGATATTGTTAAGGCAAAGCCTGCAGAACGAAGAGACCATCTGAAGAAAATTTACAACTTGGACTTTAAGCAGGCTTTGGCAGGAATTGACGCAGACTTGAAAGAGCATTCTCTCGAAGTAGCTCGCCTTACTTCTACAGTAGAAGGAATAGAGCACAAAACTTATCTTGAGCCAACTAAGCCTGTAGAGCCTTTTTCTGTGGAAGAAAAAACTTCTATTGAGAATGAACTTAAAGCTAATGAAGACAAGATTACGGGGCTTAAAAAACTCGCAGAAGACGCTCAGAGTAACCGAGAGCAGTATCAGAAACTGTTGGATGAACAAACTTCCCTTAGCTCTAAAAAGGAAGTAGAAAAGCAATCTCTGGACGCACAGAAGGAAAAAATAAGTAAGCTCCCAGAAGATGAACAGGCAGAAAAGATTTTGCTTGAAAAGCAGCTGAAAGACTGCGAACAGGACAAAACTCGTATTGAAGGAGAACTTGGAGAACAGATTAAGCAGAAACAATCAGAGCTTACCGCAGCCAAGTCTTCTATGAAACGAGTCGGAGTTTTCGACGAAAACGCTTATACAAATCTTAAGGCGGAAATTTCGACACTGGAAAACAAACTTTCCGATTTAAGAAATGCCACAGACATTTGTCCTACTTGCGGTCAAGCAATTAACTCTCCTGAACACATTGCTAAGCGAGACGAGGAGATTAAACTTTTGTCTCAGCAGTTAGAGGAAAAGCGAAAAGACTTCGAAGCAAAAGCTGTCAGCAAGAAAGTTTATGATGAAGCAACTGAGCACAATCAGAAAACAAAGGAATTGTGTAGCAGCCTTGAACTTCAGATAGCTACTTTGACTTCTACAAAAGAAAAAGCACTTATGACCTGCGAGTCAAACTTGAAATCTACTCAGACAGAGATTGAAGTTCTGGCAGAAAAGTTCGCAGCTCAAAAAAGCCATCTTGAAGAGATGGTCACAGCTATAAACAAAAACATTTCTCAGATAGAAGAAAACGAAACAAAGGTAAACGCTTCTATAGAAGAATTAAAGCCAAAACTGTCTTCTGTAGACTACTCTGCTGATATAGCACAGCTAACAGCCCGTATCACAGAAGAGAAAGGACAGTTAGCACGATATGCAGATTACTTAAGCCAATTAAGTCTTTACAAAGACACAATGGCTAAAGTTGAGCAGCAGAAGAAAGAAGATGCAGAGCAGCTTGTGAAAGTAAAGCAATCTCTTCAGGATGAAGCTAAAGCGGTAAAAGACTGCGAGGTTGAAGCCAAAACTCTTAAAACAGATTTCCCTGTTTACGTAATTTCAAGAGTTGTAAAAGACCTTGAAAGTCGTATGAATGAGTTCTTGAAGAAAACTTATGGCGGTCGCTATACTGTAAAAATGAAGGACAAAGGAAACGCTCTTCACATAGTTTACGGACCAAAGGGACAGGACGTAGCTCTTTCTTCTGGGTATGAACGCAGCTTGTTCAACTTGGCATTTAAGATTTCTATTTCAAAGGCTATCAGAAACAAATGCCTTGTACTGGATGAAGCTGACTCTGCTGCAAGTCCACGCAACGCAAAACTGTTTTATCAAGTTTTAGCTCAGACAGTAGGACACTACTTTGAGCAGATTATTCTTGTTTCCCACAAGGATGAAGTAAAAGAAATGCTTGAAAATGATTACAAAGCAGAAGTTATTACTTTCGTATCAGGAGTGGCTCAATGAAAAAGTTTCAGGGCTACTCTGATGGGTCTGCCGACAATACAGGAGACAAGTCTGGGGGCTGGGCGTTTGTGCTAGAGTTCCCAGGTTTTAGAATTATTTCTTCTGGTTACGAAAAAGATACAACGAACAATCGTATGGAGATTTTAGCAGTATTAAAGCTGCTGCAGTACATAGATGAGAACTTCTTTGATGCTGAAGGAAATATTGAGATAACTTCAGACTCTCAGTATGTAATTAAGTCTCTGACGGAATGGCGTTTTAAGTGGGAAAGTAATGGTTGGAAAACAAACTCTGGACCTGTAAAGAATGTAGACCTCTGGAAACAAATAACTCCTTTGGTTGATAAACTTAAGCCGGAATTTAATTGGGTGAAAGGTCATGCAGGACATGAGCAGAACGAACTGTGTGACACTTTTGCAGGCACGTCAAGAGTAAAAGAAATTGATATAATAAGAAGAATACGAGTATGATTAGAGACCCAACAGAATATGAAGCACGCAACCTGCTTATAAGCTCTGGAATTCGATTTGAGGACAAGGGACATTATTATTCTATCAAATGCCCTTTCCACAAAAACGGTATGGAGAAAACAGCATCCGCTGCTTTGTATAAAGCTAACTGGCATTTTAAGTGTTTTACTTGTGGAGAGTCTATGCCTTTTTCAGCTCTCTATCAAGAATTAAAGCATGAGCCATGGAATGAACATGGAACAATAAAACTCGTAGAAAGGGATTTATACGAGCGAAGAATTCAGTCCTTGGAGAAGGAAAGAAGTTCTTTTGAAATTATTGCAGGACGGATTACAGAAGTTTATGACAACGCTAAGTGTTTGGCTTATTGTCGAAGTAGGTCTTTATCAGATGCCTTTATAAAAGAATTTCAGCTAAGAGCAACTGATCTGTGCCAGTTTAAAAATAAAAAGCTCTGGCATGATAGGTTGCTTATTCCGATTTATCATCAGGGAAAACTGTATTCTCTTGAAGGTCGTGACTATCTTAGAACTCAGGTTCCTAAGTGCCTTTATCCAAAGGACGCACAAGTAAGTATCTGCTTTAATCAGGACAATCTTAAGAAGGATCAGTCCTTAGTAGTTTGTGAAGGTCTTATGGATATTCCGAAAGTCTGGGATTATGTAACCAAAAACGTAACAGCAACTTTTGGCGTTTCCTTGGCTCAGGAACAGAAAGATTTTCTTAAAGACTGTAAGAATTTGATTCTGTTTATAGATGACGACGAAGCAGGACACAGCTCGATAGATTTCTTTGAGGGTTTTATGGAAAGTGACTTTAAAGTAGCTAGAGTACATGGGAAAGACCCTGGAGATTCAACACCAGAAGAAATTGAGTACGCTATTTCCCACGCAGTTCCTTTTGGTGAATTCATAATAGAAGAATCTGGCTTGTTTAAGCGGGACAACTTCTCGCTTTATTAATTATTTACGGAATTATATATTTTGGAGGATAAAATTGACAACAGACTATGCTTTAAGTTTGCGTCCGAAGTCATTGGATGACATGTGCGGACAGAAAACAATCGTCGCAGAGATGAAAAAGCGTTCTCTCACAATGGAGTTCCCATCCGTTATGATTTTTGGAGGGGATTCAGGAACAGGTAAAACCACCATGGCTCTTATCTTGGGAGCTTTGATGAATGACCCGAACCCTATCAAGAAAGACGGATACTGCGATCCAAATCCGGACAGCCCTGAGTACAAGGCTGTTTATTCAGAAGCCTATAATAGAAACGTTTGTTTTTACGATGCTTCTAAAATGGGAAAGGAAGACGTAGTTGCTCTTGAGGACGTTGTAGGAACCAAATCTTTATTTGGTGGAAAGAAAGTTATCATCATTGATGAAGCTCAGGAACTTTCTAGACATTCAAAGGGTGCTACTCTTAAACTCTTGGAAAAGAAGAGAGAAGATGTATGCATTATTTTGTGTACTATGAATCCTGAAGTATTTGACAAATCTATCAGAAGTAGAGGTCAGTACTATCAGTTCAAATCTCCTAACTCTGCAGATATTGCAGCGTACCTTTTTTCTTTAACTGAAAGAGTGGGAGTAGAACTTCCGGACTCATTTATTGAGCAGGGAATTTTTACAGTTGCAGAAAACTGTGAAGGCTCTGTTCGTATGGCAGTTCAAACTCTTGAAAGATGTCTTACTGCTGAGCTTTGGACATCAGAACAGATTCAGCAGGAATTCGGGTACATCAATTCTGAAAGTTTGTTGACAGTAGTTAAAACTCTTTTAAGCCGAAAAGCCGAAGCCTTTAAGCAGATTCAGGAATACGACTTGAAAGACTTTTTCTACCAGTCTTATAAGCTGCTTGCAGATTGCGTTGTTTACTTAAGAACAGGTCTTTGCGACGCTGATTGGAAAAAGTCTCAGTATGAAAGTTTGCGAAGCCTTATTAAAGAAGTGACGGAATTATATACTCTGTACACAGAAATTGACTTGAAAATGGGTAGCTATTTTAAAGAGCAATTCTGTAGAGTAAAGCTGACGGACTTCTTAGAGGTTCAGGCAAAGCCTGCTTCAAGACCGAACTTTGCTCCTTCAAATTCAACAGGACTTAAAATAAGATAGGAGATAATACTATGATGACAATTGACTGTTCTTTCATCAGAAAGTACGCAAAAATCTGTGACAGGCTTAAGGATACTAACCAGCCTGTATTCGACTCAATCAAGTTGGACTTCGCAAACCAGAAAGCAATTTTCGGTTCACAGAAAGGTTTCGGAACAATTAAGATGCCAGTAGACGGATATGATGGTACACAGAAATCTTTCTTGGTAAACTTGACTTCTTTGCTGGCTATTGTAAGCGAATTCCCTGTACTTGAACTGGATGGCTACACATTTAAAAGCGGTTCAAACAACGAATTTGAAATTGCTCACTTGGATGATGATTTTGACTATCCTTCATTCGATACAGTTTCTTCTAAGCCGTTCAGCTGCTCAAAAGAAATTATTGCAGCTATCAAGCGTGCAGGACTTTACACAGACCCAGATGGAAATGCTTCATTAAACGGAGTATTTATTCTTAACGGTTCTGTGGCAGGTACAAACAAATCTCGTCTTTGTGAAGAGAAGATTCCGGAACTCGCAGGGGTTGACCTTAATCTGCCACGTCCTGTTTGGGAAACAATGGCTCTTGAAGTGCTTGGAGACAATCTTACTATTGACAACACTTCTGCAGACAAGTTCTTCATTTCTAACGGGGATGAAATTATTATTCAGTTTGCTACTTCTTCGGTACTCAAGAATCCTCCAATTTCTGACCCACGCTTTATCGAAAAGTACAATCACCCAAGCTGCGTTAAAGTAAACAAAAACGCTTTTGCTCAGATTGTTTCCTTTATGTCACCTTTCGTAGCTTCAGCCACTGCAACTCGTATGCAGATGATTCTTACAGAGGACGAGCTGGAGCTTAAGACAGAAGACGGAAATCAGCGTATTTCCCGCAAGATTGCACTGAATGAAGCAACTCCTGGAGTTTTCACAGGCGAAAAGATTTGGGTAAGTAACGAGTGGATTAAAACCATTCTTTCTTCTCTTGAAGGAGAAACTGTTGTAATCCAGGTTGATCCTGCATCTGCTGCTTTGAATTTCTACACAGAAGAAAAGCCAAGTTTGCATATCGTTTATTCTAAACTTGCTGAGGTGGTAGGCTAATGGAAAACACTAAAGAAGAATTGACTTGTAAACCAAAACCTCTTGGGAGTTTTTCTCAGGATGGTAGACAGTACGGAAGAACAGCAAAAGGAACTGTTCTTCGTATAAATCCGATGACCGGAAAAGTCGTACCAAGAGTTCGCTTGTCTAAGAAAGATAGACTTAAGATGCGAGCAGAAATGAAAAAGGCAGCAGCCGAAAAAAGGAAGTAATAAAGATGTTAGGAACACTTAATGTAGAATTTGACCATGCTGATTTTCAAAGGAAGTTGAGACACTATTTTACAGACTCAGCTCCCGTAGATGTAGACCTTGTAATTAAAGCAGATTCAGTTCTTATTAAGGCTCTTAATACAGGCAAGGAAGTGGAATATTTCCTTCAGTCCTCTAAGACCGTTAAGGACAATATTCACGACCTTGCCGTTCTTTGTGAACAAAGTGTTTACCCTGTTCTTGAAAAAGAGACTTGGGTAAAAAGAAATCTTTCATTAGACGAAAGAAAGCAATATTTAATACAAGGGCTTTCCCTTGATGAAATAGAGCAGAAATCTCTCGTAAAAGAAGTAAAAGTTTTTTATCTTGCCAGAATTTCTGCTCCTTCTATGACCATGGTAATTAAAAGTTCTGAGGGTGAAATTTTTCTAGCTCAATTTCGACAGCCCCTTATTAGACTGTTGAGCGATTTAGAACGTCTTACACCTTCTGAACGTTACACATATATAAAAACTCACAGCAGCTTAAAGGAAATCACTAATGAAGTACGATAGAATTTTAATCGATGTCTCAAATATGTATTACAGAGCTTTTTCTGTTTCTCAGAATCTCACAGCGGAAGTAGACGGAGAAATGATGTCCACAGGTGGCATCTATACCGTTCTAAAAATGTTCAAGCGAATCCGTGATACTTACTTAGCAGAGGGCGGAAGAATTTTCTATCTGTTCGACAACGCTACATCTAGCGATCAGAGACGCAAAGAAATTGACCCAGATTACAAAGCTAATCGAGCAAAACAAGACCCTGTGTTCTATAGGGGACTTGACTATCTGTATCTTGTTCTCCAGGTTTTGAATGACGGAGATAGACTTATTCGTCGTCCAGGCTCTGAAGCTGACGACCTTGTTTATCCTGTACTTAAATCTTTTGGGGACAAAGGATACAACATTCTGCTCATAAGTAACGACTTGGATTGGAGTAGGTCTATGAGTCCGTCAGTTCACTGGATGGTAAGAGACCATGCAACCAAAAAGGACATAATCTACACACAGGAAACTTACAAAGAAAAATATGGCTTTATTCCAACTAACGACACTGTTTGCCTTTATAAAGCTATTCGAGGGGATGACTCAGACAATATTCCTGTTGGCGTAAAAAACCTTAAGTCTGAAACAGTTCTTGACATTATCCGTCAAACAGGTTCTGTGGAAAACCTTTATATTCATCTTCGGGAATTAGATTTATCAGACAAGTGGAAGCAGGCTTTTGAAGACTGCAAAGGAAGAGTTATGCTCAACTATAACTTGGTTTCCTTCCAGCAGCTTACTGTTTCTGAAACTCGTGACTTTACAGAAGTAACAACTTTCAATAAGAAAGTTTTAGGCATGCTGTACAGGACTTTGAAGTTTAATGCAGAAAAACTTGACCCACGTTTTGTTCAAAAGCCGGAAGAAGTAAAAACAGAAGACTTTTTTGGTGCAGAAAAATTCCCGAGAGCGTAAGTAGTTATGATACGATTTTATGAAGGAGAAGACGGTAAAATACTTGTCTCTATCGCAGGAGAAAACTTTTCTCAGCTATTGCATGTCTGTAAAGACCATGGGGGCAAGTTCAATAATACTGCCTATGACAGAGATGGCGACCCTGTGTTTAAGGTTTGGGAATTCGAGTCTATCGTAGGTCCGAGCTTAGCAGATGCCTTTCTCAAAATAGAGCCTGACTCTTTCATTCCTGACTACGTTTTAGACGCTGCCCCTGAAAATGATACAGAGTTTAAAAGATTCCGTGCTAACATAAATCCTCAGTTTGTTAAAGGCACTTTTAGAGGAGATTATCAGCGTAGAGCGATTTTAAAAGGGATTAGCCAAAACCGTTTAGCTCTTTTTCATGAAATGGGATTAGGAAAATCCTTTGAAATTCAAACCATCTTAAACCATCTTGTAGGCTGGGACAAGGTAGATAGATACGTAATTGTTTCTCCTCCGGAAGGAATTATCAACATAACTCGAGAGTGTTTGAAGTTCAATACTTTTGGGCTTACATGGGACGACGTCTACATAGTAGACACAGAACACCGCAATCCTTTTGCTGAAGAATTCCTTAACAAAAAAGTTATCGTTATGACTTACAGAAATCTGATTATGCTGCACGATGACTTTTACTTTAAGGCTCAGAAGAAAAAAGCGTCTTCTCGTGTAATGAAAAATTACATACCTTGGGAGAAGCTCGGAAACAAGTTGGCTCTTATCTTGGATGAAAGCCCTGCTATAAAGAACCATACTGGAAAAACTTTTAAAATTGTAGACAAGTCTAAAAAGTTTTTCGACTATCGGTATATCCTTACAGGAACTCCTGCTCCTAAGTATGCAGAGGACTTGTGGGCACAGTTCAGATTTTTGCAGCAGTCTTGTGTACCTACAGAATTTTTGACTTTCTTGAAAATGATTGCTAACATAGGAAATAGATATTCTCAAACAGCAGTAAACTACTACTATGAAGATAAGGTTCAGAACTTCTTGGACGGAGTAAGCTATCTTGTTGACCGAGAAACTGTTAAGAGTTCCGGAATAAAACTACCAGAACTTTTGGTCGAGCCTGTTTACTGCAGGATGTCTTCCCCTCAGCAAACTTTGTACCAGAACATCGTAACTAAAGTAGTTTCTGTTATCCGAGAAGAACAAGGAAAGATAACCAAAAGGGCTTTGCGTAACAAGTACAGTTACATGGCTCTTGCTTTGCACGACCCGACAGTTATAAAAGAAGGACGGTTGGATGAAGAGTACTCTTCTGCAGAATTAGTAGCTAACCTTAAAAATTGGAAAATAACGGATAACGGGAAATTTGAAGTAGCTAAGTCTATTATAGAGAAAAATGTTTCAGAGGGTAAAAAGACTATCCTTTGGTCGGGACATCCTGCTATCATAGACGCTTTAGCAAAGGAATTCGAAAAATACCATCCTTACAAACTTCATGCAGGAGTAGTTGTAAACAAGGGAGAATCTGTTGCTCAACGAAATGACGCAGTAGTAGAAGCCTTTAAGCAGAACAAAGAAAGCTGGCTCCTTATTGCAAACTACGCTTGTTTAAAAACTTCTGTCAACATTGTTGAAGCTCCAAGACAAATCTACTGGGATAGAGTTTGGGATGCAGAAGTTTTTGCGCAGTCTCTTAAGCGTTCTCATCGTATAGGACAAACTGAAAAAGTTATCGTAAATCCTTTAATCTTTATTGGTTCCCTTGAAGAAGAACAAGACGCTGAACTAAATAAGCGACTGGACTTTAATTCTAAGGTTTGGATGGAAAAAATTGCTCCTGAAGACAAAGAGGATTTGGACGCTCCTTTGTCACTGGAAGAATGCAAGGAAATCTTAGTAGGAAAGAAAATTGCTTAGGCAGTTGCCTATTTCTTTATGAATTTTTCCGTAGGCAAATTTAACATTCCAGACGTTATAGTAGACCAAGTGTCTGCTGATTTAGGAGTACCAATTCTCGAACTTGAGGACATGGGATTGAACAGAGAACGCCTTATCAATCTGGCTATCGTTCCATCCCTTCGTCTTTATTGGTGCTATTACCCTATCATTCTTAAAAAAGAATATCCTATCACTTCTTCCGTTGACATCGAATTCCCAGATGACGATGTTTTCAACGTAGCCATGGCTCGAGTGGCTGTTTTACAAAACGGTACAAAACTCGGCAAAAATCCTTTTATAAATGAAGTTATTATGAGGAAGTACAGCTCTTCTCGTTCTTATGGAAAAACTCCGGATGGACGAGACCCTTATGTAACAACATCTGTAAGAATTTCTGAATTAGCAGAAAGTCAGAGCTACATAAATCTTTCTAAAGCTGGAAACTTTAATATAGACATCGACAACAGAAGACTTTGGGGATACTCCAACGTTCAGGGGAACTTGGTTGTAAACTGGGCTAAATATTCAAGAGACTGGGGTAAAGTTCGCTTTGAACATGAATCCGATGTTGTAGACGTAGCTAAGATGTACGCTTTACGTTTTATTGGAGGAATTCGAGGTCAATCAGACCCGAACACAGGAGTTACTGCTGATGGCTCTGGCTTTATACAAAGAGCAGACCAGATTGAACAAAGTATTCTGGAAAATAAATGGAAAGCTAAAAAACCGCTTATAGTTATGCACTAAAATTTAGGCTCTTCGGAGCCTATTTATTTTATAAAATTGAAATTCACTTCTTAAGGAGTATAACAATGAAATTAAACGAATGGACTAAAGGAAAAGGCATCGTAATGATGGATCGTCTTTTTAAAGTCTTGTCAAAGAAAACAGGTGAAACTTACAAAATTTGTCAGATTCCAGATATTTATCAGAATCGCTACGGTAAGTTTGTAGGTTACTATGTGATTGGTTCTTCAGGAACTGTTTACAGAGCAAACTTTATCGTAAATGCTTCTACAGAAAATGTAGTAAGTATTGACCGCTTCGATAAAAATGATGACAAGCTCATCACACCAAAAGATACTCTTTCTTTCGAAGGATACAACATCGTTCAGATTTACAACTGCGTACTTGACTGGATGAGAGGTCAGGGAAAAGCCCTTACCACAGGTGGCTTTAAAGAATGTGTTGCACTTCACGAAGGTAAATGGAATGACGTAATGGCTCAGTTCTTGCAGCAGCAGCCAAACTGGATTAAGGATAGTCAAGCAGGAACTATGGATCAGGCTATGTTCTTCAAGTCTTACAAAGCATTCTGTCAGGCAAGCGGAGTTTCTGGAGATCCAGGACCTCTGTCATATGCTATCAAAACTTTCCAGTCTACTTTGGCTTCAGGTGGAGCAGGTTCTGCCGGAAAAGCAGCAGCAAAAAATGTTGCCGTACCAGCAGCCTTCCCAGGATCTCCTTCTAAGCCTATTCCAAGTAACGATGAACTTATTCAGAAGTACGGTGGAGGAAACGCTAAAGAATGGGCAGCATTCCTTGATGACCTTGACAAGCCGGAAACAACAAACCCTGTCGGAGTTATTAACCACTATCGTGAATACATTCAGGATATGGCTGAAGCTCCTGAGTACACAAAATCTGGATGTGTTGCATTCGGTAAAGGTGGTACAGGTAAGACTTTCCACGCAGAGGAATCGCTTAAAGCTCTGGGTATGAGCAAAAACGTAAACTACTGCATTATCGACAACCTTAAAGGTGGTGCAGGCGTATTCCTCGGAGCTTTGTACGACCTTGAACAAGACGACATGGCATTCGCTATCGTAGATGACTGTGACGTTATTTTCACAGAAAAATATCGTAACCACATGCTCCACGTTCTTGCTCCAGATGCAAAAGACCGCCACTTGACAATTAACGAATCTGGTTTGGTTTCTCCTAAAGGTAGAAAAATTGAACCTGGAACAGAAATTGACATTTCAAACTGCAAATTCATTTTCTGTACCAACAAAGACGTAACTCAGTTGGATTCTGCTTGGACTTCTCGTGTTCAGCCTTTCAACTTCGACTTTACAGATTCTGAAATGTTGACTCTTATTGGAGACTCTCTTGAGAGAATGCTTCCAGATGACCCTAACTTAGACAAAGCAACTAAGCTCAAACTTTTCCAGATGCTTTCAGCTGGTGTAGAAAAAGGAATTGTTCGTAACGTAAACTTCCGTACAATGACTGCTTCTTTAAAAGCATACTCGCTGGCTATTTTGCGTGGAAGAGATCCAATCAAAGCTGTATCAGTTGTTATGAAGACTTCTTTCTAAGTTTTCTACACAAGGGAGGGGCTTCCCTCCCTAAACTTTTTAGGAGACATTATGCGTAGAGAAATAAAATTAGATGAGCGTGTTGTAACTGATGGTGTTTCTAAACAGGGCTTTACTTTTTACCACAGAACAGGCGGTAGAGATGTTGTAAGCTGCGTAAAGACTATCAAGAACATTCTCAAAGTAGGTTTTAAGCCAGGACATGGAGACATGTATGGTGTCGGTATGTACGGAACAACTGATAGAAAGAGTTCTTTCAACTCTGGAAACATCGGTTCCTACGGCTTAGGACTTATTAAATACTTGGTTCCTGTAAAAGGAATTCTCATTTTTGACTACAACATTTCCGCTTTGCTCTTCGGAACAGGACTTGGAAAATCAGGTCAGCCAGCTTACTCCCTTGAGGATCAGTTGGTTCGATACGGTATTTTCCAGGCAGGAAAAGTTCCTGAGATTTTCCAAGTTCTTTCATGGGATTTGGAAAAGTCTTTCGGAGCCGGAAATAGAACTTTGTCAGCAGACCGTGCTTATCAGATTTTCGTTCAGGGAATTATGAAAGGCGGAAATATTCCGAACCTTGCTAAGAATCTTCAGAAAATCGATAACGACATGGTAGACGCTTACATCCATGCAGCTTATACTGCAGCTCGTTACAAGAACTTCGACAGATTCAAGGGAGTAAACGGAATTGTTTTCTCTGGAAATCACGACGGAAATGTAATCGTTATGTACAAATTCTATCAGGTAAAACCTCTTATGTGGGGTGTATCTGATCCAGGAGATGCAGGAAATCCTTCTGCTTGGGCAGTTCCTATGCAGCCTTGTAACGCTACTGCAACTGCAGCTGACCTTGCTTCTATGCTTGTTGATATGGCAGCTGACGATGGAGCAATTTCTCGTAAAGGTTCTGTTGATACTATGTACATTGAGGGAATGGACTTAGCCACAATGACAAATTGTGTAAAAGCTCTTCCTACGTTGGCTCCTTGGATTAAGAACAGCTTAAATGGATTTGCTGGAATCTGCTGCGCTATTCCTAAGAGTCAGGGAAAGCCTTCTGTTATTTACAGAGGTCAGTGGCTTCAGGGAACTTATTCTGGTTACTTTGGCGGAAACGAAAGAGGAGATGACACATGTCTTAAAGCTGCTGAGCAGTTGATTGGCAAGCCACTCCCAGTAGAAAGCTATGATCCATCTTTCATTCGTGGAACTTTTAAAGGCGGTTATTTCTCAGGAATATTCCAGGGAGGTGTCTTTGAAGAAGGACAGTTTGAAGGAGTATTCAATGGAGGATTGTGGAAGTGGAGTCCAAAAGCTGTTTGGGGTAAAAACGCTGTTTACGTTTCTTCTCCTAACCACTTTATTGAATTTGAAGGACATGTTTATGACCTCGACACAGACCCTGTTTCTTGGGTAAAGAGAAAGGAAGCAGTCCGCTCAACTCCAGGTGGAGTTAAAAACTTGGTAGACCCTACTAAGTCTCTTAAAGAGAATATTGAAAACTCTCTTCCTTATGACGCTGATGTAAACATCACAAATAACTGGGGACCAACAGGTTCTGTTACAGATAAATTCCAAGCTGCAAGAAAACAGTACGCTTGGCTCTGGGCAAGAATTCGTTTTGCTCAACCTCCTATCATTACTATTGATGACAAGGGCTGTACTCTCACTCAGGGATCTCTTACTTTTGGTAGAGTTTCATTCGATACTTATGAAAAGGGAGCTGTTATCAACGGTGGTGTAATCGAAGGACCAAACCTTTTCAAAGGCGAAATGAGAGCCGGAATTTATTCACAGGGTCATTTCCAGGGAAGTTGGTATGGCGGAACTTGGAATGAAAAAACTTGTAAGTGGTATGATGGTGTAGCAACTTTTACTCCAGGTGCGACAATTGGAACAACTAAGGTTATTGCAACCACAACTATTGTTACAAGCAACGGAAGAGTGTTCAATATTATTCCTGAAGCATACCTTACTTGGAAAACAATTCCAGAGCTTATCGACGCAATTCAATCAGGTGCCTACGGACAGGTCGTAAATGCCGGAAAGAAAAGCGGTAAGTCAGGAACAGCTATTGCAAAAGCAGTTGTTTCTAAGTATCATACAAATAAACTTACTCAGGATGAACTTTTGGCTATCCTTGCAGATGACGATGACTCTGATGACTCAAATGTTTTCAATACAGGAACTGCTGTTCTTCATAAGAAAAAGCAGGATTCTACGGAAGAGCTGCGTGACGCTTTGTACGAAATGTTCGACGAAAGATCAAGACAGCATGCTTTGAAATTCGCAGAGCAGGAGTACCACTACGGTAATTTGTCTCCAGAAGAACAGGATAAACTTTTCGATGAGTTTAAGGATACTTACGAAAAGGCAACAGGAGTAGCTTTTTCTCGCTCTGCATTTGATTGGAGAGCAGATAACTGGACATTCTTTGGTGATGCTCCAAACGACAACAACCCTTCTGCTCCTGTAGGAGGAGTAGCCGTTCGCAAGCAGATGTCTAACGACATGTACAAACTGGTTGCTTCTTTCGGACCTTTCCGCTCTGTAATGAAAGGATTCCTTGAGCTTAATCAGAAGCATGGCAATTCTTCTATTTGGGGAATCGTTACTCCAGAAATTAAGAAGATGTTAGTCAGAGGAAGTAAAGAGTATGTCGGACTTCCTGGACCTGTTGTAAAAGCTATGGAACCTGCCATCAAGAAATTCTCTAATGGTGAAGTAAAATCTGTAGCTTTAAACGGAGAAATGAAAGTTGACACTCCAGCTGGAATTATGACCAAAGTTTTCGTTTGTAACAAAAACTACATTCGTTGGCTTATAGACGCAGTAGAAGACCCTTCTATGCAGTCTAAACTTCCAGTTCCACAGGCAGTTGTTAAGCCTTTACTTGCTTTGGTAAAAGCCCTTCTTTAGAAATTAACTACTCGGCTCGACTCGAAAGGGTCGAGCCTATTTATTTATGGCTAATTCTGCAACACCTAACTTTATAAATAAGATGCTCTCTTTATTTGGGTCTAGGGAACGAAATGGTATTTTGGTTCCTGATAATCCTTTGCTTACAGGCAAACGAAAAGGACCTCGAGGGCTTAAACTTCCTGAAAATACTCCGCTTTCCATTTTGTGGAATTTCTTTTTAACGGAGCAATACGATACTTATGAAACTCTGAAAAATCGCATGAATCGCTATACTGATATCGACTTTGCGATTAAGAACAATACACTTATTCAGGCAGCAGCGGATTTGTATGCTGATGAAGCAACTCAGTGTGACGTATCAGGTGACCCTGTTCGTGTAAACGCTAAGTCCGATGTTGCTGCTGCTATTGAAGACTGCTTTGAGCAGTGGGGCATAAACCAGCAGACTGTACGAGAAAGTATTTACAATAAAGTCGTATTCGGAGATTCTTTTGACGCAAACGACATAGACGAAAAAGAAGGAATTCGTGGAGTAACTCAGCTGACTGTCTGGGACGTAGCTGACCGTCTTGAATTTGATCCTTCTAAGTTGTTGGAATACTTAAAATTCTATGTAAACAATGACGGAGTAAACCCTGCTGCAAAATTGCAATCCCTTGTGTCTGACTTAACAAAGGATGGACAAAATCCATCTGACTACTTTAAAAAGTACCTTTTAGGCTTTGAATTAAAAGGCGGTCAGATGGTATCTCCTTGGGCAGTTACTCATTATAGAACTTTCTCAATGCTGAGAGAATTTTCTCCTTGGGGTCGTTCACAGTTTATAAATGTCCTTCCAGGATTCCGTCAGTTAATGTCTTCTGAAGGACTTATGGAAGTAGCTCGTGCTTCTTCATTCCCAAGAGACTTGTACCAAGTAGAAACTGAGCCAGGATCAACTTCTACAGAAAAATGGGAATCCCTTGAAGAGTTTTCTGAGCAGTTGGACAATGCGGGACTTTATGATGGCTCAAAAGAAATTCCTTCTATCGGAAGCCGTCTCATAATTCCAAAAGACCTTGTAGATTATACGCAGCTTGACACAAATCTCGATTTGGACAAAATTGCTGACGTTGAATACTTAAGAGACAATCTTATCATCGGTCTCTTTATTCCTAAGGGCTACTTAATTGTAGACCAAGGTGGCTGGGGAGTTTCCGGTCAGTCTCTTTTACAGCAGTTCAAACCTTTTGGACGTAAGGTATTCTCACACCAGTCTGATTATCTTGCAGGATTAACTGAAAAGATTAAACTCCACTTTGCAATTACGGGGCAGTTCGAGGGCTGGGATACTCCTTTTGAACTTCTTATGGATTTCCCTGTAGTTGAGGAATCTTCTGAAAGAACACAGCACAAAGCCGAAGAACTTACTCTTGCTAAGGATACTATTGATTCTATCAAGGATGTACTTGGAGTAGACGTAGTTCCTCCGGAGATTGTTAAAGACGCTTTTGGAATGATGACTTCTCTTCCTCAGGACAAGATTGATTATTATGTAAACAAACTTGTGAAAGCTAATGAACAGCAGGAAGAAGAGAATTCCGAATTTGGCAATGACAATAATGACGTAGACGTTTTAGGAGACTTAAATAAAATCGGTTCTGCTTTCGGTGAACGCAGAAAAGGTAAACTCACTCGTCAAGAAAGCTATCAGCGAGCTGCTAATCGTTGGCAGGAGTCTACAACTCCAGACGTTCTTATCGAAAGCTCTCTCAGAATTAAAGCTAAAGACAAGATGATGGAAGGACATGGACGAGGAGATCACTTCCGTTCTTCTCTTAAACGAGACCCAGAAAGCATTCGCAGCCGAAAAATGTTTGAAGCCTTTTCTGACAGGGATGACACAAGACAATTCTTAAGGGAGAGTATTCATAAGAAAGACAAATAGAAATTCTCTTTTTAGAAAACCTATTTGTATATATCTTATAAAAGGACATTACTTATGAGACAGAGACTTACAGAAAATATTATCGTAAAGGCTAGTGCCTATCACAAGATTGAAAGACCTCTGACTGAGTCAGAGCAAACTCTTCTGGTAGAGGGAACACCTTACAAAGCACTTGCCGTTTATCGTTTTGAATTTACTCGTCCAGGACAGAAAAATTTAAACGGCAGAATCTATCCTTACGCTTTGTGGGACAAGATTTTAGCTGCTTCACCAGTAACTTTAGCTCTTATGGATCATCCATCTGAAGGAGCTGGAAATCCTAAGGACGTTTGGGCTGTTGTAAGAAATCCTCAGTATTCAGAAGACCGTTCTGTTATTACTGCTGACGCTTACATCATTGACAATGAAAATGGTAGAAGTGCTTTGGGAGTTCTTGAAGCAGGTGGAGATTTAGGTCTTTCTTCTTCTGGCTATGGTGATTTCTTGTCTGATGGAATTACAGTAGACCCTGACACTTTCGAACTGGAAAGATACTTTGACTGGGTACTTCAGCCATCTTATGAAGTATACGGTCATCAGCAGGACAAAGTAAGCGAATCCGCAAAAACAAATCCAGCAATAGCTGAACATAAAACTGAGAATAAGGAGACTTTTATGAAAGAAATGACTCTTCGAGAAAAAAGAGACTATGAGATTTCCATGAAAAAGATATTTGCTGAGACTTCTGCTATTGCTAATCCTAAAGAAAGATTAGCTAAAGCAAAAGAAGCACTTTCTTTCTATGAAGGAATCGATTGTGATACTCTTAAAAAAGAGTTTGAAGACCTTGCTGCTAATGCAGAAAAAGAATGCGATGCAGCAATTACTAAGGCTCAGGAAGCAGATGCTGCTAATCAGAGAGCAGAAAACGCTGAAATTGAAGCCGGAAACGCAAAGGCTGAAAACGTAGAGAAAGACAAGATTATTTCTTCTCTTCAGCAGGAGCTTACTGCTCAGAAAGAAGAAGCAACTAAAAAAGAAGCTTCTATTAAAGAATACAAAGAGCTTATCCAGAGCTTCACAGAGGATGCTTCTAAGAAAGTTTCTTATGAAGACTACTCAAAGCTCCGTGAATTCGCAGAAAGAGCTGTAGTACTCTTGAGCGAAAAGCGAACTGAAATCGGTCAGCTCCAGGTAGAAAATCTTAATCTCAGAGAAAAACTTGCTTTGAGTGAAAGACGTCTTAATGCTCTTGTAGACAAGAACATACGGGAAGAAGCAGCAGCAAAGCAGCACAGAGATCAGGTTCTTGAAGCTCGCAAAACAACTGAACGCAAGATTGTAGAAGCAAAAGAACGTGAACTTGTTGAAAACGCTAATCCTGAAGTTCGCTCTTACTACGAAGACTTGGTAGCACGAGGAGAAGACGTTGCTTCTATGAGAGAATCTATTCTCCGCAAGAAAACTTTGTTTGAAGCACAGACATACTTCTTGAAACACAAGCACCACAAAACTTTCGAGGAACAGAAATTTAATCAGGATTTAAGTATTCCTCTGGCTGGACGTGGTACACAGGTAAACACAGAACTTAATTTGCCGAAGGGATTCATTTAAGGTTTCTTAGGCTTTTTATCCTCCGCCCTCTTGCGCAAGTGAGAGGGCATTCTTTTTCCCTATTTAATTTATGATAGAAGAGATAGAGAAAGATGACCACGCTTTGAAGCCTTTCTTTGACGTGGTACTGTATAATGAAGAAGATCAACCTCTTAGCTGGACAAAAGGTCTTGTTCAAACTGTAAATTATCCTACATTCTCATTTGTGGTAAATGACCAAAACTCTGGAACAAGCAGAGGATACGAAGGATGGTCTTTGCCTGATGCTCTTTCTATTACTATGTATGAAACCCGTAAACGAGAACTTGAACAATACTTACTGGAGTGGGCGTTCGGAGAAAAAGGAATCTTTGACTTGGAAAATGGAAATTTCCGAGCCGTAGACAAAGACTCCTACTTATTCAGACAAATAATGTTCAGAACAACTACTTACGAAGTTTCTCTTAAAGGGAAAATGGAGCATACTGCCATTGACATTTCTAATGTAGTTGCCTTCTCTTTAAAAACTGCTCTTGACTCAATGACAGGGGGCAAACTGACTCTTGAAATGGAAGACTTCATTACAGAGCAGTCTAAAGAGTTTGCCAACAACGTTTTACAAGAAAACGTAAAAGAGAAAGAAAACATCGTATTGACCAATAAGCAACAAATTCCTATTTTAGACAAGGTACTTTCTTTAGCAAATGGGATTATGAACCAAGCTACTTCTAGGATACCACTGGGAAGGGCTATTTCTACTCCGGTAGTTATTCCACCTCCTTTAATGAAAGTTCCTACAAGTCTTAACCTGAATTTGAAGTCTATTGTAGGAAACGCTTTGAACTTTACTCCTAAGCCGAATCTGAAAATCGGAAAAGGAGAACTTCCAAAAAAGTCAAGTGGTTTTTCAGGAGGATTTTCTGGTTCTCATCACGCTAGAAGAACTGTTTTTAGTTCAGCTGAAGGAATGAAAGCTCTAAAAGACTGCGCAAAGAAAGTAGACAATCTCTTGAAGCAGCTTCCAAAAGCATCTGCTCAAGAAAAAGCCACATCCACTTCTGTATATCGAGTTGCGTTGCAATCCTATACAGCAGATAGCTATAGCTATGAAACTGGAGGAGCTGTTTCGTTTACTCTTAATTTACCTTTGGTAGATTACCAGAAACCACAGTTTTCTTAATATATAAGTTTGGAGGATAAATTATGTCAGAAGAAATCACAGCAGAGTCTTTTTTCGGTCCTGAAAAACCAGATTTGACTGCGAAGATTCCACAAGAAGTGAAAGACCTTTCACCTAACAAAGTACAGGATGACACTGTATGTGAAGTTAGATTTTGCACAGGAGGTAGACTTTCGGCTCCACCTGTTTTGCATTTCCATGATTATACTATGCAAGCATCTCAAGCGATTGCAGAAATTCCTCACGCTTCAGAGCATTTGCCACTCATCGTAGACATCTTAAACTCTATGGTAGTGGAAGACTTTGACTGCGGTCTTCTTCATCTGGAAGAGGCAAAAGAAGTTCTGCTTAACGTGCATGTAAAATGGTGGGGAGCAAACTTATCTGGCTATCGTTACTTGCTTGATGATTCGATCACGGACAAAGAAAAGCTCTTTGCTAAGGAAAACATTTCTATTGCAGAAATTCCTATTGCTAACATCGGTAAAAGAATCAAACCGCTTGCCCCTGAGATTAAAGAACCCATCAACATTAAGGCAAATGGGGTTTACGTTAAATTCATTTATCCAAGAATCCGCAACTCGTCTATTGTTTCAGACCTGCTTAAAAAAGAATTTGCAGATGAAGAGCAGCGTTTCTTTAAGACTGCTCAGATAGTTAAATGGAATGAGCAGCAAAAAGACCCTGAACTCAGAAAAGAAATCAGCATTGAAGAAGCAGAACTTTACAGAGACTACTTGGCAAGAAAAGCTGCTAAGGATTTGATCTACACCAGAGCACAGCTTATCTGTGAAGTAAACGGTAGACCGCTGAATACTTTTGAAGAAAGAGTAGACGCTCTCGAAAACGACCCTGACATTTCTGTAAAGCATTGGATGCTGTACGAAAACTTCCTTAAGAATGAAGGAGATTTTGGAGTACAGGATGAAGTTGAGTTCTATTCGGAGGTGCTTGGAAAGAATATTGTTCGTTCCTTTCCCTTTCGGAGCTACAATTTCTTCCCTAATGTATCGGTGGAATCCATCAGGTCTGAACAATCTGAGATATCTTTTGGCTAAAAACTTCGGGTGGACATGGAAAGAAATTAGTTCTCAACCTGCCCACTACATAAAAGCCTTACTCAGAGACCTCGAACGAGAGAAATCGAACTTTAAGGGAATGGCTGATCCAAGAGCTACAGCCCAAGCAATGCAACGAGCTGGTGTTCTGTAAAAGTAGTATGCACCTATTTAGTTTATGGGTGCATACGACAAAATTAATTCATCCCAAGCTAAAGCTATTCGCAAACTTCATGATTACCATGTTTTCACACAAGGTAGACAGATGGAAATAGTACGTATCCATCAAGAGATGGACGCTTGGGGAGAATCCGAAGACACTGTTATAAATACGCTGTTCACAACAGCTGTTTTAAATTTTCCTCCTGGTGAGATGCCTTTGATTCGTTTAAGAGAACTTGGTGGCTCTGAAAGCGTTGATACTTCTGCTCTTTATTTCTATGATATACTTCCTACAGAAGCCTACTTCAAGTGGGAAGATAAAATTGAAACAGGTGACATATTTTTCTTTGTGACTCCTGATGAGCAGGGTAACAAAATGCCTGTTATCTTTAAGGTATTAGACCAAAAAGGTTCTTTTTCATCTGAGCTTATCTGGAGAAAATTTTTGTGTGCTCCAATTACTTCATTAAAAGAAGTTCCAGACGAAGTAGCACGAGCTATTCAAGACGCTTGTAAAGAGGAAGAAGATGACTGAACTTAAAAAAGAACTTGGATTGGAAAACATCTCAAAAGTATATTATGCTCGTCTTATCGGTTCTCCTAGCAGAATCTATTTTGTCTTTTTTGACAGTCGCAAGCCTGACATTCCTTTAACATCCGTCGCTTGTCACAGACACGAATTTGCTTCCGTAATTCCTTTTCGATACGGAAAAAGATTGACATTAACAAACATCCTTCCTATTGAACAGTTTTGTGGTGACCCTTTAGGAGCTTTGTTCATTAGGATAGATTTATCCGGAAAATTCCAGCAGATGTACTTGCATGAAAGTTCTTCTATTCTTGTGGAAGACATGAATCTAAAGGACTTTAAGTCTGCAGCAGCCGTTTCTGCTAGAGTACAAGCTACTAGAAAAGCCCGTAAAAAGTTACTGGGTGGTGGCAATGAAATCAAATACGTAAAATTAGTTTCTTCTTATTTAGACAGAGCTAACGATTACGTAGAATTCGATTTTCTGTCTCAGGTAACTCCGGATGGTACTACTAAGTATAAAACAGACCCGAGCAACAATTTCAATCTCGTAAGAAACCCTTCAGGAACATATCGTATTACTTTCCGTATGGATGGATTTTTTACGTGGCTGATCGACACCATGCCTGACGGTCAACCTTTTACTCCTAAAGACTTGAAAGACGCTATGCTTGCTTGCTCTATAAAGATGTGGGATGATGACCCTTCTCTTTACTGGCAGGGCTTTGCTTATAACTTGAGTCAGCTGGATGCTTCTATTTATGAAGTTACGATTCCTCCTAAGCACTGGAACAAGATTCATGGGGGTGAATACTTCTTGTCAAAGCACATGACCGCTCTGATTATGAATATCGACTTTTTCTTAAATAACATGACTTCAAAAGTTTCTAAGCAGCTGAAAGCTCTTGGAATTCTGGATGCAGGATTTACGTTTAATCAAGTATCTGCTAAAAAGATGGCTCAAAGTCAGTCTAGTTCTAAGACTGCTAATAATACAACTAAAAAATCAGACTAGGAGGATTTTTATGGAAACTATTTTTAGAGCTAAAACTTCGGTAGAGGAAGGAATTTTTATAGATGGCAAACTTATTTCCACAAGATGGACTGAGTTTGTTTCTGACTCTTTGTTCAAGAGCTGCGTAAAGAATCCTTCAATTTCTGTTGAGATTTTTAAAGACGGAGCTTACCAACCTACAAAGAAAGTAAGACCTCAGGAAACTGCAGTTGAAGTTTCAGATGACGATAAGCTGGAATTTGTTGAACATGCAACTGTAGCAGAACTGAAAGTTTACTTAGTAGAAAAGAAAGGCATGAATCGAAAAGATTTGAACGACCTTAACAAGCCTGACTTGGTAAACTTGGTTCTGGCTGATAACTAAGGAGAACTAGATGGCAGATACTCGTGATGACAGCTTTTTTCAGCAGAAGGGAAAAAGTTGGTTTAATAAATCTTTTTACAATAACATTTTCTCTACGAACATTGCTGTTTGGCGGTATCTGGCTGATAGTTTCTTCGAAGGAGATTTGACTCGAATTGTTTGGTCGTCTCCTGAGATGATGTTCCGTAAACGGCAGCAGCAAGTTGCTTCTTACGTGCAGCAAGGAAAGGCAGACAAGAATGCAGGAGTTTTAGACATGCCTTTTTGTGCTTTTAGACTTGACCAAGATTCTGCTTCTACAGACCATGAAAGAACTTGGTTCAATCAGGCTTTAAACACTAAAGGTAAGTGGATAGATGAACTGGGACGTTATGTTCGTCTAACACCTGCAACTTTCAACTACACAGCGGTTCTTGTTTGTCAGAGCGACATAGACTTGCAGTACTTGACTCACAAAATGCTGTGGGATGATTCTAATGAAACTTTGTTAGAGTCTTTCGTCGATACAACCGCTGAAGACGGAACTACGCATACCTTAAAGAACATAATAGTTTGCTCTACTCGTACTCACATGAATCCGGATTACACGGATTCTGATTGGATCCAGAAAAACAAAATTCAAACAGTTAGAGTAGATATGCCTTGTGGTACTTGGATAATGGGTGATGACTTGCACAACTACTGGATTACTAAAAAAGTTATTTTGGACTTTTTAGAAGATGCGTCTATTCCTATTCATGAGGAAACTCCTGTAGAACAATTAGTGAATAACGTTTTCTCTGAAGCAGGAGTTTGGGGAGGTAAGAATGATAACTAGATACGATTTTATGACTACTCAAACTCAAGCTGACGGAACTGTTTATCCTGACTGCTTATCTCTTCCCTTAGACAAGTTTATTCGTAAAGAGCCTTTGGAACAAGTGATAGTTAAGCAAGAACACTATTTGCGTCCAGACCTTTTCTTCGCTGACAAGCGAGGAAACAATAATATGGAAGACATTATTTTGTGGCTGAATAATGTTAGCTCTCGAAGAGAAATGGTTCCAGGAACAGAATTAAATATCCCGTCCTCTAGTGATTTGAATTCGTTCTACATTAGAAATCGTGTTTAAGGGGAATTAAATGGCAGACGATAACGAGTTCATGGCGAACGTTTCTATAGAAGAAAGTTCTGAATACCTGTCTCGTAAGGAGATAGGTTTTACTATTCATGATTCTATTTTCTCTTGTTTTCCAGATTTGGAATTAGTATATCCCGATTTGTCAGGTTTAGCTCTTGAATACGGTTCCTTTATGCAAGGTATCAAACTGAAAACCGTTTTAGGAACTACTGAAAAGATGATAGAAACTAATTGGTGCTCTGCAGGAAGAGATGCTATTAAAGAAGCAGGCAGTGCTCCAAGACTTTCCGGAATTCTGAAAATCTACGGGCTTCACAGCTCTTATTTCGATAAAAGAGAAAACCCAAAACTATCATTTGTCGAAAAGCCTGTAAGCGATTGCGTATCAGAGCTTTTTTCGTCTGAAGAAAATCTAGATGTAGAAAGTACTAAGGGAAATATATGCTCTTACGCTTTTTGTGACCCTTATGAAGCAGTAAAAGAAATCTTTCTTCCGGCTGCTACTAATGGAAAATTAAGTCCGTATCTATTCTTCAGAGACCTTGCAGGAACTCTTCATTTCTGCTCTTTGTCAAAGCTGCTTGAGGATTCTGCTGTAGCGTCTTTTGAATTAAAAGCCAACTTGTCTGAGCAGGATGATGAATCCGCAGTAATTACAGGCTTTCTTCCGTTTAATGAGCGAGCTGCAAAAGTTTATCCTAGCATGCGAACTACGGGAAAGTTCTTTAATGATGACCAGGAATTAAAAGCAGAAGAAAAATCTATCGCAGCTGAAGTTTCAGACAAGATTCCATTTTTAGCTGAAAACAAAATTGACCATGACGTTTATTTCGGAAGACAATTTAATCCGAAAGTAAATTATGATAAACTGAATACAGGTTTATTCGCTTCTTCCATGAAGTTCATTCTTGACAAAGCTCTGTGTACTGTTCCGTTTAATGCAGACTGCGTAGCCGGAAAAGTAGTAGAACTTAAGATAAACGCTTTAGATGCAGACGGCAATGAACAACTGTCCGAGTTTTATTCAGGTAACTGGCTTATAGAACAAAGCTATCACTGTTGGAATGGAGAAAGTTCTCGTCCTTTTACACGCTTAGTTTTGTGTAGAACTCAGGTAAAACCTGTTAAGGATTCTATTCTTGAAACGCGAGCTTTTAAAGACTAAAAACCTATTTTAGCTATGAGTACACAAAGAGAACAACTTTTAGCAGAACAAAAATCTGCTGAGACAACAATACACTCTGGGACTAAGTCTTTACCGAATCCTATAAAGATTCACAGAACGGAAACAAACTCAATGGGAGATATCGTAGAAACTCACGATTTTGTTTCATACGACCCTTCCACAGATTTGTTCAAGGTCTACTGTAAATCTCGTTCAATAGAATTTGCTGGAAAAGACTTTGATTGGATTTTTAAAGCCCTTCTTTCCATCGGAACAGAAATTCCTACTCAAGTAGTAAGTTTCTACGACGGAGACTTAGTTACACCTGTAGAAGTTTTCTGCGGAGAGTATTTGAAAGTTGAACAGATTCCGATTGTAGAAAGACCTGAAACTTTTGAAGGCTGGTTTTATGACCAAGAGTTTACTCAGCCATTTTCATTGGCTAATCGTATAAAGGAAAATACTTCTGTTTTTGCTAAGCGAACAGAAGAAAATATATAAGGAGAATAATCATGATCAGAGTTACTGAATCAGTTAAACTTAATGAAGCAGATTTGCCTGCTATCGCAAAAGCTGCAGGATCAGTTGTTAATCCTAAAATTACTGGCGTAGTAAGACAGGATAGCATTCTTGATACTTGTGTAGCAATGGGCTTGAAAACCAAAATTAATGCTATGAGAAACGTAGTAGCTGAAGTTCCTGATATGCCAACTGCAGCTGCAGTTCTTCAGACAATTTATCAGCAGTTTGGAGTAAAAGGCTCATTCATGCTTACATGGACAGGTTCCGGAAAACTTTACTGGGATCCTAAGACTCCTGTAGACAAGGCTGTTGCTCTTGCTTATGCAAAGGCTCAAGGTCTTCCACCTCCAAGCACAAATCCTCAGTTGTACATAGGATACTAATGATGGATGGAAAAGAAAACAAGTTAGAGTTTAAGAATATCTTTTTTCAAAAAACTCTGACTTGCGAAAATTGCGAAAAAGCAATAGTTCCTCGTTCTGATGTCGCATTCAAAGACATGAAATACGGAATCATTTTGTGTCTTGAATGCAAAGATAAATATTTGCAAGGCAAAATAAACTTGGTTTAATTAAACCTTTTTGCGTTTTGCAGGAATTATAAAGGTTGGGAGGAACAGTGATGAAAACAGTTTTTCAGCACCTTATGGAACAAAAAGACAAATGTGAAATAAAAGGTAGAAAGGTAAAAGATGGATTTCTTAGAACTTTCTACGCTCATGCTGCTTGTGGCTTTGAGATGAAAGCTCGTAAACTTTCTCTTGAAGAAGGCAACAAGCCTTATACAAAATAAAACTTCGGGGCATTCTTGGTTTCGACAGAGTAAGGAGTTTAGTTATTCAGTCAAGGATTAGGGCATCCTAAAAACCCGAACAAGTAACCGACAACCGTTACGAAATGAAAGCTGCTGCGTAAGCAACAACTTTTCCTGGGACTGCGTGAGCTCAGGCATCCGATTCGGACATGGCTTTTAGAAGAATTTGAGGATGACGATTTCAAAGCCTATGGCTAGTAAGTGAGATAAGCAGAACCTGCACCCTAGCAAGAATTCTCAGGCTAATAAATTGTGGCTGTGCGACAGAGCCATCTGCTAAATCTGACCGCTTAAGGCTGTATAAAGGTAACTTAATGAATTATTTTGGACAGGGGTTCAACTCCCCTATGCTCCACAAATCTTTTTTCCTTGTTTGCAGATTAAAAACAAATAAGGTGGTGGAGGTGCCTCTCCGGAGGCAACCCTTATATCGTCTAAGTTACTCTCCCGTGCTTGGACAAAAATTGGGTCGTCGGCAAGCGGTAAGCCAACGGCTTTTGGTGCCGTCATTCCACAGGTTCGAATCCTGTCGACCCAGATACTTCGGTCGTCCTGATGCTGAGCAGAGCTTAAGGAATGGTACTCTTGAGGGTAGTAAGAAGATATGAATGAGTGAAAGCAAGTCTCTGCTAATCCTTGCAGGTAGCTCCTCAAAAGGTCTTACAAGAGTAAAAGAGAAAGGGAGGTTCGAATCCTCTCCGACCGACTTTTTGGCTACGTATACTAATTGGCTAAAGAAGCATTAGTACCGAAAGGGGATTTGCTTCTTTTTAGGTACTCCGGACGATCCAGAGGAATGCAGGTTCGAGTCCTGCCGGAGCCGTATAGAAGGCTGCGTCGCTTACCTTCTAAATAGCTTAAAAGCTGTGCGAGTAGTACATTACCACATTTACGTGACTACTGAAACTTTCAAGAAAGTGCGAAGCTTTCCGTCTTGTAGAGACGTAAACTTTACTAGGGCTTAACAAGGTCTCAGAATTTCTTCGGCAAAGAAATTAGAGGTTCAATTCCTCTTTAGTCCTAAAGTGCCTGTCAGTTGGAGCCTTACCAAAATCCCTGATCGTCTGAGTCGGACGTAAAAGCCTTTTCTGCAGTGTAGGCATGACTAGAGAGTATCTCAGGTGAGTAGACTATTGGTATCGTTCGAAAGCCAAAGGCTCTCGCTTTTCTCTGTTGACCTGGACAAAGCGTCCAGGTCTTTTTTATTTTCCTCCTATTTATTTGCTAATAAGCAAGGAGGTCTAAAATGACTAAGATTTCTTGGAAGACCATTCTGGGTCTTGTACTTTTGGTTGCTGGTATTGTGATAGGCTACATCTTTAAGATGCCTGTTGCAGACATTGTTGCAGTAGCAATGATCATTGCCGGAGCAGTTACTTCTATCTATGACATCTTGATGAAGGATGCTATCACAGGCTGGAAGTGTTGGCTTTTTGTTGTTTGTATGACAATCGGTGTTGCAGCTTTGACAGTTGCTGGAATTTCTGGGTCTATTATTGAATCCGTTATTGGTGGTGTAGTGATAATCCTGGATATTATATTTGGAGTGATTGTCGTCAAGAAAGCAAAGAAGGTTTAATAAGATATTTTAAGAGCAGTGGTGAGCTGGTAGATCAGGAGCGAGGCAATAGAGCGAGTTGGTGACTACGCTCGACGTGAAGTGCCCACTTTCCCCGTACATTCGGGTCCGGAGGTTCAAGTCCTCCCTGCTCTTTTAGGAGAACTACTTTGAAGAATATAATAGTAGCTTTAGATTTTGATGGAACTATCAAACTTCCCGTAGACTATGCGATTCCTGTAAAAGAAACGCATCTGTCTTACGGATTTGGAAAGTTCTATGACTGGTGCACAAAGCACGGAGTTATCTTAGTTTTGTGGACATGTCGAAATCTTTCTTTACCGAAAGAAATGACCTACGTGTATGACTTTTTGTCTGAGAATGGTCTAGATGAAATTTTTATTCCGATTTGCGAAGTAGAAAATCAGCTACGCTGCAAGAGCTTATCTGGAAAAGAGATTTCCATATTTAGTACAGGCTCACGCAAAATGGTTGCGGATCTATACGTAGACGATAGGGCTGCAGGCTGCCCTGTTCTGCCAAATTACTCAGAGCAAATAGACTGGAATAAAATACTGGAGAGGGTAAAGAACCTTTTTATTTAAGGAGACAAGAATGGATAATGCTGACAAGGTGATTACTGCGTATTCTGGTCTGTCTATCCCTCAAGCACTTGTTTTAGGTTGTTTTCTCATACTGATAGTAGGAATCATAGCTTGGCTTATTTCAAGCTATGGAATTTCTTTTAAAGGTTTAACCATCGGAGGTTCTAAAAGAATCTTGGATGCGAGTAGACATGATTCTTTCTTGAAAGAAGACTTGCGAGTAGCTATTGAAAGAATAGACCAGAGCTTGGCAGTAGATTTAAGATTTCTCTCAAAACGTAAGAAGCACGACTTAATCAAGTCTTTAGACTCTGAGTGCTTCTTTGTAGGCTTTTGCACAGGATACACATTTGAGGAAATCCTCGCTGCCTATTTTACTAGAAGCGATTTTGTTTCTTCTTTAGCAAGGGGAAATAGACAGTCTTTGACAGATACTATAACGAATAAGCTGATCGATTCTTATAAGGATGATGAATTCAGACTTAAATCTTCTCCTTGTTCGGTTAAGTATCCTGAGTTTTCATTTTCTGAGAAAACCATTAAAGGCTTAGTGACAGACTTTTTTGAGGAAGCTGTAATACTGAGCATCGGTTCTCTTGAAAAGAAAATCAAAGTTTACGAAGACTATCAAGGACAATTTAAAGACCCTTTCTTTAAAGAACACGCTTGTACTAAGAAGATACGAGAAACTCGTTCTTTATTAGAAAGCATAGAATAGAAAGGAGACTAAGTCTATGATAAATCGACCAAGAGTGCTAAAAGAGATGGCTGCTCCTCAGGCAAAAACTGAGATTAAGAGCCTTCTTGACTACATGAAGGATAGCATATCTATTCAGCATTATGTTACTATGAGAAATCCATTTCCGGCAACTGTGATTCTCAAAAATCCTTCATCGATAAACGTAACTTTCAATCTTATGATGTCTTTTTCTGTTACAGAGAAAGATAAGAATTTCCATTTAAATTCTTTGATTGATTCTGCGTTTATTCGCTGCTGGTCTTCTGTAAAGAAGATGTACCCTGAAGTTGATATCCGAATTCGTGGAGCTAATGTGTTCATCAGTACAGATGACTACGAAGTCTTGGAAAATTGCATAAAAGATTTTGTGAAGCTCTGGAAATCTCAGGAATTCGCATTAATCAAGAAATGTCAGTAAATTAGAAGACCCTTTTCACAGGGTCTTTTCTTTTTATAAAGTATCTACCATGGCTTTAGTACCAGAGTACATTGTTCTAAATGTGCACTGAACTCGAACGTAGACAGGGTAATCACTTGAGTCCTGATACTTTGAATAAGTAGGGTCTGCCTGAGTCATTATACAACGTGGAATAGAAACTCCTCCGATGTCTAAGTTTACGTATGAGTCTACACCTTTTGCTTGAGGTTCGATTCCAAGAGCTTCGATTACAGAAGGTCCTGGAGGAACTAAAAGTCCTCCTGCTTTTTCTCCAGGAAGAGGCAGTTTAAGCAGCGTTCTAACTGATCCTGCTATGTCCTTTGCAGCGTTTGTTTTTCTATAGAATCCCAGCGTTAACGAAATTGTGATAGGTTCTGTTTTATTCCAAATCTGGAATCCAGCTTGTTTAATCTGTCCGGAACCACCTAATGCTCCGCCTGAAACTGTTTTTAAAGCTCCACCCAAAACAGTAAGTGTCTTGTTTTCATTATCTTCTATTAACTGAGAAAAAGATGACGATATTCCTAAAACTAAATCTTCGTCGAGAGCAGCAGTAATTGTTTTTGATTCGTCGTCTTCTCCTGGTAGATGAGAAATAACGACTTTTGAGCCTTTAGATAAAACCATAGTAAATAAATAGGAGTATTCTTTTTTCCTTGCCCTATTTTTATGTTGAGTGAAAAACACTAATCTTCTATTGCACAGCGGGATCCGAATATATGGGTTAGCTGAGTCCAGCTAAAAAGATTTTTGTGAAAATCCCTCTACACAGTTCGTTTTTACGAATAAACATCTAAAACTTTTTATCTCTAAACGAGATTATATTCATAGGAGAATAAATTATGAGAACAGCTATCAGACATCTCTCTGAAGCACAGCTTCAGGACTTGAAAGAAGAAGCAAAGACAAAGCGTGAACAGGAAGCAAAAGTTCTTGTTGAAGCACTTTGCCGTCGTCCAAATATTGGAAAAGGTCTTGCAGAAGCAAATGCAAAAGACCCTCGTCGTGTTCAGAACTTGGCTTTCGCTATTCAGCACACAGAAGAGCACTTGGGAGAACTTTCTGAAGCTCAGATTTCTGCAACTCTGGGAACAACTCCAGAAAACGTACTCCGTGTACTCCGCCTTGGCTATCTTAACACATGTCGTCAGGACGCATTCTGGGAAATGGGTCTTTCAACTGCACACGATATCTTCTTCTATCTTGAACCAAAGTACAAGAAGTCACTTCGTGGCGCAACTGCAGGACAGGTAACCTATGAAAGCACAGCTTATCGTTCAGCTTCAGACATCGGTCAGTGGGCTGCTAACGAAACTCCAAATGGCAGTGTAAAGACTTTCACTTTCACTCCAGCTGCTGATGAAGTTCCTCTTTCACCTTACACAGTACGCATCATCATTGATGACGCTATTGTTGCAAACGATGATGGTAAGGGAAACATCTCTGGTCAGGATGTAGACGGTACAGCCGTAACAGGTTCTGTAAACTACGCTACAGGTGCAATCTCTGTAACAGTAACTACAGCTCCAACATCTCTTACTTCTGTAAACGCTGAAGCAGGAATCGCTCTTGAAAAAGACGAAGACCTTCAGGTAACTCAGGAAATGGAGCTTTCTTTGAATGCTAAGCCATTCACACTCCGTGAGTATCCTATCACAGCTTCTTTCACAAAGAAACTTGAGCTTACTCTTGGTACTTCTTACAAAGTAGACGCAGAGGAAGCATATCTTCGTGCTATGGCTGACGAACTTCGTAAGACTCTTGACTTCCAGGCATTCACACTTGGTTATCGTCAGGCTCATCGCAATGCAGCAGCTAACCAGATTACATTCAACATGCAGGGCGCAGTTGGAGAATCTGAGGATGCTCGTATTCAGGTTATCACTCGTAAGATTGACTCAGTTGGAACACAGATTTACAACGCTCTCCTCCGTGGTGGCGTAACAAAGATCTTTGGTGGTCCTGCTGCTACAGGTGTTCTTACAGGTCACCGCAAGTGGTCTGACGACGGAGCACAGAATGCAAACGGTATCTACAAGCTCGGTAAACTTGGTGATATCGATGTATTCCGTACACCAATCGACGTTTGTCCTGATGACGAACTTACTTGTGTTTACAAGAATGAAGCCCTTCCTGAAGATGTCTTCATCATGATTGGTACTCTCGTACCTCTCCATGTTACTGACAAGATTCAGTTGGCTAACCGCCAGACACAGTTTGGTGTTGCTTCTTATGGTGACATCCAGATCAACCAGAAGGCTTATGCTTCTACTCTTAAGATTTTGAATCTCTAGTCTTGTAGACTAAGCTGATATAGGGGACTCACTGCGAGTCCCCTTTCTTTTTGCTTTTCTATTAACCCTTTTCTATCTTTTCCGGAATTAAATTGAATAGAGGAATTTATGAAAAATTTTAATTCTGAGGAAATGTGTCCTTTATGCGTTCATGAACCAGAGTGTGATAAACTTGCAGAAGAAGTTGCAAAAGACGGAAACTGCTTACCTCACTGTGGAGGACAAAACTTTGAGGACAAAAGAGAACTTGTTTCTTATAGAGAGCTGAATAAATGGTTAGCTACAGGACAGGGAGAAATGCAGGAAAAGGGAACTGATATAATTAGGACTTCTCTATTTGCAGGCTATCATGTAGGTAGCGAAAAAATCCCTGTTCAAAATATTCTAGTTCGAAAATGGAATGATACTGAGTGGCACGAGCCTACTAAGGAGTATTGCTATGTCTTCAGAAAATAAGAAAAAGAAACTTAAAAACTCGTATTGCTGTAAAGGGATGCTCAAGAATAAGACTCTGAAACTTAAAAGAGTAGCCTTTTATACAAGTGCTTTACGGAAGAAAATAAAGTCTTCTAAGGAGGATTTATGAAAGGCGTTTACTATTCTTCAAAGGTAACAAAATCAGTTTTCGTAGACTACGGTTCTCTTAGTCCCGAGCATCAGCGGTTATACGAAAAATCAAGGGACTACGTAAGCTCTCAGCATCCTATAAAATGTGTCTGTGGAAGACTTTGTACAGGGTTGCATGAACAAAGTTGCGGAAAGTTTAGAGCTGCTGTAAACAGACATTTCCTGAAAACTGTTCAAGGAGTCCAGAATGAAAAAAGCGAATAGGCTTACAGCTGGCTTTATAGGAGGAGGATTGGCTTCAGAAATTATTAATTCTGTGATTGACAAAGCTGTTTCTTCTTTCTGGCTAAGTCTGCTACTTGGGACTTTAGTAATCTTGGTAACTCTTGTTGTATGTGAACTCTTTTCTAAGGATGAATACTCCGGCACTTGGATAAACGGAGTACAGTACGACTTAAATGGGATTGAAATTTGTTCTTTCCCTCAAAAAGACGGTAGCGTAGATTACACAGTAGGCTATGCTTCTCACAGGCAGATGCTAACTAGAGAACAGGCGGAAGACTTTAAAGACTTGGTAGAGTCTCTAAAGGCAGGAGCGAATTAACGCTTCTAATAAAGGAGAATGCTTATGCCTGAAAAAGAAGGAATTTTCGTTATTCAGTACATAACCCATGACGACCACAAACGCTATTTGGACGACTATAACATGCCTACTCAAGATGTAAATAGAGCGCAGTTGTTCGAAACTCGGACAAAAGCCTTTCATCATCTGCTAAAGTTAGGTCTGATTAAACGCTGCTTAGTGCAGGAAATAAAGGACTAAGGGGGATTTTATGGCAATAACTGCAGGAACTAGCTGCTGTGGAAAATGCGGAAAATGGTACTTTGGGTACAGCTGTCCTGACTGTAGCTCTTCAGCTGCAAATAAAAAAGATGATACGACGGACTACAACTTTCCGCAGCCGGAACGTAGCGAACTGATCGATACTTCTCAAACTCAGATTTACAAATAAGGAGCGTAAGCGAATGAAAGACTTTATCTTAAAGAGTTTAAAACTACTTGTCTGGATTGTGAGCTTTCCGCTTGCGGTTCTTGTGTTGGGAATTTTTATTTGGTTCACATGCTTCATCGACTACTTAAACGAATAAGGAAAAGAAGAATGGGTAAGCACAAGAAAACGTTTTATGATGTTTACTGCGAGCTGTGGGAATTGCTGGACAAGCCGAAATTAAGATTTTGGCAAAGGATGCGTACAAAGCAGCTTTTGAATCAGCTTTTAAGAATGCACGAGAATAAAGAATTCTAAGGAGACTTAAATGAAATTAGCAATTCATGATGACGGAAAAGGGAAAAGCGAATCTTGGGAAGTAAGTCTTAAAGTTGAATTAGACGACTATGACACTCCTACGGTGAATCTTCTCAGCATAACAGGCTACGGAGAAACTAAGCAGGAAGCCATAGACGAGTTTAAGAAAGACTTTAAAGCATCTGTTGAACACGCTTTAAAGCTCGTAGAAAGTTTAGACGCTAATAACTTTGAAGAAATTATGGTCGACTGCTTTGGAAACGAGCTGAACAAAGGCTAGAGGAGACAATATGGCAAACAGCTTTGAAGACGAGTGGAACTCAGAAAATCCCAAGCCTGCTATAAAGTTTTCTGTAGACGCAGAACTTATGTCAGGTACTGTAAAAGTAGACGTTAAGAACGAAAAAGAAGTTGCTAACTACTGGTTTAATCGAGGGGTAGAATGCTCTAACGATTTGAAAGCAGAAAACTCAAGAGCAAAAATACTCTTAAAGGCAGCTTATGACCTTTTACAAAAACAGCAGGAAAGCCATTTCGTTTTGAATCTTCTTGAAAAGACAGTCCACTACGATGAAGCAGACTGTGACGGCTATTGCCTACAAGAAGATATATCCAGTTTTTTGGAATACAAGGTGTAATTATGGAAAACAAACAGCAACTTATTCACGAATACGAAAAATCTTTTCGCTATGGAGAAACTTACGGGGGAACTCGAATTAAAAAAGACGGACAAGAAATCGTCGAAGAAGCATACGGCGATGGACTCGACAAAGGATATACCATGGGCAGAAATGAAGCTATCGAAGTGATCGAAGGTCTTATGAGATTTTGTAGGTGTTTTGCTCAGCATCATACAGATGATGTCCGCTATACAGAGGCTCAAGCCTTTCTTAACAGAGGATCAGGTTTATGAAGTCTCCAGCTAAAGTAGTCAAACAACTTTACATAAAGTTTAAACTTCTTAAACTTCGAGCTAAGTGCCACAGGTGTTCTAGCACTGTTCAGATGTTTTGTAAAAATTCTCCTCGGTTTTGTAATGGACCTCATGTATGGTAGGTTTGTATGGAAAAACTTATTTTGAAAAGGCTTTACTGCTATAGCTGTAATAAGTGGGTAAAGGCACAGCGTAGAGAACTGAAAAGCATTGAAGACAAAGTTTTTTGCCCTGTGTGTAATTCTGATAACGTTTCTAAAAGAGGGGAATGGGTTCCTACTCAGGAGGAAAAATGAAAGCTCCTTTGCGTAAATTTTACTATTTGACTCCTAAGCAGTTTCGAGAAAAAGTAAGAAACTGTTTGAGGACTTGTGTTCGCTTTAAGTACAAAGTTTTAATTGAAGACTTTTACGCTAATTCCTTAGGTATGGAAAACTCAGAACTGTACAAAGGAATTATCAAAAGTTTTAAGCTAACTAGAACTTCTCCCGAAATGAATTCCTACAAATTAAAAATAGAGTTTACTTCCGGTGAACAGCAGGAATTTGATTTTTCTAACTATGAAGTTCGAATTCAGGATATTCGCAAGAAAGGAAATATATTCCAGCTGGCTTGGACTTTGTCCGGACCGTATTGCTATTTAACTATTAAACACGTTTAAAGTTCTACTCTTTAAAACTTCTCTTAGCCTATTTAATTACTCAAATACGCAAGGAGATTATTTTATATGATAGACTTAACTCTCGATTCTTTAACAGTACCTGGTATTCCAGATTATACACCGCCTTTCGGAACTGTAAAAGACCCTCTGGTTTCTCTTTCTACTGTTGAGACTAATAACAATATTATCAAACCTTTTACCGCTCAAAGAGCAGTTGAATTTTCTCATGATGAAGAAGTTTCTCGCATTGAAAGAAATGCTTGTCTCGTATTCACAGGCGATGCAGACGCTATACTGGATTTGTCTAACGCAGCAACCTTTAAAGGAAACGAGCTTAAAGTTGTAAATACTACTGCTCATGCTTTGACTATTAAGTACATGAAAGCTGGACAATCTTCTTTCTCTACTATAAACCTTGTTGAAAATACTGTAACTTTCACAGCAGACACAGACAGTACTTACACAACTGGTGAAGACTATGCAGCAGTACTGGGTGAAAACTTTACTAATGGAATTTTAACAGAACGCAACTTAGTAGATGTTTTAGGGGCTACTAGTGCTGCAGATGCCTTTAGTAAGTTGCAAGCTAAGTCTTCTGTGGGAGATTTTACAAACTTAGGATTAGGGGACTACATAGATATCCCTTCTATTACTTTTGATAGTCAGACATTAACACACAATGCTTCTTACGAAAATCTCCGTGTTCAGATAATTGCATTTGACTACTTTAAAAATTATTACAATACTACTCATCATGTAGTAATGCAGTTTAAGCACTGTCCTTTTAAAAAGGAGATCAACTCTGCAAACTCTAACGTAGGTGGATATCCTGCTATGCCTATAGCTACTTATTTAAGTACTACTTTTGGAGCAGGACTTGAAGCAGCTATGGGAATTAGCTGCCTTTCAATCAAGCAGTACTTCCAAACAGCAGCTACTACTTGGTCAAATTCTACAGGATACAAAGTATTCCTTCCTACAGAAAATCAGATGATTGGACACAAAGGTTCTTCTACAGTAGCTACAGATCTTGTTTCTTATGAATTAGGTCAGTTCCCTTACTATGCAATTAATCCTAAGGGACTTATGAAGAATTTTAACGGAGTACTTTACTATTATTGGACAGCTTCTCCGTTGTTTGCTGACTCGGGCCTCTTTGCTTACGTGAGCTACTGTGGTTTCGTGAGCTACGACCGTGCTGATTATGACGATTTCGGTGTTGCTCCGGTTTTCTGTATCTAGTATCTAAAATCTTTAATCTGGGCTGCTTACCAGCAGCCCATGTAACACAGGTTGAATAAGAAGTATGAGCGTACCAGTAAGAAAAAGAAATCTATCTAGTCTTGAATTTTATAATACAGCAATTATAATCTATAAAGATATCGTGTCTATTTTGGATAAGCTGCCGAGAAAATTAGTAGACTCAACGAATCATGAAGTAGATAGAACTTACTTGATAGATTTTTACCAGAAAGCGTTTCTAAAAACTTATGAAGATATGATGCTAAATATTGACTTAGCTAATGAGATTTTCATAAGCGATAAAACAGTAGCCCAGTTTAGAAACAAAAGACTGGGTTATCAGGATACAGCTATCGCAATGTGTACTCACTTAGAAACGCTGGTAGAATTACTTACAATGAATTTTCCTAAAATCATAGGAGAATTAGGAGTACTGTCTCAGAATTTGGAATTCGAACTGTCTTTATTGAAAGGATGGAAAGAATATACTAAAAAGAAAAGAAAGGTGCTTGACTAAAAATTATCGTCGTTGTTTGCTGACTCGAACAACTTTGCTAACGTGAACAACAATGGTAACGTGAACAACAACAATGCTAATAATGACAATATCGGTGTTGCTCCGGATTTAGATAAAGATTTGATATCCCAATCTAGAGATTTTAAGTTGTTACACTTCAACTATAAAAAGTGTTGGGATTTTTAAAATTTATTTAAAGGAGTCAAGAGTCCTGCTAGAAATAGCAAATCCTCGGCTTTGACATAAGAAAGTGGACGCTGCTTGCATGGTAGGAGCGTAAGCAAACTTCTATTTCATACTTTCGAAATTACGCAGAGTGTAACTTAATTGCTGAAATTCTTCCTCTAGAAAGGATACTCTGTGCAAAGCCTTTTTTATTTTATGACTTCTGAAGATCGTCGAGAATTAAGATACCAGCGAAGAAAAGCTAAAAGAATTAAAAACCAACCAGATTTTTCTGAACTTCTAAAACCAGAAAATTTATATAATTCCTACAAATTGTGTAGAAAAGGAACTTCTTGGAAAGCAGCTGTTCAACGCTATGGAAAACATTGTATACGAAATATTTTTGCTTCTATCGAAAAATTAAAGAAAGGAGAACCAATTACAGAGCCTTTCAATTTATTTGAAGTTCAAGAGCGAGGACGTATTAGAACTGTTATGAGTGTTCGAATAAAAGAAAGAGTAGTTCAAAAAGCCTTGCATGATTATATCTTGTTTCCTATTTTGAAGCCTACGTTAATTCCTGACTCAGGAGCTTGCATAAAAGGAAAAGGAATTTCCTTTACGAGAAAACGACTTAAAGAGCATCTGCGCAGATTTTATAGAAAGACTGGAAATAATGAAGGCTACGTACTTTGTATAGACTACTCGAATTATTTTGGCTCTATAAGACATGACGTGCTATTAAACTTTCTATCTAAAAAGATTCGAGATGAACGGACGCTCAAGCTAGTAAAAGAGATTTTAGACAATTATAAAGAAATCGGGTTAGGCTTAGGTAGCCAAATTTCCCAGCTATGTGCTCTGTTCTACATAAGTTCATTAGATCATTTTGTAAAAGAAAAGCTGCGAGTAAAGTACTATGGTCGCTATATGGATGACTGCTACTTAATAAGTGACTCAAAGGAAGAACTTAAATTCTGGCTAAAAGAAATTAGAAAGTTTAGTGAATCTATTCTAGGTCTAACTATAAGCTCTAGAAAAACTACCATTCAGAAACTAACAAACTTTAAATTTATTAAAGGACACTACTGCTTGACTTCTACTGGAAAAATTAAAGTTTTTCCTGACAGGAAAACATTTTTAAGGTTTAAACACAAATTCGTTAAAATGTTAAAAATGAAGTGTTCTGAAGAAATTCTGCTTCCTGTTATACAGAGCTGGAAAGGTCATTTAAAATATTTTAATTCTCGGAAAGAGAAGCAAGCAATGTCTAAGGTCTTAGGAGCCTATTTAATTAAATCTAGTTAAGGAGAATTAAGATGGTTTATATATGGAATAAAGACGGGCAAGTAGTATTTCATACAGATAAAAAGTTTGCGGTAGAAGTAGAAAAACTTCCTGCCACTCCAGACTTAGAAATGTCCGAAGAAGAATTTTACGCAAAACAGCCTATCCGAATAGTAGACGGAAAGTTTACTTTTGGCAAAACAGAAGAAGAACTTTCTCAGGAAGAAGCTGTAGCTGTAAGAGCTAAAAGAGATTATCTTATAAATGAAGTTCAATGGCGTGTAGACAGATACCTTGAACAAAAGGCTGCCGGAGAAACTACAGCTGACACAGAAGCAAAATTTAAAAAGATTTCTGCCTACATAAAAGCTCTGAGAGATATTCCTGCTCAAAAAGGATTCCCGTTTGAAGTTACTTGGCCAACTCTGGAGGTCTAAATGATTCTGCTTACTCGCACAGTGCAGGAATCTTTTTCTAAGGACTACTTTAAAAAAGCAGTTGATACTGTGTTAAAAGGTTCTATTTTTTCTAAGTACAAAATCTATGACAAAGATAAAAGATTCGCTATAATTGAGATTCCTCTTAATCCCACAGCTGGAGAAATGGACTATAGAGATTTTTTAAGACTTCTAACAAAAGTTTTAGATGATTTTAAAAAGTTAGGATTTTATCTAAGCATCACTTCCTCTAAAGGATTTTTAGCTATCAAATGCTATGCGGAGTATGGAAATTTCTTTGAAAAGAAACAAAGAGAAGATACTCAAATAAGTCCTTCCTTGGGAACTCCTCCTGCTTGTATAGGTGGTGTTTTTGCCTTGAATACAGGCACTCCTGCTCCTACAGAGGACTCGATTTCTAAATCGATGAAACTTTACTTAGGAAAAAACAAAATGCCTCAGAAGGAAGATTTCGGAGGGTCAAAATGAATCCAGAAATTTTAGACACCGTAAAAGTTTTACTGACCTCAGTTATGATTGTTTCTACTGAAACTATCGGCATACTTCAGTGGTTGAAAAACTTTTTATCTGACAAAGGCTCTAAAAGAAAGAGAAACGCTTTTCTTGCTCTCTGCATTTTAGTACCTTGTGCTTTGTTTAATTCTACGTTGGTACCAACATTGGCTACAGCTATTTTTAATATAATTTTTCTTTCCTTAGCAGTTGAGCAACTTGCTTATCAGACTATCGTAAACGGTATTCCAAAAATTGTCGGTAGTGCGATTGACAAAGCTGCTTCTTTCACTGCCAAAAAGGAAGAAGATAAGGAAGGTTTATAATGATTTTACTTAAGGAATCTAAAAAGGTTATCAAAGAATCCAATGAAGCAAACAAAGCAATTCCTGAAGGAATTATTCCTATCGCAGAAGCTGCTAAGAGACCTGCTTTTAAAAAGTGGAATATAAACGCTTACAAAAAAGAAGGTTATGAGTTCTTCTGTACGTTTGACTACGCTTATGAACATGATGGAAAAGACCTTTACATCATGAGCATGAACGCAGACACTGCTTACATCTGTAAAAAAGCTGCAGACATAAAGAAGTTTAAAGACTTTGACAAAACCTTCGGCAAGATTGAATCTCTTGTTCGCAGCTTTGACAGAGACTTTAATGCTAAAATTGCTATGCCTCTTGAAAAACTTTTCGGAGATGACATGCCGGAAAGCATTTCAGAGCCTTTGTATTCTATCTGGAATGACAAGTTAGATGACCTTAAAAAAGCCATGGATACTTATGAGTTTGAAATTCCTGATAGCTATCCTAAAGTAAAGGTTGTTCACGATGATGACCTTACAGGATACAACCCAGACTAAGGAACCTGTTTGCAGTATTTGGGTATCTGCTAATAAAAAGGTAGATACTCAGGGCTGTGAATTTGGCTACGGCTGGTTGTCTGGAAAAATTTCTTTAGGAGTAATTTTTTCTTTTGAAACAGAAACAGGCAAGATAAACTTGACAGGGTATCCTTGGAAGTCTTTTCAAGAGGACTTAGCTGCTACTCCTTATCCTCCTCAAATAAAAGAATTCTTTTTATCTAATGAAAAACTCTTAGCCAAAGAGCTTACTTCCGGAAAAACTCATTTCTACATTTATTAAAAATCTTTCCAAGACTTGTCTAAAAAGCCTATTTGTTTATGGCAAGTAACTATGCAGATGGTATGCCTGAGGGCTTAACCTTTAAATCAGAACAACAAAAACAAGATCTCACTTATGGAGCTTCAGAAAAGGCTTTAACTCAGTTCCTCAGTATTGCTAAACAGTTGGGAACTCACAATACAGACCTTCAAGAAGAAATTACAGACTTAATCAAACAACAACAGAAACTTTACAAAAGATTCGATGAAGAACAGGCTCAGCGTAACATGGACGCAAAACTCCTTAAACAGAAAGGAGCCAGTGATGAAGAAATTATTGCTTATTTATCTAAGAGACAAGATACTTATGAAAAAGATACTAAAGCTCTGTTTGACTCTTTTGGAAACTTGCATAGAACTCTTGAAGGATGGATTGAAGAGGATGAAACTCTTTCTGGACAGGATAGAGTTCTTCTTAGAAAACAACTCGAGGTTTTTCAGAAATCCTATGACCTTGATGAACAGCTTAGACAAGAAAACGAAAAAGATAAGAAAAAACGAAATGCAGTTTTAGACCACATTGCAGAAAGTGTTAAAGGAACTTGGAAGGAAGCTCTTGAAAACGGTAAAGAAGAGAGAAAAGACGCATTT
>Ga0265298_10000632_pt1 | contig 51554 bp, 41 predicted proteins | sample AusTroGonzalo_MG_3_FD_193486 | JGI IMG/M metagenome (GOLD analysis project Ga0265298, IMG submission 193486) | Bovine rumen microbial communities from tropical cattle in Woodstock, Queensland, Australia - Gonzalo_01 | ecosystem: Host-associated > Mammals > Digestive system > Stomach > Rumen ...
TTCCACATGTAAATGATTGCAGTTGTTCTTTCATCACACTTTTCATAACCTCGAATACTCTATCACCAGTACAATGACTGGTATAGAACTGTGTTTTCGGATAATGTTCTTTCAGTCTTTGTGCCAATGCTGTCAGCTCTTCCTTCGTCTCTTGTTCGTCAAGCAAATGGAAGCCACCAACCACAGTATTGACAGACCAAGGACATGCTGCCAGAATGTTCTCCAAACCACTGTGAGCACAGCCCGTAAACAAGAGACCATCGACATATAAAGCAAGCTCGTGAGAAAAAATATCAGGCACATACGCCCCTTCATCATCTTGAACAAAGAGATACTGATTACCTTTTGGCATGGGATGGACCTGGGGAATATGGGCTATGGCATATACACCATCTGCTATCTCACAGGTCTTATCTACTTCGATAAGTCTGTTCTTCATCCCTTTCGGCCATTCTGCAGTAATGTTATGAAGATGTCCTCGATTAGAAAAGAACTGTCCAATCATGGCGTAAGGAGAAACAATCACTTTGGCTTGCCGGTTACCTTCAAGCAAATAGTACAACCCACCAGCATGGTCGCTATGTCCGTGCGAGATGAAAACATAGTCAACATCACTGAGGTCTATGCCCAGCAATTTAGCATTTCTGACAAACATGTCACTAGCTCCAGTATCGAGCAATATCCTGTGATGCTTTGTTGCCAAAAAGATTGACAATCCATGCTCTGTAGAGAGACGACTGTCATTGCTCCTATTATCTGATAATACTGTCCACTTCATTGTATTTCGATGTAGCCAATGCAGTCAAAGTTGGCTATTGACTGTGCAAAGTTATAAAAAGATATCAATAAGTGAACAAAAATGCTCTATTTTAGGTATTGCAACCTCTGTATATTCACGATACCTTTGCAGTCGTAACCAATAACATACGACTATGGCAAATATCTTAAAATCATTATTTACTAACTGTGCCCATCCAAGAGGACGAATGGGACGAATGATGCTACGGTTCATGAACTTCGGACATGCTCCATTGACAAACTGGGGACTGGGTCTCCTTAGTTTCCATGACCAGATGACAATGCTCGACATCGGCTGTGGTGGCGGTGCTACCTTACAACGATTACTAAAGCGCAGCAAGGATGCCAAGGTATATGGCATCGACATATCAGAAGAGAGCGTGGCTAAGGCGAAGAAGATAAATTCCGATGTACTCGACAAGCAAGTGTTCGTCTGCCAAGGTTCTGCAGAGAAGTTACCTTATGACAATGGATTGTTTGATGTGGTGACGGCTGTAGAAACGATCTATTTCTGGCCTAACCTGCCTCAGTGTCTGCAAGAGGTGCGTCGCGTATTGAAGCCAGGAGGATGCTTTGCTATCATGATAGAAGTTGTTGAAGAAGACTCTATCTGGACAAATGTCGTTGAGGGTATGACAGCCTACTCTCCGGAAGAGTTACAGAAATTGCTTGATGAAGCTGGGTTCATCCAGACAGAGATTCATCGCCAGAAACCAACCTATGCTACCATTATTGGCGTGAAAGCATAAATAACGCCAACTTTGCCTCCATATCTTCAAACATCAGACGGGTATCGATATGGGTATAGACACGTATTTGTCGTCCATTGTGATTATAGCGATAGGTGCCATCCTCAGCAATGGTAGGTATTGTTACATACTGGTATTGCGAAGAGGCAGGATCTGTTTCAAAATTACTCATTAAAGCTGTCATCAGCACCAGCGGACTGTCGCCCAGAATATAGGTCTCACCCATCATGCCACGTCCTGTGCCACGATTATTGAAGCCATTCATGATGTAGGCTATAGAGTCGTAAAGATAGGCTCCCACCTTGCCATAAGGACGCACTTTCAGGTCCAGTTCCGCCATGCTATACATGCACTGACGATAAACATCTCGAGGAATTTGCCAAATGCGAATGTCGCTTTGATTGAAGATAACACGAGCAGCTGCAATGCTCAAATTGAGGTTGTATTCAGGCATAGAATAACCTGGAGGAATAATTGAACCAAGTTCTGTATATTCCTGACCTCCAATCCATACCAATATAATATTCTTTCCAATTTCCGGATTCATCAACCATGCTGAAGCAAGGTCTGTAAGTGGTCCGCCCACACATACATACAGGGGCTTCTCAGGCGACGCTTTCAGTGCTTCTTCTACAATTAAACGAGCCCCCTCCGACTCCAAAGGCTTATCTATTTCTGTCATGCCAACAGGAGCACCAGGCACTACTTTGTATTGGTCTTTCAGTCCCATAACCTCCAGCACCTGATTCACCTTGTTCACCGACTTCTCAGCATCGTCTTTACCTTGTAGGGCTCTATCGAAAGCAAAGCCATTGTGATGAGCACCGATGATGCCCTTGATGTCACAAGAGCTTGATAACACGTGGTGCACCAACTGGAACAAACCATCTGGATCACCGCAGAAGTCGTTGTCGAGAATCACAGAATACCGTTTACCTGCCTGAAAAGGCACAGTTGCCTCTTGTGCTTTTAGACTGCTGGCCATTAGTAAACAGACCATAGTCAATACGCAGAAATAACATTTCATCATTTTCTATCGTTGAGTGTTAGTATAAAATTAAACCTGATGCAAATATATAAAAAAAAGGCGAACATATAGGTAAAGGCATATTCGGTTTTTAGAGATAATATCTTTTATTGCTTACCAGACGGTTATTTGTAAACTATTTGTAAACTCCAATTCTTGTTTAAGCGTACAAAACATGTTATATTTGTACGCTTAAATTTTTATTACTATGATGAAAGGTAAACACTATATGATACTGGCACTGACAGGTGCGTTGCTGTTATCTTGCGACAAAGACAACGATGACATGCTGAATGTAATGGAACAACAACAGGCATTGGCGAAGATGAATACAAATGTCTTTCGTGCCAAGAAACTTCGTCCTGGCGGCTTTATCCTTGATGGCGAGAAAGGTCGTGACCATCGTGACAACATGGGCATTGGCGAAATGAGTATCAGAATTGGTGCCACGAGAGAGTTGCAGGTGGGTGATATCTTTGTTACCGCCTATAATGAAAAGACGAATGAATATAGTGCCGAAATCTACTGGGGTGAGGAAATGGACGAGGAAACAAAGAAAATGCTACGTACCGCAACTATCTATATGAGATTCATGAGAAGTGGATATGGGCAAATCTGTCAAGCTGTATGCGGTAATAACTACCCTAACTATTACACGCCGGGTGACAAGTTCGTGTTTTCTGGAGACGTATGCTGGACCTGTACAGATGTTGAAATCTCTATGAATTACAAATATCCAGATTTACCTTATTGTACTTTTTACAAAGGCTGGTCACGTCCTTTTAGCTCATTGAGGTATATCATCAAGGATAATCAAGATAAATAAGATGCGGAAAGGGTTGTACATAGTGCTATGGATGATGATGGGTTTGGTGGCATGCCAGCATCGCACAGAATACCCCCATCAACTGCTATTGGCTGATAGTTTGGCTAGCAGTGACCCTACCACTGCCATTACCCTACTCTCATCTATGAAGGACGAGATGACGGAAGCCCCCCAAGCCACCCAAATGCTATACCAGCTGCTCTGTATCAAAGCAGCCGACAAGGCATATATTCCAAACACATCAGATAGCTTGATACTACCTGTGGTGCAATACTACGAACAAGGTGGTGACCCCAACTATTTAGGCGAAGCTTACTACTATGCAGGGCGTGTGTATCGTGACCTGAACGATGCTCCTTTGGCACTCGCCTATTTCCAAAAAGGACTGGATGCCTCCAAACAACACCCGGGAACATGGGCAAACTCGGTACTTTATGCTCAAATGGGGGAAATCTACTATTATCAGTCGCTCTATCCTGAGGCATTGCAGATGTACCATGAAGCCCAACGTCTTGATGCCATCTCTGGCGATACTTTAGGCATTATCCTCGACTTGCGAGACATCGCTTTTACCCATCGCACATTACAACAACCTGACAGTGCCTTGTATTATTTACAACAAGCTGAGTTGTTGGCACAACAGAGCGGCGATATAGAAATGCAGGGACTCATTGCCTCGCAGTTGGCAGGTCTGTACAACCAGCAAGGAAAAACGGCAGAGGCACATCGCTATATTGACCAAGCCCTAGAACTAGTGGGCGATGCCGACAGGTTCAGCACGTATGATGTCTATGCCAATATACTGCTGAACGAAGAACGCTATGAGGAGGCAAAGACTTACTACACCCAGATGATGGAAGCCGATGCAGCTCCTGTACGGCTGGATGCCTACAACGGTTTGGCAACCATAGCTGCCCATCAACATAAATCTGAAGACTACCTGTATTATTATGAGCTCTACAAGGCTTGTAACGACAGCATCCATCGTGCTGATGCCACTGAAAGCGTGAGCCGCATGAATGCGATGTATAACTATCAGCAGCGCGAGAAAGAGAACCAACGCCTACAAAAGCAACTGGAGCAGCACCAACAGCTGTTACAACGCATAGCCTTTGCCGTCAGTGTTATCCTTTTGCTGCTGATTATCTATTTCCAATTTAACCGTAGAAAACGCATGCGCCACCAGCACAATATGGAGCGCCTGCATCAACTGCAAGAGGAGAAGTACCGCCAAAGCGAAGCATTTATTCAAGCCAACAAAGAAGATATCACCCGCTTACAGCAACAACTGGAGGAAGCTAATCAAGAGAACCACGAATTGGTGGAGCGGTTGGAAAGACAGAAAGAACAATTGGAGAATGCCAATTTAGTAGCAGAAATAAAACAAGGCGAGAAGAAACAGGCGGATTCAGTTATCAGAGACTCAGACATTATGAAACGCCTACAGCAATGTGTGGAACAAGGCAATCACCTCAATGCTAAAAACGTAAAAGAGATAGAGAAGCTGTTGGATGAGGTTTATCCCGACTTCCGTCAGCGTTTGAGTCAGTTGGGTAAAATGAACCCACTGGAGTACCAAGTTTGTTTGCTACTGAGGATGGAACTATCCCCTACCAGCATCGCTACCTTGGTACTCCGTGACAAGTCAACGGTATCGCTCATCCGTCGCCGTCTCCTGAAGAAAGTGACAGGTCGGGATGGAGCACCTACCGATTGGGACAGCATTGTGCTGTCACTATGATTTGTGAATGGTCAATTATCGTAATAGATGGTATGCCTGTCATAACTTATCGCTCCTAACACCCCCCAGCCATTTACAGCATTGCCATGAATGAGGATGGTCTCTGAATTGGCATCGTCATTGGCGATACGGAACAATTCTACTGACTTAAGGAAGTGGTAATAATCTTCCGTAATTGCCTCCAATTCCACCGCCACCTGGGTAGGTAGAAAAGGTATTTCATTCACATGGGACAAATCAACAGTATCACCATCCTTTGTCATCCACTCCCTGTAAGGAGGTGAATAAGGCACCTTCGGACTATCTACCTCAAAAGAATAATCCTCCCCAGACAATAGCTGACCACTGAACACATTTGAGAAGAAAGCAGGCCACCCGCCAAAATTGGTGGTAAGACGACTATCCATAAACAGTCCGTCGTCAGAGAAAAATATATCCTGAATAGCATAGTGGGGATGCGTATCCCAGTGTGTTGTAAAAGAATCAGAAACACCTCCTATACTATACCCCATCCCAATGCCACGTATCCGTAAGCGGTAATAGTTGTTGCCACCTGTATTCTTGATGCGTAGTTGGATGCGCATGATGCTATCCGTTTCAAATCTAAGGTCGTTTATGTACTTGTAAGGATTCTCTGCCAACACCTCATGACCCACTATCTCAATCTGTGGTTTGGCAGGCACGGTAGCCTCAGCCGTCAGTGTTTCTTCATTCATCAACACCACCTCGGTATTTATCACTCCCATCTTTGCCTTTACCACCACATGGTCACCTTCCTGGGGGATATAAATGCTCTTATAACACATGCTATTTTCATCAAAAGTCATGGGGTAAGTGGTCTGACCATTCACCTGCACCTCCACCTGTGCGTTTGTCACTTGCTTGTTTTTCAGGTATTCGTTGCTTTGGTAATCGCTCTTTCCATCCTGATACATAGCAGTAGCAAAGTCCACGTATCGTTTCACAATGGCCTTGTCGGCACGATCGGCATAGGTCAAATAGACCACAAAAGGCGTATCGGCAACGGCTACGGCATTAATCACCATCGAGCCCTTTGATAAATCTTCCAAGGAGCCTTCATAATCGAGCACCTTCTCGCAAGCTGTACAACACATTGCAAGTGCCAGCAACAAAAAGTATATTCTATTCTTCATAGCTTTCAGAGTTTAAGAGTGAGACTAATAGATGGCATGATGGGGAACAGACACACGCCCATCAGGGCACGTCGGTTGTCTTTGTATCCCCAATATACCGACGATACATTGGCATGATTATAAAGATTATAGATGCCGATGTCGCAAATCATTTCGCCGATGCCAATACTGCCATGATGACTCAGTGTGATGTCAAGACGATGAACGGCAGGCATTATGTAAGCATTGTGCTGTCCGTAAGTATCGGTACGGACGATATGCCCGATAAAGATACCTTCGGTATTACCCCAAGCCTTGGCTTGGTATGCTGGGTTGGTTGTTTTCTCATAGTCTATTGGATAATAATTGTTGTACTCCTGCAATACACCGCTACCTATGGTCATGCTCGCCAACGAGGCTCGTCGTCCTGTCTGGTAGGTCCAGGCAGCAGAAAAGTCCCAGTTCTTGCTCAGGCGTTGGGTGATATTGATGCTGAAGTTATGACGTCTGTCACCCACTGCATAAAACTCACGTCCATCGTTGATTACCATACCCGGACGGTCGAAGGTGCGCAACGACTTGCTCCAGGTATAGCTCACCATACCCGTGGTGGTGCCAAAAGTTTTTTGGATCATCAGCTCCACGCCAAAAGCACGACCTCTACCTTGCGCAATCTTATCCTCCCAGTTGTTGCCCGTCTGGAACGATGCGCCTTCCTTATAGTCCATCACATTGTCGAGCCACTTGTAGTAGCCCTCCACAGAAAACTGGATACCACTCTTGAAATCATGGTTGAAACCTATTGTCACCTGGTCGGAAGTACCTATCTTCAAGTTACCCGAAATAGGCACCCATATCTCCGAGGGGGTGAGCAGACTACCACTGCTAAGCAGGTTCATGCCTTGTGACATACGGGCATAAGAGGCTTTGATTGATGTGCGTTTGCCCAACAACAAGCGCATGGAGGCACGTGGCTCAATGGCCACCTGAGTTTTCGCATCACTGACATAGCCTTGCAGTCGCACACCAACGTTGGCTTTTAGCCAAGAGGTGAACTCCCAATCATCCTCCACATAAGCACCAAACATCTTCAGGTCTTGTGCACTACCCACCTGGTTGGTATTCTCTTTCTGGTTTTCTTCATATCGCGCTTCAACCAATCCCACATTCAAGGCAGTTAGTTCATCTCCTGCACTTTTGATATAAGAATCATTGGCAACCACTATAGATGGGTTCAAGCGGATAATGCCAGCCTGTATGCCACCATGCACCTCGTGGCGGTCTTTCCATGTATAGATAAGGTCGCTCTTGAGCTGTACGTCGTGTATTTTTGAGTTGTAGGAAGTACCTCCCTGCTTGTTGACAAGGGAATAAAGCTCAGCTGCCTCCGATATGTTAGTATTGATACCGAGGCTAGTTCTGTCACTACTAAGATTCTTGTGTTGCAGTTTATAATCATATCCACTATAGGAAAGCGAGGTGTTCCATTGCAACGCCCCACTGAACTGGTGTGAATAGGTCAGTCCGCCCAACAGGTTATTCCACTTGTTCAGTTTCTGACTGGTCAATGTATTGTCTATCAATCCGTATATAGGTATATTATTTGCCCCTGCTTTCTGATAGGTAAAATGCTGCTCGGTCGTATTAGGCGTAGCATTATTCTCGTCGTGCCCCATATAGAACACCAAAGATAGTTTGTCACTGTTCGAGAAGCGATGTACCAGTTTGGCATTGATATCAAAGTATTTCATGTGGGCAAACTCGTTCATCTGTCCTGGGTTGTCATATACCACCTCTTCCAACAAAGGTTTTACAATAAGGTTGAAATACGACAGACGGGCCGCTATATTAAAAGAGGTATGATCTTTCCATATCGGACCTTCTACCTGCAAACGAGAAGCCAGCATACCTGCCGTTATTGAGGCACGGTAACGCTGCATATCGCCATCCAGCAGACTGACATCGATGACACTTGACAGACGTGAGCCATAGCGAGCTGGGAAAGCGCCCTTATAAAGCACCACATCGTCCATCACATCAGCATTGATAGCAGAGGTAAAGCCCTGCAGATGTTGTGGGTTGTAAAGCGTGATGCCATCCAACATAAAGAGGTTCTGGTCGTAGTCACCTCCACGCACATGGATACCGGCACGCCCCTCACCGCTGCTCTGCACACCAGGCAATCGCTGCAAGGATTTCAGTACATCGGTCTCACCAAAGACCACTGGCATTCTGCGTATCTGTTCGGCAGACAAAGCAATGGCACTGGTCTGCGAACTCAGTGCGCCAAAGTTATGACGGGTACCATAAACCTGTACTTCACCAATGTTTTGTGTATCCTGACGAAGCTGCACATTTAAGACACGGTCGCTTGTAAGTGTGAACTGCTGTTTTTCAGAAGAATAGCCAACATAGCTAAACACCAACTCTAATTGTCGGTTGCTGGGCAGTGTGATGACATAGTGCCCGGTAGCGTTGGTACTAGTTCCCGTGCGTCGTTGGGTGTGATAGACGGTCACACCCACCAGGGGCTCACCTGTCTCAGCATCGGTCACCTGTCCGCTCAATACCACGTTTTGGGCATTGACGGGTAGTGCCAATAGGAGCAACAGTCCTGTTAAAAGATAAAGAATGTGTGTTTTCATGATGATATAAAAGGTTTATTGTCTTTTTGGCCATTGAGTGATTTTGACAGAAACTTTCTCGCTGTTATCCTGCCCATAGCCTACATAAAAATCCACATAGCCTGTACGCTGGGCATAGCTATCGTTCTCTTCAACATAAATTAAATAACCGTCAATACGGCTCTTAGTCCCTTGTTCACTTTCAATAAATTCGCAGGTTATCCAAGGATAGTTGGATGGTACTTCTACAAACAGGTCCTCATTGTTTACCTCTACTTCCACATAAAGTTTGTCAGCTCCTGGGTCAAGTCCGAAGTAGTCGCAGGAAAGCGCAATTCTGGATTCCTTTATTTCTTCTTCTATGATATCGACTACCTCATCTTTGTCTTTACAAGCACTCTGGATAAGGCACATGGCTGACAAGAGCAGCATGGTACTGAGTAATTTTAGTGTTTTCATGGCGTCTATATATTATATATGTTTGCTTTTCTTTGCTCAAAGATAAACGCCTCTATAGAGTATTGCAATTATTTGAGTTTACAAATGAGTTTACAAATTCATGGATGGTTTACAACTGGTTTACATTAATACAAATTATGGTTATTTCAGTTCAGGCATTGTTGTTCAGGTTTATAAATTGCTCTTTATTCAAATAAAGCATGAATTATTATATAAGTAACGTAGCAATGAAGATAATTTTAGAACATTTTTGGTAACAATTAGGGCTTTGTTGCAAATTCCGATACCACTACCTTTGCAGCATTAATAAAAAAAACTATCTTTGTAAAACAATTAACTATAATATGGACATGAAGAAAATTGCAAGATGGATGCTGGGGGCAATGCTTACCCTATCAGCATGTTCGCAGCCGCAGTTCGACCAGCAGCTATATGAAAACTTCCAGAACCCGCCACAGGAAGCGAGACCTCGCGTGTGGTGGCACTGGATGAATGGCAACATTACCAAGGATGGCATCTACAAAGACATTATGTGGATGAACCGTGTGGGCATAGGCGGTTTCCATAATTTCGATGCAGGCTTGGAAACAGCCCAAGTGGTGGATCACCGTTTGATCTACATGACTCCTGAGTGGAAAGATGCATTCAAGTATGCTATCCAGCTGGCTGACTCGTTAGGCATGGAGGCTACCGTGGCCAGTGCCCCAGGCTGGAGCAACACAGGTGGTCCTTGGGTAAAACCAGAGAACGCCATGAAAAAGCTTGTATGGCGACAGACTGACGTGAAGGGCGGACAGCAGATAGACATCACCCTGCCTGCTCCCTATGAAACCACAGGCAATTTCCAGAACATTCCAGCAGCTGACAACAGTACCGCTTTATTGCCGTCAGTTGAATCATCGCAGTGGTATAAGGATATCTATGTGATAGCCGCCAAGAAAAATGATACAGACAAGTCGATGCAAGAGCTGGGAGCCAAGGTGACCAGCAGTGGCGGTCGATTCACTGTAGAGCAGCTCACTGACGGTGATCTGGCTGTCTCTTCCCCACTGCCGGGTGATGCGAAACAGGGCTACGCTTGGATACAGTATGAGTTTCCTGAGCCACAGACCATCAAGGCACTGACGGTAGCTGACGGCATGGTGCGCAGTGAATGGCAAGCCAACAAGGCACCTGTGACCAAGCGTCTTATGGCCAGCGACAACGGCAAGGATTTCAAGCCCGTATGCGATATTCCTCATGGCGCAGCACCCTGCCAGACAATTGACGTCCCTGCTACTACCGCCAAGTATTTCAGGGTGGTATTCGACAATAACATGTCAGAGAACCCCTACGCAGCCATAGCAGCGGCATTGGGATATGACCTGGGGGGAGGCAGCAGCTTACAGCCTACTCCTGTGAGCGAGCTGGTGCTTTATACTGTGAGCAAGGTGAACCATGCTGAAGAGAAGGCAGGATTCTCTGTGCCATTCGATTTGTCCGACTTTGAAACCCCTGCCGAGAACGGCAGTCAGGAGGTGATAGACCTCACAGCCCAAGTGCATGACGGCAAGCTGTTATGGAATGCTCCCGCAGGCAACTGGCGCATCTATCGCTTCGGCTACTCACTCACCGGCAAGACCAACCACCCTGCCTCTCCAGAGGCTACGGGCTTAGAGGTGACGAAGCTCGACAAGGATGCAGTGACTGATTATATCAACTATTACCTCGACACCTATGTGGATGCCAGCGGTGGTATGCTGGGTGCCAAGGGCATACAAAACCTGTTGATTGACAGCTATGAGGCTGGCTTCGAGACTTGGGCTCCCAATATGCCTCAGGAGTTTGAGCAACGCAGGGGATACAGTCTGCTGAAGTGGATGCCAGCCCTCACGGGTCAGATTGTGGAGAACAGCGAGAAGACCGAGCAGTTCCTTTTCGACTGGCGCACCACCATTGGCGAACTGATAGCCGAGAACATGTATGGCAACATTGCACAGATAGCTAAAGAGCGTGGCTTGGGTACCTATTTCGAGGCACATGAGAACGGACGTCTGTTCCTGCCCGACGGAATGGCGGTAAAGAGCAAAGCCGACATCCCTATGGCAGCCATGTGGCAGCTGGTGCCAGGCAAGCCTGTATCCAACTCCACCTATGAGATGGCTTCATCTGACATCCGTGAATCGGCTTCTGTAGCCCATGTATATGGACGCAAATACGTAGCTGCCGAATCACTGACTGCCAATGGTATGGATGGCAATGGATATGCTTACTACCCTGGCAACCTGAAGTCTGTGGCCGACCTGGAGATGGCCAACGGTGTCAACCGCTTCGTGATTCATGAGAGCGCCCACCAACCTGTGGACGACAAGAAGCCCGGCTTGGGACTGATGATTTTCGGACAATGGTTCAATCGTCATGAGACATGGGCTGAGCAGGCCAAGGTGTGGATGGACTACCTGGCGCGCAGCAGCTACATGTTGCAGCAAGGCAAGTTTGTGGCGGACATAGCATACTACTACGGTGAGGACAATGTGGTGACAAGTCTCTTTGGCAATGGCGACCCAGCTGTGCCCAACGGCTACAACTACGACTATATCAACTCCGAGATACTGACCACATTGCTGGACTTCAACGGTAAACGATTTACACTGCCCAGCGGTATGAGCTACAAGATGCTGGTGCTTGACAACAACTGCCAGCGGATGTCACTGCACGTATTGCAAAAGATAGCAGCACTGGCCAAGAAGGGTGCCGTCATCTGTGGAGAGAAGCCGACAGTAGAGCCTACGATGCAAGGCGACAAGGCTGAGTTCCAACGTCTGGCGGATGAAACATGGAGCATGAAGAATGTAATCAGCGGCAAGAGTATAGCTGAAGCTTTACAACAAGTAGGGATAGTTACCGACTTCACTTCCAATGACATGAGTAACCTTCGTTACCTGCATCGCAGCACTGATAAAGCTGAGATTTACTGGGTGAACAACCGCACTGACCAGCCTCGCACCGTCGAAGCCACTTTCCGTGTATCAGGACTGAAGCCTATGGTATGGCATCCTGAAACCGGCAAGGCCGAAGAGGTGTCGTATGAGATGAAAGACGGCATCACCACAGTACAGCTGCAGCTGGTAGAAAACGATGCCGTATTTGTGGTGTTCAGCGGAAGCGGTGAAAGCAAGGTGACGATACCTACCCCAACCGAGACACAGCTTGCCGAAATCACTACTCCTTGGACTGTGAAGTTCGATCCCGCCTGGGGTGGCCCGGCTGAGACCACTTTCGACAAGCTGGTATCCTACACCGAGTCTGACGATCCTGGCATCAAGTACTATTCCGGCACAGCCATTTATACTAACAAGTTAACGGTTAGCGAGAGCGACCTGCAGCAAGGTAACCTGTTGCTTGACCTGGGCCAAGTGGGCTGTATGGCAGAGGTAAAAGTGAATGGCATCGATGCAGGCATCCTGTGGAAAGCCCCCTATCGTGCTGATATCACTGGTTTGCTGAAGGCTGGCGACAATGACATCGAAATCAAGGTCATCAACCAGTGGGTGAACCGCATCATTGGTGACAAGCAGTCTGGGGTGAAGCATACTTACACCTACTCATCGTTCGACTATTTCTATTTTGCCTTTTCACCACTGCTGCCTGCAGGTCTGATGGGACCTGTAAAGCTAGTGGCAACAAACTAAAACTAAAACAAATACGATGATGAAAAATAACAAATATCCCCATCTTACAAGTCCTATCCAGTTGGGCAAGGTGACATTCCGTAACCGTATCTTCTCTGCACCTATGGGTGCAACAGACATTACCGCCGACTGTTGTCCAGGTCCCCGCACGCAAGGTTTCTATGAACTCCGTGCCAAGGGCGGTGCTGCCGCTGTAACCGTCAGCGAACTCGTGGTTCATCCAGCAACCGACGGTAGCCACATGCTGCACCTCGACTTGGAGACGGTGGGCTGTCTGGCTGCCCATACCTTCGTGGCTGATGCTATCCGTCGGCATGGGGCTGTGCCAAGCATCGAACTGTCACACTCTGGGCAATATGCCGGCACCTATATGTCCGACAAGAACAAGAAGGCGAGTTTGAACCAATGGGGACCCAGTGACGGCACCCGTCCTGACGGCCGTCCTGTGAAGGCGCTCTCAAAGGAACAGATTGCCGACATTGTGAAGGCATACGGCGAGAAGGCAGCCCTCTGTAAACGTGCCGGCTACGAGATGATCATGGTGCATGCAGGTCACGGCTGGCTCTTGCACCAGTTCCTCTCGCCTTATCTGAATCATCGTACCGACGAGTATGGAGGTTCGCTGGAAAACCGCATCCGCATTGTCCGTGAGGTGCTTGCTTCTGTACGCAATGCCGTAGGACCAGGTTTCCCTGTCGAGGTACGTATCAGCGGCAGCGAACTGTTTGATGGTGGCTATGGCATCGAGGACGGCATCAAGATTGCGCAGGCTGTCGAAGAGTATGTCGATTTGATCCACGTTTCAGCCGGTTCTTATCAGTTCGGCTTCTTCAACACCACACCGCCGATGTTCGATGAGCACGGTGTTAACGTATGGCTGGCTGCTGAGATCAAGAAGCACGTCAGCAAGCCCGTTGCCACAATTGGTGCGCTGAGCGATCCTGAACAGATGGAGCGTATCATCGCCGAGGGAAAGGCCGATGTGGTGTATATGGCCCGTCAGTTGCTGGCCGATCCGTTCCATCCGCAGAAGGTGATGGCTGGGCAGGAAGACCGCATCGTGAAGTGTCTGCGTTGCTACACCTGTATGGCGGAGCGCCCTGTCACTTTCACCCGTCGTTGTGCCGTCAATCCGTTGATTGGTCGTGAGATAGAGGGTATGGAGGTACTGCCTGCCCGTCAGAGCAAGAAGGTGATGGTGGTGGGTGCCGGTGTTGCCGGACTCAAGGCCGCCATTACGGCTGCCCAGCGTGGTCACAAGGTGATTCTCTGCGAGAAGACGGACAAGGTAGGCGGTATCCTGAAGTCGGAACAGGCACTGCCGTTCAAGTATGAGATGTACGAGCTGGGTGTTGTTCTGGAGCGTCAGGCGAAGGACGAGGGTGTGGACATTCGTCTGAACACCACCGTTACGCCTGAGTATGTTACACAGGAGGGTGTCGATGCGCTAATTCTCGCTGTTGGTTCTACCCCACTCGTTCCGCCTATCCCTGGCATCGATGGTGATAACGTCATCATTGTCAACGACTATTATCTAAAAAAAGATAAGGTTGCTGATAGCGTGGTCGTACTGGGCGGTGGTCTTGCTGGCTGTGAGTGTGCCATCCATCTGGGTATGGAAGGCAAGAAGGTGCAGTTAGTTGAGATGCGCGACACCTTGGCTGCCGACTGCAACATCCGTCAGCGTCCGATTCTGATGCGTAAGGTGGCGGAGTTCTCAACAGCCCATACCGAATATGTAGGTCAGAAGATTACTGCCGATGGTGTTATCTGCAAGGATAAGGACGGCCACGAGGTGCTTGTTCCTGGCAAGACGGTCATCTGCGCCCTTGGCCAGCGTGCCAACCGTGCCGATGTCGACGCTTTGCGTGGATGTGCCCCGTTCGTTCGTGAGGTAGGTGACTGCGTCCGTCCCGCCAACATCACCAAGGCCATCTACGAGGCTTATCACGCTGCTTTGGATATTTAAGATTTGTGACTTGCCGACGATGACTGCCCTTCCCTGCTGATTCTGAATAAAAAAATACAAGATTCTCGCCAATCATAGGGAGGGGCCGTAGGATGGACAACCAGGGGCGTGTGGGTTTGTTAACTTGTTACCTTTAATATATATTTTTTTTGCACTGTCTTTTATGATTACAGATGTCCTTCCTCCTCAACTCGCCTTGATCTCTTCCTCCCGCCACGTCATCCAACTCGTCATCACTCAGTTCTTGCTTCATCACCACTTGGGCATCTTTATCAAAGCCGTGATAGCCACCTTCTTCACGTTGTTGTCAATCTCCACCTGCAACACACGCTTGTCATTATTCACTTCCTTCATAATATTGAATGTTTAATATTTCGACTACAAATATATTAAAAAAAATACTCAATCCCACAAAAATTCTTCACCAGTAGGCACGATATTGGTAGATGAGCACTCAGGACAAATCATTGATGTGACCTCGAAAAGTTGGACATTAAATTAAACATTATTCAACTTTCTATAGTGGTGAGCTCGGTATTGTACCGGGCTCATTCCTTTTAAACTCAACTTTAGTCTTTTAAAAAAAACAGCAATCACCTATTCTTTCACAAAAAAACGTATATTTACACCATAAACTCGAAAAGATATAAGAGATAACAAAAATACTCCATTTCGGTATAAAAAATAAGCAAGCTTATTTTGCTTTTCTCTCGACTTTTCGTAACTTTCGGCAGTTTTAACCTAAAACGGCTATAGATGACAAACGACGATAAGGATAAAGAGAAGACGCGATATATTCCCATTACCATCGCATTCCTGCTGGGCATAGCGCTGATGATAGCCTTCAACTGGACATGGGAGGCCACCTCTACCAATTCATCCTGCATGAGCTGTCATGTTCACGAGGAAGCCGATGCTGCCTGGAAAAAAAGTACCCACTCTGGCAACAACGAGACGGGCGTGATGACCAACTGCGCAGACTGCCACCTGCCCACCCCTGGCACATGGCAACACTTCACCGCCAAAGCACGGATGGGCATGAAGGATATCTACAGCTATCTGACCAAAGACAGTGCAGACTTCAATTGGGAAGCCAAGCGCGAACTGGAGTACGCCCAGAAGATCGTCTATAACGAGAGCTGCAAACGCTGCCACACTAACCTATATCCCCGAGGCGTGAATGACGATGCTGTAAAGGCTCACCTCTATTACGAAGAGAACGAGGAGAAGCTAAACCTGCAATGCATCAGCTGCCATCTGGATGCAGGTCATTACATGCCTAACTACAAGCACGGCAAGTTGGATGGTCCTATGGCCATAGACAATAGCATACGCTACGACTCGGCCACCGTAGTAACCAGTTTCCAGAACTTCACAGAAACGGTGCCTGGCACAGCTGTCAGCATCAACATGGTGGCCATACCCGGTGGCTCGTTTAAGATAGGAAGTCCCCAAAAAGAGGCCTTCCGCAACGATGATGAAGGACCGCAGAAAGAGGTGAAGCTCTCTCGCTTCTTCATGGCAGAGACTGAGGTTACTTGGGACCAGTTCTGGGCATTCTACAACGAGACCATGTCGGAGGGTCGTACGCCGCCAGAGAAGATTTACGCCAACAACAGCCGACCTGATGTGGATGCCGTATCAGGCCCCACCCCTCCTTATAGCTTCCCTGATCAAGGATGGGGTATTGGCAGCCGTCCAGCCATCACCATGACCCACTATTCAGCAGAAACTTTCTGCCAATGGCTCTCGCTGAAGACTGGCAAGAAATACCGTCTGCCTACCGAAGCCGAATGGGAATACGCAGCCAGAGGTGGCACAGATACGCCCTATTTCTTCGAGGGTAGTCCTAAGAAGTACACCAACGAGGGCTGGATGAAGCAAGTATTCGGCATTGACACTACGATGATAAACAGATATGTAGTTTATATAAATAACAGTGAGGGCAAGACACAGGAACCGCTGCAGGTGGCTGCCAACCCCTTTGGACTGAAGAACATGCTGGGCAACGTGATGGAACATTGTGCCGACAAGTATGACCCGGAAGCCTACAGCAAATGGCCTGACGGAGTGGAAAACCCCATCAGTACCGAGGGCGAGGAATATGTAGTGCGCGGTGGAAGCTATGCCGATGACGCCAGGATGTTGCGCTGTGCTGCCAGAAACCATACTGATACCAAGGAATGGCTGAAAACAGACCCCCAGAACCCGAAGAGCATCTGGTGGTACTCAGACATCAAGGGCATAGGTTTCCGCATTGTATGTGAAGTGCCCGCAGACGTGAAAGACTGAATTTTATTAAACCTAAATCAATATCAATACCAATAAAAATAGTCATTATGGAAAAGAAAAACATCAGTAGAAGACAATTCTTCTCATACTCGGCCATGTTTGGTGCGGGTGTTGTTTGTTCATCATCCCTTCTGACTTCATGCTCAGGAGAGAAAAAGGATGGTCTGACCCCTCTGCGTCAGCCTGGTGAGTACTATGTGCCCGAACTGCCCGACAAGGCGATTGCGGGTCAAGAGCTGAAAGTAGGTCTGATTGGTTGTGGCGGACGTGGTTCCGGTGCCATTGTGAACCTGCTGGAGGCTGCCGACGGCATCACCGTAGCTGCTTTGGGCGATGTCTTTGCAGATCGTCTGAACAGCGTAAAGAATATGCTGAAGGAAAAGCACAACCAGGTAGTACCTGACGAGTCTTGCTTCGTTGGCTTCGATGCTTATCAGAAGGTGATCGACAGCGGCGTTGACATGGTTATCCTGACCACTCCTCCTGTGTTCCGTCCTATTCACTTCCAGTATGCCGTTGAGAAGGGCGTTCATTGCTTCCTGGAGAAGCCAGTGGCTGTTGACCCCAAGGGCTGCCGTACCGTCATCGCAGCAGCTAAGCAGGCTAAGGCAAAGGGTCTGAGTGTGGTAACCGGTACACAGCGCCACCACCAACGCCCCTATGTGGAGGCATTCCAGCAGATTCAGAACGGCATCATCGGCGAGATTACTGGTGGTAACGTTTACTGGAACGACAGTATGCTATGGTATCGCACCCGCGAAAAAGGTTGGAGCGACATGGAATGGAATATCCGTGACTGGGTGAACTGGAAGTGGCTCTCGGGCGACCATATCGTTGAGCAACACGTACACAACATTGACGTCTTCATGTGGATGATCGGCAAGAAGCCTGTCAAGGCTACAGGTTTCGGCAGCCGTCAGCGCCGTATCACTGGCGACCAGTACGATAACTTCAGCATTGACTTCGAATTCGAGAATGGCGTACACCTGCACAGTATGTGTCGTCAGATTGATGGCTGCAGCAACAACGTCAGCGAATTCGTGCAGGGCACCAAGGGCTCATGGAACAGCGCAACACAGGAGATCAAGGACCTGCAAGGCAATGTCATCTGGAAGTTTGACAGCGAAGCTGAGAAGGCCAACTATCAGCAGACCAACCCTTATGTGCTCGAGCATGTTGACTGGGTGAACCACATCCGCAAGGGCGAGGCTCACGACGAAGCTGAAGAGACCGCTACCTCTACGCTGGCTGGCGTGATGGGTCGTCAAGCTGCCTATACTGGACAGACCATTTCATGGGACGACATCAGCGGCTCTGATCTCGACTTCCTTGGCATGATTCCTGAGATGAAGCTTGGTCCTCTGCCACTCGATAAGTTTACAGTGGCCGTTCCTGGCTCTGCTCAGAAATAAGGAAAACACCATTGCGCCCTCCAACAAGTACGCTGGGGGGCGCAAATATTAACTTTGCAATATGAAAAGAAGAGACTTTATGCAGTGCTCGTTGGCTGGAATGGCCTCTTTGGCTATTGCCCAGCTGGGCTTGAGTTCATGCACTGCAAGCAAGGAAAAGAAAATCGAAGTTCCCGACCTCAAGATATCCTTCCAGGAAGGTATTCCTCCTGGTGAGAGCCTGAATGAGAAGCTTGACTTCATGGAAAGCCTGGGTGTGGTGGGCTTTGAGCCTGGTGGTCGCGGACTGGCCGGTCGTGTCAATGAGATTCAGCAAGCCTTGAAGAACCGCAACATCAGCGTGTCAGCCATCTGTGCAGGCTTCGGTGGATTTATTTTAGCCGAAGACCCCACTGTGAAAGAGGAATTTGATACCACCATGCGCGAGATTGTTGCAGCTGCAGGAGAACTGGGCTCCACAGGTGTCATCATGGTGCCTGCCTTCAACTCACAGCAACCCTGCCTGCCTCACACATTAGATACACGCAAATACCTCTGCGAACAGCTCCACGAACTGGGTGAGTATGCCGTGAAGTGCGGAACAACCGTTATCCTGGAGCCCCTGAATCGTGGCGAGTGCTTCTATTTGCGACTGGTGGGTGATGCTGCAGCCATTGCACGTGACTCGCAGAGCGAAGGTGTGAAGTGTATGGGCGACTTCTGGCACATGCAGGAAGAGACATCCGACTATGGTGCATTCTGGTCGGCAGGCACAAAGTACCTGCAGCATGTACACATTGCCAGTCGTGGTCGTCGCCTGATGCCTGGTGAGGATGGCGAGAAGGACGACTATCGCAATGGATTCCGTGCCCTGAAGGAAATGGGATACGATAAGTTCATCTCTCTGGAGTGCGGCACTAAGGGTGAGCGCAAGGACACTGTAACGGCAGCTGTAGAGCTAATGAAAGCTCAGTGGCAAGAGGCGTAAGCCGATACATATATATTAATAATAGAGTCCACTTAAAAAAGTGGACTCTATATTACTAATACCTATTATATTCTGGTTTGTGTCTGTGTTGTCTGTCTCTATCGGGGGCTCCTCCACCTTCTCCTCGAGGACGCCACATGTCTCTTACCATATTGGTGCGGAATCCCATCTCGGCACTCTTAATCTTAAATATCTTCTTGTCGGGCAATATCCTACGGAACTTCTCGAGATACTCCTTTTCCAAGCGTGCTGAATTCAGCTGCGACTCGATGAAGGCATCGTTGATTTCCTTATAGCTACCCTCCTTGGCATTTTCGCTCCTACCTTCGCGAAACAGTTTCCAAGCTTCATCCTGCACGGTCTTCTGTTTCTGCTTCATTTCAAAATACAGTGGAAAGAACTCCTTCGCTTCCTGCTCAGTCAACTCAGCTACCTTAGTAAGATACTCCTGTTGTCTTGTCTGGAACTGTTCAGCCGTCATTCTTTCACGGCGTCGTGTTTCTTGTGCGTTCAGTGATGCTATAGCCATCACCAATGTCAATAATAATAACAGTCTTTTCATAATTCAATTGTGTTTATAATAAAGTTACTCTGCGTCAGACAAATAGAGATACAATGAATAGTCATCCATCTGCATGGCATCCACCAAATTCTGCACCATCTCAGTCTCGTATTGTTCTTCTTCAGCGGCAATCACATCAGGATTGTTGGCATGCATATAGCCCAACACCTTGATAATAATTGCTGCACCTGCAAACATAGCTGCCAGATAAACACTTGGCTTAGCCTTGTCCCACCAAGTAAGCGGTTTGACCTTGTACTCAGGCACCGGCTTTTCAGGCAAGTTGTCCATCACACGATTAGTAAGGCCTTCAAAATAGCCTTCCGGCACCGTGAAGGGGTTGCTCTTCCCCACCTTGCGTAACAACAGATCTTCTTCTTTCATGGCTTCTATCGTTTTCTATTTATTAGACATTAGTAAATTCAAATGGTTTAATCAGCTTCCTCAAAATATTTTGAGATTTTCTTCACAGCCAAGTGATAATCAGCTTTCAACGCTCCTACTGTAGAGCCAACAATCTCAGATATCTCAGTATAGGTTAGTTCGTCGAAATAGCGAAGGTTAAACACCAATCTTTGCTTATCAGGCAAAGTGGTAAGAGCTTGTTGCAGCAAACGTTGTGCCTTGTCACCATCGAAGTAGGGATCGCCTTCCAACTGGTTGGCCACACTCACTTCCTCATCGTCCATCGACACACTTTGCTGCGCCTTTTGCTTATTCAAGAAGTTAAGACTCTGGTTAATGGCGATACGATAAAGCCACGTTGACAATTTTGACTCGCCTCGGAAATAATCAATATTATTCCATGCCTGGATTAATGTCTCTTGCAACACATCGTTGGCATCGTCATGATCAAGTACCAAGCGACGTATCTGCCAGTATAGCGGCTTGCCAAACTCCTCAACAATCATGCCGAATGCCCTGCGTTGCATGGCATCGTCCTCTTGCAGCATCCTCAGCACATTTTCTTCATCGAATCTTGCACTCATATGATTTTATTCATTCATTATTCATTAGACTATGGAAAAAGGAAAAAGTTTAATCTTCCACTAAAACCTTTTGATCCTCTTTCGCTAAAATGGTATTGGGGAATATGGATTTGGCCTCCTCCAACAAATTGTTCTCATCATCGTATCGTGCAGAGAAATGGCCTATCACCAACTGCCTTACTTGTGCATCTTTTGCTATCTGAGCTGCTTGAAGGGTGGTACTATGGAAATGCAACTGAGCCTTAGCCTCATGCTCGGCTGCATAGGTAGCTTCATGATACAACAAATCTACTCCCCTCACCTGTTCCACAATTTGAGGATGATACATCGTATCGGAGCAATAGGCATAGCTATGTGCTCTTGTGGCTGGTGTGGTAAGTTTTTCATTAGGTATCACCACGCCATCAGGTAGGATAAAGTCGGCTCCTGCTTTTATATTATTAAGGTAAGCTATGGGAATCTCATAGACATCAATCATATCACGACGAATATGGCGTAAGCCTTCTTTCTCTTTGAAGAGGAAACCACAAGTAGGAACACGATGCTTTAAAGGGATGGTAGTAACTGTAAGCGTACGATCTTCAAATATTACGGCAGACTGATTAGTATCAAACTCATGGAAAAACACCTGGTAACTCATGTCGTAGTTACAATAGTCCATGATGGGCTTCATCATCTGCTCCAGTCCTTGAGGACTATGTACATGCAGTTCGGCTGTACGGTTCAAAAGGTTAAAGGTGGAAATTAAGCCTGGCAAGCCAAACAGGTGGTCACCATGTAGATGAGAAATGAAGATATGATTCAGTCGGCTGAAAGAAAGTTTGTTTCTGCAATACTGTAATTGAGTACCCTCTCCACAATCAATCATAAAGAGTTTATCGCGCACATTCAGCACTTGCGACGAGGGAAAATGTCTGGTTGTGGGTTTTGCTGAGCCACATCCCAATATTGTCAGTTCAAACTTTTCCATATTCAGTTTAATTGTTCAGCCAACAAAAATAGCAATAAAAAAGGTGCCTGCAAAATAAGCAGACACCTTTTATATATATAAGGTAACTAATAATTACTTGCTACCCTTTGACAGCTTAGCCTTCAATGCTGCCAGTGCATCGATATCACCCAAGGTGGTTGATGCTGCCTGGTTCTGAATAGCTGGAGCCTCTTCACGCTTAGCAGCGTTGTTCTTGCGAGTTGCACGACGCTCGTTTCTCTCCTCACGAGCCTGATCTTCAAAAGTACGACTGTGAGACAAGAAGATGCGACGAGTATCTTTATTAAACTCAATCACCTTAAATGGCAGCGTCTCATTAACCTGAGCCTGAGTGCCATCCTGCTTCACTAAGTGCTTAGGAGTTACGAAGCCCTCAACGCCATGAGGCAGAGCAACAACAGCGCCCTTATCCAACATCTCAGTGATGGTTCCCTCAAATACAGCACCTTCGGTGAAAACGCTTGCGAATGCATCCCAAGGATTCTCCTCAAGCTGCTTGTGACCAAGACTCAGACGACGGTTCTCCTTGTCGATTTCCAATACTACTACATCGATCTCAGCACCAATCTGGGTAAACTCTGAAGGATGCTTTACCTTCTTGGTCCATGACAGGTCAGAGATGTGAATCAAACCATCAACGCCTTCTTCGATTTCAACAAATACACCAAAGTTGGTGAAGTTGCGAACCTTTGCCTTATGCTGTGAACCAACAGGATATCTTTCTTCGATGTTCTCCCATGGATCAGACTTCAGCTGCTTGATACCCAATGACATCTTACGCTCATCGCGATCCAAGGTCAGGATTACAGCCTCTACCTCATCACCTACCTTCAGGAAGTCCTGAGCACTACGCAGGTGCTGGCTCCAAGACATCTCAGAAACGTGGATCAGACCTTCAACTCCAGGAGCGATCTCAACGAATGCACCATAGTCGGCCATTACTACTACCTTACCCTTTACGTGGTCACCTACCTTCAATTCCTTATCCAGTGCATCCCATGGATGTGGGGTAAGCTGCTTCAGACCTAAAGCGATGCGACGCTTCTCTTCGTCGAAGTCTAAGATTACTACATTTATCTTCTGGTCAAGCTCAACAACCTCATGAGGATCGCTTACACGGCCCCAGCTCAGGTCAGTGATGTGAATCAGACCGTCAACACCGCCCAGGTCAACGAATACACCGTAAGAAGTGATGTTCTTAACAGTTCCTTCGAGTACCTGACCCTTGTCGAGCTTGCTAACAATTTCCTTCTTCTGTGCTTCCAACTCAGCCTCAATAAGAGCCTTGTGAGAAACAACTACGTTGCGGAACTCCTGGTTGATCTTTACAACCTTGAACTCCATGGTCTTGTTTACGAATACGTCGTAATCACGGATAGGCTTTACATCGATCTGTGAACCTGGCAAGAATGCCTCGATGCCAAATACATCCACAATCATACCACCCTTTGTGCGGCACTTGATGAAACCCTTGATAACTTCCTGGCTCTCGAGAGCTTCGTTTACGCGATCCCAAGCCAGTGACAAACGAGCCTTACGGTGTGAGAGCACCAGCTGACCCTTCTTGTCTTCCTGATTCTCAATGTAAACCTCAACCTTATCGCCAGGCTTCAAATCAGGATTGTAACGGAATTCACTCATAGGAATGATACCGTCAGATTTGTAACCGATATTCACCACGACCTCACGCTTGTTCATGCTGATAACGGTACCTTCTACGACTTCACGCTCATTTACTTTGTTCAGCGTGTTGTCATACGCCTTCTCTTGGTCTTCTTTGCTGACTGAAGAGAGAGCTTCGCCACTTTCATAAGCCTCCCAATTGAACTCATCGAGTGGCTTGATTTCTTTTAAGTTTTCCATTCTTGTTAATAAATTGTTTAATAATTAATTGTGTTAGACATTATGTTGTCTGAAAAACGCGGCAAAATTACGACATTTTTTTCAACCTACAAACTGTTTAAGCATTTATTTTTTCTCTTTATTTTTTAAATAGGTAAGAGCGGCACCAATGGCAGTACTATATTCCGCATAAGGAGGGATGTGGAATCGTACTCCGTAGAGGCCTTCCAATTCATTGAAAACTTCTTTACACTGGGGCATTCGAGTAAGATTACCTATAAGCACAAAATCCTTAATATCAGAGTTCAGCGCACAAAGAACTGCTCCACTACCTATGGTCTGTAATACAGTTACAATGATACCAGCCGCTATATCTTCTTGCGCAGAATCGCTATGTGCCTTGCCTAACAAGGATGCTGTAGCATAAAGAGGCAATCCTGGCAGGTCAGATTTACAAACATCTCCAATTAAAAGATCTATTTTTGTATGATCTCCTTGCAATGCTAACTCTGACACCTGACTTATATCATGTATCTTGAGCAACATATTAGAGAGGCCTTGGAGGGTACCTCCACCTATACCCATACCTCCGATATGTTTGATCTCATCATGATCAATCTTTACAAAAGTAGTACCTGTTCCCATGCTCACCACAATCAACTTATCAATATTGATGTCATGACGTGCACCCAAGCCATCAGCCGTAAACTCATCCACCATCTGTGTAGGCAAGTTGTAAACTGGTGTCGTGACAAAAGCACTACCCACACCAGTCATCATCACCTGTTCAATATCCCCTAATTTGATATCATTATCGTGCAGGTATTTACCGAAAGCGCCAAAGAAAGAGGTGACGGGGTCAGCTGCTGTTATAAACATTGGTTTAATGATTTGATTATTATCGTCAATACCAACAATTTTCGTGGTAGAGCCACCCACGTCAATTCCAATAACCATTCCCATATTATTTTTTCTGTATATAAGGTTTATTAATTAGAAATTCATTTTAAAATCTTATCAGCAAAGACTTGTTTGACCAATGAAGCAAACTCTTGAAAAGCGGCCGTATCGCTCAGAGATGATAAAGATTGCATAAGTCCATAATAATGCCAAGCATGTTCTTGTGGGTCATCAACGTTGAAACGTTTCCACAATTCATCACCAACCACAGAATAGTCACGAGCGATGATACGCATATTGGACAACTTGTCACCTATCGCCACAATCTTCGCATCAAGTGGTGCTTCAGCCAAGTGTTCGATAGCCATTTGTTTCCGGAAATGCCAAGTGGCAGAGGCACTGCCTTCCAGCTTAACATCACTTTCATGTGCCACGAGATCAGCCACTCGTTTTCCGAATTCTTTTTCCAGTTGCTCATAGGTAGTATCAGTATCCTCTAACGTATCATGCAACGCTGCTGCTGCCAACAACTCTTGATCCGAAGTAATGGTCGATACTATGACTACCGCTTCTAAAGGATGAACAATATATGGAAAGCCTTTCCCTTTACGTTCTGTATTGGCATGTGCTTTTACTGCGAAACAGATGGCGCGATCCAGTAGGCTGCTATCTATATACTTTTTTTTACCCATAATCAATCTTTCTTATAAACTTCATCCCAGAAAGGCAAATCCTTGGCCATTTCCATAATCATATCAATCAAAACATCATAATTGTTATTCTTGCCATTTATGGTTTCATACACTTTTTGCAGTCCCTCGCGGCCTCTACCCTGTTTCAGTACATAAACCAAGCATAAATTCTGTAGGCCTATGTTCTCTGCCAAAATATCCAAGTCGGTCAGCGCTATCTGTGCGAGTGCCAACTGATAGGCATCCTCCGAATTCTCTTTGATGAAATGATCCACATCACTCAACGTCTCAAATCCAAACGACACCAGCAAAGGAAGGAATCCCATCAATGAAGCAGGGAAAATCTCTGCCTGATTAACAGACGCAATACGTTGATTCAACCGTTCAAACGGGTGCATTTCCAAATAGCTTTTAAAGGAGTCGATGGTTAATGTCACATCATCTAATTTTCCTGAATGCACCAAACTTTGTACATTACGACGATATTCTGTTATTTCATTGCGCAAACGGCTGAATTCGTCATCTATCAACTCAAGCATTCCTGCCAAGCGACTGAACTGGCGACGATGCTCGTCTAGAATTTTCACGTTGCCTTTATAACCCGTATCATGTTCGATAGTGGACCATACATGTTGCAGAGCCGTACGCATCTGTAATTCGAAACGCACATTTTTTAATACTGGATCATTCGTACGTAAGCGACAAATATAATGAAGAGAGTTATAACCAAAACTATTTAATTGATGCAACTTACGCTTATCTACAGATTCTTTCCAGTCTATTTCGAACAACTTTTTCGCAACGATTGCCACCTTATCAACATCGTCACTATAAAAGGTAATAATGCGGAAACCTACTAAATCTGTAATATCATTGATGCTCTGATACTTTGCACCTTTCAACAGCAACTTGCCTGCCAATGAAGACTCTGTCTTTACCCTATGTTCTATGGCTGTCACATAGATACCCTGTTCATCCAAAGCTTTCTTTACTTTGTTATAGGCCTGTTTCTCTATTTTTTTCAAACTGGGAAGCAGATCATGAAACTGTTGCATCAACTCCTCACCATGGGGATCTAATATGATGTTTGTTGTTAGAGACGACATATTCAAACTATTTGATTATTAATTATTCGTTGCAAAATCGTTTCAATATATTATCATAAAACTCTATTCGTCTATCTCGTATGAAAGGCCACCATCGACGTACCTGTTCAGAACGTCCTATATCGACCTTCACCACAAGATTCTCCTCTTTATCTGCGCTGGCAACTGCCAAAAGCTCTCCTTGTGGGCCAGCTACAAAACTATTGCCCCAAAATAGGATACCGTTGGTTTGTCTTGAAGGGTCTGGTTCATGCCCTACCCTGTTGACAGCAATCACAGGCAATCCATTTGCCACAGCATGACCTCTCATTACGGTTTGCCATGCATCTAACTGGCGTTGTTTTTCTTCTTGCGTATCAGTACTTTCCCATCCAATGGCTGTTGGATATATAAGCATCTCAGCACCCTTCAATGCCATCAAGCGTGCTCCTTCCGGGTACCACTGATCCCAGCACACCATTAATCCTAATTTTCCTAACGATGTTTGAATGGGTTCAAAACCAAGGTCACCAGGCGTGAAATAGAATTTTTCATAGTAAGCAGGGTCATCAGGTATATGCATTTTTCGATACTTCCCTGCTATGCTTCCATCCGTATCAAAAACTACAGCAGTGTTGTGATACAAACCAGCGGCTCTTCGCTCGAACAACGAAGTAACCAACACAATATTTAGTTCCTTGGCCAAAGCGCCAAAGAAGGTTGATGATGGTCCAGGTATCGGCTCTGCCAAATCGAAGTTGTTCACATCTTCCACTTGACAAAAATAGGGTGTGTTATGAAGCTCTTGCAACACGACAAGCTGAGCACCTTTTTCCACGCACACCCTTATGTTGGCAGCCAGCTTCTCCTTATTATCGGAGATGCTGGCTGTAACAGACATTTGTACCAATCCTACTTTGATTATACTCATTTGCAATACAAACTTAGAATTGTTTCATACAGTTCTTGTTTGCCACTCTTCTGCACAGGCTCACCACTCTTCTTTGCATAGGCAACAAGATCTTCCAGTGTCATCTTACCATCTTCAAAACGTTTTCCTTCGCCAGCATCGAAACTTGAATAACGTTCTTTCAACATCTGAGGAAGAGGAGATTCTTCAACAATAGCCGCAGCATTCAACAAAGCACGAGCCATAGCATCCATACCACTGATATGAGCGATGAATATATCCTCTGGGTCAGTAGAATTACGACGCAACTTCGCATCAAAGTTCATACCGCCATTGCCCAATCCGCCATTACGAATTACCTGCAACAGAGCCTGTGTCAATTCGAAATTGTCGATAGGGAATTGATCAGTATCCCATCCATTCTGGGCATCTCCACGGTTGGCATCAATACTACCCAACATTCCGTTATCCACAGCAACAGTCAGTTCATGTTCAAATGTATGTCCTGCCAATGTAGCGTGATTCACTTCTATATTCACCTTGAAATCTTTATCCAGTCCGTTGGCACGCAGGAAACCAATCACTGTTTCTGTATCTACATCATACTGATGCTTTGTTGGCTCCATAGGCTTTGGCTCAATCAAGAAAGTACCATTAAAACCATTCGCACGAGCATAGTCACGAGCAGCCTTCAACATATTGGCCAAGTGGTCTTTCTCACGCTGCATCTGGGTATTCAGCAATGAAGAATAACCCTCACGGCCTCCCCAGAACACATAGTTGGTACCGCCCAACTTGATTGTTGCGTCAATGGCATTCTTAATCTGCACAGCAGCACGAGCCACCACGTCAAAATCAGGATTTGTAGCAGCACCGTTCATATAGCGCTTATGACCAAAGACGTTAGCAGTACCCCACAACAGTTTGATGTCTGTACCAGCCATCTTCTCTTTCAAATAATCGGTGATTATCTGCATACGCTCTTCATACTCTTCGATGGTTGCACCTTCTTCAATCAGGTCAATATCATGGAAGCAGAAGTATTCAATGCCCAATTTTTGCATAATTTCGAAGCCAGCATCAACTTTAGCCTTAGCTCGACAGATGGGGCACTCACCCTCATCCCATGCATATTGACGGGTTTGTCCTCCAAACTGGTCACCACTTGCCTGGCCCAGGGTATGCCACCATGCGAGGGCAAACTTCAGCCAATCTTTCATTTTCTTACCCAATACTACTTTCTCGGCATCATAATAATGAAATGCCATAGGGTTCATACTCTTTGTGCCTTCAAAAGGAATCTTACCGATCCCAGGAAAATACTCCTTTGCCATAGTTTTATTATTTTTATGATTTATAATTCTTTATTCAAAAATGATTTCCAACGTTGGTAAGCAGAAACATATTCATCTCTCTGCGAAACCTGAGGTTCGATATGAGCCTGACATTCGAGTGAAGCAAACGCTTCGTTGTGATTGCTATAGATGCCAGCACCTATGCCTGCTCCTTTTGCTGCACCCTCAGAGCCATCAGTTTTATAAATATCTATCATGGCTCCACTAACAGTAGCCAATGTATCACGGAACAGTGCTGACTTAAACATATTTGCTCTTCCTGCATGAATTTTATTGATTTCCATTCCCATTTGATTCATTATCTCCATGCCATAGCAGAAAGAGAACACAATGCCTTCTTGCGAAGCGCGTAATATATGACTTTCATCATGCTTGTTGAAATTCAATCCATGAATAGAGCAGCCAAGTTCCTTGTTCTGCAACACACGCTCAGCACCATTTCCAAAAGGCATTACTACAACTCCATCGGAACCGACAGGCACTGACGAAGCCGCACGGTCCATGTCAGGATATTCCATACCAGGAGTTATATGATGATGCATCCACGAATTGAGAATGCCAGTGCCGTTAATGCACAACAAAATACCCAGACGGTTGAGTTGATGTGTATGATTAACATGTGCAAAAGTATTTACACGACTCAAAGGATCATAGTTTATCTGTCCGGACACGCCATATACCACTCCAGAAGTACCTGCCGTAGCAGCAATTTCACCAGGATTAAACACATTCAACGACAAAGCATTGTTAGGTTGGTCACCAGCTCTATAGGTTACAGGAGTGCCCTCTGCCAAACCAAGTTCTTGTGCAGCAGCCTTATTCACCCTACCTTGTTCTCCAAATGTAGGCACGATATCTGCTATCATCGACGCATCTATACCATAATAATTCAGGAGGAAGTCTGCCAACTTGTCTTCTTTAAAGTCCCAGAACATGCCCTCCGATAAGCCGGAAACTGTAGTACAGACATCACCTGTCAACTTCATGGCGATATAATCACCTGGTAACATCACCTTGTCAATCTTTTCAAAGACTTCAGGTTCATTACGCTTCACCCATGCCAGTTTAGAAGCAGTGAAATTACCAGGTGAGTTCAATAAATGAGACAGGCACAAGTCGGTTCCCAGTTCATCAAAAGCCTGTTGCCCTATGCCCACTGCACGAGAGTCACACCAGATTATAGAAGGTCTCAATACTTGTTGGTTTTTATCCACACACACCAGACCATGCATCTGATAAGAAATACCAATCGCCTTGATATCTTCTTTTTTAACATGGGAAGAAGACAACACATCAGCTGTGGCCAATTTCAGATGCTTCCACCACATTTCCGGATGCTGTTCAGCCCACCCATCTTGAGGTGCCATGATCTCGGCCTCTTTTTTAGGATAGAATGCAGAGGCAACACAATTACCCGATTGTGCATCCACTAAACTCGCTTTAACCGACGAGCTTCCTATGTCGTAACCTAATAAATACATACTCGCAATAGTTTAATTGCGTAAAAATAGGAACTATTTTCGACAACACAAAAAAATGTGTCGATAAAGATTCACTTTACCGACACATTTGATAGTTTTATGTATTAAGCTTAAATTAGATCAGCTTAATGAACAAGTCCTTACCATCTTCAGTAACCTCTACTTTGTTCTCACGCAGCAACCAGCCAAGTGCCAGATATGCGTCTTTGTCGAGCAGTTTTACTTCGTTTTTCTTTGCTTCTGCCTTGATTTCTTTCAAAGTCAAACCTTTAGTACCATTCAGAACATTCCAAATAACACCTGCAGTTTCACCTACTTTTTCCTGTAACATTTTCTTTTTACTTTTAAATTAAACATAAATACAAATGTTTTTCATGCATCGGGAACCCCCGCTTTTGAAAAACGCTCCAAAATTACACATTATTTTTTAATAGTGTATCATTTTAGCGAATATTTTTTTAAAAATTAGCAGTTTTCATCAATTTGGTCGGCTGGGAACACTACACCTAACTGTTTCCTAACATCATCAATTACTTCAATGGTGGCCAATGAAACAGCATGAGAATTGATGTCGCTTTCCATTTTTCCTTGTTCGATAAGATTGATAAATTCAGCTACTTCATAATAATAATCATCATGTTCCGCCTTAACACTCACATCTTGTGGTTCAGCTTTTGGTCCTCTGCCTGACATCGCAGCTGGTCTTGGAATATAGGTGACTTTTCTAATTGTATGAATCTCATCCATCACCAAATTTCCATCTTCGCCCTCAATTTCTGTAGGAAGATATGAATTGGCAATTTTAGAATATAGTGCGGTAGCATTCATTCCATCATATAATAGATTCACCACACCTTGTCCATCTGTACCGCTGGAAAGCATAACACCTTGGGCATTGACCGCTTTTGGTTTTCCAAACAAAGCAATCAACGGATAAATGGTATATACACCTATATCCATCATTGCTCCGTTAGAGAGAGCAGGATTGAAAGCATTGAGCACAACACCTTCCTTAAACTTGTCGTAGCGGGAAGAATACTGACAGTATGAAGCGAAATATCTGCGAATCGTACCTAATTTTGGCAATAGCTCTTTAACTTTTAAGAAATTAGGATTCATGGTAGCAATCATAGCTTCCATCAAAACTACATGATTCTTTTTTGCGGCATCAATCATTTGTTTCACTTCATGTGCATTCGAAGCCATAGGTTTTTCACACAACACATGCTTTCCTTGGTTCATACAGGTAATGGCAATCTTTGCATGCGTACAATTAGGTGTGGCAATATATACAGCATCCACCACATCGCTTGAAGCCATTTCTTCAACAGATGTAAACGTATGCTTCACTCCATATTTGGCAGCAAACTCATCAGCACGTTCTTGTGATCGTGAACAAACAGCCGACAACTCAAAGCGTTCGTCTTGTTGCGCTCCTGCCAACAGCCAGTCAGTTATCTTATTGGTGCCAACCACACCAAACCTTACTTTCTTTACCATAATCAATAGCCTAATTCTTCACCTACAATTACCACGCAAAAACGTCCGTTGTCATAAGAATTTCTTATAATATGTATTTGATTACAAATACTATTAGGAGAATGACAATCATGACAAACGCCATCTAAAGTACATGGGGTTTCACGATTCAGGCGAACAGTATTGATAGGAGCCGCTGTACCTCTGGCACGTTTTATAGCAGCATCCAAATCTTTTGCTATTTTATTGATGCCAACAACAAAAATCACTTTCTTGGGTCCCCAAGCAATTGCTGCTACACGATTGCCATTACCATCAATATTTACGATATCGCCTTGTTCACTCATCGCATTGGCACTACTGATATAGAAATCTGCGCCAAATGTCTGTCGATAGACAGCTTGTACTTCTTCTGGCGACTCTGCCAAATCCCTGTCATATAAAGTAAAGGTTCCTGCTTTATGTAAAGCATCTGTCAATCCCATATCCCGTATGGTCATTGAGCCTCCCCATGATATGCTACTACCTTTGGGAATAAGAGCCAACAACTTATTAATTGCATCAGCAGATGTAGCACAATAATAGCCTTCAATATGACGAGTGTTAAGACTCTTGATAACCTTGTTCGCCAGTAATTCGTTTCTTTGTTCAATTGGTGTCATAAATTCTTAGTTATTGATTATTATTTGTCCAAAGATAGTACATTTTGATGAAAATTCATTATTTTTGCACGCATATTTGCGAGGTTACATGAAAAGCAAGCTTCCATATCACATATTAGCCATCAGCATCATAGCCATCTGGGGTGTTACTTTCATTAACACGAAATACCTTATCATTAACGGCTTGAACCCACAAGAGATTTTTCTTTTGCGCTTCATCATCGCTTATTTAGGGGTGTGGACTTTCTCTCCTCGTAAACTATTTACAGATAATTGGCACGATGAGTTGACGATGGTATTATTAGGCATCTCTGGTGGTTCTCTTTATTTCTGGGCTGAAAACACAGCTATCAAATACTCGTTGGTGAATAATGTGGCATTTATCGTATGCAATGCTCCCCTGATTACCTTGTTTTTGGGAATGGCTTTTTCAAAAGAAATCAAAGCAACCAAAACCATCATAGTTGGTTCAATCATTTCGATTATCGGTGTGGCGATGGTTATCTTCAACGGCAGTTTTATATTAAAGCTAAACCCATTAGGAGATTTTCTAGCCTTGGTAGCAGCAGCTGCTTGGGCGGTATATAGTTTAGTGATGCGTGGTATGACAAAACGATATGATGCCACCTTTCTGACACGCAAAGTATTTTTCTATGGAATACTGACTATTATACCAGTTTTTCTTATTACCCCTTGGCAATTTCCTTTAAACAAATTGGCTGAGCCTGTCGTATGGATGAACCTGATTTTCTTAGGAGTGATTGCTGCATTGATATGCTTTGTATTGTGGAGCATCGTGATTCGAGAATTAGGAGCACTTTCTTCCGCCAACTACATCTACCTGTCTCCCGTATCCACGATGATTGCATCAGCCATCTTCTTACAAGAACCTGTTACCTGGATATCGGTTGTAGGCTCGATTATGATACTCACTGGTCTGTTCTTAACAGGAGTTCGAAAAAAAACAACCCCCTAAATGAAGGGGGCGGTTTGCAATCTATTTCCATGTATAATTATTCTGGTCGAACTTTCTGAAGCAATACCACATCGTAATACCTATCCCCTATCTTCCACCACTCTTTTAATATGCCACAATCCACAAAGCCAGCATGATGTAGTAGATGAAGGCTATCCACATTATTCACCAAGATATGGGCATTGAGCTGTTTAAAATGAAGGAAGGTAAAGACATAATCACAAAGCAGACTCAGCGCTTCTGAGGCATAGCCCTTGCCACGCTCCTCTTGTAATAGAGATATGCCTATTTCCGCCCTGCCATGCATGGGTTCGAAATCGGAAATATCGATAATACCTATCGGACGGTTTTGAGAAAGTTCGCAGATAATCAGCCGAAGCTGACGATCTGCGAACATATCATTCATAGAGTTGTCAATGTAGGCTTGCAACACAGCTTTGGAATAAGGTACCGTAAAATTGGAGATTGACCAAAGAGATGGATCATTCTCCATTTGGTATAAAAACTCCAAGTCTTCAGGCTCCAAAGCACGAAGCCTCACCAGCTTGCCTACAAAGAACTCGCTCATATATTAAAAAGCAATAGATGTGATAATATATGCCACAATGGTAGAAGTTATCACACAAACCAAGCCAGGCATCATGAAACTATGATTCAACAAGTACTTTCCTATTACCGTAGTACCACTTCGGTCAAAGTTCACTGTAGCAATATCAGATGGATAGTTTGGGATGAAGAAATAGCCATATACGCTTGGTAACACGCCCAGCAATACCACACCAGGAATGCCCAACGAATATGCCAACGGCAACATAGCCACCACTACGGCACCTTGAGAATTAATCAGCACTGACACCAGGAAGAACACAAAAGCAATAGACCAATTGTATTTTGCCACCACATCGCCTAATGCAGCTTGCATCTCTGTCATATAATTGCTGAAATAGGTATCTGCCAGCCAAGCAATACCGTAGATAGCCACTACAGCCACCATACCACTCTGCCATACGGCGCCACTTACAGCAGTCTTTGGCTTAGCTTTACAGAAGATAATCATCATAGCAGCCGCCGAAATCATCACAATCTGAATCACAATATTCATCTTTAATGTTTCAGTCGTACCGTCAGCCTTGGGGAAATGAGGTAACATGCTCTGGAAGGCTGCGAAGAAAACTATCACGCAGAGAGCAGCCAGGAAAATATACACCGCACGCTTAGCTTCTTTGGAAATCACCTTATCAAGAGTAGTAGCTGAATTACCATACATATATTGATATAGCTCAGGGTCCTGACATCTCTTCTGGAATTCAGGATCTTTATCCAAGTCTTTTCCACGTTTGAAACTAAGTGCAGAAGCAGCAATCAAGCCACACAAACAAGCAGGAATAGTCACCATCAGCACCTGAGGAATGGTTACATCAAAGCCATTAGCCGCAGAAATGGTAGTGAATGCCACTACAGCAGCAGCAATAGGCGAACAAGTAATACCTACCTGAGAGGCGATAGATGCCACACCGCAAGGGCGTTCCGGACGAATACCTTTTTTCAAGGCAATATCACAAATAATAGGCATTAATGTATAAACAACGTGTCCAGTACCCACCAGCACAGTCAAGAAGAAGGTAGTCAGTGGTGCGTAGAATGTAATGCGATCCGGATGTTTACGAAGCATTTTTTCTGCAATTTGAATAAGCCAATCCATACCACCAGAAGCATGCATCATACCTGCACACGTAACAGCTGCAATGATGATATAAATAACGTCTGTAGGAGGCGAACCAGGCTTCATGCTAAAGCCGAACACCAAGATAGCCAAGCCAATTCCAGAGATGGCACCCAGTGCCAAGCTGCCGTAGCGAGAGCCTACATAGAGGGCTCCAAGTACCACCAGCAATTGAATAATCATTAATGCCATATTCTTCTAAGTATTAGATTAAGTAATTGTATTTGGCAAATGTAATAAATAAATCAGACATACTCAGCAAAAGTCTGAAAAATTTGCTTATTTGCCACACATAATGTATTTTTGCACAAATTTTAATCAATTATTAAATATGTATAGGACACATAACTGCGGAGAACTCCGCATAGCTGATGTTAACAAGGTGGTTACGCTGGCTGGCTGGGTACAGCGCTCACGTAAAATGGGTGGTATGACCTTTATTGACCTGCGTGACCGCTATGGCATCACACAGTTGGTTTTCAATGAAGAGGTGGACGCTGCTTTGTGCGAAGAAGCCAACAAATTGGGACGTGAATACGTTATCCAAATAACTGGTACCGTGAATGAACGTTTCAACAAAAACAAAAACATCCCTACTGGTGATATAGAAATCATTGTTGACAAGCTGAATGTACTGAATGCAGCAATGACTCCCCCATTTACCATTGAGGATAACACTGATGGTGGTGATGACCTGAGAATGAAATACCGCTACCTTGACTTGAGAAGAGCAGCCGTTCGTAAGAACTTGGAGCTTCGACACAAGATGACCATTGAGGTACGTAATTACCTCGACAATCATGGATTCATTGAAGTGGAAACACCTATATTGATTGGTTCTACCCCAGAAGGTGCACGAGATTTTGTGGTACCTTCACGCATGAACCCAGGCCAGTTCTATGCATTACCTCAGAGTCCGCAAACCTTGAAGCAATTGCTGATGGTAGCTGGTTTCGATCGCTATTTCCAAATTGCCAAGTGTTTCAGGGATGAGGATTTGCGTGCCGACCGTCAGCCTGAGTTTACTCAAATCGACTGTGAAATGTCATTCGTAACCCAAGACGATGTAATAGAGTTGTTCGAGGGAATGGCCAAGCACTTGTTCAAAACCCTGCGTGGTGTTGACTTGGGTGAGGCTCCTTTCCAGCGCATGCCTTGGGCAGATGCCATGAAGTATTATGGTAGTGATAAGCCAGATTTGCGATTCGGCATGAAGTTTGTCGAGTTGATGGACATCATGAAAGGTCATGGCTTCAGCGTATTCGACAATGCAGCTTACGTAGGTGGTATTTGTGCTGAAGGTGCTGCTTCATTTACCCGCAAGCAACTCGACGCCCTGACTGAATATGTAAAACGTCCTCAGATTGGCGCCAAGGGTATGGTATATGCTCGTGTAGAGGCAGATGGTAATGTAAAGTCAAGTGTTGACAAGTTCTACACCCAGGAAGTATTGCAGCAGATGAAAGAAGCCTTTGGCGCTAAGCCAGGCGATTTGATACTGATTTTGAGCGGTGAAGATATCATGAAGACCCGCAAGCAGTTATGTGAACTCCGTCTGAAAGTAGCTGATGACTTGGGATTACGTGACAAGAACAAATTTGCATTGCTGTGGGTAGTTGACTTCCCCATGTTCGAGTGGAGCGACGAAGAGAACCGCCTGATGGCGATGCACCATCCGTTTACCCATCCAAAAGACGAGGATATTCCTTTGTTAGACACTAAGCCAGAGGATGTTCGTGCAGACGCTTATGATATGGTTTGCAACGGTATAGAAGTCGGTGGTGGTTCTATCCGTATCCACGATCCTAAGCTGCAAGCCAAGATGTTTGAGATTTTAGGATTCACACCAGAGAAAGCGCAGGAGCAGTTTGGCTTCCTGATGAACGCCTTCAAGTATGGTGCTCCCCCTCATGGTGGTTTGGCATACGGTTTGGACCGTTGGGTAAGCATCTTTGCAGGTCTCGACAGCATACGCGACTGCATTGCCTTCCCTAAGAACAATGCAGGACGTGATGTAATGCTCGACGCTCCTTCTGCCATCGAGCAGAAGCAGCTCGACGAACTGGCACTGAAAATAGATTTGAAAGAATAGAATAATAAAATAATTACACAGCTACGTGCCCTTCATCACGAGGGGCACGTTTTTTTTAACACAAAACACCGCAAAAAGCCAAAGTAGAATACCGCAAAAAACAAAAGTAAAATACCGCAAAAAACAAAAACGATTTGGAAGATGTTTACTAATTAGTTATCTTTGCCTGCAAAAAAGAGTAACATATACCGCATATTCTGCTGCTTTGACGAAGGTAATCTAGTTGTCTTGTTTAATGGATTCCAGAAAAAGACTCAAAAAACACCAAAAGGAGAGATAGAAAGAGCAGAGCGTTTAATGAAAGAATATTTTGAGAACAAAAAGAAAGGACAATAATATGACAAGTGAAGAAATGAAACGATTGAATCTTACCCCAATAGAAGATTTAATTGAGGAAGATTTCGGAGCAGAAGGGACACCTACAAGAATGGCTTTCGATGCAGAAGTTGATGCCTTTATTCTTGGAGAACGTCTGAAAGAGGAACGCCTAAAAGCAGGTCTCACACAGGAACAGCTTGCTTCTAAAATAGGCACGAAGAAAAGCTATATCTCTCGTGTAGAGAATGGCCATGCTGACATTCAAGTTTCTACCCTATTCAAGATATTCCAAGGATTAGGAAGAAGGGTTAGCTTGACTATCCTGTGACGAGCTATCAGCTTATCAAGATATTTCTTCCTCTTGAATATCATTTTACAGACAATTTTTGTGGTAAACCACAGATTTTGTCTGTAAATATACTTTTGAAAATACCAAAAACTAAAAAAAAGTGCTCCTCGTGATGAAGGGCACGTTCCATCCCCTGTAGGATGATGCAAAGGTAACTTTAATTTGAAGATGAAATGTATGAAACGTGAAACGGCAAAACCTCGATAGACTTTCAGTAGCAGGACGCCTCTTCTTCTTGGCAAACTTGTAGAATAGGTGCACCTAATGCGTCTTCTATTGATACAATAGTATCAATGGTAAAGTTGTGAGTGCCCCTCATCCACTTACTAATCTCTGCTTCATTCTTACCAAGCAACATAGCAAGGTCTTTCTGCCTGAGCTGTTTTTCAGTCAGAATCTCATGAATCCTGTCTGCAATCTGAAAAGACAAATCCACAGACTTGCGTACTTCGGGATTCACCTTTTTCCTACGTCTATCAAGAATGTCACTCCTTTTCATATATGGTAAAATTTAAATCACCTATTATTTCTTTATCAACTAGTACAATAGTACCATCTTTAATTCGCGAAGAGATAAACCTACTGGTTTCAATCAATAATTTTACATATGGTGCCAGTGTTTCACTATCTTCCCATTTAGCAGCATCCTTCACACCACCATTGCCAAACACTAATATCTTGTCTGTCAACCTTAAACAATAGAGCCTTAGTTTATTACCAACATCAATAGGAATAACACCAACTCCATCGCCATATTTACCTTCAGGACGGAAATATCGTTCTAATGCTCCACGTTCTGCAATCTTATCCATCCATGAAATGATAACATCAATTTCTTCATCGTACTCACAACCAATAGGAAACTTATCAAAAAACGATTCAACTTCAGTCAGTTCTTCACCCTCAATATGGATGCTATAGAAATTGATATTCTCATATTCTTCAACAAGTTCTATTGTATATTTCTGCCTTTTCTTAACTTTTAAGTTATCTTTATTGCAAAGGTACACCATATTTTATAATATCCAAAAAATAGTTCGTAAAAATGTTTTAAATATTATTATAGCCCTACTTATTTCCGTTAGAGGGCACTAGAAATGCACTCGCATTGAGCACGAATCATGTGAAGGAGATGATGTTTTCCTAAGTTGTTCATATTGCTATGAATGATAATTTGTTGTTAATACTGGCTGCGAAGATACAACAATATTTTCATACTCCAAACTATTGCTTGTCTTTTTTCAAAAACAAACCCAATAAGCTTTTATTGTAGCTGACCGATTAATTGATTTTAACCCTATTTGTGGTGTTTTGTTTAAAAAAAACGTGCCCTTCATCACGAGGAGCACATTTTTTTAGTTTTTGGTATTTTCAAAAGAAAAACGTATATTTGCAGACAAAATCTGTGGTTTACCACAAAAATTGTCTGTAAAATGATATTCAAGAGGAAGAAATATCTTGATAAGCTGATAGCTGGTCAAGGTAATGGGTTAGTAAAAATTGTCACTGGTGGAAGACGATGTGGGAAATCGTTTCTACTCTTTAATTTGTTTCACCAATACCTTATTGAATCAGGTATTGATGAAAGTCATATTATAGAGTTGTCCCTCGACGAAAGAAAAAATAAACCACTTAGAGATCCAGATACACTACTTGACTATATAGAAAGTAAGATTAATAATAGCAAAGGAAAGTTCTTTGTCATTCTTGATGAGATACAACTAGTAAACAACTTTGTAGAGATACTTCTCAGTCTGATGCATAACCCACAACTGGAAGTATATGTATCTGGCTCAAATTCTAAGTTTCTATCTAAGGATGTAGTAACAGAATTTCGTGGAAGAGGTGACGAAATACGAATTTGGCCACTATCTTTTGCAGAATACTATGAAGAAATAGGCGGTGATCGCACTATAGCTTGGCGCAACTATTACACTTTTGGCGGTTTACCACAAGCTGCACTAATAGAAGATAACGAGAGTAAGATACAGTATCTTCACAATTTATATGAGCTAACCTACTTGAAAGATATTATTGAACGTAACCGATTACGCAATGAGGCTGGTATGCGTCAATTAGTTCAGATATTATCATCGTGCATTGGTTCCTCCACCAATCCAAAACGTATCAGCAATACGTTCAAGTCTGTTGAAAACATCTCTATCTCTCACAATACCATCAAGGATTACCTTGCATACTTGCAAGATGCATTTCTCATAGAAGAATCTCTTAGGTATGATGTAAAGGGACGTAAATATATTGGTACTGAGTCAAAATACTATTTCAACGATATGGGACTTCGTAATGCCATACTGAACTTCAGACAACTGGAAGAAAATCACATTATGGAGAATGTTATCTACAATGAACTTCGCTTGAGAGGTTTTATGGTGGATGTGGGCATGGTGGAAAGTTGGTATCAGAACAAAGAAGGACAGAATATGCGTAACAACCTTGAAATAGACTTCGTTGCCAACAAAGGGAATGTACGTTATTATATCCAATCTGCTTTTGCCATCAACGATGAGGAGAAGAGAGAGCAGGAACTGGCTTCGCTGAAAAATATTAAGGATGCTTTCAAACGAATCGTTATTATGAGAGATGATATAATGCCATACCTTGATGATAACGGTTTCCTTGTCATAGGTCTTTTTGACTTTTTGTTAAACCCAAATAGCCTGGACACTGCGGCAGTGAAGACAGCAATTCCGTAGTGATTGACATGTTTACCAGCTACGACGTTAAATGTAATCACATTATTCCCTAACACAGCTACGTGCCCTTCATCACGAGGGGCACGTAGCTTTTCCGTTTTTTTTATTATAGATTGTCTGAAACCAGACATTATTTATTTCGATAAATTATACCATATAGAACAACTCAATCAAGTCAGAAAATTTCATGGATTGATAATCTTCTTACCATCCTTATAGCTCTTGCACTGAGCCTGTAGACCAGGGTCAGCCAATTCAATCATCCACTTATGAGACCTTGCCCATTGAACAGTTCTTGAGATTCTTCTCGATCTTGTTGAAATATTCATAGTTATTGCTTCCATTGTTATTATAAAATTAATCGTTATTATTTCGGCAGTAAAAGTACAACAAATAATATTAACCTCCAAAACTTTTATTGCTTTTCAGTTTGGGAAACACACTCCTTATGCTATAAAACAGCTACGTGCCCTTCATCACGAGGAGCACGTAGCTTTATTAGATTGATTATTTATTTAATACCCTTGTCGTGCCGTTTGCTATTTCACTATATTCCGAAAATACGATATATACGTATTGGTTAATCTTGTAAGTTCAATGTGTCTTATACTAATCCACCCATATAGCATATAAGTCAAGACCAGAAGTGAGGTTAACAACATCACCGTTGTGATAGTCACCTGAACCACCGCCAACCTTGCTGCCTGTTCCTGCTGGATTTGTATTCCAACCACGTAAAGTCTTGTATGCCCAAGATGGCGTTTCGAGGGCGCTGTTCACTGCCGTCACAATCTGTTGTGTAGTTGTTGTTTCAGGATTTGAGCCATCATTCATATGATAGGTTATCGTCACATATTCAATATTTACATTAGTTGAGTGCAATTTAACCATACCATTAGCATTAGCCACATCATCGTTGGGCACCAAAACTGTTACAGAGTTATCATTGATTTTACCACTATATATGTCTATGTTAGCCTTCGTTCCACTCGCATATATTCCACCTCCACTAATATTCGCCACATTTCCTGATATTTCGGGATTGGTATTACCCTGATCAAGTACACCCAAGATTACAGAAGCATCAATGGCTGCGCTTTGCTCCACGCTCACGCCACCACCACTTCGTCTGGATGAATTATCTTTAATGGATCCACCAGTTATGTTAACTCTTACAGGATCTGAAGAAGATGATACAGCCACACCGCCACCATTTTCGATAGCTGCGTTAGCACTTATCTCACCTTGGCTCATTGAGAAAGATGTACAATTCTGCACAAACACACCGCCACCACTACCTAATGCACTGTTATTGGAAATAACGCTTCTACCAGAATTTTCATTGATTGTTACGCTACCGCCAGCAACATAGATGGCTCCACCGTCAACACCCGAACTACAATGGTCTATAGTACCACCAGAGATCGTTAAGTTTCCACCTTCTACATAGAATGCTCCACCATCATGGCTAGCAGAACTATCCTTAATAGATCCTCCTCTGAAAGACACATTCCCATCTTTTAAATAGACAGCACCGCCATCTATTCCTCTTGCATCAGTAATGGTTCCTCCAGTCATTGTAAAAGTACCAGCTTCCATATACACAGCACCACCGTTTGCATGTAACTGTTCAGCTGCTTCCAGTGAACTGTTATTAATAATTCCCCCAGACATAGTAAACGAAGGTGGAGTGCTGGAACCTGCTGCCATAACAAACTGACCTTGCATGTAAGCAGAACCAGAAATTTCAATAGAAGCAGAACCTATATGATGGCTAGGATTGGTACTAATAGTTTCTCCACCTCCGATAGAGCCAGTATAAAGATTACCACCTGTTATAGTAACAGTAGCATCACCACCGCTTCCACCATAGTAACTTTCTCCCGCAGTACCACCAGTGCCGCCACCAATACCCGTTGATGCTTGCACGGAGGTTCTATCGCCTCTTGTTCCAGCAACACTTCTTGCTCTAATGCTTCCTCCTCTAATCGTGATAGTGGCACTACCACCTACTGACCTAGCAGACGAGCCGCCACCAATGGCTGGACCTCCTATACTTTCAGCATAGATTGTACCGCCGTTAATATCTATCGTGCCCGAATAACCTCTAGAATTAAATGAACTACCACCGCCTATTGCAGCAGAAGATACTCTTGCGCCTAACTGATAAGCATATATTTCACCTCCATTGATAACAAGCGTAGCGTTACCACCATAACTATTATAACCACCTCCAGCACCGATTGCAGCACCAGTATTTTTAGCAACAGCAGTTATAACCCCTCCATTGATAACAAAATCACAGTGATTATTGGATCCAGAACCTAGAAAACCGCATCCATCAGTCAACTCGATATTGTTACAACCAATATAGAAAGTGCCGCCATTGATATACATGTCATTACATGGATTACATTCATCATCGTCTCCTGAACCAAACAAAGTAGTAGCACCAGGCATTATACTATTTTCACCACTAGTTGCTGGAAGGGTGACGGTTATGGAGCCCTTGGAAGAACCATCACCATCTGCACTGGTTACTTTAAAGAAGGCTCTGTTTGTAGGGTCCTGACCTGCTGGATGTCCCCAATATAATACATTATGAAAATGATTGTCACCTTTCAAACGTAACGTAACTCGCTCATATCGATTATTCTTGTTTGCTATTTTGGTTTTTCCTTTTTGACAAGGACCAATCATAAAACCTCCATCTACTCTATGAGTTACATTATATATATAGCTACACCATAGATTGTCAATGGTTATATCCACATTCATATTTGCTCGTTGCTCAGCGGTAGCAGTATTATCACAATAAATCTGGATTGTATTAGGAGTGGATGACCTTTTTGCTGTTGTTGTCGCTGCAGTCCAGCCTGTAATAACTGCACTTACTTCCGTATTGTTGGTTACAAATTTACTCCAGGACTGATTAGATTCAGGAGTAGGGTCAATCAATTCATCATAAACTGGAACTCGAACTTTTCCAGATCCGCCTTCTTCCTTATAACCTGTACCAGTGTAATATCCATCCGAACCAGTTATTGTTGAAGATTGATAAACGTAATACTTGTTGGTTGGCAGATGAGTACCTGTTACTGTATATACACTAGCACCATCATTTTCATATACATAGCCAGTATAGGTACCATTGCGAATATTCACATTCCCAGCTGCCAAATCAAAATAAATATAGCTGATATTCTTATCATATACGGTATAAGTATAACGTTTACCTTTTTCCCAGGCTTCTGGTTGCCCCGTTATAGAATACTCCACATCTTTCCAATCTGCATCTCCGACTTTATATGACAATACAACCTTGGCACCAGATGGGATGCGTTGGGGTAACAGCATCATAGTAGTATTGCTACTACCACTCGTCAACTGCTGACCTGCCAAAAAATCTAAACCCTCATATTTTCTTGTGCTTACATTATATTCACCAAATCCGATGGAATAATTAGCTTCGGGAGGAGAACTCGCCTCTTCTTCATAACTAGGATCTTCCGTGTCCCAGTCACCTCCAATAGTGTAAATACCTTGGTCAAATACTCCCTGCAAGCTTATGCTTCGTACCTTGCAGTCGAAACCTACGTTAAATCTGACGGCAGACAAAGCATGATTAAATGTGAGAGGCACAGATGCCTTACCACTGACAGGCTGATCTTCTTCTGTTTTAGCTGCCAGCAGGTCTATTTGCTGTGTAACATCATCAGGAACAGTATAGGTTATTTTAGGTGCACCAGGAGTACTGCTTGATGAAAGAGTGGCATTAGTATCATCTATAAAACTATAGGGAGCGTATGCATAGACTCGTAATTGTGAATACTGAGTCTTCATCCAAGCCACAGGATCCACTGCGTTCAATGTCTGATAATCGAAGTTGTATTGTTTATTATACATGGGAGCCCAAGGAGTCGTAGAAGCATCGTTCCAAGTATCAAAATTGTAACCAATAATACCTGCATCTGAAGGAAACGAAGTGTATGGGGCACCACGTGTTACAGCATCAGATGCTGATAGTTGCCACTCTTCTTCCTCAACAGCCAACATCCCGCTCTCACTGCGAGTAACGCCAGATGAATCAAATTCATTCATATCCACCACAAAACGTATGTAATCAGAAGGGCCGTATGAAATTTCCTTTACACTTAGGTCATCCACACAACTACCTAATGCAATACCCAAGATGGCAGCAAAGGTTGATGTTTTAATATGATGAAAATTTAATCTGTTCATGTCTTTATGGTTCTGGTACTGGTACTGGTTTTAAATCAATATTAGGTTGGTCCTCCCAAGGATTGAGAGATCCACATGTTGCATTAATAATACTAACATCAGAAAAATTCAGCGTAATCACAAACATTTTACCTTGGGCATCCATATTGTTAGCAAGTGGATTCCCACTAGTATCTTTCAAAGCAACAGCTCCCAAGCCTTTTTCACCACCATTTGTTGTGGTAACAGTAATATTATATGATGTGGCTGGAGCACAGAAAACAGAGGCAATCTGATAATCGGGAATGTCCAAACGCTGAGTACCAGTAAATGCATCAATATCTGCAGAGGCACCATGATATTCAACAGGATCTTCAGCATCATCTGGATCAAGTGAAACCGTTAATTTGCTATGAGGATTCTGAATTGTAATATTAGTTAAATCACCCCATGCATCGACAGCATTGCCACTTGCTGCCGTAATCTTAATCTTCAGCCAAGTTAGGAGATGGTTGAATGCCAAAGGGGCTGTGACAGGATCATCCTTATCGCCAGCAGATTGTTCAGAGGCAAACATAAAGTCATCAACACCATTAATTTCATGTGTTGCTGTAGTGTTACCAGCATTGGTTGTCCAGGCCGATACCGAATAAGGATACAATCCCACACAAAAAACTTCATTTCCTGTTCCAGGATATCTCAGCACATCCGAATAAGGATAAACAGCACCACCGCTATTGAATTGCACACGGCTATGCAGCGGCAAAGTTGCATCACTACCTGGAGTACCTGTGTTAGCATATACGCCAGTGGTTGTAGAAAACCACACACTAGCATCCAACTCTTTTGACGCAGAAGGCGTAGTTTGCTCGTATGGTACGGCAACAACGCTACGTGTGGTAGCTCCGACACCCATCACATTGGCTGACACCGCAATACGCTGACCAACAGACGAAGGCAGAGATATATCCTCTTGATTGCCACACCCTGTCATCAACAAAGACAGAGCAAAAAGGCCATATAGTAATTTTCTATTCATATTTATCATTTTTCACTCTGTAATGTCTTTAGTAACAAATCCGCCCACTCCCCATTCAGTAACCAAGGCAGAAGCTGATACATAGCCACCTGCACCAAACTTGAGTTGAATAACAAATTGGCGTCCCATAGTGGAGCCTGTGAAATATGTACTTTCATCAGATTTTAAATCCACATTCACCGTCACGTTGCTTCGATTGGTAGTATTGACTGTGATTACATATTCATTAGTGGGATCTCCTCCATCCTCAGCTGTAGCAACCAAAGGTTCGCATAGCACATACGCTACTTCAGTAGGGGTTGTTGTAAGAGCGTAAGGTGTACTGCCAAATGCAACTTCAGGATCAGTACCTGTAGCCCAGAAATTGATATTACTGGAAGCGCCCGTAAACCATACCTTGCCTGTGCCAGATTCAACATCCAATTCTGGAACCGAAGCAGATTGTATGTTCACGTTTAAAGTCGTCTTACTTGGTAATGTCATACTGGTAATATTTCCCCAAGAACTTTCAGCACCCTCATCTACATATACTTCTACACGAAGCCAAGTAAGCAGGTGATAAAAATGAAGACAGGGGTATGAGGATGAGGGAATTAGATAATAACCAGTTACTTGAGGTGCGTACAGCAAATCTTCTTTACCTTGAAATGTATAGCTTGGTGCAGAATTTGTAGCACCAGAACTAAAAGACCATCCTGCGTTGGGATGAAGACCTATAAATTTAACAGGTGAAACATCGGTAGTGCTCGTAGGATATATAACATTGGTTATTACACCATTACCTCTCAACAACTGATTCTCGCCGCTTTCAAAAAAGACTGATGTTAGAATTTCCAAATCAGTTGTAGTATTTATATTGTTGACTGTGAAATTTCCAGATGTTGATGCCGCAATTGCCGCATCAAATGGGTCATTTGAAGTGGGAGCTGAGTAAGGGTTGGTATCACTCTCACTCTTCGGGGGATTATAAGGTACACGCGTATCGGCTTGAGAAGTTGTTGCCACAGCCGCAGAAAGCCAAATGGATGCATCTGGAGCAGGTGCTTCTGGCAAATCATCGCTTTGGCAGGAAACCATACAAAGCAGAGCACTCAGCAACATATATATATATAGGTGTTTTTTCATACGCTAATAAATGTCTATAGGGATTTTATATTCTTGTGTAACCCAGTCCTGTACCACCACATCCAATAGAATCTGGTTTTCATCTTTACCTAAGTCGAGGTAATAGTTGTATATCTTGCCAGGTTGCCAAGTGGTAGCAATGTCACCAAGTATATTGTCAGTACTTTCATCATAAGTGCGATTTACTATCAGATTTTTAGTTGATCCTGTCAAATCTTGTGGGAGCACTACGTATGGGCCTCCTATCAGACCGTTGAAATTTAAAACATTGGGTACCTCTTTGCCACCAGGTGTAAAATCAATGACTAAATTAGCAGGATAATTATTAGCTTCAGTCCCATCAAATGTCCAGGCAGGAGTACCACCATAAGTATATGTTCCTTTGGTTTTTATTCCCTTTATTCCGTTTTCTCCACTCTTCAGTGTAACCTTATTAATTATAGTACCGCGCTTTGCTTCCTTTAAATAAAAATTAACCAATGCAAAAGGATGCTGGAACGGAAGGTTAAGTTTGCCACCAGCTGCACTCTGTGTTGAGGTAGTCTGATTGGGTAAATATGCAAACAAAAACTCTTGTAAAGTAGATTGTTCTGCGTCACCAAAAGTATTTGGGTCATCTGATGGTGGAGTAGGAATTGTTATCGGCAGGGAACAAGTGAACTTTGGAGGATTAATTTGTACACCATCCAGAGCAATACTATATTCACCTGGAGTATCGCTGTGTGGAATAGTATATGGAATATACCCTGCGAAATCCAAGGTACCATTTGCATCTACATCCACACCTCTTGTTTCGTCATGAGAATTTGGGATAGGCCAATAGTATTTTGTCCAATTGCTTCCAGTATGGAAAAGCCAATTTGTTCCATCATAACGGATTCTTGCGGCATTTAGATATTTCGCTGTATTTAAGTGATAAAAAGCATCAATGCGTGCAATATCTTTATTCCTCACCCTGAGGGAATCTGTGCTATATATTATTATAGCTCTTGTATCCGCCTCGTTAAATTTATTATCAGTAATATTGAGTAAGATTTCTTGCTGACTTGTGTTGACAGGCTGTGAAGCAACGGCTTGCCCGCTGGTAGTTGACACAACGGGAGCTGTACCGCTTGGCGAGAGATTGTCGCCAGAGCAGGCGGAAAGCAGGCCAGCAGCAAGCAGTACTGCCAGCTTGCGGGCTGACACGCTGCGAACGGCTGACTTCAGCATGCTCGACGCTATTCGGTATGTCTTGTCATTTATCATCGTTTCATTTTTTATTTCTCATTAACGATCATGTTAGTGGCACAGGTTTGTTAGTCAGGCGGCGGCTGGTGCCTCGTTTACTCCGACTAAGCGGATGGCTTACTCCGACTAAGCAGGCGGTTTACTAGTAGTAAGCGGGGCGTTTACTACTAGTAAGCAGGTAGTTTAGTAGTAGTAGGCAGGCGAGTTACTAGTAGTAGGCCCCGAAATTCTCTAGAGAATTATCCAGCTTGGTTATTCCGAACTGCAGGTTTGGTTATTCCTAACATTCTGCTTGGTTATTCCTAACTATTGACTAAATTGTAGCAAACTGTATGTTTAGTTTGCTGCTAAGTCAAAGTGTTTTTGCAAAAACTCCTCACTCCTCACAGATGATATATAACCTTATGAAAACCAACTTATTGCAAGTGTGAGGAGTTGTTTTGACTCGTCACAACTCATCACAACTCGTCACATTATTATCTCTTTTGTGTGAGGAGTGGTGAGGAGTTGTTTCAACTCCTCACACCTATATACATCTGTAATTCAGTATATTACATGCCTTGTGTGAGGAGTGAGGAGTTTTTTCACTTTATCCTGCACCAATAATCTTCAATGATCGCTTTGGCCTTTCGGCCTTTGGTACCAGCAGGGGTATCGAGCCCCTGCTGGCGATGTTAATTATCTTCACTCAATTGGAATTGTTAAATTAACTTATTCCAAGGGGAAGAGAGTTCAGTACTTTGTTTACGGAATATTAATAGCACTAGGTGGAGTATCAGGAGCAGTCCAATCAGTTACAGTTGGATTAACAAAGATTTCGCTGAGCGTCATAGTAATATCGAAGCTGTACTTCTTACCTTTTGAGAAAGTCTTCGCTGCATCGGTGGCAGGAGTATAAGTGTAGGTATAAAGGTTACCATTAAGATAGTACTCAATGTCGAAAGAGGTCATAGATACTGCTGCAGGAGACAACTCGCTGGTAGGAACTACCAAAAGGCCATCACCAACATAAAAGAATGTATCATTTATAAGAGCCTTACTGTCATTTGATGCAGCTCCAGTAGCACCCTTAGTATCATAAGCTGCGCTGAAGTTAGGAGAATAATAATTTCCACTATTGTCGGCATCAGTCCATTTTGTATTTGATGTATTCCAAGCCAAAGCAGGAGTTGTGGAGTCGTAATTATCTAATCTTGCTTGGAAAGATCCACCATAATTAGCACCATACAGTTTGATGTCTTTAATAGAAATTGCCTGTGATGCAAGATTGCCAGCCTTAACACGGAAAACCACCCAAGCCAAAGCATGGCTGAATGTCATGTCAACCTTAGCGGGGATAGCACCCTGTGCTACAGTTGCAGTACCAAAACCATACATCAAGTCGTGTTGTCCTAAACCTGTAGAAGCAGCCTGAGGTGCGTTATTACCTAATGTAACGTCAACTCCAGAAGCAAAATTTGGTGATTGGAAAGTCTCGCTTACCATATCTGCAGTAGGGCTTCCATTGTTTGATACAGCCAAAAAGTTCAACGTAGCGGCAGACAGAGGCCAGTACTGTGGTGGAACACCACCCCAATAGCCATTAGAACCACCTGTGACACCACCGACGTAATTGTACTTGAACAAAGGAGCTGCATCAGCTGTTGCACTTCCGAAATAATTGCCACCTGAAACTGAATAAGCCACAACCTTCATATCATAGTTCTGAGGGTAACCAGTACCCTCAACTGCATTGTATTCAACAGAGCCAGCAGCACGTGTTACTGGCTTTGCCAATGGTGCAAAAGTGATTTCGCGAGCCTTCTGAGCTACCTCATCGCCCACAAATTCGGTACTCTGATCAGAGCAGCTGGTGAATGCCAGAGCTGCTACTGAAGCTAATAATAAATACTTTTTCATAAATACTTAAATTTTAAATTGTTAATAATAAATTTAATATCTCGTTATTTTAATTATTTACTTCTTTAATACCCCTCCGTCCCTTTGGGACACCTCCCCTACTCAGGGGAGGAGCTGTTTTGCCCCTAGAAAGGGGAGGAGCTAATTAGGGATTAGCCAATGTCAACATTATGGTTCTCTTCACCCCATTCTTCCACTGTAGGGGCAATACCGCTAGTAGTCTCTGGCTCTGGCACTACTACAGGTTCTTCAATCACGATATGATGGTCGGGCTTCTCAAACTGATCGGTGATTTCAGTACTGAAGAAATACTCCTGACCACTCGTATCACGAATGATAAAGTGTATGAACGCCTTGCTCTCGCCAGGCAACTTGCCAAAGGTATTAAACGTGGTGTAGAGGAAGCCTGTTCTGCGGTTCACACCCACAGGGAAATTGATGATGGCCGGCTCCTGACTGATTTCACCTCGTCCGAAGAAATTGGTTCTTGCCTGGTTGGTGACAAAAGCCTCACAACTTTGTATATACTCGGCACCTATCAAGGTATGCACCTCAAAGGTGTAGGTCTCACAGATGGTCTGCACTGTAGAGTTAATGGTGATGGTTTGCTTCTCCATCGTAAACTCAGGGATGGTTACCTCTTGCACAGTCACCAACAGGTGATCAGGCGCATAGATAATTACACCTTCAGGTTCTTCGTGCTCATCTTCGTCGGCACGGGTATCAGCTGAGCTATTTTTGGCTGCCTGCAAGGCCCTTTGGAAAGCCGCCATCTTGGTGGAGGTGATATCGCTGGTAAAGGCCTCCAGGGTGTTGACACTACCCTCGCCTCGCACCTGGGTATATTCATTGCCAAACGAATAGATAACCATGCGATAGGTGCCAGGAGGGGTTGAAATAGAGCCACCATTAGGTCCTACAAACTGGGTATTCTGCAACACCTCGCCATCAGGCGTGTAGAAACCTACCTGCATCATTTCGGGTATTTCAATCATGGTTTCCACTGCCACATCGACATCCACATCGACAGCAATGTCAAGATCGAGATCCAAATTCAGTTCCAGCTCCAGATCTACCCTCTTCTCCATCTCGTAAAGAGGGATACGGTCGCAGCTTGCTGTTGCTGCAATAAGCAGCAGCAACATTGAACATTTATATAAAAGTCCAAACCTGTTCAGATGATCCTTAATATGTAGTCCTATAGTCTTCATTTTCCACTTTTCCGAAATTTTAAGGGTAAAACCAACGCTAT
>Ga0265298_10000633_pt1 | contig 51485 bp, 35 predicted proteins | sample AusTroGonzalo_MG_3_FD_193486 | JGI IMG/M metagenome (GOLD analysis project Ga0265298, IMG submission 193486) | Bovine rumen microbial communities from tropical cattle in Woodstock, Queensland, Australia - Gonzalo_01 | ecosystem: Host-associated > Mammals > Digestive system > Stomach > Rumen ...
AAGGCCAGCCCTGCACGTGTTCCTCCAAGATCCTGAAGGGATATATTTCGCCTTACGACGCCACCGTGATCCGCAACCTCAAGGCCAACGGGTTCATCCCCTGCGGCCGGTGCAACATGGACGAGTTCGCGATGGGATCCTCCACCGAGAATTCGGCGCTGATGGTCACGCGCAATCCGTTCGACACGGGCCGGGTGCCCGGGGGGAGCTCCGGCGGCAGCGCGGCCGCCGTGGGGGCCGACATGTGCATCGCGGCCCTGGGCTCGGACACCGGCGGATCGATCCGCCAGCCGGCCAGCTTCTGCAACTGCGTGGGCGTGAAGCCCAGTTACGGACGGGTTTCGCGCTACGGGGTTACGGCGTTCGCGAGTTCGCTCGACCAGGTGGGGCCCATGACGAAGTCGGTGGACGATGCCGCCATCCTCCTGAGGGCGCTCGCCGGACACGACGAAATGGACGGCACCACGCCGAGGTGCCGGTGCCCGACTATCTTGCCGCGCTTGAAGGTGCCGACATGAAGGGACTCAAGATCGGCCTGCCCAAGGAATATTTCGACGTTTCGGGCATGGATGCGGAAGTGCGGCGCATCACCGAGGAGGCGGTGCGCAAGTGCGAAGCGGCCGGCGCCGAACTGGTGGAGGTGAGTCTGCCGCACACCGAATACGCGATGGCGGTCTACTACATCATCGCCCCGGCCGAAGCCAGCGCCAATCTCGCCCGGTTCGACGGAGTGCGCTACGGCCACCGGTCGGCGGACAGCCGCGACGTCATGAGTCTCTATCTCAAGAGCCGTGCCGAGGGATTCGGTCCGGAAGTGAAGCGGCGCATCATCATGGGCACGTACGTACTGTCCTCCGGCTACTACGACGCCTACTACGGCCGGGCGCAGAAAGTGCGCACGCTCATCAAGCGCGATTTCGACGAAGCGTTCGGCCAAGTGGACGTTATGCTCACTCCGTGCGCGCCCACGCCGGCGTTCAGATTCGCGGAATTGCAGGATCCGCTCACGATGTATCTCAACGATCTCTTTACCATCCCCTCATCCCTCGCGGGGGTCTGCGCAGCTTCGGTACCGGCCGGCTTCACCCGGGAGGGCGGTCTGCCGGTGGGGGTGCAGTTCATCGCCGGCGGCTACGAGGAGCCGACGCTCCTCCGGGCCTGCAAGGCATTCGAAAGGATCATGGCATGAAGGCCAAAATAGAAACCTCCCTGGGCACCATCACGCTGGAGCTGAACGAGTCGCTGGCGCCGGAGACGGTGCGCAACTTCAAGGCGTATGCGGACGCCGGACACTACGACGGAACCATCTTCCACCGGGTGATCGACGGCTTCATGATCCAAGGCGGCGGCTTCACCCGGGAAATGAACCAAAAGCCAACAAAAGCGCCTATTCGCAACGAAGCGATGAACGGGCTGAAGAACCGGCGCGGCACCATCGCCATGGCCCGCACGAGCGTGGTGGACTCCGCCACCAGCCAGTTCTTCATCAACCTCGTCGACAACGATTTTCTCGATTTCCGCACCCCTACCGCGCAAGGGTTCGGGTATGCGGTTTTCGGCGAGGTTTCCGACGGCATGGAGGTGGTGGACCGGATCGCCAAAGTACCCACCGGAAACTACGGAATGCACCAGAACGTGCCCTTGGAGCCGGTGGCGATCAAGAAAATTTCTGTAGTTTAAGGCTTGCAAAATTCGCCGAAATAGAGTATAATACAATTAACCTAATAGGAGAATAGTCCATGAAAAAACTGTTCACATTGTTTGCGGTTGGCGCGCTGGCCTTCAATGCGGTGGCGCAGGAAGCTTCGGCCGAGGCCGAGGTCAAGGATACCGACAATGCGCTCTGGCCGGCTTTCATCGCCGTATGCGAGTGGCCCGCCACGCCGGATCTGGTGGGATTGCGGCTTTCGATTCCGTTCTCCACCAAGCAGGAAACCGTGACCGGTATCGATCTCGGACTGTGGGGCCGGTGCAAGGATTTCGAAGGTCTGGGGCTGAGCATCATCCGCAACGACGTGAAGGACACGCTCGGCGGTCTGCAGCTCGGGCTCTACAACTCCGCCAACCGCGCCGATCTGGGCGCGCTCCAGGTGGGGCTCTGGAACGAGACGCAGTCGATCCGCGGCGTCCAGGTGGGCCTGGTGAACGTGACGGGCGATGCCGAAGGCTTCCAGGTGGGCGTCATCAACCGGGCGGAGACGCTCTACGGATTCCAGTTCGGTCTCATCAACGCGATCCGCGACAACGAGTGCCCGGTGATGTTCGGCGTCAATATAGGCTGGTGATATCCGATGAAGATCTATCCTTTTGCGGCCTTGCGGCCGAACGAACAGGACGCGGCGTCGGTCGCGTCCGTTCCGTATGATGTGGTGAACACGGCCGAGGCGGCGGCGCTGGCGGCAGGCAATCCCAAAAGCTTCCTGCACGTTTCCCGTCCGGAGATCGATCTCCCCGCGGGTACCGATCCGTCTTCGCCCGAAGCCTACGCCCAGGCCCGCAAGGCCTTGGACGCGCTGCGCGGTTCGGGAACGCTGGTCAAGGATGCCTCGCCCCGGTTCTACGCCTACCGGCAGATCATGGGTTCGCATTCGCAGACCGGCATCGTGGCTTGCTTCGCCACCTCCGAGTATCTTTCCGGCGTCATCAAGCAGCACGAGAAGACCCGCAAGGACAAGGAGGACGACCGCACCCGCCATATCGAGATCCTGGGCGCGCAGACGGGGCCGGCGTTCCTTACCTACCGCGACGATCCGGCGATCGACCTCATAGTGAAGACCGCCTGCCTGAACGCGCCGCTCTACGACTTCACCGCGCCCGATGGCATCCGCCACACGGTGTGGGAGATCGCCGCCGCCGGCGCCTGCATGGCCGACGAGCTGGCCGAGCTGTTCGCCCGCGTGGACAAGGCGTATATCGCCGACGGCCACCACCGTTCGGCCGCCGCCACCCGGTACGCGGCGCAGCACCCGGAAAACGAAGAGGCGCAGCGCTACATGGCGGTGATCTTCCCGGCGTCGCAGCTCAAGATTCTCGCCTACAACCGCCTGATCAAGGATCTGAACGGTCTCGGCAAGGAGGAATTTCTGGCGCTGGTCGGCAAGGTCTTCCCCGGCGGCAAGCGCAAGTGCCGCATGTATTTCGACGGTCGCTGGACGGAGCTCGGCTGGGACATCCCGGCGGAGGCCGACGTGGTGGGATCGCTCGACGTGTCCTATCTGCAGGACCGGCTCCTAAGGCCGGCGCTCGGGATCGACGATCCGCGCACCAGTCCGCGCATTTACTTCATGGGCGGCATCCGCGGCGACGAGGCGTTGCAGGCGGAGGTTGACGCCGGTCGCGCGGCGGTGGCGTTCGCCATGGAGCCGGTGACGGTGGAGGAGATGATGGCCATCGCCGACGCCGGCGCCATCATGCCGCCCAAGTCCACCTGGTTCGAACCCAAATTGCGGAGCGGACTTTTCGTCCACGAGGTGGAAGGGTGAGGCTGCCGGCCGCCATACGCAAAAAACTCAAGGAGTTGCACGTCCGGATGGTGCGGGAGAAACTCCCGCCCGAGGATATCGCCGCCGGTTGGGCGCTGGGGGTGTGCATCGGCTGCGCCATTCCCTTCGGCATGCAGCTGATCATCTCGGTGCCGCTGGCGATCATGTGCCGGATCTCCAAGCTGGGCGCCACCCTGGGCACGCTCATCTCCAATCCGGTCACCGTGCTGATCCTCTATCCCGCCCAGACCTATGTCATGGGCCGGATCCTGTTCGGCGAGCGGTTTCTCTCGTTCGAGCAGTTGATGGATACGGCCTGGACCTGGCAGGCGGTGCGCCGGCTGGGGTCGGAGGCGATGGTGAGCTTCTTTCTGGGCGGGATGGTGCTCGCGGCCATCGCCACGCCGGTAGCCTATTTCATGGTCAAGCGCATGGTCATCCGGCACCGGGCGCGCGTGGCGGAGAGGAAGCCGGCGCCATGATCTGTCCCGGCAAACAGGCCCAGATCATGGAGCTGATGCGCGAGGCCGCCCTGTACGAGGAGGATCTGGAGGAGAGTTTCATCCTGGGCGGCGGTCCCGGCGGGCAGAAGACGAACAAGACATCGTCGGTGGTGCGGCTCGCCCACGCGAAGAGCGGCCTCTCGGTGAAGTGCGGCGAAACGCGCAGCCGCGAGGACAACCGCTGGCTCGCCCGCCGCATGCTGGCGGAGCTGATTCTGGAGCGCGAGCAGAAGCGCAAGAGCGCGGCGCAGGAGGCGAAGGAGAAGATCCGCCGGCAGAAGCGCCGCCGTTCGCGCCGCCAGCGCCAGAAGATGCTGGACGACAAGCATGCGCATTCGGAAAAGAAGACCAACCGGCGGAAAGTGACGGAAGACTGATGGCGGACGCACAGCACATCCCTTTGGCGCTCAAGTACCGTCCCATGACGTTCGACGACGTCATCGGGCAGGAGCACGTGGTGGCCACCCTGCGGCACGCGATCGAGTCCGGCCGCGTGGCCAACGCCTACCTTTTCATCGGACCGCGCGGTATCGGCAAGACCACGCTTTCGCGCATTTTCGCCAAGGCGCTCAACTGCACGGCGCCAAACGGCGTGGAGCCGTGCGGCAAATGCGCCAACTGCATCGAGATCGCCGCTTCGCGGTCGCTGGACGTGACGGAACTTGACGCCGCGAGCCACAACAAGGTGGAGGACGTCCGCCCGATCATCGACGCGGTGGAATTCAAGCCCGCCGCTTCGCGCTACCGTATCTTCATCATCGACGAGTGCCACATGCTGTCGAACGCGGCCTGGAACGCGCTCCTCAAGACGCTGGAGGAGCCGCCGCCCTACGTCCGCTTCATTTTCGCCACCACCGAGGGCGACAAGGTGCTGCCCACCATCGTGTCGCGCTGCCAGCGTTTCGACCTGAGGCGCATCCAGACGAACGATATCGTTTCCCGGCTCGAGGCGGTGTGCGCCAAGGAACGCATCCAGGCGGACGGCAATGCGCTTTTGGCCATCGCCCGCGGCGCCGACGGCGGCATGCGCGACGCGCTTTCCTCGCTGGACCAGCTCATTTCGTTCAAGGGCTCGGAGATCAAGGAAGAGGATGCGCTCGGAGTGTTCGGGCTCGTGTCGCGCTCGGCGCTGGAGACTTTGGCCGCGTCGGTCCTCGCGGGCGACACTGCCGGCATCCTGAAGGCAATCGACCTGTTCGAATCGGCCGGCAAGAACATGCGCCGGCTCGCCTCCGAACTCATGCTGCATTTCCGCAATTTGATCGTGGTGCAGGCGCTCGGCCCGGAAACCAAGTCGCTCGCGGCCACGCCCGACCAGATCAAGGTGCTGGCGGCGCAGGCCGCAGGAGTGTCCGCCGGACGGCTGTTCCGCATTTGCGACGAGCTGGCCGACATGGAAGACAAGCTTCGCCACGTCTTGAGCGTGCGCACGCTGATGGAGATGACGCTGATCCGCTGTTCGCGCATCGCCAGCACCGCCACCATCGAGGAGGTGCTGAAGCTCGTGCAGAACATGAAGGACGATCCCGGCGCTTCGATTGCGGCGCCGGTCGCCGCGGTGCGGGCCAAGGTGGAGCCCGCTCCCGTTCCGGAGCCGGTTCCGGCGCCGCCCGGCCCCGCGCGGAAGCCGGTCGCCAAGACGGTGGAAGGGGAGCGGCGCTCGGAAATCGTGAACGATCCGAATCTGAGCCGCATCATGGGCATGCTGGGCGATGCCGAAATCGTAGACATAAAGGAGGGGTGAACCGATGTTCAGCGCTTCATGGATCTGGATCTATGCCGGCAGCATCCTGATGCTGCTCGAACTGTTGGCGCCGGGATTCGTCATCTTCTTCTTCGGCCTTTCGGCGGCCACCGTGGGGCTGGTGACGGCGGTGGCGGGCGACGCGTTTTCACTCACCTGGCAGCTGGCGGCGTTTTCCGGCTTTTCCATCCTGTATCTCGTCACGCTCCGCCGGTATCTGCGCAGCGTCTTTTCCGGTTCGCGCAGCGAATCCCCGACTGACTTCGGGCACGAAGCCGTGGGCCGCACGGGCAAAGTGACGGAGCGCATCGAGCCTCCGCACCCGGGCCGGGTGGAGATCGGCGATGCGGAATGGACGGCTGTGGCCGACGGGCCGATCGCCGCCGGAGCCGAAGTGAGAGTGGTTTCCAACAACAACTTGACCATGAAAGTGGAGGAGGTAAAATAATGAGCGGAGGTTTGGTGTTTTTGGCGATCGTCGCGTTCATCGTGATCGTGGCCATTCTGAAGACGGCGGTCATCGTGCCGCAGAAAACGGCGTTCATCGTGGAGCGGCTGGGCAAATACCGCTGCACGCTGGATGCGGGTTTCCATATCCTCATTCCGTTCCTGGACAGCATCGCCTACCGGCACACGCTCAAGGAGCAGGCCATCGACGTGCCGCCGCAGCAATGCATCACCAAGGACAACATCGCGGTGGACGTGGACGGCATCCTCTACATGCAGGTGATGGATCCCGCCAAGGCGTCGTACGGTATCAGCAACTATCTCTTCGCCACCACCCAACTGGCGCAGACCACCATGCGTTCGGAAATGGGCAAGCTCGATCTCGACCGTAGCTTCGAGGAGCGCATGTCCATCAACGCGGCCATCGTGGCGGCGGTGGACAAGGCGTCGGATCCCTGGGGCATCAAGGTCACGCGCTACGAGATCAAGAACATCACGCCGCCCCAGTCCATCCGCGACGCCATGGAGAAGCAGATGCGCGCCGAACGCGAGAAGCGGGCGATGATCGCCGAGTCGGAGGGCGAGCGGCAGTCCAAGATCAACCGGGCCGAGGGCGAGCGGCAGTCCAAGATCGCGCTGGCGGAAGGCAAGGCCAAGGAGATCACGCTCGTGGCCGAAGCGCAGGCGGCCGGCATCACCAAGGTGGCCGAGGCGTTGAACGGTCCCGGCGGACGCGAGTCGGTCAACATGCAGCTGGCGCAGCAGTACATCACCCAGTTCGGGAATCTCGCCAAGGCCAACAACTCCATGATCATCCCGTCCAATCTGGCGGACGTGGCCGGCGTCATCAAAGCTTGTTCGAAAGTAATCCAGGAGGTAAAATAACATGAAACCCACTCTTGTGGTATTGGCGGCCGGCATGGGCTCTCGCTATGGCGGTCTTAAGCAGGTCGATCCCGTCGGTCCTTCCGGCGAGGCCATTCTCGACTATTCCGTGTTCGACGCGGTCCGCGCCGGATTCGGCAAGGTCGTATTCATCATCCGCCACGACTTCGAGGCCGAGTTCAAGGAGAAGGTGGGCCGGAAGTACGAGGGGCTGGTGCCGGTGGAATACTGCTATCAGGACATCAACGACCTGCCCGAGCCCTACAAGGTGCCGGAAGGCCGCACCAAACCCTGGGGCACCGCCCACGCCACCCGGGCCGCCCGCACCGTAGTCAAGGAGCCGTTCGCCGTCATCAACGCCGACGACTTCTACGGCCGCGACGCGTTCGCCAAGCTGGCGGCGTTTCTCAGCGAAGCGAAGCCCATGCAGTTCGCGATGGTCGGCTACAAGCTGGAGCTCACGCTTTCCGAGAACGGCAGCGTGGCGCGCGGCATCTGCAAGGTGGGCGCGGACGGCACGCTCGAATCGGTAACCGAAATGACCAAGCTAGTCCGGGCGGGCGACACGGCCGAGAACCGCGAGGATCCCGAAGCCCCCGTCAAGGTGCCGCTGGATGCGCGCGTGTCGATGAACCTCTGGGGCTTCACTCCGGAGCTTTTCGCCGAACTCGAGGAGCGCTTCCCCCGGTGGCTGGCCGAAAACGGCGCCAAGGAGAAGAGCGAGTGGTACATTCCGTTCGTCGTGGACGAACTGATCCACGAGGGCAAGGCCACTTGCCGCGTGTTGCCCACCGACTCCTGCTGGTTCGGGGTCACCTACCGCGAGGACAAGCCGTTCGTGACGGCGGAGATCCGGAAACTGGTCGATGCCGGCGAGTATCCTCAATCTCTTCTTTCCTCGTAACTGCCCCGTTTGCCTGAACCCGTCCGACCGTCCGGACCGATACATCTGTTCGGACTGTCTGAACCGGGTTCCGCTGTTGCCGCCGGAACACGATTTTCCGGCGGCAATGCATTTCGAGGGGTGCGGGCGCGAGCTTATCCACGCCTTCAAGTTCCGCCAGAAGCTTTTCCTGCTGGAGGATCTGACGGATCTGTTGGAGGCGGCGGCGCTGTCGTGCTACCACGTGCCGGCCGTGGATCTCGTGATCCCCATGCCGATTCCCTTCTACCGCCGTTTTCTGCGCGGCTACAACCAGTCGGAGCTTTTGGCCCGGTCGCTCGCGAAACGCATTTCGCGCACCTGCCGCTCCGACATTCTTTTGCGCTGCGGCTTCCCCCGGCAGCAGGCGCTCTTGGGCGACAGGGAGCGCGCGCTCAACGTGAAGGGGACTTTCCGCGTGAGGGACAGCTCGCGCGGATGGCTCAAGTCGCGCACGGTTCTGCTGGTGGACGATATCCGCACCACCGGCGCCACCTGCGACGAAGCAGTCAAAACCCTAAAGGCGGCCGGGGCGGCCAGAGTGCTGCCGCTGTTTCTCGCCAAAGCCGGCGATTAGAATTCCGAGACCAGAACCGTGGTCGAGGCGGGGAGCAGGGTTTTCAGCTCTTCGCGATCGGCCGGTTTGAGCGGGATCCCCTGCAGCCGGAAATCCGCTTTGCCGATGGATGGTGCCGCCTCCAGGTAGTAGCGCTTGAAAAACTTGCCCATGAAAAAGAGATCGGCGTAGCGGGGCTTGCCGTGCACCACCAGGTTGAACCTCGGATGCTTCATCACCAGCACTTTCTGGCCGATCTGCAACTGGCCGGCATCGCCGCCGTTCAGTTTCCGCGATGAAGCGGTGGTGGCGCCGTGTTCGCGGGAGATGCGCTCCAGGCTGTCGCCGCGTTTCACGGCAACTTCTTTCACCCACTCCCGGGATTTTAGCGTATAGAGTTTTTTGAGGTTGAGCGCCCCGAGCCGCCGCGCGAGACGGTCGTCCAGATCGGCCGCGGCGCCGCCCGGCAGCGACCGGAGGCGTTCGATGGTGTCGATGGCCATTTCCACATCGCGCCGGCTTTCCGCCGCCTCCAGCCGGGCGAGGAGGTTCTTCACCTGGGCGGGGCGCCCCTCGATCCCGGCGGGCAAAGGTTCGGGGGCGATGCGCGGTCCGGCCGCGGGCGGGGATGGCTCCTCCGCCCGGCTCGCCTCCGCCGGCGCCTGCCGCTCCCCCGCGGGCGGCGTCGCTTCGCCGGCGGCCATCCGGCTGCGGATCTTGACGACCGTGAAACTGATCGCCGTCAGCACGAAGACGGCGCTCAGCACCACCGCCCAGGGGAACGACTCGTCGTCGTCCGCCGGGCGGAGGTTGTATTCGATGCCGAATTTAGTCCGCGCAAACGCCACTTACCGCACCCCGCTCGATCTCGATCACGGTTCCCTGCGCGATTTCCACCTTGAACGTCTTCTCGGTGGCTTCCACGATCTTGCCCCGGAGTCCGGCGGCGAAGACGATCTTGGCGCCGGCGCGCAGTTCGTCGATCATCTTCCGGCGCTCGCGCTCCTTGCGCTGCTGCGGGCGGATCATCATGAAGTAGAAGATGGCCAGGATGAGGAGCATCGGCACCATCATTCCAAATCCGCTCTGCTGGCGCGGCGCGCCCTGCGCGGGAACTTCGCCGGCCGGCTGCACCGGCTGTACTTCAGTTGCTGTTGTTTCGTTCATTGGTTGTGTCCTTTCTTACTTGTTCTTTCCATTCGAAGAAATCCCCGGCCGCGATGTGCGCACGCATGTCGGCCATGAACCGGTTGAGGAAGTGCACGTTGTGGATCGTGAGGAGCCGCAGGCCCAGAATCTCCCCGTTGTGCAGGAGATGCCGCACGTAAGCCCGCGAGAAGTTGCGGCAGCAGTAGCATTCGCAGCCTTCCTCCACCGGACCGAAATCCTTTTCCCACTTGGCCGCCTTGATCGCCACGTTGCCCTTGCTCGTGATGGCGGTGCCGTGGCGGGCGATGCGGGTGGGGAGTACGCAGTCGAACATGTCGACGCCCCGCGCCACGCACTCGGCCATCTGGTGCATCACCCCGAGGCCCATCACGTACCTCGGCTTGTCCTCGGGGAGGTACGGCACCGACGCCTCCACCGCCCGGTACATGCATTCCTCCGGTTCGCCCACCGAAACTCCGCCGATCGCATACCCGTCGAAACCGATCTTCACGAGCTCTTCGGCGCACCATTTGCGGAGGTCGTCGTACACCCCTCCCTGCACGATTCCGAAGACCGCTTGCCCGGCGGCGTGCGGCTCGAGCTTGGACGCTAGCGCCCACTTCAAGGTCTGCGCGACCGATTTCTCCGCCCGGGCCCTTTCGCACGGATAAGGCAGGCATTCGTCGAAAACCATGGCGATGTCGGACCCGATCACGCGCTGCATTTCCATCGACTCTTTCGGTCCCAGAAAAAATTCGTGGCCGTCCAGATGGCTCTGGAAGCGACATCCCTCCGGCGTCAGCTTGCGCATTTTCGCGAGCGAGAAAACCTGGAATCCGCCCGAGTCCGTGAGGATGGGACCGTGCCAATTCATGAATGAATGCAGGCCTCCGGCGGCCTCGAGCACCTCTTTGCCGGGCCTCAACATCAAGTGATAGGTGTTTCCCAAGATAACCTGCGCGCGGGTCTCGACAAGGTCGCGCGGCTCGAGCGCCTTCACCGTGCCCAGCGTGCCGACGTCCATGAAAACCGGAGTGTCCACCGTCCCGTGAACGGTGGATATGCGGCCTAATCTTGCGTTTGTGCGAAAGTCTTTGCCCAGTATTTCGAAAGTCATACAATAAATTATATCAAAAATTGGTTGCAATTTGAACGAAAATATTGTATTATATTATCAGGTTCAACTAGGAAACTACTCATGAACAAAGCATTGCACGCTCTCGTTTACGTGTTCGTGGTGCTCGCTGCGGCGGCACTTTGGTTCGAAATGCAGCTCAACGCCAAGCGCGGTGAGCTCGGCGCCCGCAACCGTCTGCAGGAGAACTATATCATCCAGCTCTCCAAGACGATCGAGGCCAAGGAGCCTGAAAAAGGCGCGACCGTGGAAATCAAAAAAGACTCCTCGCCGGTGGAGGCGCGCATCGTCGATACGCCCGACCAGGAGAACGTGCTCGACGAATACAAGGCCGAGCTCGAGCAGGCCAACCTCGAGACCTTCAACTGGGGCGAAGCCGAGCGCGATCTCCTGCGCACGCGTTCCTTCAAGGACGATCCCATGAACGAAGGCAAGTACATCATGGACGGCGACAAGCCCGAGACCCAGGGTTCCGAGGCCGACCGCAAGCTGGCGCAGCTCGTCGAAGGCGCCAAGAACCAGCAGGCCCGCCTCAACACCACCCGCTACGAGCTCACGATGCTGCGCGGCAAGCTCGAGGGCGTGGTGAAGGAGCTCAACGAGCTCAAGCAGGTGGCCCGCCAGGACAAGGTGTCGATCGAAGAGAAGCAGGAAATCGTCAACCAGCTCGAAGGCGAAAAGGCCCAGCTCGAAGGGCAGATCACCAAGTACAAGGGCCAGGTGGACGAGCTCAACACCGAAATCACTTCGCTCAAGGATGAGGTGAACACCGCCAAGGAAGAGACGGAAATGGTGCGCGAGGATTACGCCAAGGCGCAGAAGCAGATCGAGGATCTGAAGAATCTGGTGCAGACCTCCTTCCAGTCGCGCGGCGCCAGCGTGGCCGCCGGCAGCGCGGCCGTCACCTCGCTCTCGGCCGGCGAGAAGGGCAAGATCATCGAGGCCGACAACGACAATATGTTCGCCATCGTCCAGTTCTCGGAAGATGCGCTCGCGGAGCTCAAGGGCGGCGACGTCAACCGTTCGCTGCCCATCCTGGAGCTCGGCATCAAGCGTCCCGGCTTCAACGGTCCGGCCGGCGAATTCGTCGGGCGCATCCGTCTGCGCCAGGAAGTCAAGGGCTCGCGGTATGTCGTCTGCGACATTCTCGCCGCTTGGGAACAGGATCAGGTACGGGCCAATGACATCATCTTCGCTGACTAAAATCGGGCGCGCGATTCTGGCGGCGTTCGCGCTGGGCATGATCGCCGGGTGCATCGCCGACACCGCGGAGGATTCCGATCTTCCCTGGGCGTCCAGCCGCTCGTGGGAGGGGCTCGCGCCCCTCGCGCCCAGCATGATGGACCGCTACGAGTGATCGTAGGCGTTACCATCGTCAACCATGAATGCGGCGTCCGTCTGGACGCCGCTTTGCTTAAACGCTTCCCTTCGTCGAGCCGCGCATTCGTGCGCGAGGCCATCGAGTCGGGCGCGGTGCTGGTTAACGGACATCCCGCCGTCAAGGGGCGCAAACTCAAGGGCTCGGAGACGATTTTCGTGGGGGAGCTGGCGGAAGCGGCCGACAATACCGTCCGCCCCGATCCCGCCGTGCACCTCAAATGCGTTTTTTCGGACGATCATCTCCTGGCGTTCGACAAGCCGGCCGGCCAGAGCGTCCAGCCGCTTTCGCGCACCGAAACCGGCACGCTCATGAACGGCGTGGCGGCGCGCTATCCGGAGTGCATTCCGCTCGGCGACCGTCCGCTCATGGCGGGCGCGCTGCACCGCATCGACGCGGATACTTCCGGGCTCGTCCTGGTGGCGCGCACGGCCGAGGCCTTCGCGGCGCTTCGCGCCCAGTTTGCGGCGCAGAAGGTGGAAAAGACGTATCTCGCGCTGGTGGAAGGGTCGGTGGCGGCGGGCGGCACGCTGGAGCACGAGCTCATGCCCGACCGTCGCCTCGCCTACTGCAAGATGATTCCCGGCGGCAACCTGCATGCGGTCACGTCGTTCACGCCCGTAAGGCATCTGATGTGCGGCAACGAGGAGCGCACGCTCCTGGAAGTCAAGATCTTCACCGGCGTAACCCACCAGATCCGCGCGCAACTGGCGCTCGCCGGCATGCACATCGTGAACGACCGGCTGTACGGCGCGTTCGCGGTGGAGCATCAGATCGGCCACTGTCTCCACGCGCTCGCCGCCAGCTTCATCCATCCCGTATCCGGCCTTCCCGTGGAAGTGCGCACCCCATATCCCCGCTGGGCGCTGTGAGGACCGAGCATCGCCATCTCCTCCTGGCGGCCGCCATGGGGCTTGTGATAGCCGCCTGGGCGCAAATCCGCCGGAACGAATTCGAAACGCTCAACGACTACCGCACCACGCCCTACCGGGCGGAACTCGAGGTGCTGGACGCGGAAGGGTGGAACCCCTGGAACAAAGGCTGGGGCTCTTTCCTCGCCAAGACGGATACGGGGCGCGTGAAGGTTGTCTTCCGGCTGGAAGATCCGGACCTGGCGCCGCGTCCGGGCGAGTTGTGGGCCGTCTCCGGCTGGCTCGGACGCGAACAGCGCGGCGTGCGCAAACTCTGGATCCGGGGCGAGGGCTCCTATGCGCGCAAAGTCCGCGATCTTCCCGCCAAGGGCTTCGTATCCCGGCTCGCCCGCGTCAAAGCGGATCTTTCGCGCCGCGCGGGACTCGGTCTCGACCACAGCCCGACCCTCGCCAACCTGAACCGGGCCATCCTGCTGGGCGAGCGTCATCGCCTGCCCAAGGCCGACCGCGAAACCTTCATCGCCGCCGGCACCATGCACGTCTTCGCCATTTCGGGCCTGCACGTGATGATCGTGGCCAAGGTGATGCTGGTGCTGCTGGCGCTCTGCCGTCTGCCGCCTCGCCTGGCGCCGCTCGCCATGCTGCCTTTTCTCTGGCTCTACGTCGCCTTGATCGGATTTCCCCCCAGCGCCGTCCGCGCCGCCGTCATGGCCTCGTTCTATTTCGCCGCCGTCGTCCTCGGGCGCGAGGCCAATTCGCTCGTGGCCTGGTCGATGGCGTTCGTCCTCGTACATCTCTTTTCCCCCATGTCCATTCTGGAGACGGGGAGCATCCTCTCCTTCGCCGTGATGTTCGGCATCATCCTGATGGACCGGTACCTGCGCGACTTCCCGGCCTGGCGCGGCCGCTTCCTCTTTTATTCCTTCGCGGCGTGGGCGGCGGGCGCACCCATCGTGGCGCACGTCTTCGGCCGGATCACCCCGGCGGGACTTTTCGCCAACCTCGCGCTGGTGCCGGTGGCGGCGGTGGAGGTGGCGGTGGGCTTTCTGGGGCTTCTCGCGAGTTTCGTCTCCACTTGGCTTGCCGCGCTCCTCAACAATCTCGCCGGGCTCCTCGTCGAACTTATGCGCGCCGTGAGCGGACTTGCCGCGAGCATCCCCGGGGCCTCGCTGGAAACGCCGCCCTGGAGTCTCGCCGCGATCGTCGCCTGGTACGCCGCCATCTTCGCCGTTTTCGCGCTGTTGCGCCTGTTCGTTCTCCACCGCCGCAAAACCGCACTATGCCGATGACCATCCGCCGCCTTGCCGTTTCCCGCTCCACCAATCTCGACGCCCGCGGCGCCGCGCCCTACACCGTGTTCGTGACCGACCGCCAAACGGCGGGCCGCGGCCGGCTCGACCACAAGTGGCACGCCACGCCCGGCGCCAATCTCACCTTTTCCGTCGTACTCCCGGCCCATCCCGATCCGGCCGAGAACGCCACGCTGACGCTCCTCCTGGGCGTTGCCGTGGCCGAAGCGCTGGGGCCGGATTTTCTCGTCAAATGGCCGAACGACGTATACGCCCAAGACCGCAAAATCTGCGGCATCCTCTGCGAGCGCGACGGCGCAAACGTGATCGCCGGCATCGGCATCAACGTGAACGAAACCGGTTTCCCGCCCGAACTCGCCAGCGCGGCCACTTCGCTCAAGCTTTTGCGCGGGCACGAGGTGGACAAGGAAGCGGTGCTGCGGGACGTGCTCGAGCGGATCGAAAGCCTGCACGCCGAGTGGCTGGAGACCGGCTTCCAGCCGTTTATGTCCCGTTTCGCCGCGCGCGATTTCCTTTTGGGCCGCGCCGTTGCCGTATGGCAGACCGATTCCGACCCCGTCCCCCTGTCCGGCCTCGCCCGGGGCGTCCAGGCCGACGGCGCCATTTTGATCGACGATGTTCCCGTCTATTCCGGCGAAGTACGCTGGAGAAAGGGCCTGTCATGACCATACAGCAGTTGAGATACGCGGATGCTGTGGCCGCTTGCGGTTCGTTCAGCAAGGCGGCCAGGAAGGTGTTCGTCTCGCAGCCCGCGCTGACCGAATCGATCCGGCTCCTGGAGGAGGAATTGCACGTGGCCATTTTCGCACGCACGCATGCGGGCGTTTCGGTGACGCGCGAGGGCGAGGAGTTCCTGTCGGCGGCCCGGCAGATTCTGGACGACGTGGCGCGCATCGTCGGCAAGTACGACGGCAAGCGCCTCAAGCACCCGCAATTTTCGGTGTCCTGCCAGCATTTCGCGTTTGCGGTGGACGCATTCATGGAAGTGGTTAAAGACCGCGGCGACGACGAATACGACCTCACCATCCGCGAAACGGTAACGAGCGAGATCATCGAAGATGTGGCGCGGATGCGCAGCGAGGTGGGAATCCTCTATCTCTCCAACCGCAACGAGCAGGCGCTGAACCGTATCTTCCGCAACGAAGGCCTGGAGTTCGAGGAGCTGTACCGCTCCACCCCGCACGTGTTCGTGTCGCGCCGGCATCCGTTGGCCAAGCGCAAATCCATCGCCCCCGCCGAACTGGACGACTATCCCTACATCTCCTATGAGCAGGGGTTGGAGAATGCGCTGTACTTTTCGGAAGAGGTGCTGCCGGCCATCGACCGCAAGAAGAATATCCGCGTGCGCGATCGCGCCACCATGACCAAGCTGGTGCTGGGGATGGCGGGCTACACCATCTCGTCCGGCATCATGCCCAAGGCGTACGCCAAAGAAGTGGTGGCGGTGCCGCTCGAGCTGGACGAGAACATCCGCATAGGCGTGGTGCGGCGCGCCGAGTTTTCGCTCTCGCCCGCCGCCGAACGCTTCCTCGCCGCCGTCCGCCGCCGGATTCCCCGCAAGCAGTCGCGATAGGGGGTATAGGCTCGGCCTATGGAAAATTTCGACACTTCCTATTTCCACCTGCGGGTGGAAATATGGTATAATATGAGGCATGGACGGCAAAAATGCGAAACCGGACTTCCCGGTGATCGATGCCCATGTGCATCTCTACCCCGACTTCCTGGCAAAGAAGGTCGTTCCCGATCTGGCCGGTCGCTTCGGGAACGAGCCGTCGTTCGACGGCACCATGGACGGGTGTGCGGCCAAGAATGCGGAATGCGGAATCCGGGCCGCGCTCAATCTGCCGGTGGCCACCAAGCCGGAGAGCGTCTTCCGCACCAACCGCTTCTGGGCGGAAGCGGTGGATCTGCGCGCGAAGGACGGCATCCGGTCGCTCGCGGCCTTTCATCCTTTGCTGGCGGACCAGCCGGCTGAGCTGGAGCACATCGTATCTTGCGGCTTTGCCGGACTCAAAATGCATCCGGAATACCAGCGGTTCGGTTTCGGCGATCCGTCGATGGACGAAGTTTGGGCCGCGATGTCCGATCTGGGCCTCGTGGCCTATCTGCATGCCGGCGGCGATCGGGTGTTCGCAGGTCCCTACCGGTCCAACCCCCTGGAGATAGCCAAGCTGCAGCGCCGCTTCCCCCGCCTCAAGATCGTGGCGGCGCATCTGGGCGGCTTCGGGATGTGGGACGAGGCCGAAGCGTTGCTTGCGGGCACCTCCACCTATCTCGATCTGTCGCACACTTTCTTCTGGATGTCCAAGGATCAGATTTTCCGTATGATCTGCAAGCATGGCGCCGACCGCATACTCTTCGGTTCGGACGCGCCGTGGCAGGATGCCGGCAAGGTGCTGGAAGAGTTTCTGACGCTGCCGCTCGGTCGCGACGAGCAGGAGGCCATCTGCTTCCGCAACGCGGCAGAACTCTTCAAAATCTCCCTTCCGTGACCGGGGTGCGAATGGCTTGACGGCCGTTCGGCACGTAAATTTTTTCCGGTAAGTAGTTGACAAAAGGGACAAAATTTGATATTATATTAGTCACTAATATGCGGAGTAGTCTATACTCACCGTTCAAGCGAGCCATGTTCGTCTTGGCAATGGCTGTGATTTGCATACCGCGAATCGCAGTGGGCGCGCCGTATTATTCATTGCCGGGCGATCGCGTGCTCTTGGCGAACGACGATTTGCATGAAGGAGCGGTCGTGACGGGGCAGGGCATCGACACGACGGCGCTAGGGTCCGGCGGACCGCGCTGGGAGCCGGTGCCGGGATCGTACGTGGCGGTCACCAACGAGCAGAGCCCCTACGCGCTCTACAATCTCAACCGGCTCAAGGACGGCACTTTGTCGGATGCCACCGAGTGGTACCACCGCTCCGGCGACGACGTCCGCACCTGGCACTTGAAGGACATCCGCCTGGGCAACGTGTTCGACGCCGAGGGCAAGGCGCTGGGGGCCGCGCACAACTATCTGCCGTGGCGCACCACCACGGCCATGGACTATCGCGACGGCACCGAAGCTTTGCTCACGCAGCACGGTGCGGGCCAGATCGTCATGCGCAACCGCGATGCCGCCCAGGTGGTGTCGCCGCTATATGCGGAGGGCATCGGCCGCATCTATTTCGATGCGGTGAACTTCACGGTGGGGGTTACCAACCTGCTGGCGGTGCAGGTGTCGGCGCAAGACGACGGGGGCGACGAGTCCGCCGTGGACTGGACCGCCGTGGACCCGGCGCTCGTGGACGTGCTCGCCTACACCAACGGCGTGTATGCGGCGGAGCTTTCCACCAACGGCGTGTCCGAAATCGCGCTGGGCATGGATTTGGGCGGCGGCACCAACAATTTCTACCGCATCGTGCTGTCCGATCCCCGGTTCGTGAATTATCGCGCTCCGGCGCGCTTCCGCATTGTCCGGCTGGAGTCGAGGGGCGAAGGGGCCGAAACCGAGGGCATGGCGGTATTGGACAACATCATCTGCTCTTTCCCGGCCATGGATGCCGAAATCGTGCCCTCGGGCGATTACGAACCGGACCGCCGGGGCGAGCGCGTGCTCGGGTGGGCGGGGTCGCTGGAAGATCCGGACGACCCCGGCGTGTTGCCGTACTCCGGCGCGATGAATCTCGTGCCCGGCGCCATCATCCGCAGCCAAACCAATTCCGCGTTGTCCGGCGCTTCGGTTACCGTGTCGGATGCGGTGTTCCATTACCGCTGGCGCTATCTCTCGCAGCAGCTTTTGGGCGGCAACTGCTCGGCCACCAATTCGTCGGAGTCGGTGGCCACCGATCAGGCCAAGCTGTCCGGCGCGGTGCTGAACCTGCCGACGATGGATGCATCCTTCACCAATCTGGCGGCCACGGTGAGCGCCATCTGGCTGGGCAATACGGCCGAAATCAACGCCAGCCAGATCCAGTATATCGGGGTGAAAGTGGGCGACCGGGAGTATAAATCGCAGGTGCTGAACGGCACCGGCAGCGGTACCGCCTCGGGCAAGTACGAAGACAAGAGCTGGAAGCAGCGCTATTCGTTCGAAACTCCATTTGAAGTGCGTATGGGCGCAAATTATCCCATCACCTTCTACGATCAGTACAATATGCCCATCACCGAAGCGCAGACGGTGCGCCTGGTGCGCGATCAGGAGCTCGGGGCCATCCGGGTGAACGATGCGGATTTGGCCAAGGACGGTTTCAACCGGAGCTATAATCGCCTCCTCGGCCGGGTGGAATACGAATATGCGGGCGAATTCCGCACGCTCCCCATGACGGTGGGGAGCGATGGCGAAACGCTGAAGGGCAGCGCGCCCATCGACGCGGCCTACACGGCCCGTCCGGGCGATTTGGAATTCTACTACAGCGCCAACATCGACGCCCCTTACTACGAATGGGTTAATTACGCGGGCGCGGGCGAGGGCGGCATTCCCGCCGCGCTGGAAGCCCCGGGGGCCGCCACCACCCGCCGGAGCGTCGACGAAGGCTGGCTCCCCTCGCGCGGGTACGACTATTTCGCGCGTCTCCGCTACGGGCGCTCGGAGCTCCGCGATTTCCTGGTGCAGGTGACGAACGTCAGCTCCGGCGCCACGGCCGAATTCAGGACCAGCCGCCTGGTGGACGATATGGACTGGCACGCTTTGGTCTACGCCCGCACCAACGGCACCGAAAAGGCTTCCGGAACGAACGCCACCTGCGAGGTGCGCTTTGCGGAAGTGGACCGGGCCGGCGTAACCAACGTGCTGAAGATTACCGGGTGGGACATCGACGCGTTCGAGCGCTGGCCGGAAACGCTGACCGCAACTCCCGCCACCGACCCCGAAACGGCCTGGATCAAAATTCCGTTCGACGGCACCACCGATTTCCTGCGCTTCCGCTATCTGGAGGGCGACAACAAGATCGTGGTGACCCGCGCCGATTTCCAGAATTTCAACGGCTGGAACGACGCCAACCGCAACGAGGAAATCTTCGTGGGCCAGTCGACCGACGAGAGCTCCATCCATGGCGTGTCCAACGCCCAGATCGTCCGCGAAACCGATTTCGGCTTCTGGGCGGAAACGCCGGAAACGAGCGCGCTGTGGCAAGAGCCGTTCACCAACCGCAACCTAACGGTGAACGTGCCGTTCGACGGATCCGTCACCACGCCCAACGGCTGGACGGCCGGACCCGGCCAGTATGTCAATCGCCAGTACGACGTAAGCGGCAACACGGTGGCGCTCCAGATGTACGGGCGCGGCAATGGCTATCTCCAGCTCCAGCCCGACAATACCTATGCCCCCAACGGCGTCAAAGAGGTAACGCTGTCGGCCCGGCTGGCGCAGACGCTCAACTTCAAGAATTTCGCCACTTTCCAGGCCGATGACGATATCGGCGCGGGCATCCTGTTGAAAAACTATTCCGTCTCCACCCGCGCGGTGATGGGCTATCTCACCGAAAAGCACGACGGCCTTTCCTCCATGTCGCTGGTGGCCAACTACAACAGCGAGCTCGGATGCTACGAATTCCGGGTGACGCAGGTGAACGCCAACCGGCTCTACCGGCTGGAGCTCTACCGCTGGAGCCGCGGTGCCGACGGCAATTTCGCCGCCGAGCAGCTGGGCGCCACCGAAGATACGCTCACGTACAACATGGATGCCGACGCGGGCGCCAGCAACTTCCTGTTCCCGGCGATGTACATTTCGGTCACCAACATCACCATCGCCGCTTCCGCCAAACCGGCGGTGCACGTGACCGCCGGCGTCCAGAAGGGCGGATCCGCCAGCGACTACCGGTTGAATGCGTCCCCGAGCGGCAAGAGCTTCCGCAACCTGATCTACAACGACACCTCCGACAACCGGCACACGAGGGGCAGCTTCGGCGTGGCCAGCGTCAACTGCGCGGGCCGGTTCGCCCAACCCACCTACTATCCGCAGGCCGCCACGCTAAGTTCCGACCGGTTCGACTGGGAAGACCGGATCGACAAGTCCAATGCCACCGCCAATTTCGGGTCCGGCGGCAAGCAGCTCTACCGGAGCCTGCTCGAGAAGGGCCTGTGGAACCTGGGCGGCTGGATGCAGGAGTACTTCCAGCAGGGCTTTTTGCCGGAATCGCCCGAGCTCACCCCCAACTGGGGCGTGATGTGCTCCACCAACGTCAGCCAGAAGCTGATTCTTTCGCTGGCGGACGTGGGCGGCAGTTTCGAGCCGGTGGCCACCAACATCGTCACGGGCTTCGCGCTTTCCACCAACTGCACCTTCACGGTGTGCAATACGACCGGCCGGTGGGTAAAGCTGTCGGTGGGCGGCAGCGGCAATGACGCCATCCAGACCGACGTGGTGGTGGCCGACGTGGGCATTTCCCAGTGGAGCGGCGAAAGCTACAACAGCACCCGGCAGTATTCTTCGTTGCCGGGTTCCTCCACCTCCTACGAGTTCGGGGCCTACACCAACATAGTCTTCACCGAATGCTGGGTGCACGGCGAAACCAACTCCGCCGAACGCGCGATCGAGATGAACGCCAGCCGCGCCCGCTTCGACGGCTCCGTCCCCAAGGTGCAGTCGATCCGCTCGCCGCTGTTCGACGGCGGTCAGGAAACCGACGGTTTCAAGCATGGCCTCGGCCTCGGCATGGTGGCCTTCAGCTACACCGGGTGCGACGAACACGTGAACCTGCTCGTGCAGATCGCCACCAACACCGCATCCCGCACGGTGGATACCGGCTCCTTCCGCAATCTCACTTTCGATACCGACGGCTGGGAAACCGTGGCCTCCTTCAGCGGTTCGGCGGTGGGCGAGCTGGGCATCGAGCCTGGCATTCCGCTCAAGCATTCGGGCGTGGCTTCGTACTACCTCGGCCTCCATGACGTCACCGGCGCGGTGCGCGTGGTGATGGATCCCCGGGTGATCCGGGCGGCGCAGACGGGCGATGGCCTGAAGGACCCGGCCTACGGCAGCGTCTCGATCGGCAGCGCCGTCTTCCGCGACGAGCCCGGCATCGACCAGAGTTCCTGGTGGGGCTACAACGTCCGCACCGGCAGCTTCCTGCGCGCCCCCGGCGACGACATGCTCCAGGTGCTGGAGGACGGCTCGGAGACGGATGCCGCCGCGTTCGGCATGAGCGTGGCGCTCAACTGCTCGGTGGAGGAAAAGGTGGATCCCACCGACACCTACACCAAGCACGTTCCGTTCGTGCAGACGCCCACTTTCGCCTACCTCGACACCAGCGACACCAGCCCGGAAGTGGGCGAGCTCACCTTCCAGGCGCGCCGGTACGACACCGCCGACGCCACCGCCCGCATCACGGTGTACGGCTGGAAGTCGGGCGAGATGACCGAAAATTCCAACTGGGCATATCTCACGCATTTCGATATCGATAGCGACATCTACACCAATCTGACCTACCGCATTCCGGCCGGCGACCAGTGGCGGTCGTTCCGTCTGGCGGTGAACGGCGTGGCCAAGGCGGGGCAGATGGGCGGCGCCGGCAATCCCGATCCGCCCGATCCGGTGGTGCGCGTGGCGTTCGACAACGTGATGGTGTCCGAAACGATCAATCCCCGGGTGCAGTTCGCCAACATTATGGCGTTCCACAGCAACCTCACCACTCTGGACAAGCTCGACTATTCCGATGCCCGCAGCGAACAGCCGCTCACCGAGGAACCTTGGGGCGTGCAGGTGGAGATCAAGGCGTTCCAGCTCCCCGAGCAGATCGCCTGGGACCAGCCGATGACGGTAACGCTTTACTGGTACGAGGGCAAGCGTCCGTGGGGCCCCAGCACCAACTGGACGAACCGGGCGGTGCTTTCGCAGTGCGACAACTGCGCCGAGGGCGAATACATCTTCCGCTCTTCCTACCTCGACAACGCCGATTCGGTGATCCCCGCCACCCTCAATCGCGCCCAGGTGGTGCAGTACCATCTGACGGTGGCCTACTACGTGAAGGGCCAGGATCCCGCCAGCGCGCCTTCCCGCATCGTGCAGGAGCTCGATCCGGCGGGCGAATGGTCGATCCCCGAGTGGTACACCGGGCTCAACCTCATGTTGCTGCGCGGCTCCGGCGCCGCCGATTGCGCGTTCACCATCCTCGACAACGTGGCCCCCGGCAACGCGTGGATCAACGAAGCCAACGTGTACGGATTGATGGACGACAACAGCCGCCCGAGCACCTCGCCGTTCTTCAACAGCGATTTCACCAACCAATATGTGGAAGTGGCCATCCCCGCCCATACCGATATCGAGGGCTGGCGGCTCGATTTCATCTCCATGCTCGGCAGCACCAATACCATGGTGCGCTTCTCCAACAGCACTGCGGGCGAGGGCTACGCCCCGGCGGAGAAGAGCCTGGGCGCCGAAGACGGTTTCGCATTCCTGTCGGTGGCGTCGCCCGCCACCGAATCGGCCGGTACGCTCGATGCCGGCATGGGAGAGGTAGATGGCGTGTGGCGCATGAGCAGCGGCATGGTCAGCGGCGACAACACGATCATGGCCAAGGAATCGCTCGACGGCAAAACGTACGAAGAAGTCTACAACGCCGTGCGCTATCCGCTCGCCGTGCAGCTGGTGCGCAGCAGCGGGGTGATCGAGCACCAGATCACGCTGGGCGGCACCAACTACTACACCACCTTGCCCGCGCTGGCGCCCCAGGCGGAAAAGTATTCGGCGTCGCGGCTGGCGGAAACGCTCAACGCCGAAGCGGCGGCCGCCGGTCGCACGAGCAAGTGGTTCGCCGCCGGCTACGACGTTCCGAAGGACGAATCCAAGTCGCTCGTCAATTCGCTCAGCGTAAGCAATCTCTGCGGCGAGGTGGCCGCCGACTGGACGCCCGATATCGAGAAGACCCCCGGGCGCAAGAATTCGGGCCAGGTGCTGCCGGAAGTGCATGTGGCTTCGGGCGATAGCGTAGTGTTCTATTGCTACGTGGGCACCAACACGGCCGACACCGTTTCCGGCCGCCTGCTCCAGAGCGGCGGCGCCGAGGCGCCCACCACCGACCGCCTGATCCTGGTGGTGCCCAAGAATTCGGCCGCCGGCACCAACCTCGTCTACACCATCACCAACTATTACGAAATCGCCGCCATCACCACCAACGGCACGGCCATCGCGGAGGCGGCCGGTCAGCGCGATTCGTACAATCTCAACGTGGGCAAGGGAATCCCCAACGGCACCTCCATCACGCTCAAGGCCTGGGTGCGGCCGTGGCCGGATCTGGCCACCACCTACGGTCTTGATGAGGCGAACCGCTATACCGATGCGGTCCTCGCGTGGCTGGAGCAGGGTACGCTCCTGGGCGGCACGCAGTTCGCCAACCCCGGCGGGAATATCGAGCTGGCCAAGCTGATCGAATACCCCAACGGCACCACGCAGGAGCTCAGCCTGTCCGATATGTACTGCCTCGATATGGATCCCACTTTGACCAACCAGTATCTGGTGGCGGGCATCAAGACTTTGAATCCGATGCCCGACAAATCGACGGAGATCGATTTCTACATGGCCGTCTCCAACGACAACGACCAGACCGATTTCTCGCCCTACACCTTCCGCGGCGCCACGCCCGGCTCCAACACGCAGGATGCCTCGGCCATCGACAGCTGGAGCGATTTCGTGCTGATGCTCAAGGGCATCCAGATGAACAAGTACTACGACCCCACCGATCCGGATCATTCCCGCTCGGAGTGGGTCACGCTCAAGTGGTTCGTGATCGACGGCGCCTCCTTCGGGTCCGACCATCTCACCCGGATCGTCATCGAGGATCAGCGCCAGCCCGGCACCCCCGGCTACTACGAAGGCTGGGGCGACGAAGAATTCAAGGACGACACTTTCAATTTCAAATGGACCTTGGGCGATCTCGACAAACCGAAGAGCCCGACCCTGCTGAAAAACACCATCACTACACCTTGACCATGATCGATTATCGCATACGATTCTGTCTCCTGGCGGCGCTGACGGCGGCCGTCCTGACCGGCTGTTCCCGCGAGGAGCAGCCCGAACCCGCGCCGGCGGCAACTGGCGGCGGCAATATGGTCGAGCGCATGTCCGATCCGGTCTATCGCGCGCAGCTCAAGGCCCATGCCGACAAGCGCGACAGTCTGATGGCCCAGTACGCCAAGCTGACCGGGCGGATGCGCGAGCTGCTGGCCGCCAAGCAGGCGGAGCTCGGCACCGACGACGAAGCCGCGCTCAAGGCCGCCTTGGAGGCGGATCCGGAATGGAACAGTTTGTACCAGCGCTGCATCGATCTCGATGTGGCCATTGGCGATGAACAACGCCGCGCCCGGGAAACGGTCCGGCAAAGGATTTCAAAGTAAAGGAACAGCACCATGAAGATGATGAAATTCGTACTTCCTGCACTTGCGCTTACGGCTTGGGCCAACGTGGCGTCGGCAACCTTGTCTTCGCCCATCTACGAGATCCGCGAATGCGATGCCAATGGCGATGCTCTTTCCGGGCCGGTCGCCACCAAGGATACGCCGCTGAAGGGCGGTGATGCGATCTATTTCGTAATCCGCATGCTCAATCCGGATTTCGATACGGTTGCTGACAGTGCAACCACCCCTTGGGCCATCAAGTACAAGAATGGCGCCACCGGCATTGAAGAGCTCGATTGGGCGGTTTCCCGTCCCGGGGTGGGCATTGTGGTCAACAATACCACGCGCAAGGCCGAGTTTGTGAAGGTAGTGCCGCGCACCGACTATGTGTTTTATACCGATTTCGTCTTCAAATACACGATTCAGCCGGGCGATATTGCGCTTCCGATCCGTTTGGCGAGCGATCTTACCGGTACGCCGGTTGCGTCCGGTTCCTCCGGCATCTATTGGTTCCATAACGATTTGTGGGAAATCGGCAAATCCGGCACGGCTGTCGGTACGGCCAAGGTGGGCGAGCTTAAATACGCCGCCGACGAATATCTGGATGCGGCTACGATTACGGGCAGCCCGAGCAGCGGGCTTGCGAGCCGCCGCAACAACTGGGACGCCTACGAGTGCGGCTTCTACGCCAACACCGTCAAGGCCGTAACCCAAGGCGGGTTCGCCGCCAAGACTACCGTCTATGACGGCAATGTGTGCATGACCGTGATCAATAAGAATTCATCCACCTGCACGCCCATCCCCACCATTTCGTTTGTCGGCACCCCCTCCGTCGCCTCCACCATCTACGTCTGGTCGGCCGATGATAGCATCGCCGAGGTGGCGCTGGGCAATGACGTAATCTCCCGGCGACAGGTCTCGGATATGCCGGCCATCGGGGGCGGCACGCTCAATCCGGTGTGGGTGGGCGCCATCAAGCTGGTGGCAGGCCAGAGCGACTACAAGTTTACGCTCTCCGGCAAGAATGTCACGCCCGGCCAGTCGGTCAAGATCTATTTGAGCGAATCTCCCGACGGCTTCTTCAAGCGGGGTAGCGGCGTGGTGGCCGACTATCTGGAGGAAACGGTATATATCGGCGAGGCTTTGCAGCCCAATATCACCATCACCGGCCCTGCTTCCGACAGCGTCACCGTGGGGGCCGACTACAAGAGCGCGCTCGATACGCTGACGATCACGACCAGCGAGATCTATCCCCTCGGCAAGACCGAAGGGCTGAAAGTTACGGTTACGCCCAGCTTCAGCGACACTTCGATCACCGAAAACATTTACGATTACGTGCGCATCGCCGACAACAACGAGGGTACGAGCTGGAATACCGATGGCGCGTATTCCTTCGTGCTCACCCCCGGCTCCGACGCCAACCTCACGAAGACGCTCTACCTCTTCGGCCGCGGCGCCGACAAGAACACGTCCGGCACCAAGAGCATCAATTTCACGGTTACGGTGGAAGATGCCGTTTCCGGCGGCACCACCGTGTTCGACAACTATTACAAATTGCCGGCCCCCTTGCCGATCACGTTCGTCCCGGCCAGCACCGGCACCGGCACCCTGCCGCAGATTACCACCGCCACGGCCTTGACCGTGATGGCCAACACCGACCAAGAGTTTTCGCTCAAGGTTACGGACAACAAGAAGAATATCGATTCCGCCACCGGTTACACCATCCAGTACAAGAAGAAGGCATCCGACGCGTGGAAGACGATGGACGGCAAATGGAAGCCCAATTCCAGCGGAATTCTGGTGAGCGCCGCCGATCCTTCCAAATTCCCCACCTTGAAGTACGCCTATGCGGAATCCGCTTATGCCACCTCGTTCAAGCTGATCGCCCCCGATGATTTGACCGAAGGCACTGAAGTCCAGGTCACGGTTACGGTAACCAAGCCGGCGACGATGTCGGTCAGCATCATCGATGAAGACGGCACCGAATCCGAAACCGGTACGTTCGTGGAATCCGATGACGATGAAGTGGCCATCATGGTCCGCCTGTCCGAAGCGTACGACGAGAAGGTGTACGCCTTCCTGGTGCCCGACACCGACACCGCCGCGGTGGTAAAGGGCGACCCGCTTTACAATTCCGGCTACAGCGGTCTTAAGATCAATGCGGGCCAGACCACTTCGGAAATCGGCTATCTCCAGTTTGTCGATGGCGCCAGGACCGGCACGCAATGCAGGTTCGAGGTAGTGCTCTGCACCACTGCCACGTATGACACGAGCAAACTGGTATCCGGCTACGAGAGCGACACTTTCGCGGTCAAAGTACTCAACAAAACGCCTTCGTTCAACAGCGTGCGGTTGAGCGGCGCCAAGGTGTTCGAGAACGGCGGAACGATGAGCGGTATCGTGCCGCAGGGCGCCACCAAAACCTTCACGTTTGACGTGGATGATGTGGAGGCCGACTTGCAGGCCACCGGCACCCCTGCCGCCAATCGCAAGTTCGAGATTGCTTACGTGATCGAGGAAGCCGGTTCGGGGGCGGCCCGCACTGAAGGCACGCTGGATGGCGATCCCTTCGACACGACCGTCAAACTCGACTACACCTTCAAGGTGGCGGGCACCGCCACGGCGAGGTTCCAGCTCCGCGACAAGGATATGGGCAACAAGTTCACCTCTGAATTTGTGTGCTATATCAAGGTGGGCAACCAGCCGCAGGTGAGCGTGGTCAGCGCCGATGGCCTCGACTTCTTCAACGAAAAGAGCACCGGCATCAACAATTCGAAGATGAATATCGTGCTGTCGGAGGCGGCGGATCAGCCGATCAAGGTCAAGCTGACCGTCACGCCGGCCAGCGGCACCACCACCGATGCGTTGCCCAAGCTGGGCGGATTCACCACCGATCTGGACGGTGGCGCGTATGAATTCGATCTTCCCGCCAACCAGCCGACCAAGACCTTCTACTTCACCGAGCTCGACGGCACTTCGTTCACCGCCAGCACCGGCTGGAAGATCACGGCCGAGGTGAGCTCCGACAATCCGGTAACCGATGTGGCCACGCCCGACCCCGCCAAGACCTGGGCCCAGTACTATATCGCCACCGACTACTACTTCACGGTGGACAACGTGGAGCCCACCTTCATGTGCTCGCTGGGCGAGGAAAACACCGCTTCCAACGCTTACGCGTCGGCTATCGGCATGGGCGATCCCATCACCTACTCGGTAAACGATATTAATGCCGATTTGACGGCCGGCATCAAGGTCACCTGGTGGTGCTCCGACACCGGCAGCGCCACCCCCGAATCGATTACCGACACCAACGACCACACCTACACTCCGGAATTCAAGAGCGCCGGCACCAAGGTGGTCAAGGTGACGGTGCAGGATAAGGATGCGGCTTCCGGCATCGGTACGATCATCAAGCAGTGGTACTTCACCGTGGCTACGTCCAAGACGCTCTCCACCATCGCGAGCGGCCCCTCCGGCGGCATCAGCAACTCGGCCTTGAGCCAGCATTACGCCACCGCCGAAGGTTTGGGTCAAGGCCATGTCTGGGCCAATGGCGCGTATGGTTCCTCGCGCAACTTCCAGATCCAGTGGACCATGGGGCTGGCGCAGTCGGCTGACGTCTACGCCTTCGGCTACAAGAAGGGCGCGATCGATAACGGCACCCTTGATGGCGGCATGGATATCGCGCTTGATGCCAACGGCGCCAAGGCCGATCCCACGGCGCCCACCACCCCGGCCAACTACACCTACACCGATACTCGCGATTCCTATCTCTACGCGCTCCTGATCACCACCGTCGACGAAACCGGCGCGGCTGTCAGCTCGCTGGCGGGCGGCACCATTTCGCCCGAGCGCAATGGCGCTTCCGCCGCCGCGGTGGGCAAGATTCCGCTACCCAGCAAGAAGAACGACGACGGCAACTTCAACGAAGCGGTGGTGGAGGCGATCTTCGCCAAAGAATACCTGGATAGCGACAACTGCGGCGATATCAACCAAGACGGCGTCCCCGACGTGGCGGTGTACAAGTACGGCATGGGCGTGTACGATCCGGTGGCGATGACCCACAACACCGGCGCCGACCTCACCGATCTCAGCAACTACAACGAGGATGGCGACTACCTGCCGGCCGACAACGCCGCCGGCATTCAGATGATCCCCGGCCTCACCAACAGTTGGGCCAAGTCGGTGCTGGCGTTCGGCGCCAAGCTGGAATTGCGCGGCTACCACGAGGGTCTCAACGGCAACGATAATTTGGCCAATGTCAACAGCGGCAGGGATTTGAGCGATCTGGAAGAAGAATCCTGGAACAGCCTCGGCCAGCCAGCAGGTTGGAGCCCCGAGCGGCCGACCGATCCCACCAAGTACGACACCGACGGCGACGACCTCCCGGACGGCTACGAATACTACTACTGGTACCGCGCGCACGTGGGCGATCCCTACACCTGGAACCACAACAACGCCAAGGTGCTCCGGCGCATCTACGGCCACCGCTACAATCCGCATCATCCGGAAGATGGCGAGATCATCCCGTGGCAGACGATCGAGGAGGTGTTCGATCCGCTCGACGCGAACAAGGTCGATATCGTCGAGCGTGACACCGATAACGACGGCATCAACGATCTCGAGGAATTCGTCATCGGCACCAATCCCATCGAATGGGATACCGACGGCGATGGCGTGAGCGACTACTGGGAACTCAATTACAGCAAGCTGAGCCCGATCAATCGCACCACCGACGGTGTGCATGATGACGGCACCGCGCGCAACGACGATGGCGACTACATGGCGCGTATCGAAGTGGGCTTCTATGTGATCGACTTGGTGGATAAAGACTCCGGCCGCAAGGTGTCCTATGCCGCCCCGACTTTGCCGTCGCTTTCCGGCACCACGGATTCCGCGCCTTACAACGTAATCGGCTTCAAGTCGGCCTTGGATGCGACCCGTCTCTATGCTTACATCGGTTCCAGCGCCGCCCCCATTGTCAAGGTTGCGGTGGGCACCACCGACAAGTTCTATCTGACCGAGGATATGGAAATCACCACCTGCCGTCGCATGGCGGTGGATGGCGGCACGGCCCCCTATGTGATTTCCGGCGTCTACGATCCCAAGGACGATCTGCTCCAGAAGGGCACCGAGGTGATCCCCTTGGATCCCACCGCCGAGAATGCTACGGTGCAATGTTTCAGCCGTTACTATGATGCAGCGGCGGTGGGCGCCGCCAGCGCCAACGGCACATTCGATGTTGATCGCAGCTACAAACTGTGGCGCTACGGCAATACCGACCGGTTGGCCATGGGCAAAGAAGCCGACATCCCGACCGATTGGGCGGTAGTAGGCGGCCCGTCGTATGAAACGGTGGAGCTGAACCACTGGCAGGTTTACCAGTGGAATGGGTTCACGCTGGACGAGAGAAAGGATATGGGCACCGGCTTCAGCCCCTTGACCGCCTGGTTCAAGACCACATCCGGCGTGCCGCATTCGCGCTGGAGCAGCAGCGGAATCGGCAAATACGAAGATACCGCCGATTTCTGCACGCTCGACGAATTCCTGGTGAGCGTGTTTGCCGAAAACTCCACCGGCAATCAAATCGGGGTGGAACCCACCATCATCCCGCGTGACAACAAGCATGTCACCTTCAACGTCTTCTATTCCCGTTACACCACGCTGGCGGACAACAACGCCGACGACACGGTGCACGGTGCCGACTCCGATTCCGATGGCGTGCCGGACGGTTGGGAACTCTACGTGCAGGCCGGCCCCGGCACCTCGGCCAAGTACTTCGATGCTTCCCATGCCGCCAACGTGTTCGATTCGGCAATGGGTGCGCGGCATAAGCCGACTAGCCTCGACGAAACGATGAATCTCAGCTGCAATCCCATCACCGGCGAGCAGGAAAATGATGGTCTTCCGGAGGCGCAGGAGTTCCGCGGCACGGATACGCGCGTGATTTATGCCAATGTTCCTTCCATCGCCGGTTTGCAGCCCTACAACGACGACGACCGGGACGATGAAGATACCGGCGATTATTGGTTGAACAAATTCTGGCCCACCGACCCGTGGAGCAGCGATACCGACTGCGATGGCATACGCGATGGTGCGGAACGTTCCGCCCAGTTCTTCATCTACGGCAATCCGTCGGACGACGGCAACGTCTGCATCCAGGGCGCCGGCCTCAATCCCTGCGCCTGGGATACCGATAATGACGGCATTCCGGATTGGTTCGAGTGGCAGTATCATGGCAGCAAGTATCCGCGCCCCGACAGCAGCTTTGACAAATATAGCGATGTGGCGCAGCGCGACATCTTGGCCCGCGGCGCGCTCGACAAGACGGAACAGGATTGCTACGGCGGTATGGATGGCACCAGGCGGGATGCCTTTACCGGGCAGGACGGTCGCGGCGACTACATCAATGTCAACTGCGACTACGACTACGACGGCCTCCAGAACTGGCAGGAATATCTTACGGGTACCATCCGCGCTTTCCGATACGACGATACCACTTCGCCTTGGGAAGTGTTCGACTCCAAGACCGATCCGGTGGGTCAGCGCCTGCAAACGATAATCCAGGATACCACCACCTATCCGGTTCAAGTGGAGCCCGATCCTACCGACACGGCCGCCTATCCGCTGGGGCCGATCGATCCGCAGTATATAAGCGACGTTACGGATTACACCAAGTACATTGACGCCTTGGCGGAAGCCGTCGAGCCGTGGCTGTATGGCACCATTCCGGCGGTGTACACCGGGATGACCGTGCAGTATCCGCTGAGCCCGCTCTACACTCTGGCCGAGGCCACCGCCGGCACCTATGGCGCCGGTTTGAACCCGCGCGGCATCTGCGATACGCTCGACTGGGTAACCATGTACGGCTCGGTTTGCCAGCGCAGTTGGGATGCGGCCAACGGAAAAAAGCCTTACTTCTTCCCGGACGGCCCCAACCACATCCTCAAGCGTTACAGCGACGGCACGGCCAGGTTGTCTTCCGCTACTGATTTGGCCGCATCCAAGTTGTCCGCCTACAATCGGCGCATCATGGAAGAAGCGCTGGCCGGCACCACCGCAGGCCTCAAGCCCGAGTCGGTGGTGCAGTTTGGCGCGCCGTACCAGTACTTCGGCACCGATCCCACCAAGTTCGACTCCGATGGCGATGGCCTGGACGACTATTACGAGCTCTTCCACGGCCTCAACCCGATGTATGGCGGGTTGCCCCAGGGCCTGGACGGCACCACCGGCCGCTCCTCGGCCATCCATGACCTGCTGAGCGAAGCCTATACCGGCGGCGGCAATATTGCCACCACCGGTATGAGCAAACGGTATGAGGACAATGTTTGCGCCACCAACAACTTCTGGACGTACTATACGCCCGGCAAAGGCAACGATCCCGATGCGGCCAAGTACGACTTCGTGAAGTTCCCGTGGATGAACGGCGGCGCCGAGGCCGACCCCGATGGCGATGGCGTGCGCAACTTGAGCGAGGCCATCCAGGCCAACGCCCAGGCCAACCGCACCTATATGCACACCGATCCTTCGCCGTTGTGGATGACCGATTCCACCTACAACCGGTCGATCGTGAAACTGAGCTATCAGCCGGTGGAGGATCATTCGATCGTGGATCAGCTCGACCTTCCCGATCTCATGAGGCTAGATCGGTTCTTCGGTTCGGAGATTGACGATCAGTTCTGGTGGGGCACCACCTCGGGCTGGAAGTGGTCGTTCGAAGAGAACGAAGGCTTCGATACCGATGGCGACTGGTACAACGATTTCCGCGAAGGCCAGAAGGGCTCCAACCCGCAGGTGGCCGATTCGCCCAGCCGCCGCCAGGCCATGTACTTCCAGGGTGCAACCAAGAAGGGTGCGGTGCAGGTGCAGGAAGATGCTTCCATCGGCATGCTCCTCAACGGTGCCTTGGCGGAGCAGTTCTTCACCACCTTCACGGTGGAATGCTGGGCGCGGCCCGATACGGTTGGCGTCGGCACCAAGCAGGTGCTGCTGGAGCGCACCATCCAGGTGGGCAATTCCAACCCGGGCGACATGTCGTATCTCCGGCGCAACTTCCAGCTGGGCATCGATGCGAACGGCTACTGGTATGCCGCGTTCGATAACGACGGCACCAGCAACCCGAATTACAGCGAGGTAAAGGTCGTTTCGTCCACCACGGCCAAGTTTAACGCCTGGACGCATATCGCCGCCACCTACGACGGCGCCCAGCTTCAGCTTTACCTCAACGGCCAAGCGGCCGGTGCTCCGGCCGCCACCACTTTGCGCCCGGTAACCGGCGCGCTCAACGTGCAGACGATTATCAACTATTATGCCGAGGGCCGTCCGGTAGACCAGTCGCAGCCGTATGCTGACGCCATTGGCGTTCTCAGCCGGCGTCTGATCGATACCTACATCAAGGATACCGCCGCTAAGCGGGTGATCTTGATGGGTGCGGGCGTGAACGTGGAAAAGGTGCCGGCGCCGGCGCGCGATCTCACCAGCCTGACGCTGGACGAGAATACCGATTTTAGCGACTACGCCTACTATTATCAGGGCTATCTCGATGAAGTGAGGATCTGGGATGGCGCCCGCTCCGCCACCGAAATCGCCAACAACTATCTGGTCCGCATGTCCATGGACGATATCGCCGCCAACCGCGACGAGGTCTACGATGGCTTGTCGGCGGGGCAATCGCGCGACGTCAATCAGGCGGGTGCCGATGGCGAACTTCCGGCGGAGCTCGTCTACCACTTCAGCTTCGATAACCTCGCTTCGGCGGAAACCGATACGCCGCCGCCTGCCAATAGCGTGGCCCAGGCGCCGTTCGGCATGCAGGCCACTACGGCCACCGCGGCCGACGCCAAGTATACGCAGAGCGTTCCGGCCAACTGGGTGAGCCCATGGTGGGCTAATATCAGCGCGAACGTGGCCACGGCGGCCGATCAGGTCAAATCCTCGGTCTACGGCCTTACGCCTTACAGCATGATCCCGTGGGTCAAGAACACGGTGGCGCACCTGCCCAATTTCGACGGCACCAGCCGCGACACGGTCTATTGGAAGGAAGACTATGCGGGCGATACCCCGGCCAGCGAGGTGGGTAAGAGCAAGTACGCGTTTCCGCGCGACGCCGAGCCGTACGCCCGGGTGCAGCTCGTCACCGGTAGCTACGGCCATTCCGACCTGCAGAACACCACGGCGCATCTGTATAACCGCATCGACAAAGCCAACGGCAGCCAGTACTACTACCTCTATCGCTTCCAGCGCCGCAACGACGCGCTGATGAACACCGATGCGCTGCCGCTGGGCTGGGCCTACGCCAAGTACGCGCCCGACATGTGGGATGGCCAAGGCGCCACCACCACGAGTGAGATTACCGGCGTCGATGACGACAACAACGGCGTGCCCGATTGGGCCGATGCGGTGCTGGGCTCGGCCGGCAAGGGACTGGGCGACACTATCACCTATCCCGCGCCGCCCGCTACCGGCGGCATCACCGATACGGTGGCGCATCACCTGGCGCGGCTCTTGGCCAAGGGCGCCAATCCTAGCAACCCCACCGGCGACACCAACTACAAACAGACGGCCGACTTCAATTCCTCGGGCGTGCCGGACTGGTGGGAAGAGATGTACAATCTTACCGGCAACGGTCTCGCCGACGATGATAACGACGGCCTCTCCAACTACACCGAATACCTCCTCTCCGAAGTGCTCGATACCGGTCTCGGCAAGGTGTTCAACCCCACCGAAGCGCGCTCGATCAGTGCCTACGCGCTCGACTACTTTGTCCAGATCGGCAATCTCTACACCGGCGAAATCTTTACCGACCACGATAAGGTGGAGGACACTTGGGAAGACGCCTATCCGCGCGACTACGCCACCCGCATGGAGTATGACGCCAACCTCGATAACGAGGGCGACGGCTGGTCCACCCGCAGTGAAGCGCGTTATTCGCAGATGGTGCGGCCCCTTACCGCCAGCGCCATTTCCCACATCAACATCTTCGACGAGTCGATCGCCGACTATCCGGTGCCGACGCTGGCCCTCACCGTGGGCTACCACGACAAGGCGCTCAATCAAGTCAAGGCGTCCGGCATGGTGGTGTATGTGAAGCACGTCGATTCCGTGGCCGATTACGACGCCAAGTACGTGATTCCGGTGATGGAAGCCTCGGGCACCACCACCTCCAACACGCTTACGCAGGTGCTGGGCCGCTGGAGCAACCGCCATGCGGTGGGTACGCTCAGCCCCGGGCACATCAAGGCCGGTTCGATCGTGCTGCAGAGCGCCTACGACCCCAATGCGGAAATATACAGCTGGACCGTGAGCCGTCACACCTCCACGTCGTCCAGCAGCACCTGGAGCAATGTCAGCTATGCTCGCGGCACCCGGACGGAATACCTGGCCGATGTCCGCAAGTATGGTGCGGATAACGTAAGCCTCTTGGGTACCGATTCGTCGTACGAGGACATTAGCGACATCTCGTTCACCTTCGATGAAGACACCCGCACCGCCACCATGCAGCATCAGAATGGCGCCGTCATCATGGGCACCATCAACATGGAGACGGGCGAGTACGATATCGACCTCGGCGTCTTCAAGGGCGGCCTCTTGACGCTCGGTACCAACACCGAGAGCACCGTCTCCTCGGAAGACCAGTCGTATCGCCTCGTCTACGAAGCGGCCACGCCTGCCGATATTCCGCGCAGTCTGTATCTGGGCCAGGCGGATGTCGGCGCCATCAAGGAAGGCAAGAACAACGTGATCGTGGTGTCCGATCTTGACGGCGACGGTCTCTACACCCCCGGCGAGCCCATGGGCTTCGTCTATGGCGTAGACGTGGGCTGGAAGGGCGGCAGGGCCGATATCACTCTGACCGACACTTCGCCCCTTTCCATCCGTATGGATCTCCTGACGGGCGAGAACGACCGCAAGGTGGCTTGGGGCAACTTCTCCAACTCGTTTACCGACAGCGAAAACGGGCTCGACGCCGATGAAACCGGCCGCTATATCCGCGCCCGGGTGGTGCGCACCAAGATGAACGGCCAATCGGTGGGTTCGGTCGGTTGCACCCGGGTGGTCGCCGATAAGAAGGTGTATCTCGATTCCGAGTGGGATAAGTTCCTCACCGAAGCCGATTTCCTCACCGACACCGCGTTGGATATCGATTGGGATCTGCTGGTGGCCGATGGCGGCAATACCGCCAATGCCACCAACATGGTCTACGAAGTGGTGTTCGGCAATGCCAACATCACGCCTACGACCACCGACTTCAGCAATACCTCCAACATCTCGTTCAATCGCGAGTTCGACGACAACTCCATGCGCTCGCAGGTGCTGGCGGTATCGCCCGGCACCAACCAGAACTACACGGTTACCGACATCCGGCCCACCTTCAGATGGAAGCTCGATCGGGGCAACACCTACACCGCGTTCCGCGTGGTGGTCAAGGACAAGGATACCGCCGGCGCCACGTTCACCTACGATTCCGGCATGGTGTCGGCGCCGGCCAAGAACTCGGCGGGCGAATACGTGTGGACGGCGCCTATTTGCGTGACCGATAAGATGGCGGCAAAGAAGTTCACGGGCGATACCTCCAAGGGCGTCTATGACAACAGCAAGAAGTACACCTACTCCATCTATATGTACAACGCCAAGTTCCGTACCGACGCCAATGCCGGCACGGGCGAGTACTTCTTGAGCGTGCCGGAGAACTCCATCGCCACCGGCAACGCGTCCGTCAAGGTGCGCTATCTGGGCCCCGCCTTGGCCGCCACCGGCAAGACCATCCATCTGCAGGCGTTCGACACGCCCGACTTCACGGGCGAGCCGGCGGCCTCCACTTACGTGGCGAACAATGCCAATATTGCCAACACCACTACCGACTTCGCCGCCAACGCCAAGCTGATCGGGCTCGATAAGGGTACGTATTACCTCCGCGCCTTTATCGACAGCAACGACAACGGTATCTGCGAGGAATGGGAGTCGGTGGGCTACCTCTGCGGCCAGGGCACGGCGGGCGTGGCTTCCATCTACAGCCCGGTGGGCATCAACTTCTCCACCGGAGCTTTGGGCTCCACCGCCGTCCAGGAAATCTACATCGAAGATGCCGATACCAACCAGAATACCGTGCCGGATGCGTGGGAATACGCCAGGTACGGCGCGGTGAATCTGGCGGCCGCCACGATCGCCGCCAGCACCACCCAGTCGAAGAACATCGGCATCACCTTCAATACCAATATCGGCAAAAAACTGTCCGAGCAGGCTCAGCCCGGCTCCGTCACCGAAGGCATGGCCGGACGCGTGCTTCTGGCCATGAACACGCCCACCGTGGCGGCGCTCACGCTCGGCTACGACACGCTGGAGGAGGCCGAGGCCGCCGCCGACACGCTGGATGAGTCCGCTTCCGTGGTGGCCATCACTTCGCTCGAGCTCGACGGCACCACCGCCACGGTCTGGTACACCACCGACGTCAACACCTCGCTGTCCGCCGCGGCCGCCAAGTCGGCGTTCTACGTGGTAACCGGCAATACGCTCAACTTCGAGCTGGTGGTCAAGACCAAGGCCAACCTGGCGGATGAGTGGACGGAAATCACCGACCCGCTGCCTGTCACCGTGAAGCTGGGCGCCGAAACGTCCGGCGAGGTCACGGTCAATTTGGGCGAGCTGCCGGAAGTTTCGGGCTTCGTGACGATTGAACTTAAATAAGCAAAGAAGGCTATCGATGAAGAAAGCAATCAAGAAAGTGCTGGTGGTGAATTCGGGTTCGAGTTCGCTCAAGTACCAGCTGTTCGACATGACCACCAAAACCCGCCTCGCCAAGGGCCTCGTGGAGCGCATCGGGGCGGGCGGGCCCGCCAACCATGCTGAAGCGCTGAAGCAGGTGGTGGCCGACCTCGGCAATCCCAAGGACATTGACGCCATCGGCCACCGCGTGCTGCACGGCGCCGAGGTGTTCAAGGATTCCGTCAAGGTGGACGCCAAGGTGATGCAGAAGTGCAAGAAGCTCGTCAAGTTCGGCCCGCTGCACATGCCGGCCAACCTGGGCGGCATCGAGGCTTGCCAGCAGATCTTCAAGGGCGTGCCCAACGTGGCCGTGTTCGATACGGCCTTCCACCAGACCATGCCGGAGTGCTCGGCCCTCTACGCCATCGATCCCAAGTTCTACAAGAAGTACGGCATCCGCAAGTACGGCTTCCACGGCACCAGCCACAAGTTTGTCACGCTCGAGGCCGCGAAGCTTCTCAAGAAGCCGCTCGACAAGCTGAACATCGTCACCTGCCACCTCGGCAACGGGTCGAGCCTGGCGGCCGTGAAGGGCGGCGAGTGCGTGGACACCACGATGGGCCTTACGCCCCTCGCCGGTCTCGTGATGGGCACCCGCTGCGGCGATATCGACGGCGCGGCCATCCTCTCCATCATGGAGAGCGAAAAGAAGACTCCGGCCGAGATGGATACGCTCCTCAACAAGCAGAGCGGACTGCAGGCGGTGAGCGGCGTGAAGGGCGGCGACATGCGCGATATCTGCACCAACGCCGGCAAGGGCTGCAAGGCGGCCGAGCTGGCGCTCGAGATGTGGGCGTATCGCGTGGCGCTCTACATCGGCGCCTACAACACCGTCATCGGCGGGGCCGACGCCATCATCCTCACCGGCGGCATCGGCGAGAATTCGTCGGAAGGCCGCGAACGCGTGGTGAACCGTTTGGGCGCGCTGGGCATCAAGCTCGACAAGAAGGCCAACGCCAAGACGCGCGGCGTGGTGGCCGCCATCTCCACCAAGGATTCCAAGATCCCGGTGATCGTGCTCCCCACCAACGAAGAACTCATGATCGCCCAAGACACCGTCCGGGTGCTGGGAGGCAAGTAAGGACATTTACCGATTGTTCGATTTACCGATTTACCGATTGAATTGAGAAAATGGAATATTTGAACGAGAGATTGAACAAGAAAAAGGCCTTGGAAAATCGCACCAAGCGGTTTGCCATAGCCGTGTTCAAATATTTGAATTCTCTGGAACCTTCAATGGCAAATCGGATAATCGGCAATCAGGTAGGTAGGTCGGCATCGTCGATCGGAGCAAACTATCGCGAGACCAATCGTGCCGAGTCCAAGGAAGATTTCGTGCACAAGTTGAGCATCACGCTGAAGGAATGCGCAGAGACGGAATACTGGCTCGACATCCTGAAATCCATGTACCCCAAGTCGGTAGCGGTGCAGGATCTGCATGCGGAAGCCACGGAGCTCGTCCGCATATTCCAGTCGGCGCGCCGCACCGCCCACGCCAAATCTACAAATTCCCCAAATTCAATCGGTAAATCGGTAAATCGGTAAATCGAAAAATAAAACTTATGAACGCCATCAAGAAAATCATCGAACGCGCTTCGGCCCTCAACGGCACCATCGTCCTCCCCGAGGGCATGGATGCGCGCGTCATCACCGCCGCCTGCGCGTGCGTAGACCGCAAAATCTGCACCCCCGTGGTGCTGGGCACGGCCGAGGAGATCGCCGCCGCCGAACAGCAGGCCGGCCTCAGCCTGGCCGAGCGCGGCATCAAGACGATCGACTACACCCGGGGCGACGCCGAGCTCGAGGCCGCCTACCTGGAAGCCTGGAACGCCAAGGAATCGCGCAAGCCGGCCGAGAAGCAGAAGCTGATCGACCTCGCCGCGGCGGAGAAAACGCTCCGCACCAAGCGCATCTATTTCGGCGGCATGATGGTCAAGCTCGGCCGCGTGAACGGACTGGTGGCCGGGTCCATCGCCTCCACGGGCGACATGCTCCGCGCCGCGTTCCACACGCTGGGCACGCAGAAGGGCGTGAAGACCGCCTCCTCCTGCTTCATCATGGACCTCAAAGCCCCCACGCCCGCGGGCGACACCGTGCTCGCCTTCGGCGATTGCGCCGTGATCCCCTGCCCCACGGCGGAGCAGCTCGTCGATATCGGTCTCGCCACCGCGCAGACGTATCGCGATCTGACGGACTGCGAGCCGCGCGTAGCGTACCTCAGCTTCTCCACCAAGGGCTCCGCCGGCGGCGAGCTGGTGGAGAAGGTGCAGCACGCGGTGGAGCTCGCCAAGCCCCGCTTCGCCGAGGCCGGCATCAAGATGGACGGCGAACTCCAGTTCGACGCCGCCATCGTTCCGGCCGTGGGCGCGCTCAAGAACCCCGGCGGACAGATCCAGGGCAACGCCAACGTTTTCATCTTCCCCGACCTCCAGGCCGGCAACATCGGCTACAAGATCGCCCAGCGGCTGGGCGGCGCCGACGCCATCGGCCCCAATCTGCAGGGCCTCGCCAAGGCCATGAACGACCTCTCGCGCGGCTGCAGCGCCGAGGATATTGTGGGCACCATTTGTGTAACCCTCTTGCAGAGCCAGACCAAGTAAGATGACGCCGGAAGCCATGATCGCCCGGGCGAAGGAAGTGTTCGCCATCGAAATTGAAGGCCTCAAAAAGACCTCCGACTCCATTGGCGCATCTTTCGTGTCCGCCATCGAGATGATGCTCAAGAGCCAGCAGGAGGGCGGCATCGTGGTGGTGACGGGTGTGGGGAAGAACCTGCATATCGCGGAGAAGATGTCGGCCATCTTCTCCTCCACCGGCACACGCTCCATCGTGCTCAATCCCGTGCAGGCCATGCACGGCGATCTCGGGATGGTAGGCGCCAAGGACATCCTCATCGCGCTATCCTTCAGCGGCGAGTCCGACGAAGTGAACCGGCTCATCCCGGCCATCCGCCGCCACGGGCTCAAGGTCATCTCCATGACCCGCAATCCCGGCTCCACGCTGGCCAAGCTCTCCGATATCCATATCGAAATCCCCTGCGGCAAGGAGGCGTGTCCCTTCGGCATGGCCCCCACCAACTCCACCACCGCCACCATGGCCATGGGCGACGCGCTTGCGATGGTGATGATCGATTGCCAGAAGTTCGCCATCGAAGAATACGCCATGAACCATCCGGCCGGCGCGATCGGCCGCGCGTTGGTGATGAAGGTCACCGACATCATGCGCACGGGCGAACGCTGCGCCATCGTCCGGCCCGGCCACACGGTGCTCCAGACGCTTCTCGCCATGACCAACGCCAAGGCGGGTTCCGCCGTGGTGGCGGACGAAAACGGCAAGCTCATCGGGATCTTCACCGACGGCGACTTCCGCCGGATCTGTGCGAGCGGACAGAATCCGCTTTCTGACGCGGTGGAAACCCACATGACGAAAAACCCCATGTTTGTCCGCAACGACGTCTATGCCGCCGAGCTGCTCAAGATCTTCGAGCGCCGCCGCATCGACGATCTCCCCGTGTGCGACGCCGAAGGCCGGGTGGTCGGTTTGGTCGACATCCAGGATCTCCCAAAAATGAAAGTGCTTTAAGAAAGGAACCATAATCATGAAACAACTGATCGCATTTCTGCTCGTGTTCGCCATGGTCGCCGGCGTCGATGCCGCCCCCACCGGCAAAGCCAAAAAGTCCGCGCGCGGCCGCAGCGAAGCCCCGGCCGCATCCGCCAGCCGTTCCGCCAGTGAAAACTCCGAGACTACGCTCAAGGGGTGCCGCGTGGAATTTGGCAAGTCGCGCATCAATCTGGGTAAAAACACTTTGGCCACAGCCCCCCGGCTGGACGGAAGATCGTCGATCGGCCGGGTCCGCACCGGCTCGTTGCGCACCTGGATCGTGCTGGAGCACCCTTACGAAGTGTTCCGCATCTCGGATGCGTTCCCCGGTGCGGTGGATCAGCTCAACGTCACTTGGCATGTGGTGCTCGATAACAACGCCGCCGAGACCAAAAAGGAAAAATCGCAGGCGGTGCGCGAATCCGAAAAGCGCTATTCCTATTTCACCCAGTCCATCATCTACCGCAATATTCCCAAAGGCAAGCACGCCACGTCCGTTTGCCTCCATCCTTCCTACTACGAACAGTACGGCGAGCCGGTGGCGGTGGGTATCGTGATGTACGATTCGGCCGGTAACGAGCTGGAGTTCAAGTGCAGCAGCGAACTCAAGAGCATCGACGGCATCAAGTTCTGGGAGGACGAAAACCAGATGGCCAATCTGGAGCGCCGCGAAGGTCTGGTGGAGCGCTCCAGGACCATGTGGGGTCTCGTCAACCCCGACGACTACGAACTCGTAATCCAGTAATTTCCGGCAAAGGATTCCATCATGGGCAAGAAGTTTCTCACTTTGGATATCGGCGCTTCGCGGGTGGCGCTGGCCGAGTACGAACAGTCCGGCCGCGACTCGCTGACGCTGGTCAATTACGGCACGGCCAAGCTGGCCGCTCCGCTCGACGCCGGCACCGCCGACACCATCCTCTCGCCGGCCATCGGCGAAATCATGCGCGAGAAGGGCATCAAGCCCGGTCCGGTGGCGCTGTCCGTTTCGGGCCAGATGGTGTTTCCGCGTTTCGCGGCCATCCCCATGGCGGGCGGGCAGGACAAGTTCGAGCAGATGGTCCGCTACGAGATCGAGCAGAACATTCCCTTCCCCATCGATGAAATGGTTTGCGACCGCCAGATCCTGGGCGACACGACCGACGGCGACAAGTCGGTGATGATCGTGGCGGCCAAGATCGATCAGATCGAAGCCATCACCGGCGCCCTGACCGGCATGGGCTTCACGCCCACGCTCGTGGACGTGGCGCCGATCGCCGTGACCAACGCCGTCCGCTACGTGGCGGGCGACGACGGCAACTGCTCCATCATCCTCGATATCGGCGCCAAGACCACGAGTCTCATCATCGCCGAGGGCGACCGGCTCTACAACCGCACCATCCCGATCGGTGGCAACAACATCAACCGCGATATCGGCCAGGCGCTGGGCATCGGTCCGGAAGACGCCGAGCTCAAGAAGCTGGAGAAGGGCTACGTGAGCCAGGGCGGCGTGGTGGAGGATGAAGACGCCGAAGCCGACCGCATCTCCAAGGTCTGCCGCGCGGTGCTTACGCGCCTCCACGCGGAAATCAGCCGCTCCGTCAATTTCTACCGCTCCCAGCAGGGCGGCAGCGCGCCGGCGAGGATGTACCTCACGGGCGGCACCGCGCTCCTGCCGCAGGTGGACGAGTTCTTCGCCGAGAATCTCGGCATCGAAGTCGTCTTCTTCAACCCGTTCGACCGCATCGCGGTGGGCGGCGGCGTGGACGCCGGACAGCTCGGCACCGATGCCGCCATGCTGGCGGCCAACGCCGGCGTGGCCATCCATCTCATCAAGCAGGCGCAGTTCGACATCAACCTCATTCCGCCGGCCATCCTCGAGGCCCGCGCCGAAAAGGCCAAGATTCCGCTCGTGGCCATCGGCGGCGCCATGGTGGTGGGCGCGCTCGTTTGCGTGCTCCTGGGCGCCTGGGAGCGTCAGGACGCGGCAACGGAGCAGTTGGAGAAGGTGGAGGCGCAGGCCAACCGCTACAAAGGCTTCGAATCCAAGATCAAAGCCGGCCAGAAGGCGGTGGAAGAGGCCGAGGCCGAAGCGACCAAGCTGCGCCGCCTGCTGTACGAGCGCGAACGCGCCGTGCTCTGCCTCCGTTCGGTGGCGGAGGCCATCCGTCCGATCCCCGGCATGTGGATCGAAAAGTGGGAGCCCGGCAAAGAGCCCGGCAAGACCCTGGTGACCATCCGCGGCTGGAAGGACAATCTCCAGGAGCTCGTCAAGGCCGACGCCCAGGATAACGGCGGCAAGGAGCGGACGCCTTCGGAAATCGTGGTGTCCAAGATCAAGACCGCCGGCAAGGTGCTCTTGGCCGACGAGCAGATCCGCATCAGCGACATGACGGCCATCGGCAAAAACGGCAGCGTGGAACAGTTTACCGTGGAGGTGCAGTTCAAATGAACAAGACGAGAATCATAATCGCGTCCATCGGCGGAACGTGCCTCTTGGCCGCGCTGGTGCTGGCCTATCTGGCGTTCGATTCGTTCTCCACCGGGGTGGAAACCCAGGAGGAGCTCCAGGCCATGGAAACGGCCATCGGCAATTACGTCAAGGCCGCGGTGAAGCCCATGCAGGCTTCGGTGGATGCGGTGGAGGCCAACCGCAAGGCTTATGCCGACTGGATCGCGGAAGCCAAGCAGCTCGCGGAGCGCGGCGACAAGGAATTCGCCCCCACCACCGACGCCGCCTTCAAAACCTTCATGGTGTCCGAAGCCAAGCGCATGGCGGCGCTGCCGGGCGGGGCCGCCGGCAAGCTCGTCAAGGAGGATTTCCCCTTCGGCTTCCAGAGCTATATCCTCGATGGCGCCATGCCGCCCGCGGCCGAGCTCCCCAAGCTCCAGCGCCAGTGGGACGACGTGACGACCGTAGTGACCACGCTCGCCGAATCCGGCGTGTACGAGCTCACCTCGCTTAAGCTCGTCCAGGGCGCGAGCGCCATCCAGCAGCCGCAGAACGAACCGGCGAAGGGCGGCCGCAAGCGCGGCGCGGCCAAGCCGGCCAAGGCCGCGGCCGAAGAAAGCCCGATCGAGACTACGGTGATGGCGGTGGAGTTCACCACCCGGCCTTCGGGTCTCGTGGGCGTGCTGAACCGCTTTGCGGAGAGCGAACGCTTCACGGTGGTGGAGAAGCTCCAGTTCGCCCGCGAGAAGGACGATCTCATGGAAGCGCTTGGCGGCGAGAAGAAGGCCGAGACGGCCGCCGCCGCGCCCACGGGACGCGGCCGCGGCAGACGGCGCGCGGTGGAGACGGTGCAGGAGGAGGAGACGCCGGAGGACGATTCCGCCAAGAAGGGACAGGTGGTTACCGATCCTTCCCGCGCGTCGCTCCTCAAGGTTTCCATGACCGTAAAGATTTGCGACTTCAAGACCATGGCCAAAGAGGAGGTAAAGGAATGATCGCCTCGACAACGAAAAAGAATTTCTTCGCGGCGCACTACGAGATCCTCGTGCTGGCGCTCGGCATCCTGGCGCTGGCGGGCGGGGTGGCGTTTCTGCTGTTCGGCGGCGACCTCGAAGCCATCGTCTCCGGCAAGATAGCCAAGATCCCCGAGGGGGCGGAAACGGGCGTGCAGGCGGTGGACATGGAGTCCTTCGAATACCTGAAGCGCGTCACCAAAGATCCCTTCAAGCTGCCGCCGGTGGACGAAAAGTCGGCGAGCTATCTCGCCAGCGAGCGCCGCATGTATTGCGCCGAATGCGCCGCGCCCATTCCGGCGGAAGCCAAAGTGTGCGGCTTCTGCAAGAAGGAGCAGCCCAGCGAGGTCAAGCAGGTCTACGACACCGACAACGACGGCCTTCCCGACGAATGGGAAAAGCGCTACGGCTTCAACATCAACGACCCCTCCGACGCCGATGCCGATCCGGACGGCGACCTCTTCACCAACAAGGAGGAGCTCGCGGCCAAGACCGACCCCACCGACGCGAAGAGCCATCCGCTCTACGTGGATTACCTCTATCTGAAGCTGCCGCTCAAGGAAACGAAACTGCCGTTCTATTTCGACAGCGTCACCAAGATCCCCACCGGCTACCGCTTCAAGTTCATCGATCCCGTCAAGAAGGACGTGGCGCTGCAGCGCAAGGGCGTAACCTACACGCCGCTCGCCGGTGAAGACATCGGCGACACCGGCTTCGTCGCCAAGTCTTACGAGCCCAAGAGCGAGAAGCGCAAAATCAAGGGCGGCAAGGGCATGGAAAAAACGGTCGACATCTCCACCGCCACCGTGGTCCGCAAGAGCGACAACAAGGAAATCGTTTTGACGGTCAGAAATCCGGAAGAGCGCGGCAAGCCCAAATTCGAGTCGGTAGACCTCCAGGCCACCTTGGTCTTCGAACGGGCCGAGGGCAAGGAATTCGACGTGGTGGTAGGCGGCGAAGTGGACCTCCAAGGCGAGAAATACCGCGTAAAAACGATACGAAACGAGCTGGGCAAGGAGGTTTGGGTGCTCTTGGAGCACGCCACCTTGGGCACCACAAAATGGATAAAACCCAAAGAAACCCCTTGAACAACCGATCAATTTATTGTATAATATACGATAGCATGAAGGAGCAAAGGTCATTATGACAAACTTCAAGAACTTCACCGCGGCAGTTGCGGCAGTGGCAACTATCGCTTTGGGCATGTGTTCCTGGGCGCAGGACGACCTGGACGATCTGTTGAAAGATCTGGAAGGCGATACGCCCGCAGCGGAGGAGGCGGCTCCCGCCGAAGAGTCTGCGCCAGAACCGGAAGCGGCCCCGGCCGAGGAGGAGGCTCCCGCCGCCGACGAAGAAGCCGCGCCTGCTGAAGCCGAAGATGCCGAGCCTGAAGCCGAGGAGGAAGCTCCCGCGGCTGACGAAGAAGCTCCGGCGGCGGAAGAGGAAGCCGAGGAAGAAGCGGCTCCGGCGGCCGATGAGGAAGCTCCCGTAGCGGAAGAAGAGCCTGCGGCCGAGGAAGAGGAAGTTCCTGTCGCCGACGAGGAAGCCGCGCCTGAGGCGGAAGCAGCCGAAACCGAGGAAGCGGCCGAGCCTGCGACGGAAGAGGAACCTGCTCCCGAAGCCGAAGAGCCTGCCCCGGTGGAAGAAGCTCCGGTGGAAGAAAAGGTGGACGGCGCGCTCTCGCTGTTGGAAGAGCTCGCGGCCGAAACCGCCGTAGCGCCTGCGGCCGAGGAGCCTGCTCCTGCTCCCGAAGCCGAAGAGCCTGCCCCGGCGGAAGAACCGGCCCCTGCGCCTGAAGCCGAAGAGCCCGCCCCGTCGGAAGAGCCCGCGCCTGCTCCTGCACCTGAAGCCGAAGAGCCTGCTCCTGCCCCCGCGCCTGCTCCTGCACCGGTAGTTTCTTCGGCGGCTCCGGCGGCCGATGCCGAACTTTTGGCCACCATCCGCGCCACGGAAAAACTGCGCCGTGAAGCGTACGACAAGGAGGCCATGCGCGAAATCAAAGAAGCGCGCGATGCCATGTCCAACCGCGAATATCAGGAAGCCTCCCGCCATTACGGCATCGCCATCAAGCTCCTCAACGACCGTCCTTCCTCCAAGAAGCTGCGCAAAGAGTGCGAGCAGGGCATCGCGGAAGGTCTCTACCGCGCGGCCATGGAAGAAGATGAAACCGGCCGCCGCGAGCGCGCGATCAAGCTGATGGAGAAGGCGGTGGAGATGCGCCATCCCAAGGCGCGCAAGCAGCTCGAGCAGTGGCTCGTCGGCGGCGACCCCAACGCCAACAAGACGAACTACGGCGACGTGAAGCACCGCAAGAACGAGGAAAGCTTCATCGCCCAGCGCGAGGCCAACCGCAAGCATCTGCGCCGTGCGCGCCAGCTCCTCTCGGTGCGCGACATCGACAAGGCTTTGGACGAGTGCGAGCTCGTTTTGGTGAACGATCCCTACAACCAGGAAGCCATCCGGCTGCGCCGCGCCATCATCAGCAAGCGCGCGCTCATCCTCGGGCAGGAATTCATGGCGGCGCGCGAAGGCATGATCGCCGAGGTCGACAAGGCCTGGCGTCCGGTGTACGCCCCCAACGCCCGCAAGCTGGAGGAAATGAGCGCCACCACCGTCAAGAACGCCTTGGGTGAAGATCCCGAGCGCGCCCAGGAGCAGACGATCATCCAGCGCATGAAGGAGATGCGGCTCCCCACCATCACCTTCAAGCCGCCGGCCACCATCATCGACGCCGTCGAAAGCTTCAAGCAGATGTCGCGCGATTTCGACCGTCCCGAGCTGCCGCTCGAGCAGCGCGGCTTCAACTTCGTCCTGAAGACGGGCGAGCAGATCTCCGTGCAGTCCGGCGGCGACGACGAGGAGGAAGAGAGCGACGATTTCGGCGCCACCGACAATGGCGGCGGCGAACAGCAGGGCGGCATCGCGGGCGTGCCCATGATCCCGATGATCAGCGCCAACGACATCACCCTCTATGAAGCCTTGAAGCTCGTCTGCGACCAGGTGGACTACAAGTTCAAGGTGCAGGGCCCCATCGTCATGGTCATGCCCAAGGGCGTCTCCACCGACGAAATGATGATCCGCAGCTATCCCGTATTGAGCACCTTCATGGAGCGCATGGACACCGCCTCCAGCGAAATGAAGGAGATGAAGCAGGCCGGCTTCGGCGGCGGCAGTTCGCGCCGCAGCGACGACGGCGAGGAGAACCACGAGCGCGACTGGAAGGAATTCTTCGGCATGCTCGGCGTGGAATGGCCCGAAGGCTCCTCCATCATGTACATCAAGACGATCGGCAAGCTGCGCGTCAAGAATACGTACGAGAACCTGGCCGAGCTCGAAAAGGCTTTGACCGAAATGAACGCCGATCCGCGCCTCGTGGAAATCGAAGCCCGCTTCGTGGAGGTGGCGCAGGAAGACCTCAACTCGCTCGGCTTCGAGTGGATCCTCAACAGCGACTACGGTCTCAACACCGGCAAGCTCGGCAAGTGGATGGGCATCAAGAACGGCACGTTCGCGGTCAACGACACCACGACCGGCGCGACCGCCGGCGGCCTTGGCGGTCTGAACTCCCTCACCACTCAAGGTCCGGCGCAAACGGCCAACTTGGCTTCGTCGGCCGGCACCACGTCGTCCGATTGGTCGCTGGCCAGGACCGCCGCCACCAAGTCTTCGGTGGGCATCAACGCCTTCGGCGGCACCTCCGAATACGGCAACGGCAACCGTTACCTCTCCACCGAGGGCAACCACGTCTCCGGCGCCGGCAAGTCGACGAACGACCAGTTCATGCGCGTCAACGCGTTCTTGGGCCAAGCCGATCTCTCGATGATCCTCCATATGCTCTCGCAGCGCAACGACACCGACCTCCTCTCCGCGCCCAAGATTCTCACCAAACCCAGCGAAGAGGCCGTCATCAAGGTGGTCACCGAATTCATCTATCCTACCGATTACGACGTGCAGCTCCAGAGCTCCAGTTCGTCGGGTTCGAGCAACAGCTCTTCGCAGTCGGCCGTGCTCGCCGTGGTGGAGCCGCAGAGCTTCACCATGCGCGAAGTGGGCGTGATCTTGCAGTGCACCCCCAGCCTGACCGACGATGGCAACCTCATCGACCTCAAGCTCAACGCCCAGGTGGTCGACGAGCCCGAGTGGCACAACTACGGCATGAAGATCCCCTTCACCGGCAACGCCCAGAACTGGCCCGACACCTGGCCGGAGGCGCCGAGCTTCGGCGACGGCACCGAGGTGCAGGTGCCTGACGCGGTGGTCAAGGCCGTTTACGAAGCCTATTCGAAGACGATCCTGAACTTGGTCGATTCGCTGGCCAGCAACAACAACATCACCTACTACGAAGCGCCCATGGAGCAGCCGTTCTTCCACGTACGCTCCATCGATTCGTCCGTGAGCGTGTTCCCGGGCGCCACCATCGTGATGGGCGGCCTCATCACCGAGACGCGCCGGGCCATCGACGACAAGGTTCCCTTCTTGGGCGACCTGCCGTTCATCGGCCGTCTCTTCCGCTCGCACGCGGAACAGACGAGCAAGCGCAACCTCCTGATCTTCCTCACGACGCGTCTCGTCGACGTGCACGGCCGCGAAATTTCGCTGGGCGGCTCGTCCGACGCCGACACGGCGGAAGTGAAGGCGGCGCCGGAAGCGTCGGCCTACTGAAGACGCGAGCGATGAAAGTTTGCGTGACGGGAGGGATTGCCTGCGGCAAATCCCTCCTTTCTTCTTTCCTGCGCGAGGCCGGCATCCCCGTCCTCGACGCCGACGACGTGGCGCACGAGCTCCTGCCCGATCCCGCGGAGCGCCGCCGGATCGCGCGCGAGGTCTTCGCCGACCCCGCCAAGCGCCGCGCACTGGAGGCCCGGCTCCATCCGCTTATCCGCGAAAAACTCGACGCTTTCGACGGCGTCCACGTAATTCCTTTGCTTTTTGAGTTGCATTGGGAAGCAAAATATGATATAATATGTACTGTCATATCGGAAAAGGCCGTTCAGCTCGACCGTATGACCAGGCTCAGGGGTTACACCCGCGAAGAGGCTTTGGCCCGGTTGGCGGCGCAGTTGCCGACGGAGGTCAAGGCGGCCCGTTCCCACTACGTGATCCGCAACGACGGCGACCTGGCTTCGTTCAGGGCCGAGGCGGCCAAATTCGTGAAACTGCTGAAGGAGAAAATGCAACATGGCTGAAGAGCTCGACATATTCGCGGCCACGCGCAAACCGCAACCGCCGAAGAAGCCATACCAGAACAAGGGCGGCAACCGTCCGCCCAAGCCGAATACTAGTCCCATTCGCGGCGCCAACGGCGAAGAGAGCGTGAACCCGCTCCTCAATGCGCCTTTGCCCACCGAGACGCGCAGTCCCGAGGCCGAGGCGCAGGCCAACCCCAACCGCAATCCGGAGCTCCCGGAATATCGCCTGGCGGACATCCAGACGTGGCGCGCGGAGGATATCGTAAGCCGCATGATGCCCGGGGCCGACCCCGAGGAGCTGGGCGCCTACCGTCCGCACGAACTCATCTTCGCCGCCATCCGCGAATATCTGCGCCGGGGCGGGGCGGTGCTGGCGAGCGGGTGCCTGGAGATCATGCGCGAGGGCCACGGCTTCCTCCGGTCCGCCAAGAACAACTTCCTGGCCTGCCCCGAAGACGTGTTCGTGACCCAGCAGCAGATCCGCCGCCATGCGCTCCGCACGGGCGACGTGATCGAGGGCCCCATCCGCGACCCGCGCGACCGCGACCGCTTCTTCTGCCTCGGCAACGTGATGACGGTGAACGGCAAGGAGCCCTCGGTGGCGGCGCGCGTGGTGCACTTCGAGAACCTCACCCCCACCTTCCCCGACCGGCGCATCATCCTCGAAACCGATGCGAAGGAATTCTCCACCCGCGTGATCGACCTCTTCACGCCCATCGGCTTCGGCCAGCGCGGGCTCATCGTGGCGCCGCCGCGCGTGGGCAAGACGGTGCTCCTCCAGAAGATCGCCAACGCCATCTCCAAGAACCATCCCGAAGCCATGCTCATCATCCTCCTCGTGGACGAGCGCCCCGAGGAGGTTACCGACATGCAGCGCAACACGCAGGCCACCGTCCTCAGCTCCACCTTCGACGAGGAGCCCCAGCATCACGTGAACGTGGCGGAGATGGCCATCGAGATGTCGAAGCGCCAGGCCGAGAACGGCCGCGACGTGATCATCCTCCTCGATTCCATCACCCGTCTCGCCCGCGCCTACAACACCGTGCAGCCGCATTCCGGCAAGATCCTGACGGGCGGCGTGGACGCGCTCGCGCTCCATCGCCCCAAGCGCTTCTTCGGCGCGGCGCGCAACATCGAGAACGGCGGCTCCCTGACGATCCTCGCCACCGCCCTCATCGACACCGGCTCGCGCATGGACGAAGTGATCTTCGAAGAGTTCAAGGGCACCGGCAACATGGAGCTCGTCCTCGACCGCTCGCTCGCCGACAAGCGCATCTTCCCCGCCATCGACATCGACAAGTCCGGCACGCGCAAGGAAGATCTCCTCCTCGATCCGATGGAGCTGGAGAAGACGTGGGCCATGCGCCGCATCTTGAGCGACGCCGGCCCCGAATCGGCCATGAAGTCGGTCTTGAACAGTCTCAAGAAGACGAAGTCGAATCCGGAGTTCATCCTGGCCATCGATCTCAAGAAGGCGTTCTAGTCTGATCAAAATCGTCAACGCCCGGATGCACAACCTCAAGGGGATCGACGTTTCGATCCCCCGCAATTCGTTGACGGTCGTCACCGGCCTCTCGGGTTCGGGCAAGAGTTCGCTCGCGTTCGACACGCTTTACGCCGAGGGCCAGCGGCGCTACGTGGAGTCGCTCTCGGCCTATGCGCGGCAGTTTCTCGACCGGCTGGAGAAGCCCGACGTGGAGCGGATCGAGGGGCTTTCGCCCGCCATTTCCATCGAGCAGCACACCACCGGCGGCAACCCGCGCTCCATCGTGGCCACCGTCACGGAAATCCACGACTAC
>Ga0265298_10000634_pt1 | contig 51474 bp, 59 predicted proteins | sample AusTroGonzalo_MG_3_FD_193486 | JGI IMG/M metagenome (GOLD analysis project Ga0265298, IMG submission 193486) | Bovine rumen microbial communities from tropical cattle in Woodstock, Queensland, Australia - Gonzalo_01 | ecosystem: Host-associated > Mammals > Digestive system > Stomach > Rumen ...
AAATTCATTTGGGCTGGAACTGTTTTCAATGTTGGCTATTTTGCCTCAATCCATATTGCGCAAAGCAACTATTTGATGTTTTACTACATTAGTAGTTCTATTTTTGTTAAGTTTGGTGCTCTAGATGAATCTGCGGCGTCATGGAGACAAATTACATTAGTTTAATTTTTATGCTATAGAAAAGGTGGGGTATTAGCCCACCTTCTATTGCTACATCTGACTTCCAGTAAAAACAAACCACGCTCCCCACTCGTAAGGTGGTATGCCATTTTTAAAACGTGTAAATATTTTGTTGGCAGGATTGGTGGATACTGCAAGTTGATACCAATTTACTTCACCTTTAACACTCATAACCCAACCATATTCATTTTCAGCTAACGGCGCACCTAAAGTATATCCGTTTATAAACCAGAAACCGCTTGTTCCGTCTCCAGTATTTATATTGTTTGCATAATTAGCAACAAATAGCCTTGCGCCCAGAACTGATGCAAGGTCGCTTTTAGATATCTTGACGGAGTTACCATTAGCGTCGATACCACGAATATATGAAAGGTCACTGACTGCGCTCAGAGATGACTCAGATTTGTCCAAATTTGCTGCCATAACTTATTTCTTTAAATTGTTAATATTATTTATTCCAAAGCCAGTAGAACCGACCTTTACATGTTCATAATAAAATAGATAAAACAACTGGAAGGTGGTTGATAAAGTCCACCTGTTTTTTTAAAAGTTGTCCTGATTGAAACTATTGTCCACCACCCTCTTTTTCTCCCTGGCATGGTCGTAGGTCTTCTTCCCGATATACCTGAGCCATGCGAAAGGCTTCCGGTTCTTCAGGTATCCCAGGTCCTCCTCGTTCATATAGGCCTCCTGCTCGAAGGATATGTTGCGGTAAGCCTCCTTTTCGCTTCCGTATGCGAGATCCCGGATAAGGTACTCGATTCCATACCATACGAACCAGATGACTGGAGATACGAGCATGAGCCACCAGGATATACCTGATACGAGGATGATGACAGCCATAAGGAGAGCTGCCACAGGAAGGAACTCCAGCTGCTGTCTACCGTGAATGTTCTCATGGTTCTCGGCTATGTTGTCGAATTTGTAGCTGATATCCTTGCGTACGAAGATGAAAGGCCATGCTGTAAGTGCAATGTATCCTTTGAACGGGATGATGTTGTTGAGTACCTTTATCATAACTTTAATTCTTTAGTTGTTTCTTGAGTTTGCTGATCTCCCTCTCCAGCTCACGTACCTTCCTTGCAAGACTGATGGCAGACACAAGAGCAAGTGACTGGTAGTTCATTGAAAGCAGCCCTGAATTAGATTTTAAGACAGCCTCAGGAACAATATCGATCCAATACTGAGCGACACTTCCTATCATGACGTTACCATCCTTTTCATCTTTCCATTTGAATTTGATAATCGGTGCGTTAGCTATCTCTTCAATTGAGAGCTGGAATTTATTATCGATTACATCCTTAATTGTAATATCGGAGCTTGAACTTGAGGACTTAAAGGTAGCTTCTCCAGTGTGTCGCACATTCCAATTATCACTACCAAGATCCGAGCACATATCCTGAATCATAACCCATCCAGCATTGTTTACATTTCCAAGATAAAGGCTTCCTGAAGATTGTCCGATTCTGTTGCCGCTATCCACCTCAATATTACCACCAGCAGTGATTTTGCCACTTACATACAGGTTTTGCTTAGTATAATCAGTTGAGTTTCCTATTGAAGCCCCACCGCTTTCAACAAATAGCCCTGACTTAATACTGACGCCATTGTTAAATACATATTTGTAAAATGAGGTTAAGCTATACTCACCAATGGTCGTATCACCAAGAACAATACTTCCACAAGTTACACTTGTAGAAACAGTGATAGATCCATTAATAGTTGCTGTTCCATAATGAGTAAATACTCCTACAGCATGTTCATCTCCAATTCTATTGAGACTAAAATATGTGCCGCCTATTCTTCCATATTCAGTTGAGCTGTTCAAATACAAGAATCCAGAGTCCAAAGATCCCAAGGAATTAGTGTCTATTGAAAAACCGCCTATATACCCCCTGTTTGCGTTTATAAATCCCCTAAATTCTCCATTGGATACATGTATCGTTCCGTCTGTATCAACGGTCATATCACCAATAATAGCAGATCCGTCACCATTAAGAGATATCTTACTTGAAAGCGTTATTTTTTCGTTTACAGGATCAAGCACCACCTTTCCATTCTTGCTCTGAAGAACGGTACCATTTATTATCCACTGACCGATATGACCAGCAGAAGCATATACAGTACCACTTATCCATGCGTTCTCAGCATACAGATTTCCAGCCTGGGAAACTCTGAACGGTGCAAGAGAAGGCTCTGACCCCTGTCTTACGCTACTTACATACTGAGGTGTTATTCCCCATACATAGTCAGCCCTATAACGGATTCTCAGGTAATATGTGTTCACAAGGGTGCTGCCATTGTATACCAGCATCCTTACCCATGTGTGCTGTCCGCTGTTACCACGAGAGAAGCTTCCAGACCAACCTGACGTAGGATAGGTGTCAACTGAAGAGCCCTGATTGCAATACTGGACTGTTACACTGGTGTATCTCTGACCAACAGTTGCGAGTATGGTGTTCAAGATATACTGGGTTACAGCTGTGCTTTGGTAAGACCCATAATTAACAGCCAGCCTACCCCACATATAGTAACCATTAGCATAGCCTGGAACAGAGCTTGACCAAGATTCGGTAGGCAGAGCCATTCCAGCCCATATCCTTATACTGTCATCCTCATTGTCAGTGTTGATACCACCAGTCATACCGGCAACGACCTGTTCACGGGAATTGGTCACCAGCATCTCATTGGTAGTACCGAACTCGATCTTACCATACTGGGCAACAAGGATAGAGGTGAACATGGCGCCAGCATCACTCATGGCCTCCCAGTCATAGCGATGTGATGTCCTTTCCTGCTCCCATGTACGCTCCTGCTTTCTTCCTGATGTCCCCTGATATGCGTACCAGAGATAGCCAGAAGAAGGCCTTGTAGCAACCACATTACCGTTTATGTCAAGAATATTGGGCTTCCAGGGCACACCGATCACATCGACAACCCTGAACGCAACGTCATTATTGTCACGATCATTACGGAAGAGAACTCGATACTCACTGTCATCAACCGCATCGACCCACTTTGTAACACGGGTCTGGCATCCGTTATATCCACGAGCACCATTCTTAACGACTGCAATCGTAACAGAATCGAGCCATGCGGAATTCTTGGAGCCGTCAGTAGATCCGTCCTTTGTGATATATACTACAACGGAATTAGTACCGGCTCTCAGGCTCGTCTTCTGGAATGTGCCAGTACCTGATGAAAGTGCTAAAGGTATGGGAGTTCCATAGTCAGCCATATAGAAGCAGAACGCATCACCAGACACAACCGGAGTGGGCGCATTGAATCCCTGCTGCTTCCATGCCTTTACTGTTATGGTCTCGTTATTAGGCCATTGACCACCATCTGTTGCGACAAGTGTATCCGGAGTAACGTCTATCCAATACCTGGTGTCATCGGAGAACTCCATCTCCTTCACCCAGTAATCGGTATAGTAAGGCGCGTTACCGTAGCTCATGTAGCCACCATCACTCTTCTTGTAGAAATATCCGTCGCTGGACTTAAGAAGAGCCCTTGGAGCTATGTTCGCACAAGCTATAAGACACCTGTACCAGCAATTCTCGAACAAGACGATATCACCAATACCATAATCCTGTCCGGACTGCCAGTGACCACGCATGACGATACCTGTTCCATCAGTAAGGATACCAATTGTCTGCTTATCGATCACCGCATTACTCCTGTTGACAAGAAGCATGTGGATGAAGCTCATACAGGTATTCGGAGGCGTAACGTTTCCAGTAAGCTTGGTGCCCTGACTGTACTCAGTTATCATCTGGTCGAAGGCATAGTATACCTTAACGCCATCAGCAGCCTCAGCCTGTGTAATGGTCATCACGTCGTTATGGATAGCGCCGGTAGCCACATAGGACTTACGGATGCTTGCGGTGAATTGGGATGGGTTGAATCCACCCTCTCTCAGCTTCTTCATGACGTTGACGCTTGGAACGATAGTCCATACAACAGGAGACTCGCCATCCTTACCAGGACGAACCTTGTCCACCTTGATATTCACCAGACGCTCGTATCCACCATTGTCGCTTGTGGTTATAAGCTTGACCTGGATGATGTTGGCATCCTTAGCTCCTGACTTGAATCCGGTAACCGTAAGAATCGCCTCAGTGTTACCGCTACCTCCGATTGCTATGGTGCATGATATATTACCGTCAGAAACGATAGTGGCACTTGCAAGCTTCAGAGGAGTCATACCGCCATATACACGTCCATTAGTGGTATATGTCTGTCCAGATACAGGATTGCCATTAGCGTCACACAGGAAATGTATGTTCTGGTCATCAAACCAAGCAAGTACGCTGTCCTTTCCAGGAGCTCCATCCTTACCATCAGACAACCTTGGAATATACTCCTTATCAACTACAGTACCATCAGGCTTGCAGAGCTTGAACTCAACACCACCATTATTAAAGTAGTCTGGAGTAGAGATCACCAGCCCTGAATAACGTTTTGTTGTCTGGCTTCCAACCAGTATATATCCGAGACCTGAAGCCTGCGTTATGGTCTGCGAGTTTCCGTTCTTGATGACGTATGCATGGATCTCAAGCTGGGAAGGCGTGTATGTTCCAGTGAGTGGATTATGGACAACAGTACCATAGGAAGTCTCCAGCACGTACTTATCCTGGCCGTAAAGCTTTGAGAAATTGAATACCCTGATGTACTCTATCTGATTATAGGTCGCCTTGATGGTAACCTGGGCACGAGTAGCATTATTAGCCATCGATCTGACGGTATACACACCATTCTGATCAAAATCAACCGTACAGCCAACGACATGCTTGGTTCCCCATACGACACCATCAGCGCTTGTGAGCTGCCTTGTGCCATAGAAGAACTGGGCTGTGGTTGTAGGAAGGTCACCCAGAGGATTTCCGTCCTGGTCAGTGATCACAGAGTCAGTATCATTGGTAAGGTTGATGAATACAGGAGTATCACCATCCTGGCCGTCACGTCCATCCTTTCCGTCCTCACCATCGATTCCATCACGTCCGTCACGTATATAGAACTCCCAGTTAAGCAGATCCTCAGGACCACAGATAATGTAACCGCCGTTATTCTGGACTATGTACTTTCCATCCAGCTTGTCGATAAGGAGGTCTCTTGGAGGCGTGTTGATAGTGCCGTCCTGCTTACACATGTACAGAGAATCCTCAAGCTTAACGACATCGCCGTAGTTGTACTCCACACCTGATTTCCAGTTACCACGATGGTTGAAGCTCTTGCCATCCTTTCCATCCTGGCCGTCTGCACCGTCCTCACCGTCCATAACAAGTGGTATGTCCTCAATATCCAGTACCTCGCCGTTAGCATCAGATACAAGTGAGAATACAAGGTGTCTGTCAGTGAATGAGTCGCCCCTGATCACAACCGATACCGGAGAATACTGGGGTTCTGTCTGACCTGAGTAGACTATCTTCGCCAGGTGCTTGTCAGACGTACATTCAAACGGGGCCTCACCGAATCTCTTACAGTATGCCCTTGCTATAATGCTGGCAGGCGCGAAGTTTCCGTTTTTCTGCCTTATGATCACGTTAGAGCTGCACTGGATGTAGAACTTGTCTGCACCATACAGCTTCTTGAATGTGAACACCTTTGAGTACTGTCTTCCACCATAGGCACCGATTATCAATACCTGGGCGTTATCCTTCGTTATGTTGGAGGTCGTTACCACACCATTATTGTCTATGGAAGCGGTACACCCATCCCCAGCACAAGTCCAGGCAATATCCCTATCATCAACCCTCTCCAGGTTGAAGTACATCTCTGCCCTGGTGGTGGGATATGCGTCAGGATCGGTAGTGTCAACGTTTCCATTCGAGTCAACTATGATAGTGTCGGTATCGTTGGTAAGCTGCATGATCACGGCACCCTGGCCATCAATACCATCCATCACCAGCGGAATCTCCTCAAGGTCAACCAGTCTCGGATTAGGAGAATTGTCGAACAGTGAGAAGCTGAGACGGCCATTTGTGAACACTGACATGGAATCAACCCTTACAGTCATTCCTGAGTAATAGGTAGTACCATCCAGCTCAATATGTCCAAGTCCGCTTGCTGCGGTCACCTCACTCATAACGCCCTTCTTCACAACAAAGGCGCGCATTGTGATAGTCTCAGGCTCAAACCTACCAGCACCGTTATTGTAGTTCGGATCATACTGAACAACATCTGCGGAAGGCTGGAGGATATACTTGCTTGCACCATACAGCTTGGTAATGGTAAACTGCTTGGTGTATGTGATGTTTTCGTAGACTGCTATGATGGTGATGATACCCTTGTCTGCGGTCATGTTTGAAGGAACCACAGTACCTGATTCAGGAGCAATCGTAGCCTGGCATCCCACAGCAGTGACACTCCAGGTAATATTGCTTCTGATCTGCCTTGAGCCCTTGTAGAGCTGAGCCTTCGTGGTCGGATACTCATAACCAACCTCGATGACTCCAGTCTCATCGGTCTCAACCGTATCAGTGTCATTGGTAAGGTTAAGGTAGACGGCATCCTCACCGTTCAGGGCTTCCTGGAAGTCAATCAGGAGTCCCCAGTCCTCAGTAAGCTCGTCATTCACGATGAAGTAGCCGCCATCCTTATCCTTAAGATATACGGTCTCTCCGTTCTCATCCTTTCCGGTAAGCAGTCCCTTTGGAGGATTGGCCGTCCTGGTGTTACTGAGATAGAGGGCACCACCAAGGCTTACGATTGACATGGCCGGATATGGTGTCTTCTCTGCTTCCCAGTGTCCCCTGGAAACCATAGAGTCAGCGTATATGACAGCCAGCCAGTTCGGATTGTCATTGGTAGGCTCGTCTCCTATAAGTCCGTGTATTCCATGCTCATCGACAACATCCTCCCTTACGAGAAGCCACATTGATCCGTTATGGGTCACGCGATCCTTATAGAAATACTCAGTGTTTGGATCCCATTCGCCCTGCTCGTAGTAGTCTATGATGTCACGTCCATGAGAGTCCACCTTTGTGATGACTCCAGTATGCATGATGTCGCCATCAATGTAGAACATATACCTGGAAGCCTCAGTAGCCCTTGGATTCGGGTCGCTGGTGGTATCGAAGTTGGCGAGTATAGAGCAGTCGCCATACTGCATTCCGATATTGCTGAACTTGAACTCCCAGTCGTTCTGCCCTCTCAGCATGCGCACATAAGAGGTGGTGGTATAGGTGCTGCTCTGACGGGTTGGGTCAGTGAAGTTGCCGTATACCACGAAATTCATGAACGGATGCGGGTGTAACGATCTTGTCCAGCGTCCACCTACAGGTCTCAGGGCATAGGTAAACACCTTCCTGTAGTAAGGAATGCCGTCAACCATAGTAAGGTCCGTAACGCTGGTGATGCGGAAGTAGGCAGTATAGAATCCGGCAAAAGTACGGTTTCCGAATCCGTCATCTGTAGTGGCAGTCTCGTTAACTCCAGGATTCATGTAGTCATGGAAGATACCCATACAGATATCGTCAACGGCAATATTACCTATCTCACCCTCCTCAAGCTTGAGCACACAGGTTCCAGTACCGTCATCATTGGCCTGCACGGACTCTATGATACCGCCACCTGGAGACCTCCACGTATCAGTAGCCATCAGCTGGACACGGTTGTATCGCAGCTCAGGAACCTCCAGGAAACGTCTGACAACAAGGCTCTCGAACTCACCGTTACCCATGCCGTCAACCATAGCGCCACTACCGGTAATACCAGCCTGGTAGTTACCGATCTTGAAGCCCTTCATGAACTCAGCTATGCCTACGGTCTTAAAGCCTGAGAGGAACGTGAGGAAACCAAGCACCTCGTCATCCTGTATCTTTGATATGTAGGCATCAGAACCGCTGTCACGGAAGAGTCCCTGGAGATCTGATTTTGTAAGGTAGTCTGCAAGTGCGTCCCTGAGGTGTGAGATGTCGATCTGGTAGTCTGACTCACCAGCCATCTTAGCCCAGATGGTTGCAGCGACATCATTACCGCCTATGGACGAACCGCCTTCAGAAGATCCCGGAAGACTCCACTCACCAGCCTCAGCGGACTGGATGGCAGAGATAACGACAAGGTTTGATAGGGTCTTGAATGGAACCCTGTATTTCTTGTTAGTGTTGGCATCGATGAAAAGAACATAGTCATTCGGTCCTACCGCATTCCTATCTTCCTCTCCGTCCACAGCCTTTCCAACAGCGTCGGCAATATACCATGCGCCCTGCCTCATCTTCTCCAGCGCGTCATTTCCAGCACTGGTGAATGAAGGACTGCCGCTTGCACCGCTTACGCTTACATAGTGGCCGAAAACATCAGCCTCGATCAGCGTTTCAAGGGTGCTGTCGAGAAAAGTCTTGTATATGCGTTCGCTGATAGAACCTTGCTTGAACTCGCCTTTTGCCATTATTTCGCTATCATTACTTTCTTAGACATCATCTTCGGAAGCTCGGCTGCAAGGGCTCCAATCTGTGGCCCGAACAGAAGCGGCTGAGGCCCTATCTGAGTTGCCGTCGTAGTGGTTGCCAGGTAGTTGAACAGCTTCGTGAGGATCGTATTGAGCTCAGTGAACAGGACTGCATTATCCTGTGCCTGGCCTATCGTCACATTGCCTCCGCTGTTTACTGATATCTGGGCGCTGTCACTGCCGCCAATCTTAACCGACTGTCCTTTATTATCAATAGTCAGCTCAGTTCCATTGGCGTTTATCTCCACCTTCCCAGAGCCGTCTAAAGTAATGGTAAGATTCTCTCCTATCTGTAATGTTCGCTTGGTGTTCTCTGTAATTATGGAAGTCTTCTCTCCCACCCTCTCCGTGATGCCGTCCTTGGTGACCGTCCTGGAAACCGTGCCGTCCTGTACCTTGTCAGGCTCGTCACCTTCCTTGTCATGCTCGGTCACCAGCTCGCAAATCGTATCCTTGTCATAGAAGGTGTGCGCTGAGCTTCCAGTCTGCTCCAAGTTATCGAAGTCCTTGTCATCATCCTTGTCCTCCTCGAACTCCTTCGTCTCTGAAACGCCTATGGAGACCTTCTGGTGCGACTGGATCTGGATAACGTCAACATGGGAGAATGCTATGACGTACTCCTCCTGGGTGGACGGATCCTGGACTATCACAACCTCAGAATACATCTGCGGAACAAGGAGATAGCCGGACTTGTTGTTCTGGATGGCTGATATGCGTACATGCTCATGGAGACCCACAGCTACGGCGCCGCTCTCGGAGAAGTCATCGTACTTTCCGAACTCCTGGACATCAATCGTACCTTCCCACTCGTCACCCTCAGGATAGACGTTACATACGTATCCGGATATCCTTCCAGTGTAAAGCGGTCTTCCGTGCCTGTCTGTAAGCCCTTTCTTCGCAATCGTCTGGATGGCCTGCGCAAAGCTGTTGGCAGCACCCATCATATCACCCTCTTTCATATTACTTGATTACCTTGAAGTTCTCGAAATTCTTGATCTTGTACGCCAGCCCTATCTCCTGACGGTAACCCTGGACACCGAACCTCGTGTTGACCTCATCTATCAGGTAGAAGCCCATCCTTGCAGGCTGTCTGAGGTCCACGAAAGCGATGATGCTGGTAGGAACGATGTCACGGCCTCCGAAGATGGTAAGCTTTCCAGACACACCGCTTGGGTTGTAGTTCTCAAGGTACTGGATGGCCTCCTTCTTGAGGTCTTCCTGAGATATGCCTGGAGTTGGTGAAACGTACGGTATCCTGGTGTAGCTCTTAAGGTCAGTGACCTTATTCACAACCCTTGGACTACCCTTCGGACGCTTAAGCTTCCTCTCAGATGTCCAGTCCTTGTCATTGATAAAGTCGTACTTATTGCTCACGTCCTTTCCATCCCAGTCCGGGTTGATCCTGACTGTCACGCTGCAGTGGGAAAGCTTGCCCTTCTCCTTCTTCCAGCCCTTAGCATCGACTACAATGAATTTCTTTGCCACCTTCATGACTGAAAGGTTATCCTCAGCAACATCCCAGTCTGAATATATGGCAACAGCTCCTTCACCATCAGGCTTGTACATAATCGAATCTGCAGTATCAGTTGATGTTGTAGATATATAGGTACGGCCAATTGAGAGCTTATAGATACCATTCTCATCACGTCTCATGAAGCTTGCAAGTCCACATTTAGACCATTCAGCAAGTACATCATATACAGTAAGGTGATGGGTAAGGTTCACTTGTCCGATATTGATTTCTGCCTTAAGCACGTCTGGATGAAGCTCAATTCCAGTTCCTTCCAGCAGGTTTCCTATGCTACTATCGGCATTGTCTCCAAAGAAGTCAGCAACCTTCTTATTGCCTTTCGATACAACGTCCGGGCAGCTTATGGTCTTGAACACGTATGCCAGATCCTCACACTTAAGCTCTATAGGCATTGTAGGTGAAACACCGGTAATGTAGCCTGAGAATACCAGGTTAAGACACTTGTGATTCTCCTTCTCAGCTATCTTGTTAGCTACCTTATCATCATTTGTATAGCCACAGCGTATCTCAATCCTGTCGCCTATATCAAACATACTTGGAGTAGCTGGTTTGCCTTCTGATGTGGTTGTCTCGATCACCAGACTTTCCATGGAGTAATCCGGAAGCACGGTCATTCCGTCAACCTCATTCGAATCAGAACTCTTGTCCTCTCCAGACCCAACTGGTGACACCTTATTCAGGTCTGTACTTACCTGATCGTCCTGAGTTTCGGTATTCTGATTGGCAGACACCGTTGTTATGACTTTCTTGATGATCGTTCCTTTTGGTATAACCACAGAGGCCGTACTGATGACATTCTTGAACGATGAGTTTACAGTAATAGACTCGACCTCATTCAGCACTATCTTACATTCCTTGATAGACGGCACTTTCTGAAGGTTTTTCTTATCAGGTTCCCAGATCTTAATCTGGCAGATAAGAATGTCTGGATCCTGGTCGATTCTCGCATTCTTGTGGTCATCATCCTTATCCCATCCAGGTCTTTCCGAACCTAAATGGGGATCCTTAGGGTTATATTTTGGTGTATCGAACAGTCCCATTATATCTTACCAATTAAACTGTTAATACCATTGTCAATAGCCTTACCAGCCGTATCCATAGCACCGTTCTTGAGTCCTTCCAGCTTGTCATCCAAGAACTTAGCCCATTTGCCTTTCTTGGTCTCTTCCTCCTGGATGCGGTAGTCAAGGATATTGATGGTATCAGCTTCAACCTGGGTCTCCTTGTCAGGCATAACGCCAACTGCTGAGAAAGTGTAGTCCTGCTCATTATCGCCGAACCCCTGTCTTGGGTTAAGATTCCAGCTGGTGACAACGAACTTGTTAATACCAAGAAGGCTCAGTATATAATGATTACAGTAGACAACGCCTTTGAAGTTCATGATCTGGATGAATTTCTTCACCTCATCCTCAGGGTACACACCTGGAACTCCAGAACACATATTACCGGTAACGGAGAACTTGACATCACCATTACTTACGATTTCCTTTCTTGAATAATCGCGTCCCTGTACATTTGTGAGGATGATGTTGCGATCTGAATTGATACTTGGAATACCAACTGGATCGAACCATACCAGCATATTGGTAGACGTTGGGATCGTAACTGTATCTCCATTTATCGTCTTGGCCTTACTGAAAGTTGAGACCTCGCCATTCCTGCCATATTTCTTAGCAGTATAGCTTATTGACTTATCCAGCTTGATTCCCATGATGAAGGCTTCCGGACAATACTCACCGTAATTATTGATGGCTGGGATATAACCACCACTTACCTCAAGCATGCCGTAATGCTTCTCACGGATTGTATTCGTATAGTTCTCGATAAGACTATTCCAGTTAGATTTTGTCTGGTCGCCCTTATACAGCAATCCGCTCTTCTTATCACGCTTAGCGCCATTTAAAAGGTTACCCAGCTGCTCCATAGCATAGTCCTTAGCATACTGGGCAGACGCACGGATAATTGGGGCTGCATGTACTGAAAGGAAGGTTGCCTCTGACCTATAGTTATAATAGTATTTCAGCTCTCCACCCTGCTTGTTGCCGCCACCCAGGATACCCTGAAGGAAGTTGTTACCCATGCTCATGGCACTGGCAACAACCCCATTCGTTATGTTATATCCAAGAGTTCCTATTGCATTTATTACGCTCATATATAGTGTCTTTTAATTATCCCATTTCCTGTGTGTCTCCGTTTGCGCTTCCTAATGCGCTCAACTGTGAAGCTGCAGTCGCCGCAAGCTGGGCTGCTGCCTGAGATACAACGAACTCCAGGTTACGTGCCACCTCCTGCTGATCCATAGTCTTGAATTCAGTCTTGTCGAAATTGATAAGGTTCTGGATGGAGAAGTTTACCTGAGTAGGACGTGCTGCTGAACGCTGATAGTTGTTTGCGTATCCAGACTGATCCGTTGTATATTCACCAGGCTTTGGAACATGATTACCGCCATTTTTCTTGTTAGGATCAGTAATTTCGTTCATTTTGCTGGATGGGTTGTCAATCTTGGTCGCCTTATCCATCTTCTGCTTCATCTCAGAAACCTTGTCAACAGGACTGATCCAGGGAGCAGCTTTCTCATCACTACCCCACTCGAACAGCTTTCCTTGCCCAGCCTTAAGAGGAACAGGCTTATATGGAACTGGAGCTCCGGCCTGGTCAGGTGTCATCTCAATCTTATGGAACTTGTCACCAACGGCATCTCTCAGGTAGCCCTCCACATCGATATTGTAGTACTGCTTCATGAACTCGTTGAATCCGAGATTCTTGATGGTGTTGAGCTGATCGATGGTTGACTGAATCTTGTCTATGATATCAGACATTCCAGGTATATTGTTCAGCGAATTGCTGATATCCTGGAGCATCATTATACGTGCATTCAGAGATCCATTGAACGCTACACCAAGCTCCCTGAGTTTATCCGAAAGCTTATCGAACTGAGGAACTCCATTCTTGAAATCAAGTGAATGAATTGTGCCATCGATATTAATACCGACAGAAGACAATATATCATCCATGTTCTTGAACCAAGCATCCAGTCCCATATTCCCAAGCCCAGCATGTTCCTTGATAGCCATGAGCTGACGGACATACTTGTTCTCAGGATTATTAACCAGGTCATTGAGTACGGCAAGACCAGCATCCCAATACTGCTTGAAGCGCATTGGAGATGAATTGGCCATCTGATCGAATGAGGCGTTTCCAGCATCCATTGTGGCTGTCTGGAGTCCAATCTGCTCAAAGTTACTGATAAGACCACGAGCCTTACTCATGGCATTCTTCATGGCATTCGGATCTTTCGAGAATGCAGCTGAAGAAAGCAGGCTCAATATCTGCTGGCGTACCTTTGAAACACGGTCTGAAGTTCCACCCTCACGAATGATACTGGAGATTGCAGAAACTTTTCTGTATGTCTCGGAATTATCCTCATCCAGCAGACCAAGATGTGGCTTAAGTATACCACCAAGTATACTGTCGTTCTTGATCGGATTGATGTATGTATTCCAAAATGCGCTTCTCTTGGTGTCTGCAGATGTAGTCCAACCAAAGTCAGTTGTCAGAAGTCCAGAAGCCTCAAGTGCCCTTAATGTAGGAACAGCAATCTTTCTGACAGGCCTTCTGCTTGTTATTCCAGCAAGCCTATCCTTGATACTGAGGCTGCTCGGACCAATGTATCCAGGTATATTCTGGCGCACAGAGCTCTCGAACGTGTCAAAATACCTCTTATCAAAGCCATTCTTTGAAAGCTCATAAAGCTTAGGCTGCATGGCCTTACGTGTCTTCTCCTGTGCCTTATCAACCTTATCCCTGTCACTCATGATCTTCTTGATGGCAAGCGTAGTTCCAGCAATTGTCATGAGACTGATTCCGATAGGACTGAATATAGACCCTATAATGGTTCCAAGTCCTGATAATCCAGCAGATGCAACACCACTAAATGACAATGCGCCAGCTGACCTTGCAGCCGTAAATGCGTTTCCGAATGTCCTTCCAGTAAAAGCACCTAAACCATATCTACCTATATATCTTGAAGCAACAGCACCACTGGCGAATCCAGCAAGTTTTCCTGCAGCACCAGTAGCTCCCGCAACTCCTGCAGCACCAGACACACCAAGGAAAGTTCCAGCATTCCTGAGAACACGGAACAGACCGATGAACGGATTAAGAAGCATACCGATCTGGCTCAGGGCGAACTGGATGACCATAAATGCTCTTACGGCACCTGGGAATGTGTTATATACATCCATCCAAATCTTAGCAACAGTACCGAATGCACCACCCATAGTCTTTACGAGCTCCATGACATTCTCAAGGTTCTGTACTGCCTGTGGTGTCCTCAGATAATCCCTGATACTAATAAGCATGTCCTTCAGCTTACCCTGGAATTTCTCGAACATGACAACGTTATCCTCAGTGAACGCTGAAGTAACCTGAGCCCACAGACCCTTGACGGTATTCTGTTTCTCAGCAGACAATCTTGAAGAAAGTCCGGCGTCACGGTTGAGGAGCATATCCTGTCTTGCAGAATTCAGAAGATCCAGGTTTCTGATGATCTGTACAGTACCGGCCATTGAGGTGGTACGGAACAGATTTGAAACAATCTCCATCAGCTGGGCATCAGAAGCCTTTGATCTGAGCTCTGTCAGTACCTCAACGATATTACGCGGGCTCTTGTCTGCATTATACCTGGAGATTCCCAGCTTATCCCAGAGTTCCTTCTGCCTCTTGTTAGGCTTGATGATGTTCTGCATTGCCATACGCAGCGTAGTGCCAGCCATAGAAGACTGGATACCTGCATTACCCATGACGCCGATCATCGCCAGCGTATCCTCAATACCAAGACCTGCAGCACTGGCAACAGGAGCTGCGTACTGCATAGCCTCAGCCGTCATCATCATGTCTGTGTTGAATCTGGTGAATGTCGTAGTGAGGTGGTCAGCAAGCCTACGCATACTTTGAGCATCCTTACCAAGCTTGAAGGCAGTCTGGATATTCGTTATCTTGTCAGCCGTAGTCTCAAGGTCATTGTCACCGATAAGGGCCACGTCTGCGATAGGACGGATGGAACGGTTGATCTGATCTACGGAGAGACCTGCCATAGCCATGAACCTTGCAGCTCCAGCAACCTCAGGCGCCGTGAACTTGGTGTCCATACCTACCTGACGGATGTTCTTCTCCATAGCCCTGAAGTTCTCAGGAGTATATCCGGTATAGCGTTTGTTGGCCTCCAGGATCGCCTTTACGGACATCATAGTATTCTGGTAATCGACTGCCTGGCTCATGGCATCTCCTATGAGTCCGAAAGCAGCTCCGATACCCATCATACCAACCATACCCTTAGCCATGCTTACGAAGGCTGGGGTCTGTACTCCGAATGAGGTGTTACCTACCAGAGGATAGGCAGAAGAACGCATCATCTGTTTGCGCGTACCCTGCATTCCACGTCTTGCGCGAGGTGGAGTCCTTCCTGCTGTAGGCTGGGTTGATGTGGTTCCCGTTGTCTGGGCTGCACCCTGGGTTGTGGTAGTGCCTCCAGCAGAAACACGTCCGGAAGTAAACGTAGCACCAGCAGTAGCGGTCAGGTTGATCACCTGGTTCCTTACACGGTTGATGCTGTTTATGAATCTGTTGAGTGTCGCCCTTGCAGCGCTGGCATCAAGTCTCAGCTGTATCTTAGGTATGCCCTTAGTGATCTGCTGTACGACCTTCTCCTTCTCCTTGGCATTAGCACCAAGTGAAGGTTTGAGCATGACTGGGATCTGGGCGCCCTTAAGACCTGATATCTGCTTGAGTATTGCATTCTTATCAAAGGAGAGCTTGGTCTGGATTCCAGCGCCCTTACCTTTCTTACCAGTCTGCAGGAAGCTTCCAGTGGCAACCTCATTCAGCGATGTCTTGAGTCCGGTAATCCCGCTCTGGATATCACTGATATAGCCCTTGAAGGTCTTTGCAGCACCAGCACCCTTAACCCTTACGGATATATTGGCCTTAGCCTGCAATTCAGCAAGCTTCTCATTAAGCAGCTGGAGTTTGGCTGTCGCATCCTCGATCCTGAGGTTTACGGTATAGTTGATCGTCCTCGGCTTTCCTTTCTGGTCTGCTATGATCTTGCTCATGGACCGGACCATCTTACGGGTAGCGGCAACCTTCTTGTCCATGTCCTCAGCACTCATGAGGAGTGGAGAGGCAGCTACAGAAGCGCTCTGGGCTACACCATATTTAGCCTTGTTATCACTCAACGCCTTTTCAAGGGCAGCCTTCTTTGTACCAAGGATACCAGTAGCCGACGTAACATTCTGCTTAAAGGTCTCAACCGCCTTATTAAGACGATCACCATAGGCGGTCATCCAGGTCTTGTCATTCGTGAACTTGGATATCGCCTTTCTCTCGTCATCAGTAAACGTCTTAAGAGCTGCAGCACTGAGCTTAGCCTTATTACCAGTACCGACCTTCGCATTGGCAAAGCGTTGGTAGAGGTTGGACATGCTCGTGAGCGAGGATTGGGCATTCTTTACGTCCTGGTTGAGCTTTCTTATCTCTGAGGCAGAACTCTTGGCACCGTTCTTCACGGTATCCATAGCCCTTCCGCTCATGAACATACCATTATTGAGGTTGTCGATATTTCTCTGCATAGACTTGAGATCACCGGCGAACATACTGCCTATGGTCTTGTGTGCCTCAGCGAAAGTCCTTACAAGCTGGGTCTGGAAAGCCTGCATCTGAGCAATAGGCCCAGACATGTCAAGCTGCTTTCCAAGGTTCTTGCCAATAGTCTTTGCAGATTTCAGTATTCTGTCAGCAGCCGTACTTGTCTGTCTAATAGAAGCTCCATAGTTGTTCTGGAATGCAGACATCATGGAGGTAAGCTGGGTAAGCTGGGCAGAGGCCTGGCTTATGTCAGCTGCTACTACATATTCGACAACATATTGTTTTGTTCCGTCAGCCATAATTACACTTTATTGTAAATAGCCTTTACAAAAAACCATCAGTATCAAAAACAGGCGTAACCTCCCGGCCACGCCTGAAAACGATTTTGAATTATGTTTAATGAAAAAAGTTATTGAGTTACCTCTTCCTGGAGAATTATGCTCTCAGTATGATCGGCAGGCTTTATCTCAACCTCGACCTTAAGTGAATCGCCATGAACGAGATCCTGGTCAGTAGGAACCGATATCCTCCTGGAATCAAGCTGGGCAGAACCGGTAAGTCCCCAGCCTATTCCCATGTATGCATCGATCTGCCTGTAAATCTCATTGGAGATGTATGTGGCAGCACTGAGAGATATGTTTCCGTTTGAAGGATTCAGGATATGCGGAGCATTAACCTGTGAAAGAAGGGTGCCCCTTACGATCCTGTGAACCTTATTGATTGTACGGCATCTCATGAGGTTGCTGAAGTCCCTCTTTCCCAGCGTTATGTCACTGGAGAAGAAGGTCTCGCCATCAAAACCGTCCTTGTCAACCAGCATGATATAGCCCTTGTTGTGGAGCTCGTTACGCCTGATGTAGTTGATCTTTGAGATTGGGGTATTGTCATCACCGAATCCCAGCTCTGCCTCAGGAATGATGTCCTTCAGCGAGTAGTTGTAGTTGTCGTTCATGTGATACTCAACCGGACAGATTGTAAGCACACCAAGGGCGGCGCCTATACAGCCAACCGGAGTCTCGCTTACGTTCTTGAGCTGCATCGACCTTACCTCATCACTCTTCTCCTGACCAAGAAGAATGGATAGTCCTGGGATGTCGAAGTTCCTTACTGACGGAAGATTCCTGTATCCGAAAGCATGGTTATCAGGAATGATCCCAGCTGTCAGTCTACCGTCATCAGCGCTATCAGTCAGACGGCTTCCTTCCTGGTCCGTAATGTATACCGTAGTGTTGACAAGCCTCGTTGCTGCAGGGCATGCACAGAGAAGGACGTTGAACGGGATGTCCAGGTCATACTCCTCAGACTGCTGGAACTCACTGCGGAAAGAGAAAAGGTCATGGTAAAGCTGTGTAAGCAGAGGAGACACCAGTTCCTCGCCCTCAGTCTCGAATATCCGTCTCTCAGTCCATAGCCCGAACTGGAACACCTTCTTTCCTACGGCCTGCATGATATGATTGAACACCTGGAATCCGCTTCCACAGTTGGCGAACACCACATATATATAATGTTCCTGGGAGTCCTTCTCAGCTAACGTGAAGAAATGCTTGAGATGGTAGTACGGCACGCCATTCATGATACCGTTCTCAGTAATACCAGAAGCAACGACATCATCCATGCTTCCCAGTACCTGAATCTGGTTGTTCCCGTAGTTCTGGAGAGCAAGCGGATAGCCGTTGAACACATATCCGCGCTGTGATGTGTCGAACACCAGCCCGCACACCGACTCATTGAATATACCCTCCACCTTGGAACTCTTGGAGGCATCCACCGTAAACCTGTTGATTCCAGCCATTTTAATCGCTTTCTTATAAATAGAAGAAACGACCCACCCAAATTTAATCGGGTGGGCCTTTCTTTGAATTTCACTGCCGTCCTGGAGGCTTGCTGTTGTCCGGTTTCCCTCCAAGCATCCCTAACGCATTTGTCTGCTGTATCATCAGCATCTGGCTATGCATCCATTGTGCATTCTCGCTCCAGAAGGCGAATCCCCACTCGTCAAGGTCATCGATGGCTATGTGAGGGAAGTAGTGCGATATAAGGATGTACCGGTGCCTGAAGTTGAATTCCTTACCGTCTCCAACCTTCAGGCTTTCGATAAATTTACTATCTTGGCAGTACGTGATGAAATCAGCACTGAGAGCTGCGGCATGAGTCCGAGGAGGAACAGCTCGTCATCCTCCAGAAGCTCGCGGTCACCGTCAAGGAAGCAGTCCTTAGCCAGGTTCTGCTGGGATACGATGCTGTTCGCGCTGTTGGTCATCATGAACTTGGAGAACGCCTTCATGTCCGGAGTGCGCATGTAGGCGATGTAGTAAGGCTTCTCGCCCAGATCCTCATTGCCCTCTACCACGATTGGGATGATGCGCTTCACCTTTGGATGCGAAGCCTTAATCTCCTTACACTTTGCCTGGATGAGCTCTTCGACCTCCTGAGGCAACATTAACTCTTTCTCTTCCATATTTTACTAATTTAAAACGGTTTGATGTTTGTCGTACATGATAAAATAGGAACACCCAGCCGTACCTTGTTAATTAAATGACATAAAAAATAGGAGCACCCAGTACAGGATGCTCCCGATTTACACCAAACATAAACCTAATTAGTTGCCTGCATAGAGCTCGGCAGAACGGTCTGTCTGAGCAGAGGAATCAGTGTAGATACGGAACGGATGCAGGTCGTACTGCTTCGTGATGTTCGTATCGTTCTGGTTTGCCTCCATTCCGTCCTCGGAGAAATAGCAGCCAGCAAGTGTGGCTGTCTCCTCAGGCGTATTCTGCATGATGTCGCTCTGCCAGCTGATGATGAGGTCGAACTCACCGAGAGACATCAGGGTCTTACCAGTGTTGCTGTCCAGATTGCGCAGAAGGATCATGGTCGCAACGTCAAGGGTGATGTTGGCGGTATACTCAACATTGCCGAAACCGCGTGAACGGGGCTGGCCACCGAGACCGTAGTTGTTCTCACTCGTACGGTTGGCGTTCCAGTTGATTGACTGGCAGTTGATGAATATATCCTCACCCAGAGCAGGAGCCTGAAGGTCGATCATGCTCCAGCTGCATGCTACGTGATTGATAAGTGCCATATTCTATTCCTTTTTAATTGTTGTTACGCAGTTGTGCTGGTGACGAAGTGCTCTGTCACGTTGATCACGGTTGTCATACCTACAGGCACGATACCGAAATCGATCAGGAGCTCATCGTTCTTCAGAACGTTCTGGTTAGGATCGATTGTCACTACACGTCCGCTGATCTGGGCAGTGTTGGTTCCTGGGTTAACCATTCCGTTATCCAGGGCGCTGGTGATCAGGTTCTTGAAGGTAGTGATCTGAGCAGCAGAGAGGAGACCTGTAGAGGCGTTGACCTGTACAGGAGCGTTCACGTAAGGCAGCAGGGCCATACGAACCAGACGGCGAGCCTTAGCCATTGTACGGCAGCGGCTGATGCTCTTGAAGTCACCGGAGCTCATCGTAGCGTCGTTGGAGAAGAAGATACCATTCTCGAACTGATCGTAGTCAGTGAGCATGATGTAGCCCTTCGAAACGAACTGTACGTTGCGCTTGGTGTAGCTCAGAGTATCGATTGCGGTGAAGCTTGCATCAGCAGCCCATGCAAGGGTATTGCCTGAGCCAGTTGTTGTCAGCTTACCGAATCCCATCTCAGCAGCCTGGCATGCACCGAAAAGGTTGTAGTTGTTCACGTAACCGATAGAGTGCTGTACGGGAGCCACAGCGAGGACACCCATTGCCATACCGATGTTACCTACAGGACAGAAGCCAGTGTTCTGGATCTGCATCTCGTGAACCTTGTCGGAGCTCTCCTGTCCCAGTACGATTGAAACGTACGGGAACGTGGCGATAATGTTAGGAAGCTTGGTAAGGTCGATCTGAACGATAGGATTCTCACCGTTGGTGATGTATCCTGGGTTGGCGTTCAGGACGATTGATACCTGGGCGTTACCATCGAAGTTGACGTAGGTCTCACCCTGCTTCTTGATGCGTCCACCAAGCTTCTCGGCGATTGTCTGGATGCCTGATACCCAGGTAGCCAGGTCATAGCCATCATTGGTCTTGGTGAACAGCTCCTTCTCAGTCCATACACCGATCTGGAAGCACAGACCCTTGGCAGCAACCTGCAAGTCCTCAATTGCATCGAAGTTTGCCGAACAGTCGGCGAACATAACAAAGAGGCGCTGGCCGTTACCTGCAAGGGCAAAGAATTTCTCGATATGGTAGTAGGCCACACCATTCAGCAGGCCGCCCTCCTCAATACCCAGCTCAACAGCGTCATCCAGTGAGTTGAGCTCAACTACCTGACGGTTGCCGAAATTGGTATTGGCGGTAGCGTATCCGTTGAACGGATTGGTACGCAGACCGATATCGAACAAAAGACCACCGATGTTCTCGGAAGGTACGGTGTTGGAGGCTGTAAAGCCATCAACATTTGTCATAAAGACACCACCATGTTTTGCCATATTGTCCTTGATTTAATTATTTGAAATACTTGTTCTTATAGAGCTTCGCCTTTCCACGAATATGCTCTGGTGTGCCTACCGTGAACGCGCCTCCCTTAGAGTCGATGTAGAGTTCCTTGTACTGGGGATACAGCTTCAGGATAGCGTCTGCCTGCTTGTCCTCCTCAGTCTCAGCTTTCGCTGGCTTTCTGGCTGCGGGCTTCTGCTCGTCCTTCTTCTCTTCCTTAACAGGCTCCTCCTCTTCGGGTTTCTGCTCCTGTCCGTCTGCCTTGGCGTTTTCGGCTGGGATTTCGGCTGCGGGCTTCTGCTCGTCCTTCTTCTCTTCCAGCTTCTCGTCTTTATTTGTGCGTGACATAATCTTTTTCTGTTTGGTTATTAAAAAAGCGGAGGAGAGCGCGTCCCCTCCGCTATCGTTCTTACGTCTTATGCAGGTTAAGAAACTACCTTCTGATAGTAGGTCTTACCACCTGCAGGAGTCGTATCGGTTGTCAGAGTGTAGACATAGCTGCCCTCCGAGCCGCTGCGCTCGTACCAGCCTTCCTCCTTAGGATTCTTGCCAGTAGTGCTGCTTACTGCACTGTAAGATACAGTAGCGCTCGATACGTAAGGAGTCCAGATAACGATCTCACCAGGACGGACGATGTTCACGTCAACCTTGAGCAACATCTTGAAGAAGTAGAGCTCGCTGTTGGCCTGGAGCTTGTCGATCTGGAGAACGTTCTCGTCAGAAGCATAGTCAACCGCCATCCAGAGGTTGGAGTCCATACCGTTGGTGAATACACCGGCCACGATGGTATCCTTTGGAAGAGCGTTCAGCGTGATGATGCGCTTGCCCTTGAAGCGATACTGGTTCATCTCGGTGTTGTCGGTATACTTAACGGTCTTGTCCGTCAGGTACTGGTCATAGAGATCCCAGCTGTTCTGGTCCATGATGAAGACGAAGCTTGCCTTCTTGCGGATCTTGGTAGGAGTCTTGCGCCACATACCACGAAGGGCAGCCTCAACATCGGCACCTGTGCTGAATGCAGTAGTACCTGCGATGATGGCCTTCTTGGGATCCTTGTCGCCGTCCAGACCGATGTTGTTGTCGAGGATGCGCTTGATGGCACCATCGAAGTATTTCATCGGGCCAGCCTCAACCTCACCACCAACGTCCTCATAATCGTCACCAACAGGAGTAGTGATCTTAGATGCAGAAGCACCGCCCTTCACTGACATCCAGATAGAGTAGTCGATGTACTCGTTCTTGTTCTCCATGAGCAGGCGAACCATAGTTGCCTGGATCTTCGGGTCAAGAGTACGGAACACGAGGTTTCCATCGGGCTGGAACCACTTGTAGTACTTTTCGAAGTCACGGGGATTGAACTCGAAGTAAACCATGAAGTCCTGAGGCTCCAGGTAACGCTCCGTGAACTTGTACTTACCAGTGTCGTTGCCGCTCTGGTCAGAACTTGGTGTTGCGACATGATCCTGGATGATCTTACCCAACTGCACGAGTGGCAGCGTGTATTTCATCTGGACACCTGTCTTGATGTGGATGAGTCCTTCCTTGTAGGTCTCATTCTCTGATGCGGTATAGACGAGCAAATCCTCCAGGAACTCGCCAGAATACTGGTTGTCCTTGAACTGGAAAGCACCAGCACCACGTACATTGTCAATCTTTGCCATATTTCCTTAACTTTTTAAAATTATTGATTCGCGTTCCTTATTTCAGGTCATCGAGTGTGCGGAACTTGAAGCTCTCGCCTACCACCTCGTCAACCTTAGCCTGGATCTCCTGCTCCTTGGTCAAAGCAGCCTTGGCAGCCTCTTCCTGGTTCTTGGGATCATCGGCAATCTTCTTGGAGATCTGGTCGCGTGCTGGGATTGACTCCAGTGAGTTCTTAACCATCTCGAAGTTCTGCTTTGCCATAGCAACCCAGTTCTCCTTCGACTCGGCTGTGATCTTACCGGCCTCAACTGCCTCGTCAACCATAGCGTTGATAGATTCAAGACGCTGCTCCTCCTCCTTGTCCTTGTAAGACTGGAGTTCGCTCTTCGTCTCATCGAGAGTCTTCTGAAGAGAAGCGTTGGTGGCCTTCTCAGCCTCCAGCTTGATCTTCATCTCGCTCAGTTCATTCTTAACTGTTACCAGTTCATCGCTTGCCTTCTTCAGGTCATTCTTGCTCTGGTTGAGCTGGAGAATGGCATCAGAAACCTTCTCAAGCGAAACCTCACCCTGGATTCCCAGCTGTGAAGCGACTACTTTCAGTTCTTCCATATTACTTTTATTTGTTTGTGAATTAATATTGCCTTCGATTTTCGGCTCTTTCTCTGAAATAGCCGCATTTTCCGGGCTTTGGTAATTTTCCTTGACTACCAGGCTCATGACCGCCTGGATGGAATCCTTGTCGGTGTTGCCCTTCAGAGCAGCAGCGATACGGTTCCTGGTGACCTGAGGAGTCTCAATCACATGGTCAGCTGGGATGAACCCCTGAGCGACTGCATCGGAAGCAGTGAGGAAAGTGCCGTCACATCCTTCCTTGCCGTCCATGATCTCGCGTACCTTATCCTCAGAGAACCCGAAGCGCTTGCTGTAGACAGTAATTAGCTGCTTCTGGAAAGCCTCTATTATCTGCTTGTTGTTCGGGTCTTCCATATCGTCGTTCATCCAGGGGTTGTGGATCATGAGCAGAGAGTAGTCGTTCATGTATAGCTTCTGTCCTGCAGCCCAGATCACGGAACCCATAGAAGCTGCGATTCCTGCGACATAGGTACTGGTCGGATACTTGCAGTTGAGGATCTTGGAGAACACCTTCATACCCTCAACGATAGTGCCGCCTACAGAGTTAACGTAGATGCGGATCTCTGATGGCTGGATGTAGTCCTCGATGAACTGCATCTCATCAACGAAGCGGTCACAGCTCCACCACTCAACGTCATCAAAGAACAGGATCTCAGCAGGTTTGCCCTTCTCAAGGGTGCCTCTGATAAGCTTTAAGTCTTTCTTTTCCATCGTCTGTATGCTTTCTTGTAAATAGTGATTCAAAAGATTCGATGTTATACCTGGGTGTTGACAGGCATCAGGTAGTCCCAGTCATCGGATACGCCGCTGTTAACAATCGCATAGCCGTTATCAGATCCTGTCTGCATCACCAGACGGGCGCCGTTCACATCGGTAAGGACACCCACTGGAGTGTTGGACGTCTCCTTATTAGATACGTATACTCCAGCGTTGATCGTAACGACTGAGTTCTTGGCGTATGAGGTGGTCCGTCCTGCATACCTACCCTGCGGAGAGAGCCGCATGCTGTCAACCTCAGTCTTGGAATACACCTCGGACTTTGCGTACACCTCCGTTTTGTTGTATACCTCAGACTTTGCGTAAGTCTCGGATTTGGTGTACACCTGGGATTTCGTGTAGGCATCAACGGTATAGTCGGCGATCTTCCAGACTCCGGTAATGGTAGAGGCATCGGCACTGTTGATATATGATGAAGCCGATTCGTCAGCATCATATATCAGCTCTATCACTGCGCCAACCTCAAACCTCGTACCTATGGCAGTGCTCTTGTTTACGCAGACTGGATGCTCTCCAAGTCCGTTGATGTTAAGCACAGTGCCGTATGTCTCATTGCCTGCTACCGGAACCTTTACCTGAACCTTGAGTCCTGTATAGAGGCTGTCGATACCTGGGTACTTTCCAGTCCACCTTGAAGCATAATACGGGCTGGAAGTGACGGCTGCAGTCCCGGTGACTGTTCCTGTATGCGATGTCTCGCCATCCAGTCCGTCAACTATTCCGAGTATGTTCCAGTGAGAGCCGTCATACTCCAGTAGCATAACGTCATTGGCAGATATCCTACCTGACTCCAAAGGATCACCGTCAATGTAGATGTCCTTTGCAGTCGTTGAGTTCACGCTGAGAGTAGCCCCCTCTGCAGATATGGCATTTGCCGTATGGACAACCACCATAGCTCCGGATGCAAGTGTGAAAGTCCCATCTACGGTAACAGTCCTGCCCTTTGTGGAAGCTCCATTGTTACTCCATCCACGCGGAACAAGCCTGTTAGCCAGCATGGTCTTCACCACTGCGTCAATATGCGATCCTAAGTATTTCGAAATATACATAGTCGTATGTTATTTAATTATTCTCTTACGTTGAATATCTGTCCGTCTGCAAGGATGAAATAGTTGCCTTCCCTGTCCATGAAATTCGGGCCTCCGGCCTGTTCTGTGGCAATCAATATTCTCCTTCTCATACCATACCTCCTTTCCGACTATACACCCCTGACATAGATGGTGCCAGCGATGTTAGAATAATTGGCTTCTGCATAGCCTCCAGCAGGGACAGTAAGGACAATATCGCCACCAGTAGGTGTCCTGTAGGCCTGAGACGAGATGGTCAGGTATATCGCGGATGCAGTATTGTTGGTGTAAATAACGTCAACCTCAGTGCCTGAAGCCGGACTCTCGGTTACTGTGGCGTCTGCCGATACGGATACCACCTTGTAGCTTCCCTTCAGCGTAGCACTCACCTCCTCCTTGGTGGCGAACTTGTACATCGCAAGCTTCGCCAGCTTCTTCATCTTTACCTCTGAGGATGACAGCTTTTTCTTTGTCATAGCACCTAATTGATATTGTTATTGCTGGATGAAAAACAAAGAAAGGCAGGCGTGACATCAAAAGACATTGGCATTACCAGTCACGCCTACCTATCTTATAAGAGGTTAGGCCTCATCGGTGATTGAGTCATCGATGCCGCTAGCCTCAAGCATGGCCTTAACAGCAGCGGCCTCAGAACCCTCACTAGGAGTACCAGTGATATCCCAGCCGAACCAAGAAGCAAGCTCAGCGTTAGTCAGGAGGGCCTGGTCAACGTTGATCTTGTCAGTAGCAGACATAGCACCAGCAGATGAGCTGGTAGCGGTGTTCAGCTTCAGACCATCAGATGTCAGGGCCAGACCGTTAGCGTTAGTGCTGTCGATCTTGATAGCGAGCTGCTTGCTGCCATCGGTAGCACCTGTGAACTGGAGACCGCCTGCAGAGTCGAGGTCGAGGGTAACCACACGGTTGGTAATGGTAACACCATTGCCGCCAGTGTAGGTGTCGATCAGCTCGTTTACAGGGATGCTTACGTGAGAATCGCTCTCAGCCTCGGTAGAACCCTTGGTGTTGATGATCAGGTCGATCCACAGACCAGCGCTTGTGATCGTAGAAGGAGCCTCGTAAGGTTCTGCGACTGCAGCACCGTTCTCCTCAACAACCATCCACTTGCCCTCGTCAACACCAGTACCGGCGATAACCTTCAGGAGCTTAGAACCACTCTTAACGAGGAAGTCCTTCGGGATGTCGATCTCGATACGGTTAGCATCGGCCTCAGCTGCCTGCTGTGTAGTAGCAGTAGAGAGGATGATGGTCTTCAGGTAGCCAGTGTTGGGCGTACCCTTCTCGTACTTCTTCAAACCAGCGGCGCTGACCTTAAGGTCGGTGTAGGTTTTCGCCAGTTTCGCAACTTTCTTCAGTTTAAGCTCTGAAGCAGCCAACTTTTTCTTTGCCATAACTTTAAAGTTTTAAAATGTTAAAAAATAAGATGAACTATCCGAATGAGCTCACGCCCTTATTCAGTATCTATGCCTCTTCTTCCTCCTCAATTTCCTGATAGCCAGGCTGGACACCCTCCTTGACGGTGTATTTCTGGCTGTCATAGTCTGAGCAGGAAAGCATTACCTCAACCACAGAAGCATTATTGAACATTTCAGTCTGGGTCATGGTAAGCTGCAGTACAGTGCCCTTAGAGTCTACGTCTACTGGCTCCTCCGCACTGTCAAGATATATGTGCCACGTCACCTCCTCATCCTCCTTGATGTTGTCGGTCTGGGCACTCAGGATGACGTTCTCGCCAGTTGTGTCGGCCTCGATGGACCTGACAACGGGCTCGAAGAAGATGTTCTCCAGGTCATCATAGGTAAGGTTATCGCTGACAATGGCATCGAACTTATCTTCGACAGCCTTGATATCCTCGGTTGTCTTCACGCGCTCCAGGTCAAATCTCTGTTTGATCTTCCTGAAGATCTCCCTTACCGCTTCCTCGGCGATAACGTATGTAGCGAATATTTGGTCTGTAAGTGCCATATCTGTGTCATTTTGCGTTTATTCCTCACCTTCCGACTCATTGAAGATCTCGTCATAGATCCTGTCAACCGCATTGGCATCGAGGACACCCAGGTCACCAATCTTCTCGTCAACACTATTAAGGAGCTTCTTGTCCTCCTTAGACATCAGGCCATCCTCCTCCTCGGTTGCCGTGTGCTTCAGCTTGTCCACGAAATACGAGATGGGCTTCTGCGTCTCGGCATCAATAACGGCCTGCGTGATGGTCTCAGGGTACGCCTGCTTGCCATCAATTATCAATGGTGCTATGGGTATGTGTCTCGTCTCCATTATTCGTCATCAATTTGTCCGTTAATCAAATATAAATAGTCCCTGAACAGCTCGTCCGACTTACTCTCACCCCATGACAGGTTACCGGTCCTGCTGACGATCTCGCCATCCTGGTCATATTCAACAGCCTCCATACGTCCGTTCCATGCATCCACAACTCCAGGAGTGGTCTCGGTATTGATATCGGTATCGAATCCTGGGTCGTAGATGATCTCCTCATCCTCAGAGCCCTCTCCAGTACCCTCAGACAGGAACTTGGAGTGGTCCTCATGATACTCAAGATGGTCGTAGTTGGTGTGTCCGTTGATGTTATGCTCAGGCTCCTGGTCGCCATGATTTGTGTATGGCGGGAATACGATATAGGTCTGCCTGAGCCACCTGGTAGCATAGATGCTCTCCTCGCGGAACCAGACCTCGTAGGTTATCCAGCATGGCTGAAGGCCGTCCTGGAAACTCTCAAGCGGGTCTATATATTTAAGGTTCACGCGCTCGTTAAGTGCAGGATACTTGTACTTGAGCTCCTGGATGAACTGGTTGATGATCTGGGCAACGAACTCAACCTCTGTCTCACGGTACTCATTGACCGTGCCGTCAGGATTGAATACATCTGCATCCTGGTTGTTGAGCCTGTTCATGATGAACTTGATCTGCATGTCAGCACGCCCCTCATTGATGCGCTGCTGCTGTACAAGGTATCTCCAGTTGGTGAATTCAACGAAGCAGGCTGGGAAACCGATGGCATACTCGGAGTTACCGCCCTTCCTGACGATGCGCTCGAACTGACCGCGATTCATCATGACGGTACGGAAAATCTTCTCGCTGTTCTGGTCATAGTAGTCCCAGCGCACCTGTTCCAGAATTTCCTTGATAGCATGATATACGGCTATCAATCCATTCTTCGGGATCTGTATCTTTTCTGGAACCAGGACCTCCTGTGGTGTCTGGGCTGCCTGCTGATTCTTCTTCTTCGGTATAATCATACTATCGGTGTAAACATTTCTTCAAAAAACAACAGTCTGGAAAGCTCCCAGCCTTTTTCTTTTAAATAGGATGAGTGTCCCATAAATTGACGGCGTACAACCTGATGTGTCCTGGATGCATAGTTGTATGCACCGAAATAAGCAGGATCATTGTGTACTCCGGCATAGCAGACACCCTTATGCCTTCTCGCAGTACCGAACATCTTGGGATCTGTTATGACCCTTCCGCTCTCGCCAACCTGGTGGATCGATCTCTTCAGAGTACCAGTGTCAACAAGGATATTATTCGGGTTTGTGCCGAACTTACGCCTGCGCTTAACCGTGTATGGCGCAAGTGGCTGCCATCTCTGAGAACCGTAATCCCTGAACTTGTGCTCTACGAACGAACGCTGGAAGACATCAACCGCCTCCTTCGCCAGCTTTACCTCGAACTGGAGAGCTGCAGGCCTTAGCCTCACTCTCGCAATCTCATTCAAGTGCGCTATCGCCAGCTCGAAAGGAACTGAGCCAACCTTATTGGGAAACTCATTGAACAGCCTCCTGTCCTTACCAAGAAGCATGTTATTCCTGATCTTCCCGACATCAATGGTGCCGTCGCTCTTCAGGTACTTGGGCTTACCGTCAGCACCAAAGTACATCGGATTGTTTCTTAGTACACTGGGAGTGATGGTCTCCCCGCTCTTTCCTACAAAGTGAGAAGGACCTGTGAAATACCTCCTGGTGATCGGCTTGGTCTTGCCAGGCATAGGCCTGCTGAATCTGAAGAACTTCCTAGGCATGATATTTCTCCTTTAAGCGTAACACATATTCCGAAAGCTTCTCCTTATGCTCAGCGCGAACACTGAAATAAGGATGGCTCTTACCGAATATCCTGCCGCATTTGGCAAGACTCTCAGAGAAGATATCGTCCAGCTGCTTAGGCTTCCTGGGATACTTGTCATAAACCTTTGGTATGCTGTTCTCAACCGCATTCCCCGACATATCCTCCAGACGGCAACGGCAACCCCACTCGATGGGCGGTATCATCCACTGCGGGAACATATCCCTCGGAGCAGAGTATCCTTCCAGCTCACGATGCCAGGGACGTACACGATCATCGCCCATCGTCATATAGGTAAGCCATGTCGAAGCTGAATAGAGGGTAACCCACTTGAGGGCGATCCCTCCAGCGTACTCTATATCCTCATTCTCAACACTTGCATACTTGAGGTGGTACTTGTCACTTAGATCTTCCAGTTCCTCAAGCATATCCTGGTCATCCATATCGATCTCATCGGGAAGCTCCATGAAAGCCTGGTACTCAGCGCATACGGAGAACTCGATTATATTGTCGATTCCGGCAACCAGCCTGTCCCTGATGTCACGTTCCTGCTGGGTAAGCGTATCGTCATCAAGATTCTCAAGCAACTGGAAAGCTGATTCCTCATCGAGATCAAGACCTTCCAGCAGATAGCCTATTGAGATCTCAGACCTCAGCTCCATCAGCTCATAGAGAGACTGGTCAACATCAGCGTCGATACTGATATTCTTAACAAGTGACATGAAAGCAGCCAGAAGCTTCTTGGCCTCTGACTCATGCTTTGACTTATCCTCGTCACTCAGGGCATTGTATATATCAGAGAAGCGAACCCTGCCTACCGCTTCCCTGTCAGAAAATTTAATCTGGCATTAGTACCCCTGGGATGTCCGTAACGCCTGATATACTCCTCATCCGACATGATGCCATGATCATTGTCACCAAGGCCTCCAGTACCGCCAGTGCCTCCTATACCGAGAATATTGAACTGCTCGCCTACCTTTACACCGAACTCCTTGTCGATGGTCTCAGGAGCAACCTCATACTTGTCAGTGAGCACATTGAAGAGCTTGATCTTGTTCTCAGTCGAAATCTCGATCTGGTTGGAGTACTTGAAATAGACGCCCTGCTTGATGAAGCCGATACGCTGGAGAGGCGGGATGATCTGTTCGTTCATGACATTCTCCACATAGCGGCGGTTCTTCTTGATACGTGCGCGGTACACATCCTCATGGGTACGGGCGCTTCCTGCGTATGCCTGAACCTCACCAGCTACAGACTCAGAACCAAGTACAAGGTTGGATACGTCCTGGTCAACATACTGGATAAGTCCCATGAACACGCGCTCAGAGTTGGATACCGTAAACGTCTTCACATCCAGGGTATCGTCCATTCCGGTCACGATCACTCGCTTCTCTGCAGACTTTGCGATATCACTGGCAAACTTCTTCTTGTCCTGGTCGGTCTCGTTAGGTGTCTTGCCGTGAATGATAGGCTGCCCATACGTGTGCGCGAATCCTATATAATTACTGAGCGTGAACTTCTTGGCAAGGATGATTGCAACAAGACTGGCCAGATACCCAAGGCCTCCGGTATTGATAAGGACGTACTGGTCCTTGTACTGATCGTTCTCCAGATTCCAGTTCGGGAGCCATATCCCCTGACGCTGAACGACACGGGACTGGTTAGGCAGCACATTCCTGCGCTCAATACTGTTTACCTCAGCGAGATGCCTGACCCCATTGACCTCAACGAACTTAGGCATGATCTCCAGACAGGTGTAACCGTATGCCCTTGAATCAACGACGCCCTGGATGATCTTCTCAAACTGGGACCCCTGTATCTTCTTGGATTCCTCGTCATCACGGTTCCAGCCGCCCTTACCGTCAGGAACAGCCAGCATATACCTCTCATCGGTAAGCTGGGACTCCAACGTCTCGCGTACTGCCGCGAGGTGTGTGTCCTGTATGGATATTGCATCGTACAGGTCGATCAGTCCTGAACGGTCATCAAGTATAGTGCCATCATCAGTCCAGTTTACGGTGCTGCGGAAACGGTTATGCTTCCAGAGCTCGAAAACGTAGTCCTGGATGGTCTTCTTGATTGTGTTGTACTCGGCTATAAGCGCATCTTCACTGAAAAACGTGCCGTGTGAATTGGTTTCAGTTCTTTTTCTCATGAGAATATCACTGTTTTCTCTTAAATAGTGGTCTGGAAGCCTCTGTGTTTCAACGAAATAGCCGTATTTAAGAAAAACAGATGGCACAAGTATGTAATAAAATATGTACTTGTGCTGACTAAATTTCAGGCCAAAAGCAAGCCTCAAAAACCCATTAAACACAAATATTCCGATCAAATAACAACCAGTCTGCGTGCCACTAAATCTATTTTTAAACAGATTTACTCACCAAACAAACTTTAAATTATGGTAACAGTAACAGATTTTTATTTGATCAAGTTCCAGTACATTGGCGTTGACCAGGCTACTGGTGACATGAAGAAGAAAAAGCAGGAGATCCTTGCTGAGTGTGCTAACTATACGGATGCTGAGAAGCTTGCGTTCGCCTACATCCACGATGAGGAGATGGACAAGTACGAGCCGTGCAAGCCTGAGATCGTCAGGCAGAAGGTCAACGACATCCGTATCAACGGCTGCGTCATCATCGAGCAGGACCTGTTCAACGGATTCGCGGAGATGTACCTGGAGACTGATGACTTCCGTTTCTACCAGGTCAACGCCAACGACCCGTATGAGAACGACGAGGGTGACACAAAGAACGTAAAGAGGGCAATGTACATCCCGGCAAGCTCCACCGGAGAGGCTGAGAACTATGCCCTGAGACTGTACCCTGATGCAACGATCACCTCTACCAAGATCGTCAACTTCAAGTCCGCATTCCTGATCCAGTCAACCATCGACTCACTGAAGCGCGATTTCGAGAACATGTAATATGGACTACAAACTGAATCATCTGGCAAAAGAGGTAAGGTGCGAGGAGGTCGGGATCCCCGATCTCCCCGATATCAAGTTCGGGCACCTGGAGAACGGCATGCTCGTATTCAATGCGACTGCATACCTCAAGACCCTTGACAGGGAAGAGGACTACCGCACATTCTCCAGGGCGATGAGGTTCTGGATAGAGCAGCTGGCGAGCGGATACGGACTGAACACCTCCGAGCTCTTCTATGCCAACCCTAACGGCGAAGAGCTCTACAATGAGACTATGGTCTACCTCCTGCTCATGTATACCGATCCGTCCATCGTGTCATACTTCAACGACATCATAGATGACGTAATGACGAACGGCATAGCATTCAGCGACTCATTCATACTCAGCCTCGCACAGTCAAGGCTGCCGGATGACGTCAAACAAGGACTCATACAAAATGACAAAAGAAAAAATCGCGGTGTTTGATGCGAGTTTCAAGCTTGTGGCCATCGTAAGCAACAAGACGCAGCTCAAGAACCTGATGGGTGTCAGCCCTACTGAGATCTACCAGACACTTGATGCCGTGAGGATAACTTGCAAGAAATACTACCTCAGATACATACCCAAGGACATCATACTGGACGTCGATGACCTGGGAAAGAACCTGCTCCTCGACTTCGACCAGCAGTGTGGGCTTGATATGAGGGTCTACACTACGAGATCCCAGGACAAGAGGAGCATCATCCTTGAGAGTGAGCTGGCAGAGTTCGTCGGAAACATGAGCAAACGCTATGCTTACGGTAAACCGAAGAGAAAACGTAAGAACAATAAAAACAAGAAAAATGAAAGCAATCGAGATCAAAGTAGTGAATGAAGGCTGGCAGCAGCTTCCTGAGTACGCAACACCCCAGAGTGCCGGAATGGACCTGAGGGCAAACATCAAGGAGGACATTATCCTGAACCCGCTGGAGAGAATCCTTATCCCAACAGGCCTGCACATCCAGCTTCCGGATGGATTCGAGGCACAGATCAGACCAAGAAGCGGACTGGCACTCAAGCATGGGATAACGGTACTGAACACACCAGGCACCATCGACTCAGACTATACCGGGGAAATGGGCGTGATCCTGGTGAACCTCTCAAACGAAAAGTATATCATCAAGCCTGGAGAGAGGATCGCACAGATGGTGTTCAACGAGATATGCCAGGGTGTACTGGTCCCTGTCGAGAAGCTGAACAATACTGAACGCGGAGACGGCGGTTACGGACACACCGGAAAGCAGTAACGGTATGATCGAAATCACAAAGGACAAGAAATCCCCGACCTATATCATCACCAAGACCGACAGCGAAGGCTTCCACCACCAGATAAACGTAACGCCTGAGGAGGTCCTGGATCTTCATCTTAAAATATCACAACTAATTTTATAGAAAATGGAACAGAAACAACCGATCCCACTCAAACACTTCACATTCGCTGAAGTGATCGACGGACTGCAGAAAGGAAAAGTGTTCACGCGCTGGAATGACGGCTCAGTCATCACCATGCAGATACCGTCAAACATCAAACCTGAGACCATTCCGAACATGCAGAGCCTGAACCAAAAGACAAAGGAACTGCTAAGCATGAAAAAAGGCCTGTACTACAACCACCAGGTACTCAAGATGACCCCTATGGGAGAGAAGGTAAGGGCAACCTACTACCAGCCGACCTGGGATGACATATTCGCTAACGACTGGCTTGACCTATGAGAAAGAACGGATGGCATGACACCGACAAGGAGAAGCCAAAGCGCGACGAGATCGTTGTCGGTTTCTGGTTTCATATCACGGAGACGATAGCAGAGCTCTGCTATTACGACCATGATACGAGAGAATGGTTCTCAGGCAGCCCAGGTAGCAGCGACTGCGCCCTTAGCGAGCCTGACTACTGGATCGAAACGCCATACCAGCTTTAAAACAAATAAGATGAACTATACGGACGCTGGGTAAGTGCAAGCCTGAAGCTATTCATTACGCGATCATCAGAGAAGGTGGTCGCGTTTTCTATTAATATTCCGAAACAAATACAAAAAAGTGTTTCATTTTTCAGATTTTGCTTGATTTTGTCATATTTTGATATTACATTTGCACCGGAAACGATTAAAATATCAAAAAATGAGTAAGAAGAATCAACTGACAAGGACGGACTACCTCAGCGTTGAAGAGTACCAGAAGCTGGTGAGCTGCCTCCATGATGACGGGGACGTGCTGGGTGAGACCTACACCAGGGTGGCCAAGGGAACCGCCCTGCGTATATCAGACGTGCTGAAGCTCACCTGGAAGAAGCTGCTGAATGAGAGGTTCGTCCTCAACGAGCAGAAGACAGGCAAGCGCAGGAGCATCACCGTATCGGAGAAGACCCAGGACACCTTCAACATGCTCTATGAGCTGAACGGCAAGCCCAACAAGGAGGAGCCGATCTTCCTCAACAGGCGATCAGGCAAGACCTACACCAAGCAGTACATCAACAGGCTCATGAAGGAATGGAAGGAGAAATACGACATCTGCGTAGGCAATTTCTCCAGCCACTCGTTCAGGAAGTCGTTCGGGCGTGAGTACTGGAACAAGAGCGGATGTTCCGACAAGGCGCTGGTGAACCTCTCCGAGATCTACAACCACTCGGACATATCAATCACCAGGCGCTACCTCGGAATCCGTGACGAGGAGCTTTCACAGGTATATGAGGTGATCGAGGTATGAACGAATATGTCGGGAAATGCCGTATATGCGGCGCTGACTACAACGTGCTCCAGCACAACATCTGGAACAGGATCAAGAAAATCATGTTCCGTGAGCACATCTGCTGTGCATGCGCCGTGTGGATGACCAGGAAGAAGGACCCGAAAGCGACTGAGGAGGTCATAGACGGAGTGCTGTATAATATATATAAAGGTAGGAGGAAGGGCTGCAGGTACTCCATAGACAGCATGGTAGAAAGGTACGTCATGAAGCTGGATGACATGTCAGTCTACGTGGCCAACAGGGTCGTAATGGTGGGAAGGCCTCCAGGTAACGTCGAGATGAAGGATACCGCCACATTCATCACGAAGCATGAGTGGTCAGCTCTCAGTGAGGGGCTGTTCGAATGTCAGGGAACGACATGCCTGGACAGGTACACATGCCTCTTCTACTTTAAGGACAAGGTTGAGGGTGACCGCCCGGCCAACAGCGTACCTAAGGGCTGGAAGGACGGTGACGAGAACTGCAAGTCATATCTAAACATCAATAATTTAAACAAACACCTTATGAAATGGAGAAGAAAAAAGCAATGACAAAGAACGAGATGATCCAGCTCTACGTGGATCAGAACGTCATCAACCCCAGCGACCAGGCTCTGGGCAGGTTCGCAAGATCGCTCGGTTACGGCCACAAGCGCGTAATGGTAAAGGGCAAGATCGAAGTCTGGTACGTACTTAATTGATCAGAGGCAGAATTCCTTGTTCATACAAACTTTTAATTCCTTATCATTATGAACAAGAATTTTTTCAAACCAAAATTCAGGATCCGCAGATCCTCGTCGGTCAAGGGATCGACAAGACACAAGAGTTCGGTTATTTAGTGGAAGTGAAGTACTGGTGGTTCCCGATCTGGGTCACTGCCAACATCAACGTTATCAACAGCGGAAAGCTGGAGACGAGCTTCGCGAATTTCATGACTGAGGAGCAGGCGCATGACTACATCTCCAGGAGATATGTGATCTACAGCTTCAACGACATGCCTAAACTGGTTGACCGACATGAGTAAGAGATCAGAGGAGATAGACAAGCTGGTTCTCAAGCTGGAGAGCAAGCTGACAAAGGAGGACGGCCTCATACTGTTCATGTTTGACGGCCTTTTGAACGAATCGATGGGAATCCTCGCCGCAGAGGACAAGGGCAACCTGGTGAGCGCCATGTGCGCATGCATGGAAAGCGGTGAGAAGATAGGCTGCGACCTCATCGACCTCGTGAGCTCTATAGTGATCGGATTCGCAAAGATACATCCGGAATACGCGACACAGTTCATACAGTGCTTTAACAGGGAGATATATGGAACGGACCTCGATTTCAAAGTTTGACAGAAGCGTGCTGGACTCTATCATCAAGCATCCGGCTATGGCAAGCAAGAACGCATGGTGGCTGTTCACCGTGTTCTTCTGGAACAACCTCAGGGAGGAGTGCTACCATGTGCTTTACGAGGACGAGGACCCCGACCTTATCCCTGACTACAAGGAATTCTCCATCGACAATATGAAGATCGAGAAGGACGTGCTGGACATCATGCTCAAATGCTCGGCTGAAGATTTCATCAACGCTATGGAGAACAACCTCACCATCAGGATAGGAGGAAAGCCTTACCGCATACCCAGGAACGAGAACGTCACCAAGGAGAAGCTGGTGAACTCCATATTCAAGTTCCCTGAAATCTATGAAGGAAACAAGTGCCACATACACAGGAATTTCGTGTTCGAGGTACGTGACATAGACCCGGAAGGGTATGATCGCACAACCGACATCAGGGAAAGCCGCAAGTTCTTCCACAAGCTGGTGTATATGGCAGAGAGCTCTGATGACGGCTGGTATGACCTGACCGACATGGAAGCTGCGGCATACACATGGGCGCTCTTCATGAGAAGATATGAGGAGGAGTACGTCAAGTCGGTAATCGAACCCGTCAGGAAGGCGCTCAACAAGATCTACAAAGAGTGCGGGATCGAGACGCTGGCTGAGCTCTCATCATGCTGGGTTGACGAGATCGAGTCAGCAAAGGTAAGCGTAGACACCCAGTTCTCGGCATCCAAGATCAGACGCTGGAATGAGCAGAACGCCCAGGAATCCTTCGTTGACAAGGTTGACCTGGAAGCTGCTGAGGACTACTGGTACAAGGACTGCAAGACATTCAAGGTATGAACAGGAAGAAGGACCCGAACATAGACTACAGCCAGACGTGCATGACATGTGAGCATTTCAAGCGTCCGGCACCAAGGAAGTGGAGGAAGTGCGAGAACGACATCATCCCCAGGAACGAGAGCTGGAAGTACGGATGCTGCCTGTGGTGGGAGAAAAGGAAAAGTTGATCCGATGCACGGCTATTTCTTGTAAAGAACGTCTATGAACAAGAAGGATTACAAGAAACCGTACAAGAAGAAGGGCAACAAGTTCAGCCAGATCTTCCAGACACCACAGGGCAGGTGGAGCTCAAAGAGGTTCTTCGGGGGGCTGGGGTGGATTGTCGTGCTGGGTGTCCTGATATGGTGTACCTACCAGCATACCGAGGCGCCTGAGATCACCGAGATCGTCTGCATAGTGTCCGCTGCGCTCATGGGGCTGGGTGTTGTGGAGCCTTTCTTCAGATCCAAGAAGTACATCGTCAAGAAAGCCGCTTCCCAGAGCGAAGAAGATGAAGCTGATCCTGAATAGACTCCAGGAAAACCCTCGCATCATCGACTGTAAGGAAGTAGTTGCCCGCAAGGTATCGCTTGTTGTGGGTCGGCGTCCTCCTGTCTGCCTCTGCGCGTATTGAGAAGTGGTCGGTTATGTACCAGTAGGTGTCGTTGAGGTCTGCCCTGGGATGCTTCTCAACGAACTGGAGGACTGACGGATCCCATACGAAGCCGTTATCTGAGAAGGTATCATATACACGCTTCCTTGAACTGTTGGGGACCAGCCTGTACGGTCTCTCCCACAGATGCACCCTCTCAGGATCCGATCTGCCGTCGCTCTCAAGGCTGAGAAGAACCGCATCGTCCTCATTCACGTCCGCAACCACCTTGATGATGTTCTCGTCATACCAGTAGATCCAGTCTCCCCTGTTCAGGATGGGCACCTTCACGTATCCGGACTCGTCCAGTACGTGCCCGTTGTGATGGCAGCGCTTCATGAAGTCGGATACCTGGAGGTCAGTCGGCTCGCACACCTCTATGTTGGATGGGACCGAGAAGTCGTTGAAGATCACCCTGAAGCTATCACCTATGCTGTGAGCGTCAAGTATGTAGCAGCCGTCCATGATGTCCCTGATGTGGCCTATCGATTCGCCGAAGGATATGTAGTCACCTTCCTGGAACCTTTCCTCAGAGAAGGTGAAGAACTCCTGGAAGTCGAACAGCTGGGAATTCCTGTCAGTCGAGAATGTGGGCCTGAAGCCGCACCTTGTGTTCACCATGTATGAGAGCTTCCCCTGCCTGGCGCTTTCCACACGCCTGCTGCTGCAGTACTGCTGGAGTTCAGCTAAAGTCTTCTTTGCCATATTCTGTCGGATTATCAATTACCAGGTGCAAAGGTAAAAAGAATATTTTGGAGGTCTGTGTGAAAGGACGTTAAGCATTTGTAATGATTGTGAAAATTTGTATAAAGGCGGGAACCGGGTCTGGAGAGGCTGGCTATTTCAGATAAAGCCGTTAACGGCATTGTATAAAAATTTAAATTGAGTAACATGAATCAGAAAAGTGAAAAGAAAAAGTACGGCCAGGTGTACAAGGACGGTCTTATTGATATTCCTGGCGGTTATGGCTTTATTGCATGGGACACTTTCAACTGTCTGGCGCCAATTGAGTGCATAACATGGCTGAAAATCTGCGAAATGGCCTACAAAACAACTGAGGAGACCGGAGTCATAATACTTGGTGAAAGGTGGTTTGAGAAGAATTTCGCAACATTTAAGGATTGGCATGACGCGATCTTTGCCGTGCTAAGACTGGAAAACAAGGGGTATATTACCTGTAAGTTCCATAAAGACCATATAGAGGCAAAGATCAATTACGAAAATATACACGAAACAGCATCTGTGGTTGGTAGGGACAGGAGACGTGGCCTGTTCCTCTCAAAAGTCTGCGATAACATTTCCAAGGCTACGGCATCCGATATCCATAAAGTAACTGAGGCGCTTCTTCAGGAAAAGAGATCCAGAGGATATGACGGGCTGGAATATTATCTAAAAAAGATTCATCATGATTAATGGCGTAAACACAAAAGTATCGAGTTATGGAAGATTCGAACAAGTGCGGTGTGTACCACAGAAACACACTGAAAGTGAGCCATACGCCATACACGGTGATGGAATCGCTACCCATCCAGTACCTCAGGACATCAGAAATATGCACCTGGATAGAACTGAACAGACTGGCGAACATGACAACTTTCGACAGAGGAGAGTTCGTTGTCACATTAAAGCAGCTGGAAAATACGACAGGCTTGAAGAAAAGATGGCTGATAGACGTGCTGGACAAATTGAGGACAATTGGGTTTTTGTCATCATGCAGGATTGGAAAAATGAACAAATACCGTATCAATTACGATACGACATCAATCATTTCCAAGATCCTGATGAAGAATCCAGGTATAGGAGAAGCACTCAGAAAGGTGTGTGGAGACGAACACAACGCCGCTTTTACGTCCAACGATCAGGTTTCAAGGGCCTGCAAAATGACTGGAGTGGAGTTCAAATGGTGCGATTTCCTAAAGAAATAATCAGTGGCTGCGAGATGATAGGTGCAGAAAAATGCACCTATTGTCCCCCCACGATAGGTGCAGAAAAATGCACCTGTATATATATAATAAATAAATTCCCCCGGAGAAATATGAATAATCTTCTTGCGCGTGCGCGCAACCTTAGGGGAAGCGTAGGATATATTAAGGGTATATTAAGGGGTATTGTAGGAATATATATAGGGGGAGCATGGAAAGTTTATACAGGAGTTGCCCCACATTCCCAGGTATTAAGCGGAGCGTCAAAATGGGGTTATCTTAAGTTTATCATAAAGTCCATAGGGTCTTAAAAGAAGCGTTACAGATACTTCCAGGCATTTTTAAAAAAATGTGTTTTTGTAGGTTTTATCATAATCGTAATGTAAAAGTAAGGAGAAGAGCAAATGAAAGAAGAGAAGAGAAACAGAAGAGCATCATCCTCTAAGAAGGAAAATCGCCTGTCGGCGAATGATATGGCGATGCGGCTGACCACGCTGCCGCTGCACTCGTTCCTGACCGGAAGCGAGCTGAACCTCTACTACGTGCTGGACAGGTTTCCGATCAGGAGCCGGTTCGGTCTTGAGGACAAGGGCGTGCGTGCCGTGCTTTCCAGGATCATGGGTTCCGGGGACGAGGAGTTCGAGAAGGCTGCAGCCGGGCTGGTGGACATGGGTTTCGTGATTCCTGCTGGGACTGATACGAGCTGGATGGAGTCGGTACTCGATTTCCCGGCCATCTACGAGTTCTGCATCAAGCTGGGGAGGCACGGCGTAGGCTTCGGTGCATTCCTGAGGAAGGTGACCGGATCAAAGCCGATACTCCAGATCAGCTCCAGGGATTTCGGGATGGCAGAGAACGCTTACAGGGCGATGGAGGACAACGCGCATACGCATGTGGGTGTGAATAATGGTGTATTCGGGGCCGCCGGAGCCGCTGTGGAGGATTTCGGCGACCAGGTGGACAGTTTATAGTCCTGGAGGCTTAAACGGGCTCAGAAGGGCTTATTTTTGATATTCTGAACTAAAATTTAACGGAAAATGGACAGTAGAGTGAACGACGAGAGGCTTATGAACAGCCTGAAGAACTGCGAGATCTTGATCGACACCATCAGAAAGGGCATCATCGAACGAGCAGGAAAGGAGAAGCGCGTCTATTTAGAAGAGGAGGAGTACAGGATCGCCAGGCTGGACAGTGCCGTGAGGTTCGTCAAGCAGGCACAGTTCGAGGTATCCAAGCTGGGGTTTGAGTATTCCCATGTGACAAACAGTAGTAATAATAAACCGAGGAGATGATATGGACAATAACGATTTGGAACTTTTGAAGTGGTTTTGGCTTGCAGGCTGCGTCATGGGCGCCATGTTCTGCGCGTGCAACTACCTGTACTGGTACAACAAGGTCGGGAAGTTTCCCAGGATCGACTTTACGGAGGTCTTGTGTATCATAGGCGTAATGGTCCTCTGGTGGCCTGGGATGGCCATACTTGGGGCGGCATACCTCATTTATCTGTATAAGAAGTGATGGGGATGGAGGAGATACTGATCGTGGCATGGGCTATTGGGTCCATATTCAACATTGCCGTACTCACCAGGTACGTGATGAAGCACACCGACGTTAGGGTTGACGAGTTCATGGTTGCGGTGTTCTGCGTCGCTGCCATATTCTCGTGGATCATGGTTGCGCTGTACTGGCTGGGAAGGCTTGAGTGGTATAGGTATTGGAAAGACTTAAGTTATTATGACGAAGAAGGAACTGTTGGAGAATCCGATCTTCAAGCAGGCAGCTGAAGACCAGGAGGTGATGATCGAGTCTATGGGGTATCACAAGCCGAGAAGGGTAAGGTTCGGCAAGACTCCCAGGACTGGTGACAAGATGGTAGTTATAATTTCAAATATTTAGCGTATGATGGACGATGAGGATGTTTTCAAGCAGGAGATGGGCTCGCCTTCGTATGAGACCTACAAGGAGGATCTGGTAGGCGAGTATATATGGCTGGACAGCAAGACACAGAAGCTGTACCGCTACATGCAGGACGATAGCTTCCAGGATCTGGACGAGAATGACCAGAGGGAGCTTATGGACAAGTACATGCTGATGACCCAGCTGAAGGATCTGGTGTGGTACAGGGCCGGTGAGAAGGACCTGAGGAAGGAGATCAACCTACTTTTGCAGTAAAACGGCGGTTTTCCTGCCATTTTATGATGTTATTTATATAAATCAACCAGGCTGTCTGTGAAGATGGTCTGGATTTTTGTAGGCTGGGTCGGCTATTTATAGGTGGACGTGGGCGCACGGATGCTTCATAAGTTTGTTTTATAGAGTAGTAATGAATTTTTTTTGAGATTTTAGTTTTAGGTTAGTTATTGGTAATTAGTTTTCTGCCGTCCTTGGTCTGGGAAGATTGGGGACGGTTATTTTTGTTTACATTTTCCAGTTGCGAAAATCAGATGGCAAATTTCGGGTCCCCGGAAAATTTTGGGAGTGGTTTTATAGCGGGTTTTTGTATGGATTTCGGAAAATTTTTGGTGGGGTTTGGTGGAAGTGTAAGGAAAGTGGTGGTAAATGTGGTGAAAATATGCCTCCGGCGGTTGATGGCTGTCGCCCTGTGCTGCGCACGCCTATTATAACGGGGAGATGCACTTTTGGATGAAGGGGTGTGGGAGATGAGGTAGGAGGAGTGTGGGGGTGAGAAATGGATCCCAGAAAACGAAATGGCAAAAATGGGCGAAAATTTTGTGTGGGGTCTCCCGTCTCGATGGTCGGGGGTGTTCGATTTTTTTACTTTGTTTGGTGTGCCGAAAGTCCTTTGTACAAAGGTATTTCAGCTATTTTGTGTTGAAATATTTTTGGTTCACTTTTATAATTAGTGAAACAAACTATACCTTATTTATATATAAAAATCAGTCAATTTTCGAAAAGTAGGCTAAAAAGTGTCATGGCTATTTCGAATTGTTAAAAGGCCATCAAATCGTAGTCTAAAAAAGTCAAAAAGCCCAGCCGGACTGCCGTTCAAACCACCTCGACCCTACCTCAGTCATCCAACCCCCACCGTCCATTCCATCAAATTTTTTCAAAAAACGACTCCCTTTTCAAACTTTCCAGCTCCCCACCTTCCCCACCTTCCAACCAATTTGTCAACATTTTCGAAAAAATATCTAAAATTAGTATATTCATATACTACAAAAATATTTTGCATTCTCTAAAAAATTTCTTGCAAAAAAGTTTGGAGAAAAAGATAATAACCCCGACTATTGCAGTGTAAGCAATTACAAGACACACGAAACACAACGTTTGAATTTGCAGTGGTAAATTTGTTAATAACGTCGAAAGTAACACAACGCACAATGTAACTAAAAGCGGTTGAATTACTTAATAGTTAGTTGAGTTTTCCCAAATTCCTAATTAAGCGGTTTTTCATTTGTGTGGCAAAAGCGAAAAAAGGTAGTACACAAAAGTTGTGAAGCTTAAGAGACTGCCAACGCAAAGAAGTTGTTAAGAGTTAGATTTTGGAGTCTGGCAACACTGGCAGCGTGCCGAAGTACATAAGTAACCAGTTAAGCGGTTAAATGTTTATTGAGGTGCAAAATAGCACTAAGAGTGAAAAGGTAGATAAAGCGTATCGCAGCGAGTAAGAAAAGTTTTAGCAAAGTTTAGTAAATGCGGTTTAAGTTGAGTTTACGCAAATTAGTCGTTTGCGGTTTAAGTAATGAAAAGGTAGTGAAAGTTAAATGCTTTCGAGGTTTTATCCGGTTTTTGGATAAAAAGACGTAAACGAAATAGTTACTAACTAAATGCAAAGACAAAATGCACGTGATTTTATAAAATAATGTAATACGAAAGTAAACGTAATTAAAAGTGGTCGTTAAGTATATACATTTGGGCTATAAACAAATGTATGTATAGTACTGGCAGTTGAGCGAGAAACTCGTAAAAAGACGTAAATTCGGTCTGTTCACACTGAAAACCAAAAAGACGTTTAGAGACTATCTTTATAGTCGTATTTTAAGCGTTGTAATACTATCTTTATAGTGTTTGGTTTTCCGTTTATGTAGTTTGCATTGATAACGTTTTAGGCTTTTGACGGAAACAAAAAGATAGCGCACGCGAATAGCGGAACGGAATTCTTGCAAGTGTTCGCACGCGCATTGACGGGTGCGGGGGAGGTTTGAACCCTCCTCCCACTACAATGCGCTAATGCAGAAAACAATTTAACACTTACAATTATGAAAAAGAATTCTAACATTTCAGTGAACGTGAACGCAGTGGTTAACTATGCAATGGCACACGCAGGTGCCCGCGCTATGAAGTTAGCAAGTCAGTCAATCAACCAGGCTCGCAAGAGTATGGGCGGAATCTCCAAGGAGTTGTTGTACCTGGGTATGAACAAGGAGACCAAGGAGAAGATGTACACGAGCGTGGAGAAGTTCATGGAATCGGTGGGATGCCCCCTCTCAGGGGGACAAGTACCCCTTAGTGCAATCAAGAGTGCCTGGTCGGACTTTCTTAAGGACGCAAAGGGCAACCTCATGATTTGTGGCAACGTGCCTCAGCGTGTGAAGATTGGCAAGAAGTCGTATCGTCTCTATGTGCGCAATGATGAGGGGGAGTACAAGCCTCTCAGCATCTGGGCACCTCGTGAAGTGGGTGACAACAAGTGGGACTCTTACAAGATATGCGAGGGTCTTGCTCAGTCAGCGTTCTCAGATGAGACGCGCGCTATGGTGGAGAAGTCCAAAGATGAGGCACGCTCATGGGGTCACTACTACGTGGAGAACGAGCTCACCGGCGAGTACGTGGAGGTTAAGACTGAGTGGAGTGCAAAGGAGGAGGCCGCATAGACCTTCGACTCCCATAGGTAACCCAGTAAGAGTGGCGCGGGGGAAACTCTGCCAGTGGGGTTCGAATCCCCACCTGGGTGCAACATGCGTATAAAAGTGACGCTGGGTGACATGCTCACTCAGGAGCAGCTGCGCGCACTTACCAAGGGTATGATAGCGGAGCAGAGAACGGGGAGCCGTACCCCCAGGAGTCGGCAGAGTGATAATAGGTTGGATGGCGTATGCGAGAGAATTCAGTGGATGCGCCATAAAAGACAGCGTGGGGAATGGAAGAACCGCAGTCGTAGGGGTACTACGGAGCAGGCAATCCTCAGATACGAGAGTGACTGGAGATACCTGTGCGGGACGGAGCTTGAGGACACCCAGGCCATTTTCAATGTGGCAAAGACAGTCAGCAGCCCATATCACAAGTGCAATAAGCCTGGTATGCGAAATACATGCGTGAGGCCGAAGCTGGAGAGACCGAGGGGTATAAGAAAACAACCCTATGCGGTATATAGCAGCACGAGTTTGACAGGCGTAATGGTAGGTGGAGAATATTAACAAGTCTGGAACCATTCCGGGCGCGCAGTTCGTATACATACACGCGGAGACCTCACAGGTGATAGCGTTGAGCAATCTCCCGCGTACACACATATACGAGACACGCGCGACAGGATGGCGATAGGCATAAAGTATAGGAGACACAATCATGGCAACAACAAGTACAATCGCAAAAATCCGCGAGATATGGCGGGATTGCAAGGACGAGAAAGACAGTCTGATGGTAAGGACACCATCGGGCGACAGCTGGTGTATACAGATGCTTGATGGGGAGCTTTTGTTCACTAATCAGGCTGGTGAGGTATGGGAGGCCGATGAGTTCGTACCATTTGAGCTGACTGAGATATATTCGTCATTGATGTTCAAGTACGGAAAATGGCCATCAAAGGTTAAAGCATAGGAGGACAAAGATATGACCAACGAGGAGAAAATCATCCTACTGTCAAGGGCGAGGAGTATCCTTGACAGTCGTGGAAGCATAAGGCTCAGCGAGGTGCGCGACCTGGTGGTGCGTGTCCTCGATGACATGGTGGAGGAAAGCTGCGGGAGCATCGTCTCCCGAAAAGATACGCTGGGGAATACCCGAAAACCCAGTTTAACTCCTGTTTCACAAGAGTCGCGAGACTGCATTGTGTGACCTATATACATGGATTTTCTTCCCGTTCTATCAAGGACGGTGGAGACTCCGGGCGTGCGGAAGAGTCGTGAGGACTGCAGCCGCACGCTTTTCTCTTGTATGTACACACCCAGGCAGCTGGGGATACAGATAACTTTATTCATTAACGTTTCAAAAACATCACAATCATGAAACAGAAATTCGGACACAAGGGAGAGACCTTGCTGCGTTACCTCATCGCAGGGCTGAATGAGGCAAAGGAGAAGTGGACTGCAAGATACAAGGCTGCGGTTGACGAGTACGAGAAACTGATGTGCCTGAACCACATCAACGGATGCGCTGAGGAGATTGAGGCATACTCTAAGATGCTGGAAGGAGGGGTGCGCGTATGAAGACGAAGACATACAAGGTTGAGCATCCCAGCCACATCGAGGACTTGAGGGACAGACTGCTTGACACCTACAACCGTGTCGAGATTCTGAATTGCGTGAAATCCCTTATCGGAATCACCGTCACTGTGGCGGTTGGATACTGAGAAAGGAGGTACGGCCATGATGAATGAGACGAAAAGGCGCGCGTACGACGAGATCCTGGGCATATTCAGGATGATGGTGCGCGTGAACGTGGATATGTACGTCATTCCCTTCAGGATGGCTGAGATAATCAAGGAGTGGGACATCTCGGATTTCGAGGTGTCCATGCTACGAAGAGAGGCTATTTACGAGTACAAATATAAACCGGATTGAGATATGATTAAGACAAACGGAAGCGTCCCACATCGCAGAAGGAGAATAAGAGTCCCGGCTGTGGAGACCGTATACAATAGGAACACGAGACAGATGGAGAGCCGTAACGTGACGCTGGTATTCCAGCGCTCGTATTCACCTGAGAGTGCAAGGGCTGAGATTGAGGCCATGTGCAACCTCCAGCGCAACAACAGGAAGGAGGCTGCGTCATGAAGGATTTCATAAAGTTCGTGGGCATCATGCTGCTCTTCGCGCCATGCATGCTGATTGTGAACGAGAACCAGGACTGCCTCTGGCTGAACGTGCTGGGGATTGCATACCTCTTCTGTGTCATAGGCTACTGCGTTGGGAGCAGGCGGGCGGTTGACCGTATGCTGAAGGACATCGAGAGGTATGAGCGTGAACTGTTAAAGGACAGATAAAAAGCTGAACGTAAGTTAAAGAATCAACGGGCTGGGGTGTACCCTGCCCTATTTCCAGATGAACCAAAATTGAAAAGAAGATGGATAAGAATTTAGTTTTCTTCGGAGAGAGCGGGCTGACGAGCACGTCCGCTAACCATGTGGCTAACCTCGCAAAGGAGTATGCCCAGTCGATTGAGAGTGAGCTCCAGTGCATCAAGTTCTACGACACGTACGTGGGGCTGATAGGTACTGAGGGCAAGCAGAAGACAAGCGTGGGATTCCCAGTGTCCAAGCTGGCTGAGATTCCCGGTATGCTGAAGAAGGTCACCAGCGCAAAGAGCCTGATCGCATGGCTGCGTGAGGCTATCAAGGCGCGTGAGGCCCTTCTCAACGCTATCAACAAGAAGGACATCGAGGAGTGGTATAATGAGCGAGGTCTGGAGTTCTTCCATTCGCCCAAGGAGCCTGAGATGCTTGACAAGGAGGATATCGTTGCAGAGATGAACATCAAGGAGCGCAACCACATCTACACGCTGGAGACGAAGTGCGCGGTCATCGGCAAGCTGATACACCCGGACGGAAGCCTGTCGAAAGCGCGCAAGGCTCTGCTTAAGGTGGAGAGTGCGCCATTCGAGGTTCAGGGAGATGGACGTGATGCGCTGGTGATCGAGTACAGGCAGAACGTGGCATCCCCGACTGTTGACGAGCTGTTCTTCTCGCTTCAGAAGGAGCATCGTGAGACCCAGGCAGAGCTGAACAAGATCCTGCATGAGGTTGACGAGAAGGTGCGTGAGGCCAACATGAAGCTGCGTGCCGAGTATGCTGAGGAGCTGCGCAAGTGGGACTCTGAACACAAGAAGCTGCTCAATGAGTTCAACGAATGGAAGTCTGAGGAGGCAAAGAAGGTTGCAGACCTCAAGATTGTCATTCCAGACCATCTGAAGGGAATCTATGAGGAGGTTAACGGATTAGGTAAGTAGTTCTCTTGTGCGGGTAACCCAGGACTGACCTCATTGGAGAGAAACCTGGGTGCATGCATGAGGAGAGGCGTTCTTTGAATTACAAGATTATTAAGCATTACATTACACTCGGTTGTGTCACGAAGTCCTTAATGGAACGTGGCATGGCCTTTCTCCGGACTGCGAAACATCTACACCGGTGACGCATTGATTTGCTGAGGTTTGTTTTCGCTCTCGTTAGCGGTCTGGAGGTTCTTGCTCTTGCTTTTGACCTTGTTATCGATTGCGCTTTTTCCAAGTGCAGCCCGCACATTTTAACCTAAAAGAAATACGAGATGAGTAAGACAATCAAGGTGGAGGTGGCACCAAACCATAGCATCATTACGCCATGCCCTTATGGTATGAGGAATCCAAGGGTAAGGCAATGGATTATTCTGGTGGACTCCATACCGTGCTGGAACTGCCAGTATTATGGGCATTCCAACTACAACGGGACAATTGAATGTAATCATCCTTAAGGCTATTATCACTGCATTTTTTACAACTAAAAGATTTTACAAAACTATGGGTTATTCAACATCAGAAGTCGCTCACAGGTGGGCGCATGACAAGATGGGTAGGAATGGCGATGTTAATGGCGGTCACGTATCTGCAAATTCCGTCAGCTTCTACTCCTACTCTACCGTGATTGCCGAGTACTTGGATCGTGATAAGAAAGTGGTTGCATTCACCACACAACGATACTCTAACACAACTGACAGGCACATGAACGAGGTGCGTTATGCTCTTCCAGATGATGTTCTGATTCTCCATATCCCGAATGTCTATGTATTTACATGGAGCCGTGAGAAATGGGGTAAGGACAGGAGACTCTGGGTGCTCAATCAGTTGCTGGATATGATGTACGATTCATTCAGGTTCTTCGTGGACAACAAGACTGCCCATCAAGACCCGTACAAGAGCCGTACATGGGATGAGATTGGGAAGTTCTGCGCCCTGTATCGTGATACATCTCTCCAGCAGTGGCTGAGTTCTGACTATGGCAAGGTCGGAAAGATTAAGGCAAACGACAGGGCATATCAGAAGCGTATCATGGTTATCGACCTCATTCATGGGGATAGCTTTCCGATGATACTGGATGATATGTTCGGAAAAGGTACTTATGATGGGTATCTCAAACGTCATTCATCTATCATTAAGGGCCAGGAATCAAATCGCAAGACTCGCAAGTTCATGGAGGACTACATGGGATTCGACCATAAGGGATTCGGAAACCACCGTCACTTCGGATGTGGTGGGGAAATCTACTCTCCTTGGTCAGTGAAGGAAATCAGAAAGATGACCGCCAGCGAGCGTATTGATATTCGTGCCCAGGTGAAGTATAACCGAATGCATGGCATTTGGGGCGATGATATCTTCGGTGAGGACAGACGTTGGTATGAGGCCTATGAGAGAGCCATGAAATTCCTTGGTATAACAGATAAGGATATTCATAATCGTTGGCGTAGCGATAGCAGCTATTTTGTTCCGGAGAGAATTGTTGACAATGAGGGCAAGACGATTTTCGATACAAACCTGTATCGGAGAACTGTAAGAGCTGACGGCTCTCCAAACAGATGGATTAATTTCCCAGACGAGATTACGAAGCTCCTCAACTACAATATCGACATCGACTCCAAGTTCTACGAGCAGTTCTGCGAGAGCAAGGACAAGTTCAATTTCCGCAAGCGTTTCTGGCAGCGCATGGAGATCGTGAACCGTAGACTGAGAGGTTTCTGGCTGCGTGAGTGCATAACTGACAACCCAGACCTCGAACTCTACGGCGATGACAACCATATCCTGAACGAGATGATCGTGCGCATTGAGCGTTACCAGGAGGAGGAGCGTGAGCGCATAAGGATCCTGAATGCTGAGCGTGAGGAGCGCGAAAGGGAGCGCAGGGAGGAAGAGAGACGCTCCCAGATGCGCCGCATTGAGATGATGGAGTCCTACAAGAATGGTGGCCTTGATGGTGTTCGCCAGATGTACTGGAGCCGTGAGTGCCAGCTTCCTATAGAGATACGCTACAATGAGGACATCAACTACGGTGGTAACGTCCTTCTCAGACTCGCCAAGCAGGAAGGTGTGGTTGAGACATCAAAGGGCATCCGCATGACGTTCCAGGAGTGTCATAAGTACTGGGAAATCATCAAGGAATGGCATGACAAGGGCACGTTCAAGAAGAATGTCCAGATGGCCGGATATACTGTGAATTCTTTTGACAACGACATTCTCACCGCTGGCTGTCACCGCATAGCATTCTGTGAGATTGAGAGATGTTACAAGGAGATGTGTGCAAAGGAGGCCGCGTAGGTCTCCTGCTCTATATTGGTTGCGAAGACGAAGCGTTTTCGTGATTGTGTGTTGATTGTTTAACGGCGGGGGCTGGGTGAATGCCCAGTTCCCCAATTTAAAGAAAAGTGTTATGGTTACAGATTTTATATACAATGACATTGTGCTCCACTCGAAAGGGTGGCTGTACAAGAACGGTGATATGCTTGATGAATTGGGATACCTGTTCTCCAAGATATATGGATGGAAACCTACTACTGAGAAGCAGATAGCACCAATGATGCTGAAAGTTCTGGATGAGCTTGATGTGAAAGTTGGCCGTCATCGCTCTTTGTACCAGTGGTTTAGTGAAATATATAACCGCATGGATTTGTTCGATGTTTCTTTTGACAAGGCTATTATACTCTATGTCAGGAGTGAGTTGCAAGGTCTGTCTAAAGAGCAGATTAAACTGAATCCCCCACACTACGGAAAGAAAGAGTATTTCCGCATGGGGAGCCTATTTGGAGAGAATCCTATCTCAATGACCTATACGGAAATGAATAGAAGGGCACAAAAGATGTTTACTTAACGGAAAAGAGAAAATGAAGAAGAATGATAATAAGCCTATTGGCTGGGAAGAGTTCAGGGCATTTGTGAAGTCGCATAGTGTTGATGAGATATTTAACCATGTGCTCCCTATCATAACGAAAAAGCAGAAGAGCATAAGGCAGGCTGCTATTTTGCGCTATAATGATACTGGGGAGACTTACAGGGAGTATGTTACCGAGCACGTAAATCGCATTGAACTTGGTGGTGTCATTAAGGAAAATATGGACTTGTTCATCAACAAGATTCTCGATGCGAAAACAGAGGCACTTAAGAAATTCCCAGGCGCAAGGAAATTCATGGTTGTTTTTAAGAACAAGTATGATGATAATGGTATGTCGCTGGAGTTTCTGTATCCAAAAATAGCTGATGAGGACGATGCCCTTAAGAACGCTATGAAGATGGCTATGAGGTTTGCTCAGCGCACAAAGGATACTGAGAAAGATGTCTATCTGTATGAATACTTTATGGATTACTCTGATGATGTTGTTGATTTGAATAATGACAAAAGTTATTACTGGTAAGATATGAAAAATGAGATTATCAGACTGATGTATTCGG
>Ga0265298_10000635_pt1 | contig 51463 bp, 39 predicted proteins | sample AusTroGonzalo_MG_3_FD_193486 | JGI IMG/M metagenome (GOLD analysis project Ga0265298, IMG submission 193486) | Bovine rumen microbial communities from tropical cattle in Woodstock, Queensland, Australia - Gonzalo_01 | ecosystem: Host-associated > Mammals > Digestive system > Stomach > Rumen ...
AGAGAAGACGGAAGATTTCATCAACCGCTTCCGCTACAAGCCCACCAAGAGCAACCAGGTGCAGTCCCGGATCAAGGCCCTGGAGAAACTGGAGCGCATTGAGATAGACGAAAGTGACAATTCCCGCCTGTCCCTAAAGTTCCCGCCCGCCCAGCGTTCCGGCGATGTGGTGTTCAAGGGAACGGACCTCACTGTGGGGTATCCGCAGAAAGTGGTTTTCCGGCATGCCGATGTGGAAATCAAGCGCGGGGAGAAGGTGGCTCTCATCGGCCGGAACGGGGAAGGGAAAACTACCCTCATGCGGGTTCTGATGGGAGAGTTGGAGCCGATGGAAGGGGAGGCCCGGCTGGGGCACAATGTCAGTATCGGCTATTATGCGCAGAATCAGGAAGAGGTCCTGGACCTTTCCGAGACGGTTTTCGGGACGCTGGACAGGATTGCCGTAGGGGAGATCAGGACCAGGCTCAGGGACATCCTGGGGGCCTTCCTTTTCAAGGGAGAAGACATTGACAAGCGGGTTTCCGTGCTCAGCGGCGGCGAGAGGGCCAGGCTGGGGATGGCCAAGTTGATGCTGTCCTCCCACAACGTGCTGGCGCTGGACGAACCTACCAATCACATGGATATCCGCTCCAAAGATGTGCTGAAACAGGCTCTCTTGGCCTTTGACGGCACGCTCATTGTAGTTTCCCATGACCGGGATTTCCTGGACGGGCTGGTGGACAAACTGTATGAGTTCCGGGACGGAAAGGTGAAGGAGCATTTGGGCGGGGTGGCCGATTTCCTGCGGAAGCGGAAACTGGAGAGCCTGGCCGAATTGGAGCGGAAGGATATGCCGGAATCCGCCAGACCTGCCGAAGAGGAGAAGAAGGCATCTGCCCAGCAACAGTTCCAGGCGCAGAAAGCCTTGTCCCGGGAGCAGCGGAAGCTGCGCAGCCGGGTGAACTGGCTGGAGAAGGAGATTGCCGCCCACGAGGCGCGGATGGCGGCGATCGAGCAGATACTGGGAAACCCCGGCCCGCAGGACGACATAATGGACCTCACGGCCGAGTACTTGAACCTGAAGCGGGATATGGACGCTTATACAGAGGAGTGGGCCATCCTCTCCGAACAACTGGACGATTAAAACTCTTTATATTATGAAAACATTTATTAACAGTACTTTCAAATCGGTTATTGCAATTGTTGCTTTAACACTATTTGCTTTCTCCGCCACCGCCCAGAACGGTGCCGAACTGCTGGAAAAGAGCATTCCCGTGGGTGAGTTTACCGCCCTGGACGTGAGTGGAGATTTCGAGGTTACCCTGGCAAAGGGGGACTACAATGCCAAGATTACCGTGAACAAGGTGTATGCCGACTATGTGGAGGTTTACGTTAAAACCGGTGTGCTGCACGTGAGTTTCAAAGATAAGGACGTGCCCAAGGATGTGAAGAAGGAGATGAGGGGCAAGAATGCTCCCGCGCAGGTCTTCCGTGCCGTAATCTATGCCCCTCAGCTTAAGGAGATTACCCTGGAAGACAATGTGATACTTACGGGCGTGGATGAGTTTACCGCCAACGATTTCTCCCTGAAGCTGGAAGACAAAGCCCAGCTCAAGAATCTGTCGGTTACCGGCACATCGGCCTCTGTCTCGATGAAGGACAAGAGCCAGGCGACCTTGATTCTCACCGTAACCAAAGACATCGATCTCAAGGCCGACGGCAGCAGCGTGCTGCATGCCACGGTAAACGGCCGGAAACTGAATCTCAATGCCGGTGGAACGGCCAAAGCCACGGTGGACGCTACTATGGAATCCATATCCCTGGATGCCGACGGACGGGCAGAACTCTCCCTGAGCGGAAAAGCCAACTCCCTGAATGTGAAGGGCCAGCGGAACATGAAGGCCGATTTGTCCGCCCTGCCTGTCTCTGAGGTGGAAGCCAATATGACCGGTGGTGAACTTACCGTACAGGTGGACAAAGTGTTGAACGTGGACTTGAGCGGCGGCGCCGAACTCTACTATAACGGTTCCCCGGAAATGAAGGTTCGCCGCGTGATGAAATCTACCCTGGCCCCCGTCTCCGAGAAGAAGAAATAGGCCGATGTACGATTCCCATATGGATACGCCCTCGCAGCTGCTGAGGCTGCGGGATCCGGGCTTGGATAATGCGTATGCCCAGGTGGACTTCCCGAAGCTTCGGCGGGGAGGTGTGGACGGTGCTTTCTTTGCCCTCTATACTCCCGCCGAAATGGCTCCGGACGCGGCCACGCGCTACGCGCTCCAGATGTTGTCGGCCACATATGACGCCGTGGAAGCCCATCCGGGGGAGGTGACGTTGTCTTTTTCTCCCCAGGATGCCGCCCATGCCCGGAGAAACGGCCGTATTTCCATTTTCCTTGGGATGGAGAATGGAAGTCCTTTCCAGGAGTCTTTAGCGCTTCTACGGAGCTTTTATCGCCTGGGGGTGCGTTACGTTACCCTTACACACAACGGCGACAATGCCCTGGCCGACAGTGCCGCGGAGGGAAAGCGCTGGAACGGCCTTAGTCCTTTCGGCCGGAAAGCGGTGGAGGAGATGAACCGCCTGGGGATGATGGTGGACCTGTCCCATGCTGCAGATTCGACTTTCTGGGACTGCCTGGAGGCATCCCGCGCTCCCATCGTGGCCACCCATTCCTGTTGCCGCGCCTTGTGCGGCCACCGGCGGAACCTGACGGACGAGATGCTTCAGGCGCTGGGGGAGAAGGACGGATACGTGGGCATCAATTTCTATCCGTCGTTCCTCTCGGACGATTTCGGGAAGGATCCCTCCGATGCCGCCCTTTTGGATGAGGCCGATTCCGTAGAGGCTGCTTTTATCCGAAACCCTTCCGACCCGGAGCGGGTGGAAGCCTGGCACCGGATGCAGGACCGGCTGCTGGAAATGCCTCGTCCCGGAGTTAAGGAGATTGTGGACCATATAGACCATGCAGTCCGACTTGCCGGTATAGACCACGTTGGAATCGGCTCCGATTTCGACGGAATTCTGCTTACTCCCGCCGGCATGGATGACGTGTCCATGATAGGTTGCGTGGCCCGCGAAATGGCCCGCAGGGGGTACACTCCGGATGAGATAGAAAAGGTAAATGGTAAAAATCTGATGAACGTATTCGGACGGGTGATAAAAGCCGCCGAATCAATGTGTTAAGTTGTAAACAACTGCATATGTAACAAAGTTGTTAGATATAATAACATCTTTGTTGCATTTATTTTATATCAGTGAATTAGGTCTGCTAAAACAAAACGCCGTAAAACATCCAGTGCCGATGCGGCAAAGCGCTCAATGTTACGCTTGCGGTCGTTGCGGAACTGGCGGCGGACCGTCTCCGTTCCGTGGGGACCGGCCACCCCGATCCATACTGTACCTACGGGATTTCGTTCGTCTCCGGAAGGGCCGGCCAGACCGGTGGTGGCCACGGCGTAGTCACTGCCGGTGAGGCGGCGTACGCCCTCGGCCATGGCGGCAGCTACTTCGCTGCTCACCACCCCGCCGTCCCGGATGGTCTCTGCAGGGACGCCCAGCACCTTCTCCTTGACGGAAATGGCGTAGGAGGTAACAGAACCCAAGAAATAGTTGGAAGAACCCGGTACGGATGTAATCAGATGGGCTATCTCTCCACCTGTGCAGGATTCTGCGGCCGAGACGGTGAGTCCGTTTTCCTTCAGGATGACACCCAAGGCTTCTTCCAGGGTGGAATCCCCATCGGCATAGACCATGTCTCCCAGAATGGCTTTCAGACTTTGGATCTGTTCCTCTGTCCGGGCGGTCTGTTCATCCTTATCTCCACTATAGATGGATAAACGTAAACGGATGCCAGTCAGCGGATTTGGCAAATAGGCCAGATGCATATCTTCCGGCAGGGCATCCTCCCAGGGAGCAATGAGTTCCGACAAGGCCGACTCCGCTATTCCATACACCATGATGTTCCGGTGGAAGATATGGCTGAGCGCCTGGTGGGAACGGATATCCTCCAGCAGGGAGGGAATGGCACCTACGGCTTCGTGCGGCACGCCGGGAAGGGCATAGAGCGTTCCTGTGCCACAGAGATTCCGGAAAACCATGATTGGGGCAGTTCCCAGCTGATTCACAATTACTTCCGCTTTGTCCGGCACCAATGCCTGCGCCTGGTTGGAGGGCAGTATGTCCAAGCCTCGGAAGGCGAGGATTTTCCTTATCATCTCCAATTGTCCGGCGTGCTCTATATAGCCTTGGCTGCCAGACAGTTCCGCCAGGACGGTCTTGGTGATATCGTCCTTGGTGGGCCCCAGGCCACCGGTGGTAATGACCACGGAGCTTCGGGAAAGCTCTTTCCGGAGGGTTTGTTCTATGTCTTCCTTGTTGTCGCCGATGGAAACCATCCGTGTAACGCGCACACCGACCTCTTCCAGGGCTACGGCAAGGTGTGAAGAATTGGTGTCTATCACCTGGCCGATGAGGATTTCGTCGCCGATGGTGCAGATACAGGCGTTGATCATATCTTTTTGACTTCTTTTTCCAGGGTTTTTAGCAACTTCAGGGCCACGGGAGGGCGCACGTCCAGTTCTATCAGGGAGGCGCCGTTCTTGAGCATGGTGACTGCTTCCTCGGGCGAGGCTGCTGTACCTATTACGGGTAACCTGCGCTGGGTAATTTCCAAAATCTGATGGACAGTCCCTATGCCGGCCGCTACGATACCGTTTATGCCGGAAAGCATGCAATAAGACAGCATAGACTGCATTTCTTCCGGGGTAAGGCCGACGGGAAGCCGCAGGAAAATGGGGGTGAGCTGCTCATAGCAAAGCCTTAGATTGAGCAGTTCGTCCATCAGCTGGGGAATGTCCGGCAGGTCCGGGGAATCGATACCTCCATTGCCGTTGGTATCTATTATGATGAAATCGGCGAAATCATAGACCAGTGAGAAAGAGCGCTCTATATTCTTTTTAAGGTTCACGCCCAGCAGGGAGTCCTGGTTCCTGCGTTGCTGAGCCAACTGCTGGATCCATGCCAGGATGTTTCCTGTATCCGGGTTTAACGTTAAAAATCCCAGTCCCAGGCCCGTCAGGGCCCGGATACGAAGATTTTCACCCTGCCGGTGAAGGCCGATGGGATTAGCGAAACGGAGGCCGGAAACTTCCTTTTCCAGACCTTTGAAATGAGGTTTGAACAGCAGCATCGTAAGTGCAAAGATAAGAATTTATTGCACTGGATGATACTCCTGAAAGGTGTTGTCTTTGTAAAAAACGAGAATATGGCTGATTTCGCGGGCCGGGGAAGGAGATTCTTCCTCTTCGGGGAGCTCGAAAAAACCGGCATCCTGCGGAAGGGAGCCTTCTTCTGCGCCGTCTTTGTACATCCGTCCCTTGCCTGTGAGGAGCCAATCCAGGTTCAACTGGGGGTAGTGGAGCAGCAAACTCTCCAAAAAATCGTATCCGGGTTTGTTGCGACCGGAGAGAATGTGGGAAACGCTGCCGCGAGCCACACTGAGAATGTCTGCAAATTGTGCTTGCGTGATATTTTCCGCCTGCAAAAACTGCAATAGACGTCGATTCATATCTTTAACTTTTAACTTTACAAAAGTAAATAAAAGTGAGAAGAAAAGCAAGAGAAACCAATATCCATTTGTAAACAGTATTGTGTGAAACAATATATTATTATCTAATGTTTAAATTTAGATAGAGTGTATAATATTTTGAGTTTTATGTAAATAATAATGAATTTATGACATATTTTTACCTGTTTTTCAAGTGTGAGATTGCATGTTTGCAAAAATGCTAAAGTGATAATTTCGATAAGACATAGAAATAGCTGATTTTTAAATGATTATTATTACAAATAGATTTTACATAATTTGCCAGGAAAAATTTTAGCAAATAGGTGTTTAGAAAATTGAATTTCGATAAGATTATTCACAAATTATATTGTTTACAAGCTGGTTTTAGTTTCGGTTTTGTAAATTGATAAAGTCGTGAAATGACGTTTTTAAGCGAGATTACCGAATCTCCGATAGATTGTGTAACTTTGCGCAAATATTGAATTCTCATGATACCTGAAATCCATATCGAGGACTATAATTATGGCCTGGAGGACTCCAGAATAGCGAAATATCCCCTTCCGGAGCGGGATGCATCCAAGTTGTTGCATTACAAGAATGGAAAGGCAAGCGAAAACATTTTCCGGGATTTGCCGGATCTGCTGCCGGAAAATGCCCTGATGGTGTTCAATGATACCAAGGTCGTTCCCGCTCGTTTGCATTTTCAGCGGGAGACAGGGGCACATATAGAGATTTTTTGCCTGGAACCCGTGACTCCGCCGGAATATAATACGGCTTTTGCCGCCACGGATGAAACCACCTGGAAGTGCGTCATCGGCAATGCCAAGAGGTGGAAAGACGATGTTTTGCACCTGTATAATCCCCAGGAGGATGCTTGCGTATCGGCCCTGAACCTGCAGGCGGAACTGCTGGAGCGGGACGGACAAACCGGCAAAGTGCGTTTTACCTGGAAAGATGGTTCTCCGTTTTCCCGGGTACTGGAATTGGGTGGGACCATACCCATTCCACCCTATTTAAACCGTGAATCGGAGCAGATTGATGCCGAAAGGTACCAAACCCTTTATGCCAGATACCGGGGCTCCGTAGCGGCTCCTACGGCCGGCTTGCACTTCACTCAGAACGTGCTGGATCGGATCAGGGCCAAAGGGATTTTGGAAGAAACGGTCTGCCTGCACGTGGGAGCCGGAACCTTCCTGCCGGTAAAGAGTTCGCTGGTTAGCGAACATCCCATGCATCGTGAACCGTTCGTGGTCTCCCGGGCGCTGCTGGAGCAGTTAAAAGCGGGGAATCGGCCTGTAGTGGCTGTGGGAACCACTTCCGTGCGTACCTTGGAATCGCTCTATTATGTGGGCGTAAGTTGCCTGGAGACGGGAAAACCGGCCGATGTGGACCAGTGGGCGCCTTACACCCGGGAGTATCCTTACAGCACGGAAGAGGCCTTGGGAGCCATTCTGGACTGGCTGGACCGGACGGGGATCGACAAACTTAGCGTAGGTACGCGCATCATTATCGTCCCGGGCTTCCGTTTCCGCCTGGTGAGCAGGCTGGTCACCAATTTCCACCAGCCGGAGAGTACGCTCATTCTTCTGGTATCGGCCTTTGTGAACGGGGACTGGCGAGCCATTTACGATTTCGCCCTTTCCAACGGATTCCGTTTCCTCAGTTACGGCGACAGTTCGCTCCTGGAAAGGCTGGATGCTTAAAAGCGTTGGGGATATCGTTTTTATTTCGTATCTTTGTATTCCTTCTATACTGTTATAGTTATGGACCAGACCGAATTCAATGATATAGCGCCTTTCAACGACGAAGAAGCCTCTGCGGCGCTTGCCCGTGTGGCCAATCATCCCAATGTTCCCTGGATTTCCAAGTTCATCTTTCCGGACAAACCGGAAACCTTCCTTAGGGATATTCTCAGGAACATCCACTCCGTGGACCAGTTCCAGGATGTGGTGATGTCGCATGCCATTGAGTGGGTTATTTCCAAAACTGTCCATAATTTTTCCTACGACGGAATCTCCAAGGTCCAGAACACGGACGTCAAATACCTGTTCATCTCCAACCACAGGGACATTATCCTGGACCCTGCGTTCATGCAGATTATCCTCTTCCGCAACCATTTGCCCCAAACCCAGATAGCCGTTGGAGACAACCTCCTGAAGCAGAAAACGGTGGAACTGCTCATCCGTTCCAACCGGATGATCAAGGTAATCCGGGGCATATCGGCCCGTGAACTTTACCTGTCTTCCCAGCTGCTGTCCAAGTATATCCGGGAAACCATTACCTCCGGGCAAAGTTCAGTATGGATTGCGCAGCGTCAGGGACGTACCAAGGACGGAAACGATATCACGGAGCAGGGCCTCCTGAAGATGTTCGACATGAGCGGCTCCAAGGATTTTGTGCAGAACTTCATGGAGCTGAACCTGATTCCGCTCAGCATCTCCTATGAATATGAACCTTGCGATATCCTCAAAGCCCGGGAAATGCTCATCTCGCGTACGCAAAAGTATGTGAAAGGGGAGTATGAAGACCTTCAGAGCATCATGCAGGGCATCAGGCAGTATAAGGGCAATGTCCATATCAATATCGGAGATCCGCTTACGGAAGAGGAAATCCGGGAGGCATCTTTCTGCGACAAGAACGACCGCTACCAGCAAATCCGCCATGCGGTGGACCGCCGGGTCATCAGCGGCTACCAGCTGTGGAAGACCAATTTTATGGCCTACGACCTGGTGAATGGCGGAGACAAATATGCGGCCGAATATACGCCGGAAGAACTGGAGGCCTTCAAGACCTACATCGATGGCCAGTTGGAAACCGTAGAGCCAGAACTGGACCGTAACGAATTGAAAGACATCCTGCTGCACATTTACAGCAATCCCGTCCTTTCCAAGGAGAATCTCCTTTAGTCCTGTTTTACATGAACATCCAACTGCGGGAACGGGAAACTGAGCCCGTATTTTTCGGGCAGTTGGGTATAGACCTGTTCGTTGAGCCAGAAGTAGGCTTCCCAGTAATCCTGTGCCTGGACCCAGGCTCTCACGATAAAGTTCACACTGCTGTTGTCCAGCAGCTGTACAGCCACAAGAGGGTCTTGTGCGCCTTCGCTTTCTGCATTCAGGAACAAAGGGTTAGAAGCAACTATTGCCAGTAAAGCTTCCTTTGCCTTGGCGGCATCCGTCCCATAGGACAGGCAAACTTTCAGATCCACCCTCCGCAGGGGATGGGCGGTGATGTTGGTGATGTTCCCGTTGGAGAGGGCCCCGTTGGGAATGACCACCAGGCGGTTGTCTGTGGTTTTCAGTTTGGTACTTACGATATTGACTTCCTTGACAAAGCCGGAGAAACCTTGTGCCTCTATGAAATCGCCCACCTTGAAGGGCTTGAAGATGAGCAGCATGAGCCCGCCGGCGAAGTTTTGCACGGTGCCGCTGAGGGCCATGCCGATGGCCATGCCGCCCGCAGCCAGCAGGGCGGCCAGCGAAGTGGTATTCACGCCCAGGGCGCTCACGGTGAGGACCACCAGCAATACCCACATGCTGATGGTGATGAGGCTGTAGAGGAAAGAGGCCAGGGTAGGTTCTGTCTTGCGCCGCTGGAAATACCGCTTGAGCAGCTTCCTGACCAGGCTGATGACCCAGGCGCCCACTACATAGATGACCAGGGCCGCCAGCACCTTGAGTCCAAAGGTAATGGCGCTCTGGGTGAGGCTGGATACCACTTTTTCCGTAGGGCCTTCCTTGATGGACTCGATGAGTTGAACGGATTTGATGGCAAGGGTATCGACGGAAATCTTGCTGGCTTTCTCTATGATTTCCGGAGGGATGGTCTGTGTTTGCAAAAGGGTGAAAAGCATTCTTCTACAGCGTTAAAGGTGAATGATGAGCCAAGCCATGTAGGCCACCCAGATGAGCAGGAAAAAAGCCCCGTCCAGGCGATCAATTTTGTCCCGTTTTCCGACGAAACAGCTGGTCAGAAGGGCGAAGGCGCTAATCAGCAATACCCCCAGGTCCACAGAGCTGATATCGGTGAATTTCAGTGGATTGATTAGGGCCGATCCGCCCAGGATGAGCAGGATGTTGAAGACGTTGGAGCCGATGATGTTTCCAAGGGCCAGCTGACCTTTTTTCTTGATGGCAGCCGCCACGCAGGTGGCCAGTTCCGGCATGGAGGTGCCGCCGGCGAGGATGGTGATGGCTATGAATTTGTCGCTTACTCCCAAGGCTTTGGCAATGTCCGTAGCGGAGTTTACAAAAGACCTTCCTCCTATGATCAGCCCCGCGATACCGCCGGCTATCAGCAGCAAGGCCTGCCAGACCGGCCGGTCTTTCACGTCCTTCTCTTCCGAAGGAAGGCTCTCCTGATGACGGAAGCAGTTCCACATGTACAGGATGAAGCAGGCAAGGAGGATGCCTCCGTCCAGCCGGCTTAGACCGTCCGATGACACCCCGAACAGGCTGTGTTTCAGGCCCAGGAGCACCAGCAGGACGGTGATGACGATATTCATGGGGATGTCCCGCTTTTTGTTGGAGGCGGTGATTCCCATGGGCAGGATCAGGGCCGTGAAGCCCAGGATGAGTAAGGTATTGAAGATGTTGGAGCCTATTACATTGCCGATGGCGATATCGGCCTTTCCCTGGACGGCGCCGATGAAACTTACCACCATCTCCGGAGCCGATGTGCCCATCCCCACGATGGTGAGGCCTATGACGAATTCGCTTAAGCCCAGGCGTCGGGCTATGCCGGAAGCTCCGTCCACCAGCCAGTTGGCCCCTAAAACCACCAGGGCCAGTCCCACAAGCAACAATAAACACGAAGTCCACATAGGGCGCTACAATCTTTTTGCTCTGCAAAAATAGCAATTATGTATGGAAATGCCTATATTTGTAAGAATCAAACTATAGTTTTTGTCCTTTTGGGAAGGTTTTATGCGCAGTATCCTTCATAGCCTTTTGCCCCTTCGCCTTTGGGGAGCACCGGTCCTGCTGGCCGTGCTCCTGTGCATCGGCTGCAAGGAAAAACCGGAGGACGATGAACCTGAATTTGTAGTTAACCAAGCTACGGAGAATTCCAGCATTTCCGTATTGCCGGAAGGTGGGGAAGCCCAGTTATTCGTGGTATGTGAGAAGGAATGGACTTATCAGTTCAAGGCTCCTGCAGATTGGCTTTCTGTAAGCGATAAGAAGGTAAATGGCACTTCCTGGATGCTCACGCTTTCCGCCGGGGAGAATAGCGGACCTTCCGCCCGTTCGGCCGTGTTGGTTTTTTCTTCCGCTTCTCTGGTCCGGGAGGTTACCGTTCAGCAGGAACCGGAAGACCCGATTTTACAGGTTACGGCCCTGGGTGCATACGGCGTGGAAGGGGGTGACGTAATCTATGAGCGGGGCCGGGCCCAGATCAGCCGCCTTACGGACGGAGACAGTTACCAGTTTTCCTTCCTGTATCCTTCGGAGGTGAAGGTGGTGAGTGTCACCGTGCCGTCCTCGCTGGAGGAGGGCGCCGTGGTTTCCCTGGGATACAGAGTGGTGGAGAAAGACCGCACCTTGTTTAAATCGGAGTATCCCGCTGCCACCGTGTTGCGGATCCGGGAACCGTACGTATGGCTCAAGGTGAGCGATACTGTCTATTTTGTCATAAAGAAATAAGTGATGCGCCGTCTGGTACTTGTCATATCGGCTTTGTTCGCTGCGCTGGAAATGCTTGCATTGCCGGCGCGTCCGGGCGCGGTGAAGTATGTCCAGCCGGACGGTACCACCCTGGAAATTGTCCTGCACGGCGACGAATGGGGACACTGGACCACGGACCGGGAAGGCCGGCTGCTGGATTTGGATGCAAATGGCTTTTACCGTCTGTCCACCCGAGGTCTGGACCAGGTTCGTCGTCAGGTGAATGCACAGCGGAAGGCGGTCCGGCGCCGTTTGGCGGCCGTCCGTTCAGGGGTAGAGCAATCGTCGGATGTTTCTCACGGAACGCACCGGGTGCCGGTGATACTGGTAGAATTCGCCGACCGTTCCTTCAGCGTATCGGCCCCCAATACAACATTTACCAATATGCTGGAACAGAAGGGGTTCGATCTGGATGGCGCCACCGGGTCCGTCTGGGATTTCTTCAACGACAATTCCCACGGACAGTATAATCCCGTTTTCGATGTCTATGGTCCCGTGAAACTGTCCAAGACCATGGCTTCCTACGGAAAGAACGACGCAGACACCCACAGGGATATTTTCCCGGGGCCGGAACTGGCACTGATAGATGCTGCCGCCAAGCTGGACGGGACGGTGGATTTCTCCCGCTACGATGAAGACGGAGACGGAATCGTGGATATGATCCTGTTCTATTTCGCCGGTTATGACGAGGCGGAAGGCGGTCCGGCCGATGCCATCTGGTCGCACCAGTGGGACATCCAGTCCTCTTCCAGCAGCAAGGCCAGGAACACTGTTCTGGACGGCGTGAGGTTCGGTTCCTACTTCTGCACTTCCGAGCTGCAGGGGAATTGGGGAACCCGCCTGGGAGGTATCGGCAGCACCGTGCACGAGTTCAGCCACCATCTTGGCCTGCCGGATTTTTATGACGTGGACGATACGGAAAACGGATTCACCACCGGCCTTTACTTTTTCTCCACCATGTGCTACGGCTTGTACAATAACGACGCCCATACACCGCCTTTCTTCAATGCCGAAGAATTGCAGATGCTGGGCTGGGCTCCGAAGGACGCCATCAAGAGCCTGCCGGACGGGGATGTGGTTTTAAGTGGCGTCTCCAATGGTACGGCATACAAGATACCCACCTCTACGGAAGGGGAGTACTATCTGCTGGAGTGCCGGGATGGCGTTTCCTGGGACAGTCCCTTGCCGGGTGGCCTGGCCGTTTATCATATCGACAAGTCGGACAGAATGGTGTTGAAGGCCTATTCGGCCGGGTTGTTGTGGGAGAACTGGCGACTTATTAACAGCATCAATTGCGTAGGGAATCACCCCTGTTTCTATATTGTACCTTCATCCAGCCCCACTTTGCTGGAATACAACGGCGGCATTGAAGGGGTTTTGTTCCCGGGCAGGGGACAGGTGACGGCATTCCAGCCCATAGACTGGGAAGGAATGCCCACCATCCAGCAACTCACCGGTATCCGCTATGCCGATGGAAAGGTTTCCCTAACAGTTCGTTCCAACGCGGGAAAGAACCTGAACGGTTTGGTAGTGGATACTTCGGGAGAGCCGCTTTCCTGGGCTGCCATAAGAATAGAACCGGACGGGCCGGAGACGCATACGGATGAGATTGGCACATTCTTCCTGGATTTGAGATCCTATGAGGGAGAGCCGGAGTTGGAAGTGACGGTGGAAAAAGAGGGCTATGTGGGGAAAACCCTGTCAGTCACCCTGCAGGAAAAGGGCAATAACCTCTTTGTGATGCTGCGGAAAGAAGGGGAAGCGGAAGTTTCTACCCTGGATAAGTCGGACCCGTCGGCCCAGCTTATGTCCTATTCGGCTACCGGAAACAGCCTGATGGGTGCCGTCCGCTTTACGGCCGATGAACTGGCTCCTTATGAAGGTCAGCGTCTGTCCACCGTCACTTTTTATCCCGTGGTCTATAGTGCCGATGCAGTGATGGTGCTGGTGGAATCCGGTGGGCAGCGTCTGCTGAACCATGTGGTGAAGAAGCCGGTCTATTCCTGCTGGAACACCGTGGATATCAGTGAGTACGATTTAAGGGTGCCTTCCGGGGAAGACCTTTATATCGGCTATGCCGTCAGGGGTGGGGATTACGACCATCCGCTTTCCTGCCGTTATTCGTCCCGGGAGGAGCCTACGGAAAGCTATTATGCCGTTTACAGCAACACGGCGGTCTCCTGGCAGCCGATGAAAAGGTACGATCTGGCCCTCGCCGCCACCGTGAGCCAGGTGCAGGTGCCTACCGCCCTGTCCGACATAGGCGTCCATTCCATAGATCCGGGCAGTGGAAAATACAGGGCAGGAGACAGTTTCAAGCTTCGGCTGAAAGAGGCCCCCTCCCGTAAACCTGCCAGCGTAGCATGGTACTTCGACAATGCTCCCGTAAGCGATACGGCCGTCTTGCTTACGGCTGGCATTCACACAGTGGAAGCCCGGCTCAGCTATGAGAGCGGGGCCGGCGAAGTACTGGAAATGGAAATTGAGGTAAACTGATTAGCCTTTTTTGTGAAGTGCCACCACGTTCTCCACGTGCATGGTGTGGGGGAACATATCCACAGGCTGAACGGCGGTGATTTCGTATTTTTCGCAAAGGATGGCCAGGTCCCGGGCCTGGGAGGCTGGATTGCAGCTGACATAGACCATCCGCTCCGGTTCCGCATTCAGGATTACCTTGGCCACGTCCGGATGGATGCCGGCGCGGGGCGGGTCCAAGATAATGACGTCCGGCCTTCCATGCCGGGCCACAAAGGCGTCGTCCAGCACGTCCTTCATATCTCCTGCAAAGAACTCGCAGTTGTCAATGCCATTGGCTTTGGCATTGCTCCTGGCATCTTCAATGGCTTCCGGAACATATTCTATCCCAAATACTTTAGAGGCTTTCCTGCTCACGAATTGCGCAATGGTGCCGGTACCGGTATAAAGGTCGTACACCACCTCATTTCCCGTAAGGGCGGCAAACTCCCTGGCAACGCTGTAAAGCCTGTAGGCCTGGCGGGAATTGGTCTGATAGAAAGATTTCGGGCCGATTTTAAAGCGGAGCCCCTCCATCTCCTCGTAGATGGCTTCCTCGCCTTTATAAAGGACGGGAGTGAGGTCCCCGATGGAATCGTTGAGTTTTTCGTTGACGACGTAGTACAGGCTGGTTATCTGCGGGAAAGCGGCACTGAGGGCATCCAGCAGGGCCTCGCGGGGGGCTTTGTCGGCCCGGGCAAAGCAGAGGATAAGCATCACCTCACCTTTCTCCGTGATGCGGACGAACATGTTCCGGAAAAAGCCCCGGTTTTCCCGGATGTTGTAGAATTCCAGGCCGTTTTCCAGGCAGAAACGCTTGATAAACAGACGGATGGCGTTGGACGGTTCCGCTTGCAGCCAGCAGTTGCGTATGTCCAGTACCTTGTCGAAGAACTTGCTCACATGGAAGCCCAGTCCTTCCCAGTCCGTAACGGTTTCCGGGTTTTCGCCCTTTAGCAGCCAGCGCTTGCTGGAGGCGCTGAATTCCAGTTTGTTCCGGTAGAACTGCGTCTTTTCGGAGGGCAGGGTAGGGCGGATTTCCGGCACTTGCAAATGGCCGATTCTAACCAACTGGTCTTCCACTTGCTGCCGTTTGGCTTCCAGTTGCATGGAATAGGGGAGAGGCTGCCAGCGGCAACCGCCGCAAACGCCGAAATGCTCGCAGAAGGGCTCCAGACGGTCTTCGGAGGGCTTCACAATCCGCTTGATGAAGCCTTCCATATAGTTTTTTTTCTTCTTGTAAACCTGGATATCCACTACATCGCCCGGAACGGCGAAATCCACGAAAACCACCATCCCGTCTACGTGCGTAAGGGCTTTTCCCTCGGCAGCCACGGATTCTATGGTTACATTTTCCAGCAGCAGGTCTATCTTTTTTCTGGACATATCGGCTTAAAAGATTAATCGCAGTCTCCGTCCAGCAGTCCCATCCAGAAATAGTAGGCCGGGAAAGCAAACAAAACGGCCAGTGTAAGCAGGAGGGCCATCCACCAGGGGAGGGTGCAGAAGAATATGATGGCCCAGATAATGGTGAGAAGCGGTGTTCCAACCCAACGGATAAGGAAACGGACGGAATTACGGAAGGCTTTGTCCTTCAGCTTCTTACAGATATATTCCGCTATCTGGGGCAGGGGGAGGGACAACAGGGTGGCCAGTAGGAAGAGGGGAAAGGTGAGCAGTGCCGCAAGCGCTTTCAAGGCCCTTGGGGTGCGGGGCCTTTCCGCCTTTATCTTTTGCCAGGCGGCGGGATAGCTTTCGTCGTCCGGAAGATACAGAATCTGTTCCTTGATTCCCTCGAAAATCTTGTCCTGCAGGAGCTTGCACCTGTCGGCCGATAGCATTTCGGGATTCGCATCCATCAGTTCATTAACGTTGATGGCGGTTCCGAAAGAGACTTGGCAGGTGGTGACGAAATGTGTCCAGTCGCCATATTCCACACCCACCGGAACCAGCCAGGTTTTCATGGTTTGGGCGCTTTCCAGGGCCAGCCTGGCCAGGCCTTTACGGATGGGCTGCAGCGAATGCATCTGCCGGTGCGTACCTTCTCCGTACATGCATACCGGAAGTCCCCGGGAAAGGCTTTCCAGCATGTCTTCAAAGGTATCGTGGTTGTTGGAAACCTCCCGGATTCCGTCCCGGATGCGACTGATGGGCAATACGCCCGCCATCCGGATGAACCAGTTCAGGGCGGGTTTGCGGAAAACATCCTGTCTGGCGCCGAAAACAATTCTCTTGTGAATGAGGGGGAGCAGTACCAGCGGATCTATCAGGCAGTTGGTGTGGTTGGGACAGAGGATAACGGCACCGTCCTCCGGCAATTCACCGCAGTGTTTGATACGCAGCAGGGAAGTGCGGATAACCCAGTTGGTATAGGGCCGCAGGATCCGGTAACTCCAATGGCTTTCCCAGGCTTTAGGCGCGTGCATCGCGGCGGGTACGGTTAAAGATGGTTGCTACGGTGAGGCCGGAAATGATGTGCCAGATACCCCACCAGGCGGTAATTACCAACATGCCTCCGTGCGGAGGGAAGCCGGCGAAAATGCTGGTACCCAGCATGAGGGCCAGGCCCAGGCCGGAATTCTGTATACCCGTTTCGATGGTGAGCGTCCGACGGTCCTTATAGGGGAGTTTGGCTACGGTAGCTGTGGTGAAGCCCAAGGTAAGGGCAAGCAGATTGTGGATGAGTACCACCACGAAGATGTATTTGATGCACTGGAGGAAAGCATTGATGTTTCCACTGAAAGCCAGCACTACCATGGCAATGAAAATGACGATAGAAAGCCACTGGAGGGGCTTTTTGAGGAAACCGGCAACTTTGGGGAGAAATTTGCTGGTGAGGATACCCAAAACCAGCGGGATGCCCAGCAGGATGAAGATGGTCTTGAAAACTTCCCACAGCGGAATTACCAGGGTGGGTACTTCGTGTGCCACATCGGCGGTATGAACATAAATGTTACCCCAGAGCCAGAAGTTGAGCGGAGTCAGGAAGACGGCAAGAGCCGTGGAAATGGCTGTAAGAGAAACGGATAGCTCAATATTAGCCTTTCCCAGCGAGGACATGAAATTGGAAATGTTTCCACCAGGGCAAGCCGCCACCAGAATCATGCCAAGGCCCATCATAGGCGAAATCCATCCTGTGAGCAGGATAGCCAGCAGACAGGTAAATGCAGGAAGCAGGATCAGCTGGCAAACTGCGCCCAGAATGACGGATTTGGGCTTTTTGAAGACTTCAATGAAGATTTCCGGCTTGATACCCAGCGCAACGCCGTACATGACGAAGGCCAGGATAATGTTGATAGTATTCATTCCACCGGCATTCAGATTCACTTCGATGCTGTCTATGGTGGCTGCTACTTCGGGACTCATATAGTGGTTTTAGTTTTAACCTTCAAATATAGTTATTTTTCTTTAATCTCTTGCTTTTTCCGGGCAGGGGATACTTTTTTAATTACACAACTTAACATAATATAAATTGTGTAACAAATATAGCAAATAAATAATAATAAAGGTTGCAGAAATAAAAGAAATGCTTAACTTTGTAAAAATCGTGTAACGAATGTTATTTTAAAACTTGTGGATATGAAAAAATTATTGGTCGTTCTCTTTGCCGCCGCAGCGCTGGCTGTTCCCCGTGCACAAGCACAGGATTCTCAGATGTTTAACCATTTGGGTCTGGGCGTCACCGTAGGTCTTATGGATGGTTTCGGCATCGATGCCGTTCTTCCCATGGGACCTAAGTTCCAGATTCGCGCCGGTTATGCCATAGATCCCATTTCCGTTCCTCTCAGCGATATGGATTTTGGAACGTATACTTCCGGCAGTAAGACTGTTAACCTGAATGACATTCCTCTCAACGTCAGTACCTGGAAGAGCGGTAATGGTCATCTTATGTTTGACTTCTATCCTTCCAGCACGGGTGGTTTCCATATTTCGGCCGGTGCGTTTATCAATAACGGAAAGTTTGTCTCTGTAGCCGCAGATGCCAGCAAGGTGCTTGACAAGGCCGACTGGGGCACGCTGGCAATCGGCCCGGATGGTGGTAGTTTTAAAGTTTCAACGGACGGGAATGGTGTTATAAATATGGATGTTAAGACCTGGGCTGTAATGCCTTATATCGGCCTTGGTTTCGGTCGTGCCCTCAATCCGGAAAAAACCTTCAATTTTGTATTCGATATGGGTCTCTTCGTATGGGGCAGCCCTACCGTTCAGAGCTACGACTATACGGATCATTACTTCAACGAGTCTAAGCCGGTAAAGACGGTTGTTCTGGACGGTGCTTCCATGAAGTCTGTTACTGCCCAGGGTGCCGAGATTCTGGACCTTGTATCCTCCATTCCCGTATGCCCTTATATGAGGTTTGGCTTCTACTTCAAGCTCTTTTAGTGTAAATAATTGATTAATAATTAATATTTTAAAGCTATGAAAAAGAATTTGCTCTTTTTGGCCGCTGTTTCCTTGATGGCAATTCCCTTTTTAGTCACTTCCTGCGGGAAAACTCCTGTGGATGATACACCTACTGAAATCATCCTTCCGGATCCTCCCACCAAGGACGTTGCTATGAAGGTAGAATTCAAAAAGTCCGATCGTCCCATCTGGGAGAATAAAGAGGCTAAATATGAAATCGAATCCATCGAATTTACCGAGGACAGCCGCTTTATCCTCAAGAGCCAGGTAATCGCAGTAAAATCTCTTAAGCTTAACGACAAAGTGTGCATCGTAGGTAAGTTTACGATGAGTGGTTCTGTGTACATCTGCAATGGTTCTAGTTTCAGCGGTAAGGTAACCGTTGAGGGCTCCGGATCCAATGCCAATGTCAAAGTGGAAGGGGCTAAAATGGCAGATGCATACGATGGTAATGCTGATGTAAAGCATACTGCAGATGCTGCCGCTTCTGCCAGCAGAGACGAAAAGAATGCCAACCGTACATGGAAGGTAAATGCCGTGAAAGTGGATGTGAGCGGCGGGAAAAAAGGCGAAATTACTAAAGTCTTCAATGGATGTAATTTGGAGGAAATGGCTAAATGGGCTGCCGAAAACGGTGTTGATGGCCTTAAGAGCCATCTCTCGGAGTTCGTGGGTTACAATGTAGATGAAATTCTATTTACCGGTGAAAAGACTTTCACCATCTCTTTCACCGGCGCCGACGTCTCCGCCATTTCGGGAACCTATTCGATGAGTCAGGCTTCCAAGAGCGTATCCATTAGCCTTCCTGAAGGTAATTCTTTCTTCCACGGTAGTATTCCCGGCAACTACGAGTTCTCTTCCGAAAGGGAGATGTCACTCACTTTGAACACCACCATCGAGGGTTATAAGGGCAGTATGGCAATGAGTCTTAGCCGGGCGAATTAGTTCATCCCCTCCCCTTCCGTTTAATCGGCCTTCGGGATTCCCCGGAGGCCGTTTTTGTTATCAGCAGAAAATTGCTTATTTTTGTATACTAAAACCTTAGTCTTATGCCTGTCACCATCAAAACGGTTCAGTCCAGGGCGGATCTTCGCGCATTCGTAAAGTTTCCCCTTAGCCTTTATAAAGACTGTCCCTATTATGTTCCCGGTCTGTATGCCGATGAAATGGGCACTCTGGATCCGGAAAAGAATCCCATGGGCAAGTATTGCAAGATGGAACGTTTCCTGGCCTACAAGGACGGCAAGCTGGCGGGCCGGGTAGCAGCCATCATCAACGAGATAGCCAACAGGGACTGGAATCATGCGGAGGTGCGTTTTGGTTGGATAGACTTCATCGATGACAAGGAGGTTTCCAAGGCTCTGCTGGAAGCGGTTATCGGCTTTGGGAAAAAGCACGGGATGACCACGGTGACAGGTCCTCTGGGTTTCACGGATTTTGACAGTGAGGGTTGTGTGATAGAAGGTTTCGAAGATATCTCCTCCTTTGCCCTCAAATACAATTATCCCTATTACGGGGAGCATTTCCAGGCACTGGGTTTCGGGAAGGTGAACGACTGGCTGGAGTACAGGATTTACGTACCGGACAAGGTGCCGGAAAAAGTTTCCAGGGCCGCACAGATACTGCAGGAACGCTATCAGCTGCATATCCGTAAAATCACCAAGAAGGAGGTTAAAAAGGGGCATTATGGTCAGAAGATCTTCGACTTGGTGAACCGGACCTACTGCGAACTCTTCGATTTCACCGTGCTCCCGGAAGAAGTGATGGATCATTATGTCAACAACTTCCTGGGGCTGCTGGATTTCAAATACGTTACACTGGTGGAGGATGCCGGTGGCAAGATGGTGGCCGTGGCCGTTACCATGCCATCTATCGCCCGCGCCGTGCAGAAAGGCCGGGGATACCTGTTCCCTATCGGCTGGTGGCATCTGGTAAAGTCCATGTATCTCAAGCATGAGGAGGCGCTTGAACTGATGATTATTGCCGTAGATCCGGAATACCGGAACAGGGGTGTTCACGCCATCCTTTTCAATGAAATCATTCCCAACCTGATTGAAGGCGGATTCAAATACGGCGAATCCAACGCGGAGATGGAAACGAACAACAGCATCCAGAATGTCTGGAACCTGTACGAGAAAGAGTTCAAGCGCCGGAGGCGTGTGTTTTCAAAGGCTATTTAGAGATGAGTGCTTCTTCCGTAATGCTGCCCCCGCTCCCCGAGCGGATGAGACCCTCCACGCTGGACCAGTATGTGGGCCAGCGGCATCTGGTGGGACCGGGTTGTATTCTCCGGAAGATGATAGAAAGCGGAAACCTGAGTTCTTTTATTCTTTGGGGTCCTCCAGGCGTGGGCAAGACCACCCTGGCCCATATCATTGCCCAGACGCTGGACCGGGACTTCTATACTTTGTCGGCCGTTACTGCGGGGGTGAAGGAAGTGCGGGAAGTGTTTGAAAAGGCCAAAGGGAATTCCCTGTTCCGGCAGAAAGGTGCTCCCATCCTCTTTATCGACGAAATCCACCGCTTCAACAAGGCTCAGCAGGACGCTCTTCTGGGGGTTGTGGAAAACGGCACCATCGTGCTGATTGGCGCCACCACGGAGAATCCCTCCTTCGAGGTTATCACTCCCCTGCTGTCCCGCTGTCAGGTTTTTGTCCTTAAATCGCTGGAAAAGGCCGATTTGCAAGTGCTTCTGGACCGTGCGCTCAAGGAAGATGTGCTGCTAAGGGAGAAAGACATCCGGGTAGAGGAGACGGAAGCCCGGATGCGCTACAGCGGCGGCGACGCCCGCAAACTGCTGAATGTGCTGGAAATGGTGGTGGACGCCCAGGCGGGTCACTCCCCTGTCGTTATTAACAACGCTGGGGTCACGGAATCCATCCAGGAGAACATGGCCATTTACGACAAGGACGGGGAGATGCACTACGACATCATATCGGCCTTCATCAAGAGCATCCGGGGGTCGGATCCCAATGCCGCCATTTATTGGCTGGCCAGGATGATTGATGGTGGCGAAGATCCGCTGTTCATAGCCCGGCGGCTGTGCCTGAGCGCCTCGGAGGATATCGGCCTGGCCAATCCCAACGCCCTTTTGCTGGCCAATGCCTGCTTTGAAGTGGTGTCCAAGATAGGGATGCCGGAAGGCCGGATTCCGCTGGCGGAAACAACTGTGTATCTGGCCTCCAGCCCCAAGAGCAATGCCTCGTACATAGCCTTGGAAAACGCCCTGGCCGAGGTGAAACGCTCCGGAAACCAGCCGGTCCCCCTCCCCATCCGCAACGCGCCGACACAACTCATGAAAGAGCTCAATTATAGCGACGGCTACAAATATGCCCATGACTACCCGGGCCACTTCGTAGATATGGAATTCCTTCCAGACGCCCTGAAGGGTACGGTCTTTTACGAGCCCGCTCCCAACAAGCACGAAAACGTCCTTCGGGCTTACTTGGAGGCCTGCTGGCCCAAATATTATCCAAAAGGATAACTACTTGTATCCCAGTAGTTTAAGCATGGAATCGGACGTCTGTTCCTCGGCAAAGATGGAGGTGGTAAGGTTCCCTTCCTTGTCCCGGTCTATGAGGATATGGCGAGGGGAAGGCATCAGGCAATGCTTGATGCCGCCGAAACCCGAAATGGCATCCTGGTAGGCACCGGTGTGGAAAAAGCCGATATACAGGCTTTCCCGGCGGCTCCGGATGGTGGGCAGGAAGATGGCATTTGCGTGATAATCGGCATTATAGAAATCCTGACTGTCGCAGGTGAGGCCACCTAGGAACACCCGCTGGTATTCGTCGTTCCACTTGTTGATGGGCAGGAGGATGAATCTCTGGTTCAGGCCCCAGGTATCCGGCAGGCAGGTCATGAAGGAATTGTCTATCATATACCACTTCTCCCGGTCGTTCTGCTGCTTGATATCCAGGATCTTGAAGATGGTGGCGCCGCTTTCGCCCACGGTGAAACTGCCGAATTCCGTGAAGATATCCGGTTCCTCCACGCCCATGGCGTTGCAGTTCACCTTGATCTGGTTGATGATTTCCTCCACCATGTACTCGTAGTCGAAATCCATGGCCAGGGAGGTCTTGTTGGGCAGGCCGCCGCCGATATTCAGGCTGTCCAGTTCCGGGCAGATGGCCTTTAGCTCACAGTACACCTTCACGCATTTGGACAGTTCGTTCCAGTAATAGGCCGTGTCCCGGATACCCGTGTTGATGAAGAAATGCAGCATCTTCAGGTGGAAATTGGGATACTTGGCCACCGTGTCCTTGTAGAATTTAAGGATATCGGAATAGCGGATGCCCAGGCGGGAGGTATAGAAATCGAAGTTTGGCTCTTCCTCGGAGGCAATCCGGATACCCATCATGGTGTCTTCCTCGATCAGGTCGGCCAGGTCTTCGAATTCGTTCTTGTTGTCCAGGACGGGGATGATGTTTCTCCATCCCTTCTTGCGCATGGAGGCGATGTTCTGGATATACTGGGGCCGCTTGAACCCGTTGCAGATGATATACAACTTGTCCTTGTCCACGGACCCGTCCCTGCCCAGCGTATCCACCAGGTCCAGGTCATAGGCCGATGAGGTCTCCAGGTGGATGTCGTTGCGAAGCGCCTCGTGCACGACGAAGGCGAACTGGGAACTCTTGGTACAATAGCTGTAGTGGTACTCGCCCTGGTAGTCGGCCTTGGCCATGGCCACCTTGAACAGACGTTTGGCACGCTGGATTTGCTGGGAAATCTTGGGAAGATAAGTGATTTTCAGCGGTGTGCCGTACTTGTCGATAATATCCATCAAGTCTATGTCGTTGAACAGAAGGTTGCCGTCAACCACCATGAATTCGTCCTGCGGGAAATCGAACGTTTGTTCGATAAGGTCGATGTACTTGTTTTTCATCTTTAACTTCGTTAAAGTTAAAAAAATACTAAACTATTTTACGTTACCCTCTCCCTAAATCCCTCTCCTCGGGAGAGGGACTTACTGTCGCCCTGCGGGCTCTATCTCACAAAATCAGAGTTAAATCAAGTATAAAAGTGTGCAAATATAAGGAGAAAATATTATTTTTGTAAGAATGAATCGAAAGAAATACATATTTCTTTTCTTCCTGCTTCTTGTGGCGGCCGGGTGCAGTACAACGCGCTCCCTCCGCGACGGAGAATTCCTGCTCCGGAAGAACACCGTGAAGGTGGATGACGGGCACTTCGACGCTTCTTCCCTCAGCTCCTATATTACGCAGAGGCCCAACAGTACCATCCTGGGCTTCAATCCGTTGCTGTCCGTCTATAATTGGGGCGGAAAGGGAGAAACCAAGTTCCAGCAGTTCCTGCATAACATAGGAGTTCCACCGGTGGTATATGATGCTTCCCAGGTGGATGCCAGTATCGACAACATCAAGAATTATCTGCAGTATATCGGCTACTACGGATCGGAAGTGGAAAGCCGGGTGAACGTGCACGGCCGGAAGGTGGACGTTAACTATTTCGTCACCCTGGGAAAGCGCTACACCATCAGCGATATCGAATACGAAATACCGGACTACGGCAGTTTTGCGCAGGATTTCGCGGAAGACCGTCCCAACAGCACCATTGCCGTCGGGCAGTACTTGTCGGCCGCCAACCTGGAAACGGAGGCGGACCGCTCGGCCCAGTATTTCCGCACCAAAGGTTACTTCGGCTTCACAAAAAGCTATTATGCCTTCGAAGCCGATACCCTGGCGGGAGACGGTAATGCCAAGCTGACGATGTCCATCCGGGACTATGCCCTGGGGGACGCCCCGGAGACGGCCCGGGAACACAAGAAGTATACGATTGGGGATGTAAGCATCCGTTTTCCGGAACGGCTGAAAATCCGTCCCAACGTGCTGGAAAGCCTGAATATCATTATCCCGGGCCAGCTTTACGACGAGCGGAACATCAACACGGCTTATAGCCGGCTATCCGGACTCAGCATCCTTTCCGGGGTGAATATCGCCATGAATCCTGTCACGGACAGCAAGGTAGATGCTGCCATTACCCTGCAGGAATCCAGCCTCCAGGGCATCAAGACCAATTTGGAGGCGTCCGTGAACTCCACCGGCCTCATCGGCATTTCTCCGCAGCTGAACTATTCCCACAAGAATCTGTTTCACGGAGGAGAACTTCTGAACCTGGGTCTTAGGGGGAGTTTCCAATTCAATCCCAAATCAAAGACAAAGAATCAGGAACTGGAAACTGGTTCCTATTCCACGGAAGTAACCTTTACCACCAGTCTCCGTTTCCCGCTGTTCCTGGGGCTTCCCACCCGGCTGTTCAAAGGGCCCAACATTCCCCATACGGAGTTCAATGCCTCCTTCAGCTATCAGGACCGTCCGGAGTACCGGCGCACCCTCATCTCCACTTCGCTGGGTTATACAGGCCGGATCGGCAACAATTTCTACTATCAGTTTTCGCCATTTCAGGCCAATATAGCCCGGCTTTTCGACGTGAATGGTGAATTCCTTGTGGACCTGCTCCAAAAGAATCCCTTCCTTTTCTTCGCCTACCTGGACCATTTTGACATGGGTGTGGGCGGGACGCTGTATTACACAACCAATAACTCGGCCGTTCCAACCACTCCGTACCATTACTATCGCCTGAATTTCGATATATCCGGCAATTTGCTAAGCTTGTTCAACCGCTGGCTGCCGCAGGACGATTACGGTTCCTACACCATTTGGGAAACAGAGTATTCTCAGTACATAAAACTGGAACTCACTGCGGGCCGTACCCTCCGCTTCGGTTCCAGCGACAAACAGGCACTTGCTTACCGCTTGCTGGCCGGCGTGGGTTATGCATACGGAAATTCCAGCAGCGTCCCTTTTGAAAAGCAGTTCTACGCCGGTGGCGCCAATTCCATGCGCGGCTGGCAGGCCCGCTCCCTGGGCCCCGGTAATTCTCCTTCCTATTCGGAGATATTCGCCATTCCCAGCCAGGTGGGTGAAATGAAGCTGGAAGCCAATGTGGAGTATCGTTTCCCGCTAATTTGGAAGTTGGAAGGCGCACTGTTCGCCGATGTGGGCAATGTTTGGGATATGCCCTCCAACGACTTGGAACTGGATGAAGAATACCCTTCGGATTTTCAGTTCAGAAACCTTCCCAAATCCCTGGGACTGGACTGGGGACTGGGTATCCGTGTAAACCTGGACTTCCTGCTGGTTCGCATAGATGCCGGTTTCCGCGTTCACGACCCGGCCCGTGACGAAGGATACCGCTGGATTGCACCCAATCAATGGCTAAAGGGGAATTATGCTGTACACTTTGGTGTAGGATATCCGTTCTAAAGAAGACGCTGAATGACAAATGCCGAGATTAAGTTCGTGAAGTCGCTGGCACAGAAGAAATTCCGTGACAGCGAAGGATTTTTTGTGGTGGAGGGCGAGAAAATGGTGGCCGAGGCGCTGGCTTCCCGTTTCACCGTGGAAAAGGTTTACCGGCGGGAAGAAATCGGCGAGGCTGCGATGGCCCGGATATCGGCCCTTTCCTCCCCTTCTCCGGCCCTGGCGCTTGTAAGACGGCCCGATGACCTTCTCCGGGCCGATATGCCCGCAAAAGGCCTTTTCCTGGCTCTGGACGGCATCCGGGATCCGGGCAACCTGGGAACCATCCTCCGGATAGCAGATTGGTTTGGTCTTGATGCTGTTTATGCTTCACCGGATACAGTGGAGTTGTTCAACCCTAAAGTGGTGCAGGCCACCATGGGTGCCATCTTCCGTGTCCGTTTCCATTATACGGAGATTCCCGCTTTCTGTGCCGGCATCCTGGCGGCGGGCGGCAAGGTGTACGGCACCTTCCTGGACGGGGAGAACCTGTATCAGAAGGCCCTGGACAATGGTTTGGATGCTCCGTCGGTGATTATAATCGGCAACGAGGCCAATGGCATCTCCTCCGCTACGGCTGCCTGCGTGAGCGAGCGTCTGTGCATCCCCCCCTACCCGGCCGATGACCCTGGCTCCGAATCCCTTAACGCCGCCGTGGCCACTGCCGTCACCGTGGCGGAATTCCGACGCCGGATAAACGTATAACACTTCAGTATGATGAAAAAGTGGTTGATCTTGTTAACGTTGCTGCTGGCCGCAGTGTCGGCGAGGGCGCAGAGTCCGGTGCGGATCTGTGCGCACCGGGGTTTCTGGGAGAGCGAGGCTGCCGGGAAGGCGCAGAATTCCATTGCATCCCTGAAGGCTGCCCAGGACAACGGGTTCTGGGGCGGCGAGTTCGACGTACATATAACTAAGGACGATGTGGTTGTGGTGAATCACGATCCTTTCTTCCACGCGAGGCCCATCCATTGTTGCAAGTATTCCACCCTGGCCCGGAAGCCCCTTTCCAACGGAGAAACCTTTCCAACGCTGGAAATGTATCTGGAACAGGGACTTGCCTCCCCTTCCACCATGCTTGTGCTGGAGCTTAAGAAGCAGAAAAACAGAAAGCGGGCCGATGCTCTCCTGGACGGGTGTATAGCCCTTCTCCGGGAAAAAGGCCTCTGGGATCCTACCCGCGTAATGTTCATTTCCTTTGACTACGAGGCCTGCAAACGGGTGGCGCAGCTGGCTCCGGGCTTTACGATACAGTACCTGGAGGCCGACAAGGACCCCGATACGGTACACGCCGACGGCATCAACGGCATAGATTATCATTATTCGGCCTTTCGCACTCACCCCGAATGGGTGGCTCGGGCTCATGTGCTGGGCATGACGGTAAACGCCTGGACCGTGGACAAGGAGGAAGACATGCAGTATCTTATTGATCTGGGAGTGGACTGTATCACCACCAATAAGCCCCTGGAACTCCGCGCTCTCCTGGGTGAACGGGAGGAGCGTTAATTCACTTCAATTATCTTGTAATCTTTGCCTTCCACCATTTCCGTATAGACGGTGCGGACTGCTTTAATATCCAAATAATCAAGCGCTTCTGTGGGGATGCGGACCGATATGTCGGCCTGCTCGCCAAAGTTGGCGATTACCAGGAAGGTGCGGGTTCCGTCGCTGCGGAGGAAGGCGAAATGCCGGTCCGCGTCAAAATGACCTGCTTCCTGACAGTAGCAGAGGTCGAAGGTTTTGCCCAGCGCGAATACCGGGTCTTTAGCCAGCGCCAGAAGTTCTTTGTAACGTTTCAGGATGGCCTTCTCTCTTGCCGAGAGGCCCGTCCGCTTGTCAGCAATCCACTTGTGAAGCCGCTGGAGGGATGCTACTTGCCACCAGTCGAAGATGGAGGTGCGCCCGTTAACGCCGCTGAAGGGTTCGTTGTCCATGCCGCGCTCCCCCACTTCCTGGCCGAAATACAGCATGAATGAGGCGGTGTTCAGCAGGAGCGACACCGCCAGGGCTGCATAGCCTCCTTCGGCCTTGGAGCAGAAGAAATCGGAGGCGATGCGCTGCTCGTCGTGATTCTCCAGGAAGTTGAGCATATGGGGCTGCAGGTCTCCCAGGAACTGCCAGTTCCAGGAGATTCCCTTTGCTGAAGTTCCACTACAGGTAACAGCCCGTAAGGTGTCATAAAGACCGGATTTGTCGTAAAGCAAATCAAAGCCTACTTCTTCTACATACAGCCGATATTTATCCTTCTCATACACCTCGGCCACGAAGATGACGGAGGGGTACTTTTCCTTGACCCTGGCAATGAGCCACTGCATGAACTGCGGCGGTACCAGTTCCACCATGTCGCAACGGAAACCGTCCACACCTTTACCGGCCCAGAACAGCACTATTTCCAGCATCTTATCCCAGGTGGCGGTGTGGAAGTCGCAGTAATTGAGTTTTACCGTTTCGTACCAGTCCGTGAGGGCCGGAACCGGTGAAAAGCTGTTGCCGGAAGCTTTGGCCGGATTCTCGTAATAACCGCTTCCGTGGTAGGGTTCAGGGAGATGGAGAAGTTGTCCGGGATAATAGAAGAAATCGTTCCCGGGATCCCAGTGGACGGCGGTGTTGTCTTCCTTTCCAAAGTTCACATTGTCCCGGGAGACATGGTTGGGAATATAATCGATGAGAACCTTCATTCCCGCATCATGTGTCCTCTTAACCAATTGAACGAATTCTTCCATCCGCTTTTCCGGAACATCTGCCAGATAAGGATTTACATCGTAGTAATCCTTTATGGCATAAGGCGAACCGGCATCTCCTTTCACTATCTGGGGATGAGACGGCGGACACCCTTTGAAAGCCTGGGTGGTGGCATGACGGACGATGCCGGTGTACCAAAGGTAATCGACACCAAGTCCCTTCCAATACTGCAGGGACCCGGTGTCGATGCCAGAGAATTTACCGTTGTTCCAAAGCCTTGGAAGCAGCTGGTAAATAAGGTGCTTCATTCTACCAGTTCAGGATTTTCTTGAAGTCGAATTCCTCCGGATTGGGAACATACTTCCTGGCAGCCTCGTAGTCGGCCGGGGTGATGAAATGGCAGATGTGGTTGTAGTAGTTCTGGGAAGTACCTCCGTCGATGTTCACGCGGCGCGGCGGAATCTTTCCCTCGGCATTCTGCAGGTCCTTCAGGTAAAGCGGATGGGCTTCACCGTCGGCGTCTACATAAACCATGCAGCCGGTCTCCCCCTTGGAGAAGAGTTCATAGGCGCCCATGGCCAGTTCCGTGCAGTAGGTAAGGTCGTAGCCGATGGGATCCTGGCAGCGTACGTCGTAACCGATTTCCACCGGACGGGTTTTCACCTTGAGGTCCAGCTTCTTGAATTCCTTCTCCAGGATGTCGTTGAACAGTACGGCCTTACTGATCTTGCCCAGTTCCGGATGGCCGTGCTCGTCGTAGGTCATGGACACGCCGGCATCCTTGATTTCCTGGGGATCCAGATCGTGGAATACGCCTTCGGCCACCACCACGGTGCCGTAGCCGATGCCCATGATCTTGCGCTTGATAATGGCCGACAGGGCCAGCTTCACGATCTTGTCCAGGCAGATTTCCGTCTTGTTGAACATTTCCGGAAGGATGGTCATGGGGCAGTGAGTCGCCTCGCCGATACCCAGGGCCAGATGACCGGCGCTGCGGCCCATGGCGCTGATGATGAGCCAGTTACCGCTGGTGCGTGCATCCTCATAGATGGTGCGTGCCAGATGGGCGCCCTCGTCCTTGGCGCTGTTGAAGCCGAAAGTGGGGGCGTTGTTGGGCAGCGGAAGGTCGTTGTCGATGGTCTTGGGAACGTGAATGTTCTTGATGGGATACTGCTTGGCTTCCAGGAACTTGGCGATGCGGTTGGCGGTGGAGGCGGTGTCGTCTCCGCCCACGGTGACCAGCAGCTTGATGTTGTTGTCCTGGAACAGGCTCAGGTTGAAGTTCTCTTCAAAATCCTTGTCGGTGGGCTTGAAACGGCTCATCTGCAGATAGCTGCCACCCCGGTTGAAATAGGAATCGGCCTTGAAGAAATCCAGGTCTTCCGTACGGGGAGTCTTGGAGAAAAGGCCGCTGTAACCGCCATGCAGGCCGATAACGCGATAACCGTTGCCCAGGAAGGTCTTGGCTACGGACATAACCACGGTGTTCATGCCCGGAGCAGGGCCGCCACCACAGAGGATGATAATGGAATCTTTCATGGAATATATACGTTATAAACTTGTTTCGTTTAAATCGTACAAATTTAAGAATTTTCAAGAATAGATGCAATATTGCCCGGACGGCTTTTTTTCTGTATATTTGCATTTTATACGCGTATATATGCGCGTGTGCGGAGAATATGGATTTTACACAGGCAAAACACAGGATAGAGCAGCTCAAGGCGGTCCTTTGGGAGAACAGCCGGAAGTATTATGTGGAAAACGCTCCCACCATGAGCGACTACGAGTACGACCAGCTCATGCACGAACTGGAGGCGCTGGAGACGGCATATCCGGAGTATGCGACGGAGGACTCCCCCACCCGCCAGGTGGGCTCGGATTTGGAAACGCCTGGAACAAAGGCCGTTTCCGGCCGCGAGTTTGCCAAATATCCGCATAAGTATCCCATGCTTTCGCTGGGTAACACCTACTCCATCCAGGAGGTGGAAGAGTTTGCCGACCGGGCTTCCAAGACCCTGGAATCGGCCTTTAGCTATTGCTGTGAACTCAAGTTTGACGGTACGGCCATCTGTCTCACCTACCGGAACGGCAAACTCTTCCGCGCCCTTACCCGGGGCGATGGTGTGGTGGGTGACGACGTGACGGAAAACGCCCGCCGGATAGCCTCTGTCCCGGAAAAGCTCCTGGGCAGCGGCTGGCCGGAAGAATTCGAAATCCGCGGAGAGGTGCTGATGCCCTACGAATCCTTCGACCGCTTGAATCATGAACGGGAACTGCAGGAGGAGCCTTTGTTTGCCAATCCACGCAATGCCGCCAGCGGTTCCCTCAAACTGCTGGACCCGGAGGAAGTGGGCCGGCGGGGCTTGTTCTGCACCCTGTACCACATTCCGGTGGGTCAGGTGGATTATCCCACCCACGACGAGGCCCTGAAAGCTGCTGCCGCCTGGGGCCTTCCCGTGAGCGACAAGCGCCGGATATGCCGCTCCATAGAGGAAATCGAGGAGTTCATCGGCTATTGGGACAGCGCCCGCAAGGACCTTCCATACGCCACGGACGGCATCGTGATCAAGATCAACGAACTGGCCTGCCAGAGCCAGCTGGGATATACCGCCAAGAGCCCCCGCTGGGCCGTTGCCTATAAATTCAAGGCCGAGCAGGCCTGTACGCCCATCCTTTCCATCGACTATCAGGTGGGACGCACCGGAGCCGTTACTCCGGTTGCCAATCTGTCCCCGGTGCTGCTCAGCGGCACTATGGTGAAGCGGGCCACCTTGGTGAACGAGGACCAGATCCGCGCCCTGGATATCCACGAAGGAGACTGGGTGTATGTGGAAAAAGGCGGAGAAATCATCCCCAAGATTACGGGAGTGGAGGAATCCAGGCGGGAACCGGGCGCCCGGGTTCCCGCCTTCCCCACCGTTTGTCCGGACTGTGGTACTCCCTTGGTGCGTGTGGAAGGGGAAGCCAAGTGGTTCTGCCCCAACGGCAAGGGTTGCCCCACCCAGATAAAGGGCCGGTTGGAACATTTTGTGAGCCGGAAAGCCATGAATATCCTCTGCGGAGAAGCTACCATCGAGCAGCTTTATAATCTGGACCTTGTGCGGGTCCCCTCGCAACTGTATGCCCTGAAAGCCCATCAGCTGGTGATGCTGGAAGGCTGGAAGGAGCGGGCTGCGGCGCGTTTCCTGGATTCGGTGCGGGCTTCGCTGGAGGTCCCTTTCGAGCGGGTTCTGTTCGCTATTGGCATCCGTTTCGTGGGAGAAACCACGGCCCGGGATGTGGCGCGGCACTTTGGCAACATAGATGCCATCGCCGCCGCATCGAAGGAGGAACTTCTCTCGGTTGCGGAGGTGGGCGAAGTCATTGCCGACAGCATCTGGCGTTTCTTCCGGGACCCGGACAACCTGCAGGAAGTGGAGGCGCTCCGGGCTGCCGGTGTCAAGATGGAAGTTAATGCCCCGGAGCAGAAAATCTCCGGTGCACTGGAAGGGAAAACCATAGTCATCAGCGGCAATTTCTCCATTTCCCGGGACCAGATGAAGGTCCTTATAGAGGCGCATGGCGGCAAGAACAGCGGCTCCGTGAGCGGCAAGACGGATTACCTTCTGGCCGGAACCAAGCCCGGTCCGGAAAAGCTGAAGAAAGCCGCAGAACTGGGCATCTCAGTCATTGATGAAAATCAGTTCCGTGAATTGATCGGCACATCCGAAGGGAACAGGTTTTCCTTCGCAGATAAGAAGGCCGATGCTTCGGAAAACCTGTTCCCTTCGGAATCATCGCAAAACCGTTCTTCGGAGGAAGGTATAATTGAACCAACGTTGTTTTAGGGCATGTTTAAGAGGGTGACGCATAAAATGGCTGTGATAATCCGGTGGATTTCCATCTGGATCACCCGCATTGTGCGTTTTGTTACCCACGACCTGTGGCTGCTCAATACGGACGATTTCTCCCGCTGGAAAGGGCTTCTGGTGAAGGACCTTAAGACCATCGTCCTGCTGGTAAACACTTTCTCGGAACAGAAAATCGGCTATCAGATTACGGCGCTGGCCTTCCGCAGCATGCTGGCCGTGGTTCCCGCCATAGCCATCGGCCTATATCTTACGAACGGGTTGGGGCTGCGGGACCAGTTCGCGGAAATCCTGTATGCCAATCTGGGGGAAGAGGATTTGATCAATTCCCTCCTGAATGCGGCCGATGTGATTGTGAACACGGCGGAGAGCGGCCTCTTCGGCTTTATCTCCATGGCCTCGTTCATCTGGATTGTGTTCTCGCTCATGCTCACGGTGCGTCAGGTCTTTAACAATGTGTGGAAGGTGGAGAGAGAGCGGAACTTCTTGAAAATGATAGGCATAGTGCTTGGCATCATGATCCTTTCCCCTTTCGTGGTCATGATTTTCTTCTCCGGCTCCGTGGTCTATTCCCATATTCTGGACGTGCTGGTGCCCGGAAACCTGTTTTTCTCCGAGCACCTCAAGACTTTCCTTTCCTGGGCGCTGTTCACGGGGGCCATCGTCCTTATCATGGCCGTCATGTTCAAATACATTCCGGGCACCAGGGTCCGGTTCAGATATGCCCTGAAATCGGCCTCTTTTGCGGGGCTGGTGTTCACGCTGGTACAGTACCTGTACCTGGAGACACAGGTGATGGTGAACAAACAGAATGCCGTTTACGGCGTGCTGGCGGCCATCCCGCTCTTTATGATCTGGCTCAACCTGGGATGGAGCATCATCCTGTACGGAGCCGAACTGACCTATGCTTTCCAGAATGTGGACAAGCACCATTTGACTGTTGAGAAACTTGATGAAATGAATGAAGAGGCCGTGCGCCGGCGCAAGCAGCGGCTTCAAAACAGTATGACGATATGAGTTTTTCGGAATTTACACACGAGGACTACGAAATCATCGGGCACGACTATGAGCTTCTGAAGGAATCGGCCCGGAAACGCTGCGCGAACGAGCAGGAACTGGCCGTAATCCAGAAGGCGTACGAGTTCGCCAACGACGCCCACCGCAACGTACGTCGCCGCAGCGGAGAGCCCTATATGCTCCACCCCATCGCCGTCGCCCAGATTGTGGTGGACGATATCGGCCTGGGTTACAAGTCCATATCGGCCGCCCTCCTGCACGACGTAGTGGAAGACACGGAGTATACGGTGGAGGACATCCAGCGGGAATTCGGGGACAAGATAGCTTCGCTGGTGGACGGGCTCACCAAGATTAAGAATGTGCTGGACACGGAACAGAAGAACCTGGATTCGGACCGTTCCCAGCAGAGCCTGCAGGCCGAAAACTTCAAGCGCATCCTGCTCACCCTGAACGACGATGTGCGCGTGGTGCTGATCAAACTGGCCGACCGGTTGCACAACTGCCGCACCATCGAGCACATGCCGGAGCACAAGCGCGACAAGATCCTGTCGGAGACCATGTTCATCTTCATTCCCCTGGCGCACCGGCTGGGTCTTTACAGCATCAAGAGCGAACTGGAGAATATCTGGCTCCGCTACAAGGAACCGGAGGCGTACAACGACATCATGGCCCGCATCAACAAGAATATCAAGGAGCGGGAGAAGGAGATGAACGAGTTCGTGCAGCCCATCTCGGAGGCGCTCACGGCGGCCGGCTTCAACTTCGAGATCAAGCGTCGGGTAAAAACCCCTTACTCGGCCTGGCATAAGATGCAGACCAAGCAGATACCCTTCGAAGAGGTTTATGACCTGTATGCCATCCGTATTATCTTTGACGCCAACCGTACGTCCAAGGATTCGGAACGCGACCAGTGCTACCATATCTTCTCCATCATCACCGGCATTTACCGCTATATGCCGGAGCGCCTGAGGGACTGGGTGAAGCACCCCAAGTCCAACGGCTATGAGTCGCTGCACTGTACCCTCCTGAGCAATACCGGCGTGTGGGTGGAGGTGCAGATCCGCACCCGCCGGATGGACGATATCGCCGAAAAGGGTATCGCCGCCCACTGGGCCTACAAGAAAGACGGCTATCTTGGAGAAGGCGACAAGGAAATGGATACCTGGTTGTCCCGGATCAAGGACATCCTGGTGAATCCGGACGTGAATGCGCTGGAACTGCTTGATATCATCCATAACGACTTAACCAGCGCCGAAATCTATGTCTATACGCCCCGGGGCGAGCAGCGCACCATCCAGAAAGGGGCTACAGCCCTGGATTTCGCCTTCCTCATTCACTCGGAGGTGGGAAGCAAGGCCATTGCCGCCAAGGTGAACCAGCGGCTGGTGAAGCTTAGCCATGTGCTCAAAACCGGCGACAAGATTGAAATCATAACGGCCGAAGACGGCAAGCCTCAGCACGAATGGTTGCAGTTCCTGGTAACCCACCGGGCCCGCAACGCCGTGGTGGAGTTCTTCAGGACCCAGCGGCGCCAGACGGTGGAATTTGGCCGGAAAACGCTTGAAGAGCAGATTGAGTCATTGGGTTACAAGGCCGATGAAGGCACGCTGCAGCGCGTGGAACTGGCCTACAACGCTTCTTCCCGTGAGGACCTGTTCTTCCGGATCGGCATTGGCGGATTGAATCTGAGCAATCTTTCCGAGGTTCTCAAACGCTCCTCCGGCAACCGCTTGTCCTGGTTCCGGAAGATGCTCCGGCGCGAGGAACCGGAGCAGAAGTCATCGGCCCAGCGGGAGTTCATCATCGATACGGACGACCCGTCCGGACCGCAGTTCGCCATTGCCAGCTGCTGCAACCCTATTCCCGGAGACCCGGTGCTGGGCTTCAAGGCTCCGGACGGCACCATTACCATCCACAAAAAGAGCTGTCCGGTGGCGGAGAGCATCGCCGCCCTGCACGGAGACTGGGTGGTGGTGCCCAAGTGGCTGGAGCATGCGGCCGAAGACAATTCCTTCCTGGTGCGCCTGTCCCTGCGCGGTATAGACCGCATGGGCCTTCTGAACGAGATTTCCCGCTATCTTTCCCTGGTGATGGGAGTGAACATGCGCCGGCTGAACTTATCGGCCGAAAGCGGCCTTTTCGAGGGCTATATAGACCTTTATGTCAATTCCCGTGACATCGTGGACAAGATGATCCGGAAGCTCACTTCCATCGACGGCATAGAAAATGTTTCAAGGAGCGAACTATGAAGCTGAAGAAATTCATACCCCTGATACCCGCCGCCCTGATACTTGGCTCGCTGATGTTCCCCTCCGGCTGCGCCAATACCACATCCTCCCCTTCCGGCGGTCCCAAGGATACCATTCCCCCGGTGATTGTGAAGATTTCGCCGCTTCCGGGTACGGTGAATGTGCCCGTGCACAACGCCAGCGTCCGCTTCACCTTCAACGAATACGTGAAAATCAAGGATGCCAATGCCATCTATCTTTCTCCGCCGCAGGAGAAGAAACCCAAGGCGGTGATTCACGGAAAGTCCGTTGTTATTACCTTCGAAGAGGACCTGCTTCCGAATACCACCTATACCATAGACCTTACCAGCGCCATAGTGGACAACAACGAGGGGAATCTGTATCCGGGTTACACCCTGGCTTTCTCCACCGGAGACCAGCTGGACACGATGTGCGTGACGGGACTGGTGCAGGATTGCAATACCCTCTCGCCGCTGAAGGGTGCTACCGTGCTTATCTATAAAGACCATGCCGATTCGGCCATCTTCCTGCACAGACCGGATGCCGCCGCCCGCACGGACGACTGGGGCTTTTTCAGCCTCCGGAACATCCAGGACACCCTGTACCGGGTTTATGCCCTGAAGGACGTAAACAACAACAACATGTACGACCCGGAAACCGAAAGCGTGGCCTTCCTGGATTCCCTGTTCCGTCCGGTGACGGTGATTACCGACTCTCTCTACGAGTTCAAGAAATTCGACATGAAGGATACGCTGCTGTGTCTGGCCCGGAAGACGGAAATGGAACTGAACGTATTCCGGGAGATGCCTTCCAAGCAGATGATCATGAACAAGAAGCGGGTGGATCTTCGTTCGGGCTATGTGACGTTTAATGCGCCCAATGCGGTAATACACGACATGCGTATCAAAGGCCTGCCCCGGGAAAAACTGCTCTCCCAGTTTAATCCGGAACACGATTCCCTGGAGCTTTGGGTAAATGATCCGCGGAAAATGCCGGACACCTTGCAGCTGGTAATCCGCTATGATAAAACTGACACCACAGGCAAGACCAAACCCACGGATGAAACGGTAAGACTGGTGATAGAAAAGGAATTAAAGGCCGAACTGAACAAGAGTTCCACCCGCGACCGGAAGCACGAGGATACCATCTGCGTGTATAAGGCCTCGGCCGATCCAACCACTGTGGAGCAGTACGGTTTCCAGCTGGAATTCAAATACCCTATCGTGGAGGACGGCTGGGATTCCCTGCGGCTCCGTTCCGTGAATCCTCGCCAGCAGGAAGCCCTGGTTCCCTTTACGCTTATCAAGGATACCGCCAACCTGCGAGTATTCCGGGTGATGCCGGTAGAAAAGTTCCAGAAAGGATATGACTATATCCTCAGGGTTCCCCACCGCCGTTTCCGGGATATCAACGGATATCTCAACGACAGCTCCCTGGTGAAGGTGACGCTTCCCGACGAAGAGAAATTCGGTTCCATCAAACTGGAACTGTCCGGCGTTAAAAGCAAGTATATCATCGACCTCCTGAATGAGAAGCGGGACAAGGTTATCCGCAGTTTCATCGTGGAGGAGGACGGTCCGGTGGTGTTCCCCTACCTGAAGGAAGGTTCCTATTGCATCCGGATTACGTCGGACCGGAACCGGAACAATCTGGTGGACACGGGCAACCTGCTGGAACACCGGCAGCCTGAAAAGGTGCAGTTCTTTAAAGTGGACGACCAGTTCCTGATTAAGGTACTGGAACGGGCCGAGATGATTTGGACCCTTGATTTGGAGGAACTGTTCCGATGAAAAAGTTGTTTCTGACCCTGTTTGCGGTGCTGGCTGCCGCATTCATCACCCGGGCCCAGGTGGAACAGACCGTGAACCTGGACGAGGAGTTCTTTACGCTGCCGGAAGAAGTGACCAACGCCTACCTGGACAGCGTTTCGGTGAAGACCACGGCTCCCAACAACTATTGGATGGCAGGGGTCTACGGCGGGGTTGCGCTCCAGTATGGCTATTTCAATCCGGTCCGTTATGTCCGCTGGCAGATGCAGTATCCGGTATATGGCTTTTCCGTAATCCGCCTGTTCACCATGTTCGGCCGTTTTCCCAACATGGGTCTGGAACTTGGCGCCCAGCAGAATTATGAGGGTTACGAGTTCAAGCGCAGCAAGGAAACGGGCAATATCTTTACGGAATCGGGCGCCTACAAGGCTTTGATTACGACTCCGGAGGTGTTCATGATGTCGCATTTCCATTTCGATGTGGGCGACCATTTCAAGCTGCTGGCGAAAGTGGGCATCTATGGCGGCTACCGGACGGCTATTACCCGTATCCCGGATGAGGACTATGCCGATGCCAAGTGGTTCAAGGAATACGAGTTCCAGTTCCAGGACTACGATGTACGCTGGTCGTATGGTGTGAAGGGCGGCGTGGGCTTCGGCCTGATGTTCGACCCTTTGGAAATCCACATCGTAGCCCATGCAAAATGGGGTTGGAGCTCTTTCTGGGAGCCCGATTATACCAGCCCTTATTACTATCGTTTCGGCTATCCGCTGGATTCCGGACTGACGATAGGCGTGTATTATCAGCTGACTCCCCGGCACGGCCATTCCCGCGCAGCTCTAAGAAAGATGGCCAAACAGATTGTCAAGCAGGAAAACCAGTGAAGCTATGAAGACTTTACCCGTTAAAATTGGTTCGGTGATTATCGGTGGCGATGCTCCTGTGGTGCCCCAGACCATGCTGAATACGCATACTTCGGACATGGATGCTACCCTTTCCCAGGCTATCCGGGTGGCCGATGCGGGGGCGCAGCTAATCCGCATCACGGTCCCTGCCCTGTCCGACGTGGACTGTCTGGCGGAGATTCACCGCCGGTTCCGGGAAGCCGGATACGACGTACCGCTGGTGGCCGATGTCCATTTTTCCTCCGAGATTGCCATAGCCGCCGCCAAGGTAGTGGAAAAGGTGCGCATCAATCCCGGAAACTTCCATCCAGACCATCAGAAGGCCCGCGAGCGCTTTGCCGAATTCCTGGATGTGTGCAAGGAGCACGGGACCGCCATCCGTGTGGGCCTGAACCACGGCTCCCTGGGCCGATATATAGTGGACCAGTATGGGAATACGCCCCACGCCATGGCCCTGGCAGCGATGGAGTGGGTTCAGATGTGCATAGACGCCTCTTTCTATAACGTGGTAGTTTCCCTGAAGGCTTCCAATACGGTAGTGATGATTGAGGCTTACCGGGAACTGGCCAGGATGATGCAGGAGAACGGTGTGGTGTTCCCGCTGCACTTGGGCGTAACTGAAGCCGGAAACGGGGATACGGGTCGCATCAAATCCTGCGTGGCCATTGCCACCCTGCTGGAGGAAGGCATCGGCAATACCATCCGTGTGTCCCTTACGGAACCACCGGAGAACGAAGTACCGGTGGCCATCTATCTGGCCAACAGGTATGGCCCCTCCGAACTTTATACGGAAGACCTTAGCTCACGCGAAGAGGCCATCCTGAAGGCCGCCTGCGACTGGGGCCCCCGGCTGCTCAATCACCAGTTGGACGACATTCCCCTGGAAGACCAGTACCTGAAAGACGAAATTATGCAGGCCTGCCGCCGCCGTTTTTACAAGCCGGAATATATCGCCTGCCCCGGCTGCGGCCGCACCATGTATAACCTGCAGGAGGCATTTGAGGCCGTGAAGGCCCGTACCGGCCATCTGAAGAACGTGGTGATAGCCGTAATGGGCTGTATAGTGAACGGCCCCGGTGAAATGGCCGATGCCGATTATGGCTACGTAGGAGAAGGAGCCGGAAAAGTGACCTTGTACAAAGGAAAAGAACCCGTACTCCGCCACATCCCCGAGGCGGAAGCCGTAGAAAAACTGGTGCAGCTGATAGAAGGATCTATTCTGGCAGAACTGCCAGAATAGATTCAACAGCCCTTACCTTATCCCCTACCTTGACCTTGATTTCCGCCTCCAGCGGAAGGAACAGGTCTATGCGGGAACCGAATTTGATAACTCCGCACTGCTCTCCCCTGTACTCCATTTTGCCCGGTTCCGAGTAGCAGACTATCCTGCGGGCGAAGGTTCCGGCTATCTGCTTGAAGAACACTTCTCCATGTTCGTTTTTCTGGCAGGAGGAGGAGTGTTCGTTGAGCTCTGACGATTTGGGATGGAAGGCCAGGAAATACTTCCCGGGATGATACTTATAATAAGTGATTTCTCCGTTCACCGGCCAGAAATTGCAGTGGACGTCGAAGAAGTCCATATATACCGATATCTGGATGCATTCCCGCTGGAGATATTCCTTTTCAAACACCTTGTCCACAATCACCACCTTGCCGTCGGCCACGGATGTGACCAGCCTGTTGTCGTGCTCCTGGGGCGTGTCCCGGTCCGGAACCCGGAAAAACCAGGTGATGAAGGCGATAAACAGGACCCACAAGGCGCAGATGGGGATACTGATCCAAGGGTTGTGAATGAGATGCGCCGTGAGGAAAATGAGCACGGCACAAACAGCCCAGGTCCCCAGAATGGTCCCGTAAGAATCTCTGTCTATCTTGATGAATTTCATATTAGAAAAGTCCGGTTATTACCAAATAAACAACGCCGGTGGGGATGGCGAAAAGGGAACTGTCAAAACGGTCCAACAGGCCGCCATGACCGGGTATGATGGAACCACTGTCCTTGATGCCCACGGCACGCTTCCATAGAGATTCGAAAAGGTCTCCGAAAACGCCCGTAACATGCATCAGGGCAGCCATAATCATGCAGTGCCAGATGGGGAACCGTAAAAGACCGGTCCAATAGAGGATGGCACCGGCCAGTACGGCCAACAGGAGTCCTCCGATATAGCCCGCCCAGGATTTCTTGGGAGAAATATCGGGACACATCTTGGCCGGCCATAGCTTTTGGCCGAAAAGCATCCCAAAACAGTAGGCGCCAATGTCCGAGGCCCAGATGATGCAGAAGAAAGCCACCATCAGCAGACCGCTGAATTCCCCGTCCCGGCAAACCACGGCATTGGACAGGGCCAGCGGCAGGGCGATATACAACAGGCCGGCATAGATGTAAGCGGTCTTCATGAATTGACTCCGCTCCCCCTTGAGCAGGATGGATTCCAGCATCAGGGAGAAGACGAAGAACAGGCCCAGACACACCAGATGCTTTAGGCTTAATGCCCCAAAGAAATAACTGTTTGTGGCCAGGAACAGGAGGACGCCCACAATGATACCGCTGCTTTGCATCTGCCGATAGGTTTTACCCATCGTCATCTTGTAGAATTCCAGCAGCATCACAAATGTAATGAAAGCGAACAGGATGACGTACAGCGTCTCATAAAACAAGAGCCCTCCCAGCATTACAAGCAGGAAGATGGCTCCGAATATGGTACGTTTTACTGTTGCGTTCATTCCGCTGCAGGTTCTTCAAAACGGTCGTCTTCGGCCGGTTTGGCCTTGGGCCCCAGGATGCGTTCTATATCTTCTGCAAAGATAACTTCTTTTTCCAAAAGTAACGCGCCCAGCTGCATAAAACCTTCCTTATTATCGTCAATAATCTTTCGGGTGCGGTCGTGAACCTGCTTCACCAGGTCTTTTACTTCCTGGTCCATGATTTCGGCTGTTTTCTCGGAATAGGGCTTTACCAGGTTGTATCCACGGGAACCGCTTGAATCATAGAAGGAGAGGGCACCCACCTTGTTGCTCATGCCATAATACTGTACCATGGCATAGGCCATTCCGGTCATGCGTTCCAAATCGTTCAAGGCCCCGGTGGAAGGTTCTCCGTTGAGGACTTCTTCGGCCACACGGCCGCCAATAAGGACGCTCATCTGGTCCATCATGATGCTCCTGGACCAGTTCTTCCGCTCCTCCGGCAGGCTCCAGGTGAGTCCCAGGGCGTTACCGCGCGGGATGATGCTTACCTTGAACACCGGATCGGCATACGGGAGCAGCCAGCCCACCAGGGCGTGACCTGCCTCGTGATAGGCGGTGGTGCGTTTTTCGGCGGGGGTCATGATGGTGTTGGACTTTCGTTCCAGGCCGCCGATGATGCGGTCCACGGCATCCAGGAAATCCTGTTGCATCACGGCCGGATGGCCGCGGCGGGCGGCGGTGAGGGCCGCCTCGTTGCACACATTGGCTATATCGGCCCCGGAGAAGCCCGGTGTATGCTTGGCCATGAACTCCACGTTGAAGTCCTCTCCCAGCTTGATGTCCCTGAGGTGCACCTGGAAGATTTCCTCTCGCTCCTTGAGCTCTGGCAGTTCTACATGGATCTGGCGGTCGAAGCGGCCGGCCCGCATGAGTGCCTGGTCCAGGATGTCAGAGCGGTTGGTGGCGGCCAGCACAATGACACCGCTGTTGGTGCCAAAACCATCCATTTCCGTAAGCAATTGATTCAGCGTATTTTCCCGCTCGTCATTGGAGGAGAAACCGCCGTTTTTGGCGCGGGCGCGGCCCACGGCGTCTATCTCGTCGATGAACACGATACACGGAGCTTTTTCCTTGGCCTGGCGGAATAGGTCGCGGACGCGGGAAGCACCTACACCCACGAACATTTCCACGAAGTCGGAACCCGAGATGGAGAAGAACGGTACGTTGGCCTCCCCTGCCACGGCCTTTGCCAGCAAGGTTTTACCGGTTCCCGGAGGGCCCACCAGCAGGGCGCCCTTGGGAATCTTGCCACCCAGGGCGGTATACTTGGCCGGATTCTTAAGGAAGTCCACAATCTCCATTACTTCCTCCTTGGCGCCGTACAGGCCTGCCACATCCTTGAAAGTGACCTTGACTTCGTTCTTATCGGCCTCCTTGGCGGTGGATTTGCCCGTATTGAACGGATTGAATCCTCCCGGACCTCCGGCTCCGCCCATTCCTCCGCGGTTCATTCCCCGGAAAATCCACACCCAGAACAGGATGAATATCAGAAGCGGGAAAATCATCTGCAAGACCTCTCCCCAGATATGCTCCTCGTTCCGAATCACCACTTTGAACTGGTCTCCGGGGGCCAGTTCCCCGTTAAGCTGGGCAAAGCTCACTTCCGGGTCGAATTTGGTGGAAACCAGGAAATAGAAATGCGGGGAACGGCGTGGGATCGCACCTCCACGGAATTTGTCGGTATACTTGGCCAGGCGGTCCGCCTTAATCTTTACTTCTCCTTTGTAGTCGTTCCGGACAAAATCAATCTCGGCAACGTCTCCGCTGCGGATCATGCCCTGCACTTCCGTCCATTCTATCTTTTCCGGAGAGGACGACTGCTGATTCCGCATAAGCAGCCAGCCTATGCCGATAAACAAAAGTATGTACAACCACGACAGGTTGATGGTGAATTTACGCCCCTTGGGCGATTTGCTTCCTTCTGCCATTTATTCTTGGGTATTTATGGCCGTTTTCTTCACTTTGCGCAGCTGGTAGGCTTTGCGGGGCACATCGGCCCAGAGCTCTTCCAGCCGGTAGAAATTACGGTATTCTTTGAGGAAAATATGCACTACTATGTTTCCGTAGTCCTGAATGATCCAGAAACTGTTCTCTTCTCCCTGGGAACGGTACAGCGTATGGCCTTCTTCCTGCATCTTTTCTGCGATGTTGTCGGCCACGGCGCCCACCTGGGTGGTGTTGGAGGCGTCGCAGATGACAAAGAAGTCCGTAATGGCGCCGTCGATTTTCCGCAAGTCCAGGGATACTACGTCCTCTCCCTTCTTGTCGTAAATGGCATCAGCGATGAGCCGAAGATCGTGAGTTATCATCAAAAATGGGTTTTTATTCGTATCTTTGTACAAAGATAATCAATTTTAAGGCCAATGCAAATAAAGTGGTTTGAGGAGTTGGATTCCACCAATGACGAGCTTCTGCGGCATCTTTCACTGTATGACAATTTGTCAGTGGTGGCGGCCCGTAGCCAGACGGCCGGGCGCGGACAGCGCGGGAACAGCTGGCATTCTGCCCCCGGGGAAAACCTCACTTTCTCGCTTCTGCTGCGCCCCGGGGAACTTCCGGCGTGGGAGTTTATGTCCCTTACCTATCTGGCTACGCTGGCGGTGAAGGACTGGATCTGTGGAGAAGGAGTGAACGCCGTCATCAAATGGCCCAACGACATTTATGTGGGACGACGGAAAATCTGCGGCATGCTGGTGGAAAACACCTTGGAAGGAAGTCGCATTGCCGCCTCCGTCATCGGCATCGGCCTCAATCTTAACCAAACCGTTTTCCCTGGACAGCTGGTGAATCCCGTTTCCCTTAAAAGCCTTACCGGGCGGGAGTATCCGCCGGAGGCGGCGCTGGAAGCCCTTCTGGACCACTTTGACTTCCCTGCCCTGGAATCTCCTGCCGGACGTGCCCGGTTATGGGAAACCTATCAGGAAGGGCTCTTCCAGCAAGGGCTGCTTTGCAAGTACCGGGACCTTCTTTCCGGGGAGGAATTTACCGGTATGATAAAAGGCGTCACCCGGGAGGGACGCCTTTTGATGGCCGATGGGAAAACATTCTCTTTTAAGGAGATAGGCTATATTATTTAATCCCTTTCATCAGATTGATGGCAGTGGCCGGATCTTCGGCTTTGAACACGGCACTACCCGCCACCAGGATGGTAGCGCCTGCAGCGGCCAGGGCTGCGGCATTGCCGGGCCCCACTCCGCCGTCCACTTCAATGTCCACCTCCGGTCGCCTTATCCGCTGCAGTTCCTTGCGCAGCTGGCGGATACGGTCCAGCGTTTCCGGAATGAACTTCTGCCCGCCGAAACCGGCGAAGACGCTCATCAGCAGCACATAATCGGCCTTGTCCAGGAAGGGGAAAAGTTTTTCCACCGGGCAGTCCGGATTGATGACGATGCCGGCCTTCACCCCAAAACTGTGAATCAGATCCAGCACCTTTCCCGAATCCTCCAGGGCAGCCTCATAGTGGAAACTGATGAGGGAAGCACCGGCTTTGGCAAAGCGTTCCACATATTTTTCCGGATGAACGATCATCAGGTGGACGTCCATCGGCTTTTTGGCCTTGGCGGCAATGGCCTCCACCACCGGAAAGCCGAAAGAGATGTTGGGCACGAAGGTGCCGTCCATGATGTCCAGATGGAAATAATCGGCATAACGGTTTACGATTCCCACGTCTTTTGCCAGATGCAGGAAATCCGCTGCCAGGATGGAAGGAGCTATCCGTATCATTGGAAATGCAGGACTACGTGATTGAGATGGGCTACGAATTTATCCAGGGAGGCCAGTTCCAGCTTTTCTCCCGGTGCGTGTACACCCCGGAGGGTGGGACCGAAGGAAATCATGTCCAGGTCCGGGAATTTTTCCAGGAACAGACCGCATTCCAGGCCGGCGTGGATGGCTTTTACCTCCGGATCCTTGTGGAAAAGTTCCCGGTAAGAAGCCACGGACACCTCCAGAATGTGGGATTTCATATTGGGCTTCCAGCCAGGATAATCCCCGTGATGCTCTATGTCGAAGCCCCCCAGGAAGCAGGTGGCTTCCAGTTTTTCGGCAATGGCGTTGAGTTCCGACACCACGGAACTGCGGTGAGAGCAAAGGACGGTGAGTTGGTCTCCCTTGGTGTGCACGGCGGCCATGTTGGTGGAAGTCTGCACCAGGCCGGGGATGTCCATGGACATGGCCTGGACGCCGTGCGGAATGGCCAGGAGCGTGGCGATAATAGCCGCTGCATCCCCTTCCTCAATGGGCTGCAAGTCGGTTTCGGCCGATATCACGGCGGCTTCCACATCCGGGTCGCTGCCGGCGAATTCGGCCTTAAGGATGGCGTTGAAAGCCTTCACGTCTTCCTTCATGTCCTGGACTTCGTCTTCCGGGACGGCGATGAGGGCACAGGCTTCCCGGCAGATGGCGTTGTGCTTGTTCCCGCCTTCGATGGAAATGAGCTGGAAGTCGTACTGCAATTCCGTATAGAGGAAGCGGACCAGCTGCTTGAGGGCGTTCATACGCTCCTTGTTGATATCGTCTCCGCTATGTCCCCCGATGCCGCCGAAAATCCTGATTTTCATAACCTTGTATCCTTTCCGCAGGGGTTCATGGGAAAAGGTGTACGAGGCGTTGCTCTCCTTTCCACCGGCGCAGCCTACGAAGAGCTGGCCCTCGTCTTCGGAATCCAGGTTAATGAGTGTCTTTCCCTCGAAAAAGCCGGGTTCCAGCGCAAAGGCGCCGTCCATGCCGGTCTCTTCGGAAATGGTGAAAAGGCATTCCAGCTTTCCCATGGGAAGGTCGCTGTCCAGCAGGGCCAGGCAGGCTGCTATGCCGATACCGTCATCGGCCCCCAGGGTGGTTTCCCTGGCTATCATCCAGCCGTCTTCTATTACGTATGGGATGGGCTGGGTGTTGAAGTCGAAGTTGAAATTCGCATTCTTTTCACACACCATGTCCTGATGTGCCTGCAAGACCAGCGTGGGAACCTGCTCCTTGCCCTTGGAAGCAGGCTTGGTGATGACCACGTTGCCGGTTTTGTCTGTCTTGCAAGCCAGATTGCGCCGGGCTGCGAACTCTTGCAGATATTGGGTAATCTTTTCTTCGTGTCCCGATTCGCGCGGGATGCAGGTTATTTCCTGGAAAAATTGAAGGACAGATGCGGAATCCATGGTGTGTTTTGTTTTTACACACCAAATATACAAAAATAAAGTAGGATTTCCTAAAAAATTACTTCTCTACGGGCACCACTATCATCCCCTCGATATCCTCTACCCACTGGCGGAAGAGCTTGTCCGTGGCAACGAGGTCCTGAACCGTGGTGCAGGCGTGGAGCACGGTGGCGTGGTCCTTCCCGCCCAGTTCCGCGCCGATGGTGGAAAGGGAACAACTGCCAATCAGATTCCTGCACTCGTACATGGCAATCTGCCGGGCCTGGACAATCTGGCGCTTCCGGCTCTTGGAGAGCAGCATATCCCGGGTGATGTTGAAGTACTCGCAGACCGTGTTTACGATAAGGTCTATGGAAACATCGGCCGACTGCTCCGAAACGATCTTGCCTGTTACGCTCTCTGCCAGGTCTATGGTGATGTCCCGGTGGCCGAGCGTGGCATGGGCCACCAGCGAGATGAGCGTCCCTTCCAGCTCACGGAAATTGGATTTGACCCGGGAAGCCAGGAAGGACAGCACTTCTTCACTGACGTCCACCCCTTCCCGCTGGGAGCGGGCGCGCAACATATGCAGGCGGGTTTCGTAATCCGGACGGGAAAGCTCCACGGAAAGTCCCCACTTGAAACGGGACAGGAGCCTTTCTTCGAAGTTCTGCAGGTCCACGGGAGCTCGGTCGCTGGTGAAGATGAGCTGTTTGCCGTTCTGGTGCAGATGGTTGAAGACGTTGAAGAACGAGTTCTGGGTGCCCTGCCCCACCATATCCTGAATGTCATCCACGATGAGGACGTCTATCCGCTGGTAGAAGGCCAGGAAATCCACAATCCGGTTGCCTTTGACGGCATCCATGTACTGGGTTTTGAACTCGTTGCCGGTGACATACAGCACTACCGTTTCCGGGAAACGTTCCTTGATATCTATGCCGATTGCCTGGGCGATATGCGTCTTTCCCAGGCCCGGACCGCCGAACAGGAACAGCGGATTGAACGGGGTCTTGCCCGGAGACAGGGAAATGCTTTCTCCGGCATTGACACCCATCTTGTTGCATTCCCCTTCCACCAGGTTGCCGAAACAATAGACCGGATTGAGCCGGGGATTGATTCTGAGCCGCTGGACGCCGGGATACACAAACGGACTGGGATTGCCGGAAGGCTGATAGGTGGGAACCGAAACGGGATTGTTGGTGGGAACCGGACCGTGGGAAGCCGGAATGGTCATTTTGGCCCCGTTGCGGACAGGCTGCACCAGGTAGAACAACTGTGCGTCTGCGCCGATGGCACGGCGGAGCGTCACCTTCAGCAGATCCATGAACGCACCTTCTATATAATCACGGAAAAAGTCCGAAGGAACCTGCACCGTTAACTTAGCTCCCTCCAGCGACACCGGAACGATGGGCTTGAACCAAGTATCAAACTTCTGCTGATCAATGTTATTACCAATGATCTGCAGACAGTTATTCCATACCGCAATATGTCTTTCCTGATCCAACATGGAGGAAGTTTCTTGGGATAATAGTAGTGTTGTTATTTTCGCAAGTGCAAAATTGGAGGAAAAAAAAAGAATAAAAAAATACTTCCGCTATTGGAAATAATTTTTTTTATTTTTATTATTAGATGAACCAACCCAATTTTAGCCCCTTTATGAAGCCCCTGAAAATCAGATACTTATTTTGTGAAAATGGCCTTATATTTTGAGATATCAATCTTTCTAATTTAGAATAGTTCTAAAATAGGCAAATGCATTTTTTCCTTGCTTGCAGCGCGTTGAAATAGGGAAAATCATCGAACCGGGGAGGTGGCTCCATCGACGATTTTTACCAGGTAGGCATCCGGGAATTTTTTCTGGACCGCACTGTATTTTTTCTTGGCTTCGGCCAGGGAGGCGGAAGTTTCAACAACATACTTGTAAAGTTTTCCGCTTTTCACCACCGTGGGTTTGTAACCTTTAAAGAAGGGATCGTTGTCGGCCATTTTCTTGCCGATGGCCAGGATCTGGGTGCCATAGACGGGGCCGGCGGGAGATTCCTTCGTTTCGCCCGAATTGGCCGTGGTGGCTTTGTCGGAATTGGAAGTTGTAGTTTCGGTCGTGGCGACCGGGGTTTCCTCCGACGGGCCGTCGTAGCGGGATTTGAAGGTGGAGAAGGCTTTGAACAGGTTTTCCGCTATGCCGTCCCTCCCCTTCTGGGAGCGCATGGTGGCCAGGTCGTCCGGATTGGTGATGAAACCCACCTCCACCAGCACGGAGGGCATGGCCGTGCGCCAGAGCACCCAGAACGGATCCTGGTTTACGCCCCGGCTGTGCTTGATAGGAGAAGTGCCCATGGCCTTGGCCACATCATCGGCAAAAGTAAGGCTTCCCGCCAGGTGGGCGTTCTGCATCAGGTTAAAGATGATATAGGACTGGGGATCTTCGGGATCGAAGCCCTGGTAGCGTGCCTCATAGTCCTCTTCCAGCATGATGACGGAATTTTCCCGCTTGACCAAATCCAGGTTCTTGGAGAACAGGTCGTTCCCTTTTTTGGCCGATTGTCCCAGGGTGTGGATGGAATAGCCGTTGGCGGAAGTCCCTTTCTCCACTGCATTCACATGGATGGAAATGAATAGGTTGGCACTGGCCTGGTTGGCAATTACGGCGCGGTTTTCCAGTTCCACAAAGGTATCGTCATCGCGCGTCATCACCACGGTGACATCCGGAAAGGCAGCCTGTATCTTATCCCGCAGGCGGAGTCCCACATCCAGCACGATATCTTTCTCGTAGGTTTTCTTGTCCCGGCTCACGCAGCCCGGATCCTTGCCGCCGTGTCCCGGGTCAATGACCACCGTCCGGAGTTTAACCGAGGCGCTTCCCTTGCCGTTTTGGGCAGGCACGGGGATTGCAAGAAGAGTCGCGGCCAAAAGAGTGAGGACGGGGCGGAAACACGGCTTCATAACAGCGGCAGTTTTGAAATTTGTGGAATATATAGTATTTTTGTCAATTATATTTTGCACAAATTTAGCAAAAAATACGGAATGACAAGGAAGTTCTTGCAATATATCGGCCTGGTGGCGGTGCTGGTCCTGGTGACCGGACTGCCCTCCGGTGCCCGCAAACTTCCGTTCCGTTACCGCTCCAATGACAAAGAAAATGCCAGTGTAAGCATGCGTTCGGCAGTTTTTGCCACGGAGTCTCTGCTGCGTCAGGTGCGCGATACAGTGCAGCTTCCCCTTCAGAGGGATACGGTTCCTCCCGGAAAAGACAGCCTATCCAGGACCGACAGTATCATTGTCCGGGACAGCATCCCCCAGGAGGCCGATTCCCTGTCGGCCTTCCGGGATTCCCTGGATTCCGTGGCCCGGGCCGATTCCCTGGCAGCGGCAAGAAGGGACTCGCTGGACATGCTGGACAAGAGTTCCCTGGACTGGCCCGCCTTCACCACGGCCAAAGACTCCATCGTCACGGATTTCTCGGACGGCAAGCGGCTCATCTATTATTATGGCGGCGCTACGGTCACCTACCAGGACATGAAGCTCACGGCCGATTATATCCGCTTTGACATGTCCACCAATACGGTCTATGCCCGCGGACAGCTGGACACGCTCACCGGCGAGTGGAACGGCCTTCCCGAAATGAGCCAGGGCAGCCAGAGCTACAAGATGGACGAAGTCTATTACAACTTCTCCACGCGGAAGGCCCGCATTACCAATATGGTAACCAAGGAGGCCGAAGGCATCCTGCAGGGGCAGAAGATTAAGATGATGCCGGACCAGTCCATCAACATGGAGGACGGCATGTACACCGTCTGCGACCTGGAGGAACCGCACTATTATCTCCGCCTGAGCCTGGCCAAAGTGATTACCAAACCCTCCCAGAAGACCGTTTTCGGCCCGGCCTGGCCCGTGGTGGGCGGCGTGCCCGTTCCCATCGGCCTGCCCTTCGGCTTCGTTCCGGAAAAGCCCACCCGCGCCACCGGCCTGCTGATGCCCACCTTCGGCGAGGAACAGGCCCGCGGGTTCTACATGCGGGATGCCGGCATGTATTTCGTGCTGGGTGATTATCTGGATTTTTCCGTAACCGGAGACTATTATACCCTAGGTTCCTGGGCGGTGGATTTCAACTCCCGCTACCGGGTCAATTACAAGTTCAGCGGTTCCGTTTCCGTCACCTTCTCCAACGACCAGACGGGTGAAAAAGGGAGTACGGACTTCATGCAGTCCCAGAACTTCGGTTTCCGCTGGTCGCATTCGCAGGATGCCAAGGCCCATCCCGGAAGCACCTTCAGCGCTTCGGTGAACTTCTCCAGCCCTTCCAACAGCAAGTATAACTCCCGTTCGGTAACGGAGGCCCAGCAAAACCAGATCAATTCCTCCATTTCCTATTCGCGCAACTGGAACGGGAAGTTCAACCTTAGCGTCAATGCCCTGCACAACCAGAATTCCAGGGACTCCAGCTATACTTTCACCCTGCCCAATATCACCTTCTCCGTCACCCGCTTCTATCCGTTCAAGAAAAAGACCCGGGTGGGAAAGGAAAAGGCCTATGAGAAGATTTCCTTCGGTTACAATACGTCCTTCCAGAACAAGCTCAGCTTCAAGATGCGGGACATGCAGGATTTCGTGATGCAGGACGGGAATTTCGTTACGGAGACCGGCGCCGACGGCAAGGTTTACCGGATGAAGGAATTCGGCGATTCGCTGGGCGTGAAGGCTCTGAACCGCCTTACAAACGGCATGTCGCACAACTTCCAGATCGGCCTTCCCAGCTTTACGTTGCTGAAATATATCAATGTTACGCCCAGCGTGAACTACGGCATGAACTGGATGTTCTCCAGCGGCGACCAGCATCTGGAAAACGTGGTGGATGCCGACGGCAACCCCGTGATGGTAAACGACAAGGAAGGCAACCCTGTGTGGGCGCAGAAGGTGGTTACGGATCCGGGACGGGCGTTCAATACCTTCGGGATGACGCATACTTACTCCGGAAGCATGTCGCTCTCTACCCGTATCTACGGTATGTTCAACTTCGGCAAGCACAGGAAGGTGCAGGCCATCCGTCATGTGATTACGCCATCCGTTTCGCTCAGCTTCAGTCCTGAAAAAGGGACGGCGTTCAACGGTTGGCGGACGCTGGAGCCCTATTACGACAAGAACGGAACCTACCACGCCGAAACCTGGTACAATATCTATTCGATTACCGGGAACCACAACAGTGTTACGCCGCCCAGCCGGGGAAAGAGCGGAACCATGTCTTTCTCCATCGGCAACAACCTGGAAGCCAAGGTGCGGGATTATGCCGATACCACCGGCTCCGGAAACAAGAAAGTCAAGATTCTGGACCAGCTGAGCATCAATTCCGGATACAACTTCCTGGCCGATTCGCTGGGGATGCAGACTATCAGCGTATCGGCATCCACCAACTTGTTCAACAAGCTGAACCTGAGCGGAAACCTGGCTTTCGACCCGTATGCCCTCGACGAGATGGGCAGGCGCATCAACAAGCTGAATATCGTGGCGACAGGTGTTCCCGCCCGGCTCACCAATGCTACCTTGTCGGCCTCTATCGGCTGGAACGGCAGGGCCACCATGAACGGAGACGACGGCACCAAGGATAAGGGCGGTGGTTCAGGCATTAGCGACGCCAATTCCTACCAGCGCATCTATAACCACCCCATCACGGGAG
>Ga0265298_10000638_pt1 | contig 51336 bp, 58 predicted proteins | sample AusTroGonzalo_MG_3_FD_193486 | JGI IMG/M metagenome (GOLD analysis project Ga0265298, IMG submission 193486) | Bovine rumen microbial communities from tropical cattle in Woodstock, Queensland, Australia - Gonzalo_01 | ecosystem: Host-associated > Mammals > Digestive system > Stomach > Rumen ...
CCTCAGTCTCCACCAATCCACGATACCGAAAGGGAGAAGTTGGCTTCTCCCCTTTGTTTTATCATCCGGCGACTCCCGAAAAATCCCCAATATACAAGGGGTTTTCGGATTCCGCCCTTTCATAAAAACTTCTCCAGAGTGTGACGAGGTAGAGGGGGTGTGACGAGGTCATACCCCCCGTCACACTCCCGATTTTCTCCCTTGCGCCTTGCAAGGGAGAAGTTTTTATGACGCAAAAATGGCCGAGTGTGCAAGTAACACACTCGGCCAATGTGGGCTTGATCTGGATTGGTCTATTTCCGTTTGGCGCGGCGTTTCTCCCAGCGCTCCCGAGTGGCGATGGCGTGGTTCTTGCGCCCCTTCGCCCGCATCTCCTCCGCCCACGCAAGGTTCTCCGGCGACGGGACGACGCCCTCGACGGCCTTTGCGACGGCTTCGATGAAGAACGTCGAAACGCCCATCTGCCTTTGTCGCTTGCTGGGCTTGTGCCCGGCCCGCGTCCACCACGGGACTGTCCGTCCGGCAATAGCCGTCCGAACCTTGGCCACCAGTTCAATTGGCGGCGCACAGTTCACGATCATGCATTCGGGGTTTCGCTGTATCTTCATTTTCTTTCCTTTCATTGGATTGCCGGGAATCCCAGGAGCCGTTCCTGTTCTTCCCAGTCGTCGGTTTCGATCTTGCGTACCTTCTGGAGCGAGAATCCGTCCGGCAGTTCTCCTTTCATCGCGGCGCGGATGATCCTCGGCGAGAGCGTCGCCAGCCGTATCGTGTAAAGCACGTAGCGGCGGTCCGTCCCTACGAGTTCCGCAAGCTGGCTGACGGATGCGGCCTTCCCCTCGTCGATCAGCTTCATCCACGCAAGCGCCTTGGCGAAGGACTTTAGCACGGTTCCCTGTGCCAGAGCGTCGTCCAGCTCGCGTTGCGTAGGCTTCGCGGTCACAACGCCGTCGCCCGCCTTTACGATTTGCTTGCGCCCGGAAACCGTCCTGAACGCCACGGGAATCCTCACGAAGAGGCATCCCTCGGCGTCAATGAGGACGTTGGCGTCGGAAGCCGCCTCCCTTGGGATGTAATGCGCCTTCTTCAACTCGTCTATTGCCGCAGGAACGGGTATGTTCATGCGGAGTTCGAGCGCGGTCTGGAACACCGTTATCGAACGTATGAAGAGTCGGTAGATGAGCCGCCTGTCCGCTGAAGACAGACATTGCCAGAAGGTGTGCCGACGGAACCCCGCCACAATCTGCTCCGCCGTGAAAGTCGTGGCGTTTGCTGCGGCCACAAGCATGGCCGTGGACGAGATTATGACGGATTCGATTTCGTGTTCAACCGTGTCCTGGACGGTCGTCACGCTGACGTGCCGCACGGGGCAGGTTGATATGCCCTTGCGCAAGTCCTGCTGGCACACGAAGTACGAATACTTGCGGACGCCCAGCGTGTCCTTCCTGCTCCATCTGTAGGACATGGGATGGTTGCAGTGGCCGCAGAACACGAGTCCCTGGAACAGAGCCGACTCCGGGCTTGTGACCCGCTTGGCGGGATTGTCCGAGGCATCCTTCAGCTGGTTGCTCACCTTGTTCCAGAGTTCGCGCGTTATCAGCGGCTGCTGGCGTCCCTTGACTATCTTCCCGTGGCTTTTCGCGTCGCCTACGTACCTGACGTTGCGCAGGCAGTTGTGAAGCGACTGCGTCGTCCACGGCCTGCCGGGAAAGCGCTCGATGCCTTCCAGTTGGAGTTGCGCGGCTACCTTCTTCGCCGATCCGTGTTTCAGGAACAGCTGGAAGATGTACGGGACGTTCTTGGCCGTGTCGGGATCGGGGACGAGATTCTGGTTCTCGACCTTGTATCCGTAGGGCGGGATGCCGCCGACGAAATACCCCTGGTCGAGGGCCGAACGGAAGTGCTTTTGGATGCGCTCCTGTATCGTCTTGCGTTCCCACTGCCCGAACGACACGATGAGGTTCACGACGAGTTCGCCCATCGGCGACGAGGTGTCGACGAACGGTTCCGAAACCGAGGTGAACCCGATTCCGAGCTTCTTCATCTTCTCGTCGAACTCGCAGAAGTCCTTTGTGCTTCTGGTCATGCGGTCGATGCGGAACACGATGATCTTGTCGATCTGCCCCTGTTCGCAATGCTCCATCAGCCGCCTGTAGGCAGGACGGTTAAGGTCGCCTCCGCTGTAGCCGTAGTCGTCGTACCGCTCCGGCAGAGCGACCCACCCCTCCGCAGCCTTTGCCGCGACGAAGCTTTCGCACATCTGCCTCTGGGCGTCGATGGAGTTGAACTGCTTGTCCTCTGCGTCTTCTACGGACTTGCGGGTGTAGATCGCCACCCGGACGGGATTTGTCATGCGTTGCATGGCTCGCCCTCCTTCCCCTGTGGCGCGGGACGCCTCAAGCCCCACCATACGACGCCGTTGTAGTGACTCTTGCCCGTGATGGCGCGGACGACGGCGGTAGGCGAGGTGTACACCTTTCCGTCGTACTCGTACAGTCCGTTGCCGAGCGAACGCATCTCGTAGATGCGACCACGGTATTCCCTGCGGAAGGTCACGCCGCGCGAGTCGTTTGCCGAACGCGGTGCGTCCCGAAGGGTCTTGTTTATCTGCGGGTCGTGTTCCGCGATGTATGCGAGAGTCGACAGCTCGTCGTCGGAAAGTCCCCCGAAGGCGAGTTCCTGAAGACGATGGGCGCACCGCCGCTGCATGAAACGAGCGCCAAAGGCGGCTGCGTCAGCCCCGGTCAGCTCGTGGTAGCGGCGTCGCAGAGTTATCGGATCGCAGTCCCTTAGGGCGGCGATTTCTTCTGCTATGGCTGCCTTGTTCGTCATCGTTTCTCTCGGCGCATTGACACAATCAATTTTACGGTCGATATGATGCCGTATGTCTGCGCACATATCAAGCGGGAATGTTGATAAATCTGACGTATTCATCGATGGCCCCTATCCTTTGCAGATTTCCGTTCCGTTGTGGGGTGTAAAGCCGCACAGGACGGCCTTCATCTGGAGCGATTGGAGTATGTGGCGGCGGAACTGCATGAGCGTGCAGCCCATCCACCTTGCGACCTCCTCCTGCGTATGGTCGCGCAGAAGGTAGTCGAGCGCGAGTTTCTCGTCAGGGTCGAGAAGAGCCGTGAAGTCGTGGAACGCCCACATGAACTCCATCCGTTCGAGAGCGTGTCGGTCGGACAGCGCCTCGGCGTTGACGGTTCCGGACAGGGAATCGTCCCTGCCGGCTTCGTCGTCGCAGTCCGTGGCCTCGTTCGCTATGGGGATGTGCTTGTGGGAGAAGGAACGCTTCTCGCGTTTGATCGACTTCACGAAGTCGAGCTTAGCCGTGGCGACGCATTCATACAGAAACGTCTTCAGGCCAGCCTTCGCCGGGTCCCATTTCGCCAGCGAGTCCCGGCAGACGCAGAAGAACTGCATCTCGGCGTCGTGAACGTCGCTGAAGGATATGGTTCCGCTCGCGGCAAGATCGTGTGCGACAAGCGAGAGATGCGAGCGCATCATCTTGTATATCGCTTCCTGGTCTTCCTTAGACGGTGCGCCGCTCTGGTCCAAGGTCATGTTCAGCTGCGACACCGTTTCGGAGTCCATGTCGCGAGCGCTTGGCTTGTACCTGCGCTTTCCTTTGTGTTTAGCTCCGGGCAAGCCATGCGTCTCAAGATAGTCGCGAAGTTCGTCGCGCCGACCCTGGCGGCGTTCCGCAGCTGTCAGCGGTCTGAGAATCCTGTCGGAGACAAGATGCTCTCCAGAGCCAGTCCGCAAGAATGTGCGGACGCGAATTGAGATGGCGGGGACTTTCATCGTGCCACCTCCCCGCATCTGCCGCCGTGCATCTCGCAGATGGCAGCGAAACGCCTCTCCATGAAGGCGTCGTTGTTAACCAGCTCCTCGAACGCTTCGAGGCTGCGCTCGCTCTCGCAGATGTCATCCGACAGGTCCAGTTCCGATCCGCAGATTGGAACTGTGCAGTATGAGCCGGGAGCGACAATCTCCTTGTGAAGGCAAGCGGCAGTACCCGCAAGACGGGATGGCCAGCGTTTGGCATTTCTCTTGGGGGTCGCCATGTCATGCCTCCTTCGTTCCAAGAAGAAGCCCGACAAGGCTTTTGTCGCTATGGATTCCCTCCGTGCAAGACTTAGGAAATGCCGTTCTATTTTGGGTGCATTTCCAGTCTACGCGTCTGCGTCTTTCGCATTCTAGATCCCAATCGATTTGAGCATAGAATGCTTCGCAGCGGCGATAGAACCCTGCCATCGTACCGCGTTTCTGCCGTTTGCTCCTAACGGGAGCATAACTCTTCGCCATTTCTTTTCCTATTCTGCAATTCGTGGGTTTTGCAGTCCCCGCTGTCGCACTGTGCGACGGTGGGCGCATTGCCCCGAATCACGCGAATAAGATAAATCTCGGCGTAGTAAAGTTGTTTGTTTGCGATTGATGGAGAACTGAAAACAACGAAAAACCCCAGCAAAAGCTGGGGTTTATAAGGTTCGGATTAGTAGCGTAGTTTGGAAAACTACTACGCTGAAAACTTGGATTTCGTAGGGCTATTTCGTCTTACGATAGGCTTGAGCAAGAGCTTTCGCATTTAAGTAGCCACGTTTTTCGCCGCTTTCTTTTGCCGCTTTAGTCATGGTCTTCTTGTTTTGGTTCCAGTATTGGGTCGCTCTTGCACCGATGGTTGTGGATTTGTCAGTATCCTTGGTCTGATTGTTAAGGAGCCACGCCTTGAAGTCCGATAGTTGATCATCCATTGTTTCAGTTTTTGTGCCGCGTAGCCCACTCCCTCTTCGAGACTTGCTTGCAGTTTTCTGTTTTGCTCTCCTGTTGTTGCAGAATTCAGAGAGTGTGTCTGTCAGTTCAGTCATCAGCTCGGCGATGGATTCGTCCACAGTCTCGTCTCGATTACTTCGCATCAGAATTGCGTATATGGATGACCATGACAGCGATAGGCTTTTCACAAATGCCTTCCCAGCAAGCGCCTCGCATTTTTTGAACAGTCCTTGCATTGCTTGGTCAAGCTTCCCGCATTCGCGCAAGTTGGTTCCTACAAGTGATTTGTCATTGGCAATTGTCGGCAACAATGTCTTTAGGAGCGAGAATACTGGTTGCTTCGGCGACAGAACTACATCCGCCTGGATTTCGCCGGCATCAAGCCTATCCGAAAGATTGTTAACGCACTTGGCAAGGTTTCCAATCACGCTGCGAGGGGAAGAATCCGCCATTGCTAAATCTCCCTCTTGTTCGGATCTTCGTACCAGGTCTTTGGAATCAACGCATCGCCATTGTGCCAGTTTGCGCATTCGACAACGCCGTCGACATTGCCATAGACGTCTTCACCTGCGTGCTCAAGGACTATGGCCTGCCAATTGGAATTGCAGCCACTGGTCGAGTGTGCGAGCGTAGAGAAGATCTTTCTGACGCTCTCCCTGTCATCGCTGTCAAGCTTGACATTGTCAAGGCGCTTCAAGATGTCGTCGTATTGTTTTCCTTGTTTGAGGTTCGATACCGCCGGGAAATACACTTGGCTAGGCTGGTCAAAAACCATGAAATTCGGCACACACGAAGTCGGGGCTGCCATCTTTGAAAAGAACTCTTGGAATGCGCAAGAAAATGCGATGTGCATTGACACCCAGTTTGAAGCGCTCCCGACTTCGCTTAGATTGTGCCTTGAGCCGTGGGAATCCACGACTGACAGGTTCATCTCGTTCTTGTCGAAGATTGGCGGGTTCATCCTGTACTCGTCTTCGCAGTCAAGCGAATTAAGTCGTTCGAGGGCTGTCCTTTGGATAGCCTCAATTCGCTCCTTCGCCCTTGCCCGGATCGCCCCCTCGTCACATTCTTTTGTCGCAGCGTCCAACTGCGCTTTTACTTCTGCAATTTGCCGATAGATGCCCTCGTGTTCTTTGATGTGTTCGGCTGTGGCGATGACTTGTCTAATCTCGCCGATTAGCTGGTTCATTTTTACGGACTGCACGGAAACTTGAGTGCTTTGGAGCGACTTGATTTGCTGTTCGTTCCGTCGTAGGGTTTCAATCAACTCTTCGCTACGCCGCTTTAGGTTCTGGTATTCAGAGATGTCCTGGGGATTTATGGCGCTTGTCGCGGAAGCCGCATCTTCGCACCTCTGGACAACGGAGCATATCTTGTCTAACTCTGCGACTGCTTTGTCGTAACCGTCCTTTCCTGAGGCGGTGCATTCGCCTGCATCGCGCCAGTTTTGCCTCATCCACTTGGCAATCTTCAAGCGCTCCTTCTTTGCGGCATTCGCGCTATTGTAAAGGTTCAGGTTGTCGATGAGCGACTCGAATTCTGACATTTCCTTGTTCACTCGGCGGATTTCAGAATCCAGAAGCTCGTTTTGCTTCTTCAGGGCGCGAATTTCTTTTCTGTATGCTTTTAACGTCTCTGCGCTTGCCTTGGTTTGAGCGTCTCCGCTGTCTTCCGCTATCTTGCTCGCAAGCGCTATCAGTTTGTCATGATCTTCTGGTAGGCTGTCGCCAGGACAAAGACCGAACTTAACAGCCTCCACCATCTTATCGCGGATTGAGGATAGAAAGGCATTCGCCGCGTTTTTTGCTCGTTCGTAATTGCCCTGCAGAGTATCTAGCTTTAGGCGAAGTGCTTTAACTTCTTTTCGCTTCAGGACCTCCATGAGCGTCTCCGCTCCTATGATGAAATTGAACCAGTCCCTCAGCTTGTCCCTGCTGAATGAAATGTGTAGCTTGTAGAACAGCATGTAGCGACTTGTCATGATGTCTTGAACTTGGAATAGCATGTGCGCTATGTCCCTGAAGCTCAAATGGCCGTCGTCATTTGTCCGTCCGGTGGGGTCTTCTCTGCCAACGTCTGTGATTCCGGCGAGGCGTGACAATTTTTGAACCACATCGTCTGTATTCTCCCGATTCGGCTCATCTTGAATTGCTTCAGGGATGTCGCTGTCTGCTGATATCGGAATGATCCTGCAGTCCAAACTTGTCTTTTCTTTGTCTGCAGGATTCCGTCTTGCAAACAGGATTCGTCCCTCGGAGGTGTGTGCGACGATACCATACCATGCAGCGTTGTCTCGCACAACTCCGACTGGGATTGAACACTCGCCACTTCCCATGCAATAATCGATTAGCCCGCAAATTGCGGACTTTCCCGTTCTTGAGGCTCCCGACACGACGTTGACCGTATTCTTGTGGAACAAGACCTCGTTCCTTCTTTGACGGCTGTCCTTCGGCCAAACGATAATGCGCTCGAGTTGAAATTGCATTATAGTGATACTCCTAATAGTTCTGCCGCTTTGGGCAATGTCGTTCTTGCCATGATGCGCCCAAGAAGTTTTGCGCGTTCGCCAAGCTCTTTGATGCGCCCTGTCCTGAAGTCCCCGCTCCCCGGTCTGCTTGACAATTTGCAGGCGGTTAGGCTCGCCGAGTCCACATCCCACTTTAGATATCCGCCCGCAACCGCGATGTCAATAGCTCTGGCTGTGTATGAAAAGCGAGAACGCGTGCGCTCGTGCAGTTTCATAAAGTGGAGCGACGTGTCGCCATTTCGGGCGTGCCGCACATATTGGACGAGAGATGTTTTCCGCTTTAGCTTGTCGGCGAGCGCATCATCGGTAAGGATTGCGGCGGCTATGAAATGCAGGATGACGATGGGGTCGCGTCCTTCTGGATGGCTTCCCTTGTACGCTTGCGTGAAAAGGTATAGCAGATACGCGCCAATAACAGGCGTGTGCCATGTGCGGTACTCATCGACGAGAAGGCTACTATCTGCTTTCATGCTGCCTCAGTCCTTCTTGATTTTATCCGGCCATTGCGGATGCCATCCAATCGTGTCGCCCTTGTTGGCAATGCGATGATACGTCCCCTCCGCCATTCTTCCTTGGGTCGGCTTGTCTGCAAGCGGGATTGCGTCTCCCTGACTGCTACACATTCTTAGCGTTTCTGCGCCTCTTGCCTCGTCGCTTTGCCCAGGGTTGTGCGCCCTATTGAAGATTTCATCGTGCTTGTTCAGCAGCCGGCTCTCATATTCCATGAGGTCGTCTTCGTTGTACAACTCATATTCGTACCACTTTTGCCTGTTCATTTCGGCAGAGCAGTACGCCTCGAGTGCCCTGGTGAGTAGGGGTAGACCTTCTTCCCCAAGCAATTCAATGTGCCTAATGAACAAGGGGTTTTGTGAACTAACGGCAGCCATTTCCTTTGCCCGCTCGTCGATTGAGCATTTCGAGAAGTAGTCTATCAAACGCTTGGTGTAGATTCTCGAAATGATCTGGTGACTTTCCGTAGTCCACTCGCTATAGGAAAGCGTTGCGCTTTTGTCGCGGTCTGTTTTTTGGGCAATCCACATCAAGCATTCCATCGTATAGCGATGGATGTTGTCATTCGCCGTAAGATGAAAATAAGCTTTGACCTTCTTCTGGACATCGGCAATGGACAGTCCATTTGCGCTGCTTGTGGCTGCAACCTCGTCAACTGCAACGGCACATCCGTCATCGTCCATGTCAAGGACGGCAGACAGAATTGCGAGATGCTGTAGGTTTATTGCAGGGGCTGTTGTCATGTCACTCCTCCTGCCGCTTTTCGTTCTCTGGCTCTGGCTTGGCCTGTACATCCTTCGCCGGGCCGACGGCCTTGGGCGAGCGCACCATGAAAGGTATGCCGCCAGTCCTCACCACCTCGTTCATGAAAATGGTCACAGCTGCGCTGAACGAGATCCCGATGTCGTTCAGAATCTCGTCGCAGGCGCGTTTCAAGTCGTCATTCAGTCTAAGCGTTGTAGTCATGGTTCGCTTCTTTGTAATGCTTTGTTATTTGCAAACGACATATATTATATCATATTAAGCCCATAATCCGCAATGAAGTATTCAGAATTTCAACCATGCGAAGGTGCCTAAGCGCACAAAAAACCTTGTTTGGGCATGATTCCGAAGAAAGTCTGTTAAAACAGTGTACCAAATGTCGTATAAGAGAGTGGGGACGGGCAACTGGCGTTGGCATTTCCATTGTGCGCATTGTGTGTTGGCGTTTTGCCGTCATCAACGCGAGTCGCCGTCTCTTTTCATTCTCAAGAAAGGAAACCCATGAACAATATCCTTCCGTTCTTTGCGGACATACCCGCAGACGAGTACCACCAGGCGGCGAGGGACGGGAAGTTCCTGTCGAGCCATCTCCTCGGGGACTTCAGGAAAAGTCCGAGACTCTACCGCAAGAAGATGACGGGCGAGATCGCGCCGGAGGACACGGCGGCGTTTCTAACTGGACGCGCCGTGCATACCCTCATACTGGAGGGCCGGGCAAAGTTCGACGAGGAGTTCCTCGTCTCGGACGGGCCTGTGAACCCCAAGACGGGCGAGTCGTTCGGCAAGCTCACGAAGGCCTACAAGGAATGGGCGGCGGCACAGACGAAGGACGTCGTGTCGGGAGCGGACTTCAACTTCATGTCGCAGCTCCAGCAGAGCGTATGGACGCATCCCGTTGCAAGCCTCCTGCTCGACGACGGCATTGCGGAGCAGACCGTCCGCACGACCTACTTCGGCGTCGCCTGCCAAATCCGCATGGACTGGTTCAGGGCCGACTACGAGGGGCGTCCCGTCATCTGCGACCTCAAGACCTGCGAGACGCTCGACTGGTTCGAGAGCGACGCGCGGCGTTTCGGCTATCCCGCGCAGGCCGCGTTCTACCGCGAAGTCCTGCGCACGGCAAGCGACGGCGAGATCGTCGCAGACTGCTATCTCATTGCCGTGGAGAAGCGCGAGCCTTTCCGCTGCGGCGTCTGGAAGCTCACCGACGGAATCCTCGAAGCGTGCGCCGTGGAGAACGAGCGCGCGATTGCGGAACTCGCCGAGTGCCGCAGGACGAACGTCTGGCCGACGAAGACGGAGGACTTGCGCATCCTCGATGTGTAGGACGCAAACGGCAATCTACTTCAAACTGGCGGGCGGTGTTTCACCGTCCGCCTTTTTCATGCACACACACAAACAGGAAAGGAAACGAAAATGGGCAACCTGCTCGATTCGATAACAACGGGACGCCAGCCGCAGCCGCCACGCATCATGATTTACGGCTCCGAGGGAGTCGGAAAATCGACCTTTGCGGCATCCGCCCCAAAGCCCGTCTTTGTGCAAACGGAAGACGGACTCTCCGAGATCGACACGGCGAAGTTCCCGCTCTGCGCGACATACGCCGACGTCGTGGAGCAGCTTAAGGCCGTCCGAGACGGCGAGCATGACTTCCAGACGCTGTGCGTCGACTCGCTGGACTGGCTGGAGCGTCTCATCTGGGACCGCGTCTGCCAGGACTATGGGGTCAAGTCCATTGAAAAAGCCGACGGCGGCTACGGCAAGGGCTACACCTACGCGCTCACCTACTGGCGCGAAATCGTGAAGCTTCTGAACGAGATCCGCGCCAAGCGCCAGATGGCGGTCATCCTCGTCGCCCACGCGAAGGTGGAGCGCTTCGAGGACCCGGAGCATCCCGCATACGACCGCTACCAGCCGCGCCTCCACAAGGCGGCGAACTCGCTGATCTGCGAGTGGGCGGACGCGGTTCTCTTCGCGACCCGCAGGATGCGCGTCGACTCGACGACCGGCAAGGCAGCCCCCGTCGGGGCAGACGGCGGCGAGCGCGTCATCCGCACCAACGGCTCTCCCGCGTTCAACGCGAAGAACCGCTATTCGCTTCCCACGGAGATGGCTCTCTCGTGGACGGCCTTCATGGAAGGCATGAAGGTTGGCTCGAAGAAGTAAACCCCACCAGAAAGGAATCCAACAATGGCACAACTGAACTTCAACGCGGCGGAGATCGACACGACCTCCCGCGACGCAATCCCTTCCGGCACCTACGAGGCGGTCGTCACCGACTCGGAGATGAAGGCTACGAAGAACGGCCTCGGCATGGGCATCAACCTCACGTTCGAGATTCTGTCCGACGGTCCCGCCAAGGGGCGCAAGGTGTTCGTGTGGATCAACTACGAGCATCCGAAGGCCGAGGCGCAGCGCATCGGACGCGAGGAGCTGGCGAGCCTCTGCAAGGCGGTCGGCGTCGCCAACCTCACGGACACGAACCAGCTCCACAACCTCCCGCTCATGGTGACGGTCGGAGTTGACCGCAACGATCCGACGCGCAACGTCGTCAAGAAGTACGCGGCGAAGGCGGCGCAGCAGACGCCCGCCGCGCAGATCTCTTCGGCGACCGCATCGGGGACGCCCCCGTGGAGGCGCTAGAGTTCGACCTCCCCTGGCCGCCCAGCGTCAACAACTACTACCGCCACGTCGGGCCGCGCGTCCTCATAAGCCGCGCGGGGCGAAAGTACCGCACGATGGTCGTAAGCCGCCTCGGAGGGCTCAAAAAGCTCTCCGGGGCGGTTTCGCTTTCGCTCGAGTGCTACCCGCCCGACAGACGGCGGCGCGACCTCGACAATCTCCTCAAGTGCCTGCAGGACTCGATTACGGCTGCGGGCGTCCTTGACGACGATTCGCAGATAAGGCGTCTCCAGATGGAGATGCTCGAACCCATCGAAGGAGGACTCGTCCATGTACGACTTGAGGCCATACCAGGGCGACGCCGTTGAAGCGGTGTACAGGCACCTCCGTGAGAAGGACACGAACCCCTGCGTCGTAATCCCGACGGCGGGCGGGAAGTCGCTCTGCATCGCGCAGGTCGCCAAGGACGCCGTGACCAGGTGGAGCGGGCGCGTGATGATACTCGCGCACGTCAAGGAGCTGGTGGAGCAGAACGCGGGGAAGCTCAAGGCCATCTGCCCGGAGCTGCCCGTCGGCGTGTACTCCGCCGGCCTCGACAGGCGGGACGTCTCGCAGTCGGTGGTCGTCGCTGGCATCCAGTCGGTGTACAACCGCATAGACGAGTTCAAGCCGTTCGACCTTGTCATGATCGACGAGGTTCATATGGTGCCGCCCGATGGAGAGGGACGCTACCGCACCTTCCTCGAAGCGGCGAAGAAGGCGAACCCGCACGTCCGGCTCGTCGGCTGGACGGCGACGCCCTACAGGACGCAGGGCGGGCTCATCTGCAAGCCGGAGAACCTCTTGAACGAGGTCTGCTACGAGATCGGCGTCAAGGAACTCATCAACCGTGGCTACATCTCGAACATCACCGCGAAGGCGGGGCGGCACGCGCCCGACACCGACGGCCTGCACGTCCGCGCCGGCGAGTTCGTCGCCGAGGACGTGGAGAAGCTGATGGGCGAGGACGGGCTTGTCAATTCGGCTTGCCGCGAAATCGTGGAGTTGACGAAAGACCGCAAGGCGTGCCTTGTCTTCTGCACCTCGGTCGCGCACTGCAAGAAGGTGGCGGCGCAGATATCGAGGCTGTCCGGCGAGGAGTGCGCGATAGTGACGGGCGACACGCCCGCCCCGGAGCGCGAGGAGACGATCCGCAGGCTTCGCGGCGAGAGCATAGCGACCGACCTCTTCGGGACCGCGCTCAAGCCGCTCAAGTACTGCTGCAACGTCTCCGTCCTCACGACCGGGACGGACATCCCGCGTTTGGACACAATCGCCTTGCTCCGTCCGACGAACAGCCCAGGGCTGCTCGTTCAGATGGTCGGGCGTGGCTTTCGTTTGTCGCCCGAAACAGGCAAGACGGAATGTCTTGTTCTCGACTACGGTCGCAACATCGAGCGGCACGGGCCGATCGACTTGATCAAGGTGAGGGAGCCGGGTCAGGGCGGCGGCGGGCCGCTTGCGAAGGTCTGCCCGCAGTGCCAGGCTATCGTGAACCTTCCCGTCATGCTCTGTCCCGACTGCGGCTACCAATGGCCGCGCAAGGAGCCGGAGCGGAAGTCCCACGAGGCGACTGCGGCGAAGGTCGGCATCCTGTCGGGCGAGGTCACGGTCGAGAAGTTCCCCGTCCAGCACACGTCCTACCAGGTCTGGGAGAAGCGGGGAGCGCCGCCTGACGCGCCCAAGACGGTGCGCGTCACATACGACGTGGACTACCTCACGCACTATTCCGAATGGCTCTGCCCGGAACACACGGGCTACGCGAGGCGGAAGTTCGAGAAGTGGTGGCGCGAGCACGCCAATCCCGACTGCCCGATGCCCCGCACGGCGGAGGAGGTGTGCGAGCATGACTTCGCTGGGATGATCCGCGAAGTGAAGGAGATAACGGTCAGGTTCGTATCGGGGCAGAAATACCCCGAGATAACCGGCTACGAACTCGGCGACTTCCCGCTGGTACAGGCGGGACAGGGAACGCAGGGAGAGGGGGTTTCTGATGAAGACTGGGATGATATTCCCTTCTGACGAGGAGGAGTGGGCGTGGATCGAGCGCATGGCGAGGCGTAGGGAGCGGCTGTTCAGGGCCGCCCGGTACGCCGCCCTGTTCGCGTTCGGAACCGCGCTGCTGTTCGCCATTCTGTGGCTCTGCGTCCGCAACATGGGCGCGGGGCGCTACGACGCATGGCAGAACGCGATTCAGGCGGCTCGGCAGCGAGACCCGCCGTAGTACATTCACATCGAAGAAAGCAAAGGAGGCCACATGGCTACAATACCCGTCGCGACGGCAATGGCGTATCTCGCCGCAGGCCTCTCGTGCCTTCCCGCTGCCAAGGCGAGAAAGCATCCCGCCATCGGCTCGTGGAAGAACTGGCAGACGCGGCTTCCGACGGAAGTCGAGGTCAGGGCGTGGTTCTCGAACGCTCACGACGCAATATGTGTGGTTTCAGGGGCGGTCTCCGGGAACCTCGAATGCATAGACTTCGACAACGGCGGCGAGCTGTTCGCCGCGTGGATGGAGAAAGTCGACACCGGGCTTCTCGCGAGGCTCGTCATCGAGCAGACTCCGTCCGGCGGCTACCATGTGTGCTACCGTTGCGAATCGCCGGTCGAGGGCAACCTGAAGCTCGCCCGTGGCAATCGCGACGGCAAGCTGAAGACGCTCATCGAGACGCGGGGCGAGGGAGGTCTCTTCCTTTGCGCCCCCACGGAGGGCTACGCTCTCCAGCAGGGAGACTTCGCCAATCTGCCGACAATTTCGCCGGATGCCCGAAAAGCCCTCCTGGAGGCCGCACGTTCGCTCGACGAGGTTCCGGCGGCAAGCACGCCGACCGCCCCCGCCGGAGCAAACGTGGGGCAACGTGGCGCGGATTTCGCCCCTACGGGCGGAAAGGACGCGTTCGACCTCGCCCCTGGGGACGATTTCAACGCCCGTGGCGACGTCCATCCGCTCCTTCTGGCGGCGGGATGGCAGTTCGCGGGGAACAACCCCGACGGCAACGAACTCTGGACGCGTCCCGGAAAGGACCCTCGCAACGGCATCTCGGCGACCTACAAGGACGGATCGTTCTATGTCTTTTCGTCGAACGCCGCACCGTTCGAGCCGAACGTCATGTACAGCCCGTTCGCGGTCTATGCGACCTTGAACCACAACGGCGACTACACGGCTGCGGCATCGGCTCTGCTCTCGCAGGGCTACGGCAAGGCGAGGAGCGACCTCGGCTGCGTTACGCTCAACCTGAAGCCGGTTGCCGCCGGAACGACACAGGCCGAGGAAGGCCCGATATCGCTGGGGACGCTGAAAAAGCGCTTCCCGGAGATGCGCCCCGTCCTCATCGACGGATTCCTGCGAATAGGAGAGACCATGAACATAATCGCCGCGCCGAAGACCGGCAAGAGCTGGCTCGTCACTCAGCTGTGCGTCTGCGTCGCCTCCGGGACGGACTGGTTCGGCCACGTCTGCACGCCCGGACGTGTCCTCATCATCGACAACGAGCTTCACGAGGAGACGTCGGCGAACCGCATCCCGCTCGTCGTGGACGCGATGCGCAGGGCGAACCCAAGTCTCCCCAACGTGGACGACATGATCGACGTGTGGAACCTCCGAGGCAAGTGGAAGTCGATAGCCGACCTCTCCGCGTGGCTTCCGAGGTTCAGGGAGGCGGGGTACAGGATGATAGTCATCGACGCATTCTACCGCGCCCTCCCGAAGGACACGGACGAGAACGACAACGGGTCGATTGCGAGCATCTACAACTTGATCGACACCTTCGCCAAGCAGGTCGGGTGTTCGTTCGTTCTCATCCACCACACGTCGAAGGGAAACCAGTCGCAGAAGACGATCACCGACGTTGGCGCGGGAGCGGGCTCACAAAGCCGTGCTGCGGACACGCACCTCATCCTCCGCGAACACAAGGACGACGGCTTCCTTGTCCTTGAGGCGGTCGTGCGTTCGTTCCCGAGGCAGGAGCCGATTGTCCTTCAGAAGGCGTTTCCGCTCATGCTTCCCGACTACGAGAGGAACCCTGAAGACCTCGCGGGCAAGTCGGAAGTCGGCGTCAAGAAGGACGACCCTCCGCCGGCCGAGATAGCGAAGCGGCTTGCGGAGCTTGTCGATCCCGACCATCCACAGGCCAAGGGAGTCTTCATCGACACGGTGAAGACGGCCTACGGCCTCATGGAGAAGACGGCGAAGCTGGCGGTGGAACGCGCCATCACGGACGGTCTCATCGTCTGCGGGAGACTCCCGAACCAGCCCAAGGGAATGCAGGCTACGAAGTTCATAACGCTTCCCGCAGGGGAGGACGACGAGCCGGATTAGTTTTTCTTCGCGTGAAAAAACAAAAAGGAAAACTAATTCCGGGTGCGTCCGGCGGTCGGAATTAGTTTTGTTTTGCCTAGGAAAAACAAAACAAAAAACTACTTCCGGCCAGGGCGGAAACGGGTCGATTTAGTTTTGTTTTTTTGCGCTCCCTTTAGGGGCGCAGAAAAATCAAAACTAATCCGTGTCCGCCCAAGCGAAAATCAGGGCTGTCTGGACGTGGAGCGACAGGCCGACCTCCCGAACCGGGAAAAAACGGCTCGGGCCGGGCGGGGTGGGACGTAACGTCCCTGCGAGGCCACGGTTCCTCCCCACCCCCTCTCGAAGGCAGGGCGCGGGAAGGAGCGCAACTCCAGGGCAGACTTTCTTTCAGACGACGTAATTTTTCAAGGAGGCGAAAATGCCAGCAAAACCAGCGGAAATGACCTACGCGACGGTGTGTTCGGGAATCGAGTGCATGAGCGCGGCGGTAGCGCCCCTCGGCGGTTGGAAGCCGGTGTTCTTCAGCGAGATCGAACCGTTCCCGTGTTCGCTCCTGAAGCACCGCTACCCGACGGTTCCGAATCTCGGGGACATGACGAAAATCACAGCCGAGCGGATCGGCGACGAGGAGAAATGGAGGATCACGAATGGAACAGGTGTCATTGAACTTGCCGGGCGTCTCGGCTGTCTCGCCGGCGGCACGCCGTGCCAGGACGTGTCGGTCGCCGGGAAGCGGGCGGGCATGGCAGAGGGGAGCGGGACCCGCTCCAGCCTTGCCTTCCACTTTGCGCGACTTTGCCGAGAGCTACAACCTCGATGGGTCGTATGGGAGAACGTTCCGGGAGTTCTCACCTCAAACGGCGGACGCGACTTCGCGCACTTCATCCGCTCGATTGGGGAATGCGGGTATTCTCTTGCCTACAGGACTCTGGACGCTCAATGGGTGCGAGTGGACGGGCTGCCCCGCGCAGTTCCCCAGAGACGCCGGCGTGTGTGGCTTGTCGGACATCTTGGAGACAGTTGGCGAACACCTGCGGAAGTACTGTTTGAGCCTCAAGGCGTGCGCGGGGATTCTCCGCCGCGCCGCATCGCGGGGCAAGGATTTACCCGAGAGGCTGGCGTTGGCTTTGAAGGCGCAGATCGCCCGGTTCCAACGAACTCAAACGGCGGCGACGTGATGCCCGCCCTCACCGCGCGCGACCTGGAAGCGCGGATGACGGGACAAGCCGACCGCTCCGGCGGCTACGTCATGCAGCCGTCGGGCTTCGACCCCTACGAGCCTGGCGGCGTCAAGTCGGACAGTCCAGAAGTCTCGGGCGCTCTTGTCAACGGATCTTCGCCGGGGTTCCACAATGCGGTGTGTTTTGAGAACCATCAGACTGACGCAAGGACGCAGGAGGTGGACGTCGCCCCCACTATGGGTGCAACGCACAACGCGCAGGCGGCGAACAACAACCCGCTCGTCGTCGCCATCGACATGGACAAGAACAAGCCGACGAACGCCGACAAGCCCGTCCGCAAGGGCGGCGCGGGATTCGGCGTCTCGGAGAAAGGCGCGTCCTATACGCTGACGGCGAGAGACCAGCACGCGGTCGCATACGCCATCGACTCTATGGGGTCCAACGCGATGAAGTCGAAGAACCCGAAGAGCGGCTGTCGGGAGGTCGAGTGTGCGCCGACGCTCACGACTGTTGATTCCGCGCCTGTGAAGCACCAGGGCGGCACGGCTGTCGTGGCGTTCCTGCCGGGCAACTCCAAGAAGGCACGTTCCATAGCCGCCGACGAGGAGGTTTCGCCTACGCTCATGCGGACGCAGGGCGAGAGCGGCAACAAGGTCGCGGTCGCGGCCGAGTGCGTCGGGGTGTTCGACATGGGCGCAAGGAAGACCGGCGCGGGCACGGAAACGAGCGGAGCCTCGCCGACGATCCTCGCCGCGCACGGGACGGACCCCCACGCCGTGTGCATCGGCTTCAACTGCGAGGCCGGAACTCACGACCAGACGCCGAAGGACAACCTCGGAGAGACGCTCGCCGCATGCCACAAGTGCGGCGTCGCCATCGGACTCGACAGGGCGTCCTTCAACCAAGGAAGGAACGCGAAGTTCGGCTTCTCGGTCGAGGAGGAGTGCGCGCCCACGGTCGTTTCCAAGGGGCCGGGCGCGGTCTCGTTCGAGCCTGGGATCGCCAAACGCGAGGGAGCGCCGCACCGATTCTCGGACGAGGTGACGTCGACGCTCCGCTCGGACATGGGCGACAACCTCCCGGCGGTCGCCGTGGACTACATCGTCCGCCGCCTGACCCCGCTCGAGTGCGAAAGGCTCCAGGGGCTGCCGGACGGATACACGCTGATTCCGCATCGCGGGAAGCCTGCGGAGGAGTGTCCCGACACGCCAAGGTACAAGGCGCTTGGCAACGGCTGGGCGGTCAACTGCGCCCGCTGGATATGCCAGCGAATCCAAAAACACGAACAGGAGAACACACATGGAAACTAGCAGGATGAAGGTCGTAAACGTCCCCGTCTCGGAGATCGTTCCCTACGAGAACAACCCGAGAGTCAACGAGGGCGCGGTCGAGCAGCTTGCAAAGATAATCGAGCAGCTTGGCTTCCGCAACCCGGCTGTCCTCAACAAGGACAAGGTCATCATCGAGGGACACACAAGGCTCCTCGCGGTGAAGAAGCTCGGCTGGGAGACGATGCCCTGCATCATCGCCACCGACCTGACGCCGGAGCAGGAGCAGGCCTTGCGCATCGCCGACAACAAGATCGCCGAAATCGCGGAGTGGGACGAGGACAAGCTGAAGGTCGAACTCGCAGCGTTGCAGGAGGCGGGCTTCGACCTCTCGCTCCTCGCGTTCGGCGACGACGAGCTGGACGACCTCCTTGGCGGCGAAGCGGGAACGCACGGCGAGACGGAGCCGGACGCGGTTCCCGAAACGCCGGAGGTTCCCGTCTCTACGCCCGGAGAGGTGTACCAGCTCGGAAAGCATCTTCTCGTCTGCGGGGACTCGACGAAGCCCAACGACGTCGACAAGGTGTGCAAGGCGGACGAGGCCGACCTATGGCTCACGGACCCTCCGTACAACGTGGACTACCACGGATCGGACGGACAGTCGATCCAGAACGACTCGATGGAGGACACGAAGTTCCGCGAGTTTCTTCGAGCGGCGTTCGGCTGCGCGGAGAAGCGCCTCAAACCTGGCGGCTCGTTCTACATCTTCCACGCCGACTCGGAGGGCTACAACTTCCGAGGCGCGTGCTTCGACGTGGGGCTTCGCGTGAGGCAATGCCTTGTGTGGAAGAAGAACTCGCTTGTTTTGGGGCGGCAGGACTACAAGTGGATTCACGAACCCTGCCTCTACGGTTGGCGCGAGGGGGCGGCGCACGACTGGTACTCCGACTGCTCACAGACGACGGTGATGGAGTTCAACAAGCCGAAGAAGAACGACCTCCACCCGACGATGAAGCCCGTCGAGATGCTGTGCTACCTGATCGGCAACTCGTCGAAGCGCGGCGACATCGTCCTCGACACCTTCTGCGGAAGCGGATCGACGCTCATCGCCTGCGAGAGGACGGGGCGCGTGTGCAGGGCCGTCGAACTCGACCCGAAATACTGCGACGTAATCCGCAAGAGGTGGGCGGAGTTCGTGCATGGGGAGGGATGCGAGTGGGAGCGGCTGACTCCGCCCCTGGGCAACGGCAACACGTCATCAGACACGTCACCGGCGCCAAGTGCCGAGGAAGCACACGATGAAGGTGCTTGAACTCTTCTCCGGGACGGGCGTCCTGTCGGCTGCGTTCAGGGAGCGCGGCCACAGGACGCTGACCGTGGACTGGGATGAGTCGCACAAGCCCGACCTCAAGGCGGACATCGGAACGCTGTCCGCCGATGACGTCGTTCGGCTGTTCGGTCGCCCGGACGTCATCTGGGCGAGTCCCGACTGCACGACGTATTCGGTCATGTGCATCTCGCGCCACCGCGACGGCGTGAAGCCAAAGTCGGAGTACGCTGCGCAATGCGACCGCGTGAACGCCCATGTGTGCGACCTCATCCGCGAACTTAAGCCCAAGGCGTGGTTCGTCGAGAACCCGGTGGGGATGCTGCGGAAGATGCCATTCATCCTGAAGCTGATGGAAGACACGGGCGGAAGCCGCCATACGGTGACGTACTGCCAGTACGGCGAGAGGCGGCAGAAGCCGACCGACATCTTCACGAACCACCCCGACCCGCTGTTCCGCCCGCCGTGCAGACGCGGCGACAAGTGCCACGATGCCGCGCCTCGCGGCTCCAGGACGGGGACACAGGGGTTGAAAGGCAAAGCTCTCCGGGCGAAGCTCCCGAAGGAGCTTTGCGACCATGTCGTCCGCATCTGCGAGGGTCTTGTGTAAGTGGGAAAAGTGTGCAAACTCCGCGATTGTGTCGTGTAGACGGTTTCCACTGCACGACACAGTGCCGTAGGAAACACACTCCCAAATGCGGCGTAAGTTGGCGAGAAACGCCCGATTTACGCCGTATCTCCTTGAAAATCCAAGTAATACAGCCCGATAGAGGCGTGAGAGATCTATACGTCGACATTGACATGTCGAGGATCCACACTATCGGGCGACACTCTACGACAAACCAGCAAACCGCCCCGCAGAATCGGGGCAGAAAGGCGAAAAATGGCAAAGAAAATCCAATCTTCCGAATACTGCACGGTCGGACATCCCGACAGGACGTGCGACTATATCGCGAGCTATATCCTGGATCGCTACATGGAGGCCGACAGGAACTCAAGGGTCGCGCTGGAGGTTCAGCTCAAGGACGAGTTCTGCACGATATCCGGCGAAGTGACCAGCGACGCCCGTTTTGGAACAGGCGAGATCGCGGCATTTGCGCGAGAGGCGGTCGAGAAGATCGGCTATACGCCGGAGTACCAGGCGAAGTTCGGAGCGGCGAATGTCGTCTCCGGGCGCGAACTCGTCGTGGAGACACACATATCGCAGCAGTCCGGCGACATCGCGCAGGGAGTGAACCGCGACAGCTGGGGCGACCAGGGCATCTTCTGGGGTCTTGCGGTGGACGAGCCGAAAATGGGCTATCTTCCGAAGGACTATTTCCTTGCCCGCAAGCTCGGACGGGAAATCGCCGGGAAGCTGGGCGGGCTGGACGTGAAGACACTTGTCACGCTTGAGGACGGGAAGCCCGTCGAGTGCTTCATCGCCATCCCGCTTGCGCCGGGCGAGGACGATGCACCCGTCATCGAGACGGCGAGGACGCTGGTCGGCGAGGACTGCCGCATCGTCGTGAACGGAACGGGTCGGTACGTGACGCACGGCTCCGTCGGCGACTGCGGCACGACTGGCAGGAAACTCGTCGTAGACTTCTACGGCGGGAACTCCCGCATCGGCGGCGGCTCGCCCTGGGGCAAGGACCCGACGAAGGCGGATGTCACCTTGAACGTCTACGCCCGCAGGTGCGCCCTTGAGGGCATGAAGCGGTACGGGCTTCCCGAGATGCGCTGCGCGATATCGTGCTGCATCGGCCGCCGCGACATCCGCGTCTCGCTGTTCGACAGGGAGATGAACCTCGTCGAGGAGCGGATCGAGTCCGATCCCGCGAGCCACCTCATCGAGCTTCTCGGACTAGACAAGCCCGTCTATGCCGACACGTGCGCTCGCGGTCTCTTCGGATACGAGACGCTTTAGCGGACGGAGGCGAAGAGCCCGCGACCGGCCTTGCGGAAGCGCGACGCGTCGCCCTTGTCCTTGATCTCGCGGATGATCGCGGAGTAGAGGGTCTGCTCCGGCGTCTTGCCGCCCTTGGGCGTCCAGAGGCCGGAGGACTTCGCCTTTTCGATCATCGCCCTGACCGCCAGCGGCTCGTCGGACTGTTCTAGTACGGCGGCTGCGGCGTTCAGGAGCGAGAGTCCTTTCTCGGTCGAGGTCACCGCAGGCTTCGCCGCCTTGGACTTCGCAGCCTTGGGCGCGGCGGTCGCGGCGGACTCTCCGCCTTGTGATTCGAGCGACTTGACGGTGAGAGTCTTGCCGTTTCGCGTCTCGACCGTCCAGCCGTTCTCGGCCTTTGCCTTGACGCGCACCTCGACGAGGTTGCGTCCCACCTTGGCGAATGCGCGGTCGCCCGCCCTGTATTCCTTGCTCATTGCATCGTTCCTTTCATTGCGTCCGCCCACCACGGGCAGGACGGCGCACATATTCGCTCTTATTCCGGGATAAGTCAACGGGGCAGGGCGAACTATCTTCAACAGTCTTCACAGGAGGCCAGCCATGCCTGAACAGAGCCGCGACCACATTACGAAGGAGAACTTCGTGACAGCCATGCGCAGGTCGGGGTCCCGCACCCTGACGCTCGAACGGCTCGAAGCCGACATCGCCGCCGGCGCTCCCGTCAACGCGGACGGGACGGTCAACATCCTGAAGTACGTCGCGTGGATTGCAAAGGAGCTTGGAGATGACGGTCAACGTTAAGAAGATGAAGCCCGTGGAGATGGTGCGCTTCCTGAACTCCACGGAGCTGGGGACGGTCCTCTCCGCAGCGATGGTGTACCGGCATTTCTCGGAGGCGGGCTACCGCATCGCCTCGACAGAGGATTCACGTTGTCTGAGCTTCTACCGCTACGCCGCGTGGCTCATCGACAAGCGCAATACGCCGCCAGATCCCATTGGCGGGTATGAAGCCCACCGCGAGGCTGCGGCGCAGCGCCAGGCGGACTTGTCACTTGCGGGGCGCGACATCGGGGAACTTCCCGCCGTTGTGGACGAGGCGCGAAAGGAATCGTGCCGATTCGACTTTCGCAAGTTCTGCGAGACGTATTTCCCCGAAGTGTACAACCTCGAGTGGTCGGACGACCATCTCCGCGCGATAGCGAAGCTACAGAAGGCAGTCCTCGAAGGCGGGCTCTTCGCCTTGGCGATGGCGCGAGGAAGCGGCAAGTCTTCGCTCACTGAGACTGCGGCGATATGGGCTATGGCCTACGGACACCGCGAGTTCATCGTCGTCATCGGCGCAAGCGAGGGAGCGGCTCTTGAGATGCTCGACTCGATCAAGACGGAACTTGAGGTGAACGAACACCTTGCGGAGGACTTCCCAGAGATGGTGTACCCGATAGCCCGTCTGGAGGGTATCGCCAACCGCTGCGCGGGGCAGCTCTACAAGGGCGAGCGGACGCGCATCGCGTGGACTGCGAGCGAAATCGTCCTTCCGACAATCGCTGGCGCGGCGTCTTCCGGCGCAATCGTCCGCGTCGCCGGCATCACGGGTCGCATTCGCGGCATGAAGTACAAGCGCCCCGACGGACGGACTATCCGTCCGGAGTTCGTCATCGTCGACGATCCGCAGACGAGCGAGTCCGCCGGCTCAGCCGAGCAGACGAGGAAGCGCGTCCGCGTACTCGCGGGCGACGTGCTTGGGCTTGCCGGCCCCGGTCGCAAGATCGCGGGCGTCATGCCATGTACGGTCATCCGCCCCGGCGACATGGCCGAGCAGATGCTCGACCGCTCGAAGCACCCCGAATGGAACGGCGAGCGCTGCCGGATGCTCTACAAGTTCCCGAAGAACGAGGAGCTGTGGAACCGCTACGCCGACCTACGCGCCGACGAGCTGCGGGAGAAAGGCACGTTCGAGAAAGCGACCGCGTTCTACGCCGCGCACAGGAAGGAGATGGACGAGGGTGCGGTCGTCGCGTGGCCCGCCCGCTACAACCACGACGAGATTTCCGCCGTCCAGCACGCTATGGACCTGAAGCTCACCGATGAGGCTGCGTTTTGGGCCGAGTACCAGAACGAGCCTCTGGCGGAGGACTTGGGAACTGAGGAGCAGCTCACGCTGGACGGAGTTTCGTCTCGCGTGAACGGGCATTCACGGCTCGGAGTCCCCGTCTCGGCGACGCACGTGACGGCATTCATCGACGTCCAGAAGACGATGCTCTTCTACTGCATCGTCGCCTGGGACGACGACTTCACGGGCCGCGTCATCGACTACGGAGAGTGGCCTGACCAGAAGCGGCGCTTCTTCACTCTGAACGACGCGAACGTGACGCTCCAGCAGAAGTTCCCGCGAAGCGGTCTCGAAGGATGCCTCTACGAGGGATTGAAAAGGCTCACGGGAGAAATCCTCGGACGCGAGTATTTCCGCGACGACGGCGCGGCGATGCGGATCGAAAAGTGTCTTATCGACGCGAACTGGGGCCAGTCGACGGACACCGTGTACCAGTTCTGCCGCGAGTCGGAATACGCCTCCGTCCTCACGCCCTCGCACGGCAAGTACATCGGCGCCAGCTCCAAGCCGATGGGCGAGTACAAGAAGGCAATCGGCGACAGGGTCGGCCTCAATTGGCGGATGCCGAACGTGCGCGGCAAGCGGGCGATCCGCCACGTCGTGTACGACACCAACTTCTGGAAGTCGTTTGTGGCGACGAGGCTTCTTACTTCCACGGGCGACCGAGGCGCATTGACGCTCTTCGGGCGAAGCACCGCCGACCACCTGCTCTTCGCAGAGCATCTAACGGCAGAGTACCGCGTAAAGACCGAGGGTCGCGGACGCCGCGTGGACGAGTGGAAGATGAGGCCCGACGCCAAGGACAACCATTGGTGGGACTGCATCGTCGGAAGCGCGGTCGCGGCCTCGATGTGCGGATGCGTCCTTGCCGGGACGATGACTGACGGGAAGCCGAAGACGGCTGCGAAGCCCAAGGTGAAACTGTCTGAACTGAGGCGATTGAAGAGGTAGAAAAAATATTCTCAAAAAGTCTGTTAAAACCCTGTACCAAACGTCGTATAAGAGAGTGGGGGGAATCAATCATTTGCGTAAGGGTGCCCCGTCATAGGAAATTCGCCAGTAGAAAAACCAAGCCGAGGAGGAGGGAGCCGCCATGCGTTACGGGAGCGTGTGCAGCGGAATCGAGGCTGCGAGTGTCGCATGGCGGCCCCTTGGCTGGCGATGCGCGTTCGTCTCGGAAACCGATTCGTTCGCGTCCGAAGTGCTGAAACACCGTCTGCCTGGGGTTCCGAACCTCGGCGACTTCACGAAGATACGGAAAGGAGGATACGATGGAGACATCGACCTCCTTGTCGGCGGAACGCCCTGCCAGTCGTTCTCTACAGGCGGCAAGCGCGGAGGAATCGCCGACCCGAGGGGCGGCCTCGCAATCGAGTTTGTCCGCCTGGCTGAGAGGACGGATGCGAGATGGCTGGTCTGGGAGAACGTCCCAGCCGTCCTTGCCATCAATGGCGGGCGCGACTTCGCGGCATTCCTCTCCGAACTCGTCGGATGGGATGTCAAAGTCCCAGACGGCGGATGGGGAAACGCGGGGATCGTCACCAACGCGCCCGGACGCGTTGGCGTTTCGTGGCGAGTGCTGGACGCTCGATATACCAGAGTTTCCGCATTTCCAAGGGCGGTGCCGCAGCGAAGGCGTCGTGTCATCCTTGTCGGATGTCGTGATCGCTGGCAAAGTGCCGCAGAAGCATTGCTTGGCGGCGAACTATGCGGAGGCGATGCTTGCCCGCGCAGAGCGCCTTGGGTATCCGCTTCCGACGACGCTGGAGAATGTGCTTCGGGAGAGTGCTTCCCGATAGACATGATGAACATCGAGGGGCGCACGAAGAACCTCAAGACGAAATGCTACGACGAGGCGGGCGCGGCGATGTACACATTGCGCTCAAGCCACGTGAACGCCGTATGCACGCCATGCCAGCTGCGGAGACTTCTCCCGGTCGAATCAGAGCGGCTCATGGGCTTCCCGGACGGCTGGACGGACATTCCGTGGAAAGGCAAGGCGCACGCACCCGACGGATTCCGCCACAAGGTGTGCGGGAACTCGATGTGCGTAAACGTCATGCGCTGGATCGGCGAGAGGATATCCGCCGTCGCAGCGGGAAAGGAGTTTGAAGACTATGGACGAGAAGTCCCTCGAAGAGGCGATGGAGCGGCTCCTCACCTCGCCCAAGGAGGTGGAGGTTGACGGACAGCGGGTGACGAACCAGTCGGTCGGCGACCTCATCAAGGTGGCCAACTACCTCGCCTCGAAGAACGCCCTCAAGGGGAAAAGGCTGCCGATTCGCATCACGAAGATGGCGGCGGGAGGAGGCGCGGTATGAGGCTGTGGCCATCGAAGAAGAAGGACGCGAAGGCGAGGTCGTCGCTCCTCGCGAGGTTTCTCCGCGCAAGGTTCGACGCCGCCCAGACGACGAAGGACAACGCGAAGCACTGGGGCGCGGCGGAATTCCTTTCAGCGGACGCAGAGGCGGACTCGAACGTCCGCAAGATTCTCCGCACCCGCGCAAGGTACGAGGTGCAGAACAACTCCTACGCTCGCGGCATCGTGAAGACGCTTGCGGAGGACACGATAGGGACGGGGCCAAGACTCCAGATGCTCCTCGAAGACGAGGAGACCAACAGGAAGATAGAGCACGACTTCCAGGTGTGGGCGAAGAAGACGCACCTCGCGTCCAAGCTGCGGACCATACGAATGGCCCGCTGCCAGGACGGAGAGGCGTTCGTTCTCCTCGCCAGGAACCCGATGCTCAAAACGAACGTGACGCTCGACATGCAGCTCATCGAAGCCGACCGGGTTACGGATGACGAACTGACAGTCGATCCGAACTGCATAGACGGCGTCGCGTTCGACCAATTTGGCAACCCGAAGTCCTACAAGGTGCTGAAGAAGCACCCCGGCGGGACAGACTCGTTCGACGCTGAGTTCGTGACTATCAAGGCAGAGAACATGATCCACGTGTTCCGGCAGGATCGTCCCGAGCAGCATCGCGGAATCCCGGAGATTACCGCTGCGCTTCCTCTGTTTGCACATCTCCGCCGGTTCACGCTGGCGGTGGTGAGCGCGGCGGAGGCGGCTGCGGACTTCTCCGGCATCCTCTACACGGACGCGCCCGCGAACGGCGAGGCCGATTCCGTAGAGGCGATGGACACGATCCAGCTCGAGCGGAACATGCTCCTCACGATGCCGGGCGGCTGGAAGATGAGCCAGGTCGACCCGAAGCAGCCGGTCACGACATACGGCGAGTTCAAGCGCGAGATATTGAACGAGATCGCAAGGTGTCTTTCGATGCCTTTCAACATCGCCGCTGGCAACTCGTCCGGCTACAACTACGCAAGCGGCAGGCTCGACCACCAGACCTACTACAAGGCGCTGAAGGTTGACCAGTCGTTCATGGAAGCCGAAGTCCTCGACAGGATTCTGGAGCCGTGGCTCAAGGAATGGAACCTTGCGACCGCCAGCGGCATCGATCTTTGCGACTGCCGCCACGTTTGGTTCTGGGACGGACAGGAGCATGTCGATCCCTCCAAGGAGGCGACCGCGCAGCAGAAGCGGCTCGAGTCGCGCACGACGAACCTCGCAATCGAGTACGCCAAGCAGGGACGCGACTGGGAGGTCGAGCTTCGGCAGATCGCCAAGGAACGCGAGCTTATGAAGGAACTCGGAATACCCGAGGAACAATCTCAACAGGAGAAAGACGAAGATGGAAGCGAAGAGTGAATACCTAGAAATATCCGCAGCACAGGGTGCTGGCGGCAAGCACACCGTCGCGGGACTCGCCTACGGTGGCGGGAAGATGCGCCTCTTTGGATGGTCGCACCCCGTGGTCGTGGACTTGTCTGGGATGGTTGTTCCCGAATCCGTGCCGCTCTTGGCAAACCACGAGAACCACACGCTGGGGCGCGTCGGGCTCGTCAGGGCGAAGATCGCCGACGGGCATCTCGCAATGTCCGGCGAAATCGTCGCGGCGGGCGAGCTCGCCGAGGCAATCGTCGCGCAGGGCAAGGCGGGCGCGGACTGGCAGCTCTCGATAGGGGCAGAGGTCGAAGCCGCCGAGCTTGTCCAGCAGGGAAAGAGGAAGGTGAACGGAGTCGAACACGAAGCCCCGTTCTACCACGTAACGAAATCCACTTTGCGGGAGGTCTCCGTCGTCGCCGTGGGCGCGGACCGCTCGACACACATGAAGGTCACGGCAAAACTCGAACTGAAAGGAAACTCCATAATGGAACCTGAAAACAAGGGAACGGGCAATGGGGGACAGGGAACGGAGACTCCCGCGACCCCTGCGACGCCCGCAGCAGCAACGGCGGCTGCCAAGCCCGCCGAGACACCGAGCGCCGCGACGCCGGCCGCGACGCCAAAGACCGTGGCCGCAGCCGCGACGGTCGAGAAGCCATCCGCGCCGATGCCCGACGCAAAGGCGATAGCCGCCGACGCGATCAAGGCGGAGCGCGAGCGCGTCGCGATGATCAAGGCCGTGTGCGGCGGAGAGTTCGCCGACATCGAGGCCAAGGCAATCGCCGAGGGCTGGGACAGGAACGCGGTCAACGAGGCGGTGTTGAAGGCGTACCGCGAGAAGCAGCCCACGACCTCCGCCCCGACCGTGACGGTGAAGACGTCCGGCATGACGGCGAAGACGCTGGAGGCGGCGCTCTCGCTCCGCGCCGGCATCGACGGCGACACGCTCGCCAAGGAGATGGGCGAGGAGACTGTCGAGGCCGCGATGAAGGACTCCGACATTCCGCTTTCCGGGCTTCTCGCCGAGTGCATGAAGCTCGAGGGCATGGCGGTCCCCCGCACCTTCGACAACACGTCCATCAAGGCGGCGTTCTCGACGGTGTCGCTCCCCGGAATCCTCTCCAACGTCGCGCAGAAGAAGCTTCTGCAGGCGTACCGCGCCCAGCCGATCATCGCGACGAGGCTCTGCACCAGCGCCGATCTCTCCGACTTCAAGGAGAACGAGCGCTTCCGTTTGACCGACATCGGCGACTTGAAGCCCATCGGCGCGGACGGCGAGATCAAGGACGGCGGCGTCTCCGAGGAGAAGGCCGTGAACCAGCTCGACACCTACGCCAAGAAGTTCTGCCTGACCAGGAAGATGATCATCAACGACGACCTCGGCGCGTTCCTGAAGGTGCCGACCGCGATGGGCAACCGCGCGGCGCGTCTCGTCGACCAGCTCTTCTTCACGCGCCTGCTCGCCAACCCGACGATGACGGACGGGAAGCCGCTCTTCTCGACGAACCACAGGAACCTCCTGACGGGCGCGAACTCCGCCCTCTCTGCGGACTCCCTCAAGAAGGCGATCAAGGCGTTCCTCGACCAGACGGACGCGGACGGACAGCCCATCTCGGTGGAGCCTTCGATTCTGCTCGTCCCGACGGCTCTCAAGTTCCTCGCGGTCGAGCTGACGCGCGGCGCGGCCTTGATGATGTCCGGCGGCGCGGAGCAGACGATCCGCCCGACGCTGAACGTCCTCGCGGAGGAGAACCTCTCCATCGTCTCCAGCCCGTACCTCTCCAACGCAAAGTACGCGGGCGCGAGCGAGACGGCGTGGTATCTCTTCGGCAAGCCGGGGACGGTGGACACCTTCGAGATCGGCTATCTCAAGGGCAAGCGCACGCCGACCGTGGAGCGCGGCGACCTGGACTTCAACGTCCTCGGAATCTGGTTCCGCGTGTACTTCGACGTGGGCATCCGCGAACAGGACCATCGCGGCATGCTCAAGGCGAACGGCGCGGCGGCCTAAGGCAATCTGCCGCAGGGCCGGGGCGGGGTTCTTTGTTTGTTTCTTCCCCCGCTCCGGCCTGCGGCCTTCTTCAACTTCAATCGAGAAAGGAATCCGAAAATGGATGCAAGGTATGTTCAGAGGGGCGACGCCATCGACTACACGCCTATGGCGGACGTCGCGGCGGGCGACGTGGTCGTTCTCGCCAACAAGCTCGTCGGCGTCGCGAAGCTCGACATCAAGGTGGCGGAGCTTGGCGCGCTGGCGTTGACCGGCGTGTACGAAGTCGCCAAGGCGAGCGGCGCAGCGTTTGCGGTCGGCATGGAGGTCGCGTGGGACGCGACCAACAGAAAGGCCGTCGCCGCCGGAGCGTCCGGCTCGGTCAAGATGGGCCACGCGGTCGCCCTTGCGGGCGCTTCCGACCCCACCGTGTTCGTCAGGCTCAGCCAGGGGCTGTCGTAAGCCATGATCAAGAGCGGAATCGAGACCCTCCGCGCAATCCAGATGGCAAGCGTCGCCTCCGACGTCGTGTACAAGCGGCTCGGAGGCGACGCGAAGACCGTCAAGGCGGTTGTCGGGCGGACCGTGTTCCGCTCTACGGACGTTGACGGAATCTGGACGCGGATCGAGACTCGGGACTTCATTGTCGGCAAGGCGCTGATCGACTTCGAACCGCAGGTCGGCGACGAGATCGAGTTCCTTGGGAACACATACGAAGTCTTGAGTCCGAACGGCGAACCGGCATGGCGGTGGAGCGACGCGTTCCACACGGCGTATCGAATCCACACCAAGCATACGGGAGGATAGGATCATGGCTGAGAAGGACGAACACAACCCCGGAATGCCGCCGGGCTTTCCCGAACTCTGGGAGGGTCTGACGCGGGCGAGAATGGACATTGCCGAACTCAAGGGCATGGTGAAGATGCACTTCGCCGACGGGGCGCACCATACGCCGCCCTGCGCGACGGCAACCGGCTTGCAGAAGACTCTCCACGCGGCGATGGGGGCGGCGATAATCTCGCTGCTTTCGGCGGTGGGAACGCTCGTCTTCGAGGTGGTCAAGGGAATGTCGCACTAGCGGCGGAACTGGAGGCGGAACATGGTTGACATCATCAGCCTTGCGCATGGCGTCGCCGAGCGGATCGGCGAGGCGGACGTCGAGCTTGCGCCCGAATACTCATTGAAGGACGTGAAGGAGCGGACGCGCATCGTGGTCGTTCCCGTAGGGATCAAGCACAAGATGCTTGCTCGCGGGTTCAGGGAGGACTTTCTCACCGTCCAGGTGGGCGTTCTCAGGAAGACTACGGAGGACGAACTCGTCGATCTCGTCAGCTACGTCCAGACACTTGCGCTCGACTTCCTGCACACGACCGTGCGTGGAGCCAAGTGCGTCGAGGCGAATCACGCCCCGCTGTACGTCCCCGACCACATGAGGGACCGCCGCCAGTTCACGGGGATAGTCGAACTCCTCTTCAAGGAGGTCAACGAACACCGCGTGGCGGAGGGCGCGGGATGAAGTCGGTGGTCGAGTTCGACGAGGACGGCCTTGTCGCTTGGATCGCGAGGGCGAGCCGAGAGTTCCTGAAGCGTGCGGGCGCATACGTGAGGACTGTCGCGCGGCGCAAGGTTCTCACAAGCCCCAAGCCGTCGCAGCCGGGGCAGCCGCCCCATTCGAGGCGGGGACTCCTGAAAAGAGGCATCCTCTTCGGCGTCGAGCGCGACGGCAAGTCCGTCCTTGTCGGACCCGGCTTCAGTTTTGTCGGCGAGTCGATGTCCGCACACGAATTCGGCGGCAAGTACCGAAAGGAACGCTATCCGAAGAGACCCCTCATGGGGCCGTCGCTCAAGGAATCTGCGCCCCGCCTCGCCAAGATGTGGGACGGAGCTGTGAAGTGATTTGAACACACAAAGGAGAAAACCAAATGGCATACAAACTTGGACTTGATGCAAAGCTCTTCCACGGCGCTGCCGGTTCGACGGCCAGCTCGGAGATGAAGAACTGCAAGGACGTCACGCTGAACCTCGAAACGGGCGAGGCGGACATCACGACCCGCGCCGCCGAGGGCTGGCGAATCACGGCGGCGACGCTGAAGGACGCGTCCCTTGAGTTCGAGATGGTCTGGGACACGGCGGACGCCGGTTTCAAGGCGATCAAGAACGCCTACTTCAACAACACGGCTATCGCCCTGTTCGCGTCCGACGGCGACGGAAACGGCCTCGACGCCGACTTCGTGGTGACGTCGTTCTCGCGTTCCGAACCGCTGGAGGAGGCGCTCACGGTGAGCGTCACGTGCAAGCCGACGCTCGTCTCTCGCGCGCCGACCTGGAAGGACGGAGGCGGCTCGTAACCGGGCCGCTTTCTTTGAAACCTTCAAAGGAAAGGAAATGGGCACATGAAGACATTTACCGACAACAAGGGGCGGGTCTGGGATGTCGAGCTGAACATCCGGCAGATGAAGCGCGTGAGGGACGTCCTCGGGATCGACCTCGTGAACGTCATTTCCGCTAACAAGGACGGGAGCGTTTCCACCGACACGCTGGAGCGCGTCGCAAACGACCCGATCCTGCTCGTCGACATTCTCTGGGTTCTCTGCGAGGGACAGGCGAAGCCGGCCGGGGTGACCGATGAAGACTTCGGATCGTCCCTCGCGGGGGAATCCATCGAGGAGGCGACGAGGGCGTTCCTCGACGAACTCGTCGATTTTTTCCCAGGGGCGAGGAGGCTGTATCTTCGGAAGGCGGTCGACCTCGCAAGGAAGTACGAGCGGGAGAGCGCGGAAGTCCTCCAGAAGGTGCTGGAAAGCCCCGAGTTCGAGGAGCGGCTGAAGACCTCCTTGAAACCGCCTGCCGCCTCGCGGGGATCTGCGGAGTAGACCCGAACCCGCTCACGTTGCGCGAACTCGCGCTGATGGCGGACGGACGCGCGAGGTTCGAGTGGGGAATAGCGTCCTCGCAGATGGCTCTCATGGCGAACCTCCAGCGCGACCCTAAGAGAGGACAGCCGTTCAAGCCAGCCGACTTCAACCCGTTCGTCCCGAAGGAGAAGAAGATAGTCCTTCGAGGGGCCGACATGAAGGACGCGCTTGTGGCCGCGTTCGTGAGGAGGCGGCCATGACGGAACGGTACGACTGGGAGCGGCTGGTAGTCCTTGCGGAGCAAGTGGCAAAAGCCGCCGCAGAATATGCGGAAGCGCATGGCGCGAAGAGCGAGGTCTCAAACTTCGCAAAGGCAGCGGGGAGATTCCTCGCTGCGAATAACACATCGGAACCCGAAAGGAGGTAGCGGATGGCTGCGACTGCCAACATCAAGGCGGGCAAGGCGTATGTCGAGGTGACCGCCGAGACCTCGCGGTTCCGCAAGAACCTCGCGGGTGCGCAGGCGGAGCTTCGCGCCTTCGGGAAGACCTGCACGGCGCTTGGCCGCGACATGCTCGCCTTCGGCGGTGCCCTGTCGCTTCCTTTCGCAATGGCGGAAAAGTCGTTCGCGGGTTTCGACGACAAGATGCGTCTCGTCCAGGCGGTGACGAACGCGACGGGCGAGGCTTTCGACAGCCTCACCAAGACGGCGCAGAGGCTGGGGCGGGAGACGTCCTTCACCGCGCAGCAAGTGGCTGACGCGATGATCGCGCTGGGTCGGATGGGATTCGACCGTGGGGAGATCGAAGCCTCGATCTCCTCAGTTTTGAATTTGAGCCGTGCGACCGGCACGGAGCTTTCGGAGTCGGCGGACATCGCGGCCAACTCGATGCGCATCTTCGGGCTTGAGGCGTCCAAGATGTCGAAGGTCTCGGACATCCTCACGGCGACCGCGAACGGGTCGGCGCAGACATTGACCGACCTCTTCGAGGGGCTGAAGATGGCGGGGCCGCAGGCGGCGGCTGCGGGCGAGACGCTCGACGAGCTGTGTGCTGCCCTCGGAGTCATGGCGAACATGGGTGTCAAGGGTTCCCTCGCTGGAACGGCTCTTCGGAAGGCGTATGTCCAGTTCGCGGACGTGAAGGTACAGAAGACGCTCCGCGAGGTCGGGGTCGAGGCGACGGACGCCAACGGCAATCTCCGAAAGATGTCGGACGTGATGCGCGACATCGCAATCGCCACGAAGCAGCTCCCGACGGCGGAGCGGCTCGCGTTCATGAAGGACGTGTTCGACGTCCGGGGCATGATGTCCGGGATGTCGCTCACAAAGGACGTGAAGGAGCTGGACGCGTTCCTCGCGAAGCTGAAGGACGTCTCCGGCCAGGCGGACGCGACCGCCAAGGCGATGGACGCCGGTATCGGCGGGTCGTTCCGCCTCTTTCAGAGCGCTGTAGAGGGCGCGATGAACGCGACCGGCGAGGCATTGAACTCGACGATCAAGCCGATGGTCGAGCGGATAACGGCGGTCATCAACTCGTTCATGAAGTGGATCGAGGCGAACAAGGGGCTTGTCGCCTCGGTCGCCGTGACGGTAGGCTCGATAGCCGCCCTTGGCGCGTCATTGCTCGCTATCGGCACGGTGAGCCGTGTGCTTTCGGGCGGGATTGGAGCACTGTCGGGCGTGTTCTCCGCTTTCGCGGGAGTCCAGGCGGCACTTGCGGGCAAAGGAGTCCTCGTACAGGGGGCGTTTTCGTTGATGGCGCGGGCGTTTGCGGACTACCGCAACGCTGCAATCCCGGCTATGGTCGGTACGAGCCGCCTGTTGGCCGCCCTGAACCTGCCAATCGACAGCCGGGCGAAGCAGATAGCGGCGAGTCTGGTGCTGATGTCGAACGCGGAAGCGGCGGCAGCAGCGAAATCGGCGCTGGCATCGAGGTTCGCGGCGGTGACAGCCGCCTTGAGAAGCCTGAACGGTGCGACAATTGCGGCGACCGTGAGCGCAAAAGCCCACGCCGCCGCCGAGACAATCGGCACAATCGCGGCAAAGGCGGCTACGGCGGCGCACGTGGCGTTCGCGGCGGTCGGTCGGGCATTGACCCTATCCCACGCGAAAGCCGCTCTGACGGCGGGTGTGGCGGCTACGGCGAACGTCGCCCTTGCCGCGACCACCAAGGTGGTGGCGGCAGGCTATCTCGCGGCTTCTGCAGCGGCGACCGCGTTCTGCGCGATCCCGATCACATGGGTGCTGATCGGCGTGGTCGCCGCGCTGGGCGGTTTGTGTGCTTACATGGCGAGCGCCACCAAGCACACGGCAAGCCTGTCCGATGAGATGGGGAAGCTCCGCGACAAGGGAGACCAGCTCCGGGCGACCGACCAGCTCCGCATGGAGCGGCTGACGCAGCTTGCGGAAAAGGAATCGCTCTCCAACGCCGAGATGCAGGAGGCGGAGAAGCTCGCAAACCAGCTCAAGGGACGCTACGGCGACCTCGGAATCGCAATCGACCATGCGTCCAAGTCCATATCGATGGCCGCCGACGCGCAGAGCCGCTTCAACGAGGCGATGAAGGCGCAGGCGATCCACCAGATAGAGGCAGAGATCGACGAGGCGCGGAAGAACATCCGCGAACTCCACGACGAGAACGACTCCCTGACCGGCTTCTGGGTGAACGCCTGGAACACGGTGACGTTCAGGATGAGCAAGGCTGCGAACGACATCCACGCGAACGGCGAGAAGATACGCTCCGAGATGGACAAGATCTTCGAGGCGGAGAAGAGACTGGAGGCCATCCGTGGCGGCGACAAGGACGCCCTGACGGGCGGCAAGACCGAACACGAGCAGCTGGAGGAAAGGGTCGAGACCGGGCGGAGCGAGAAGCACGCCTCGATGGACGAGGCCGACTCCGCCGCGAAGAAAGCCGCCGAGATCGAGAAGAAGCTCATTCGCGAGACGCGGAGCGAACTCGAGAACGAGGTCTCGGACATACGGGAGCTGCGCGACGAGTACAAGGCTCTCATATCGACGATGCTCTCCTACGAGAAGTCAAAGAAGGACAAGGACCTGGAGAAGATCGCCGACCTTGAGGGACGGCTTGCCGAGGCGGACGCGACAGCCGAACGCCGAATAAAGACGGCGGAGGCCAAGGCGAAGCGGAAGTTCGACAAGGAGATAGCCGACCTCCAGGAAGGATTCGACCAGACGGCGGAGGACATCGCCCAGCGCCGGAGCGAGGGCGAGACGGACCGCAAGGTGGATGCCGCCCTCAAGGACGACGCGGCCAAGGGCATGAAGCTCCTCGCCGACCTCATCAACCAGTCGAAGCTAGCTGCGACGCAGGCGAAGGCCGAGTTCCAGAAGGCTCTCGCGGAGGCACAGGAGGATGGCGACGTTTCCGACGAGGAGACGGCTCGAATCCGAAAGGCGCAGGACGCCTATTCGCTCGCGGAAAGCCTCGTCGACAAGTACGAGTCGAAGCTCCGCTCCGCACAGGAGGCGACGGCGAAGCAGACGTCGGTCGCAAAGCCGCAGGGCACGTTCTACGCGAACGCCGCGCAGTCGCTTCGCGGCTCCCAGATGGAGCAGCGGATGCTCACGGCGACGCAGGAGATCGTGAAGCACACGAAGAAAACCGCTGAACTCCTGAAGGACGGGGCGGGAGGCTCTGCGCTTACGTTCCAGTGATGTTCTGTGCCGCGACATTCATGTCGCGGGGAAAGGAGATTCTATGGCAGAGGTGAGGGTCGAGGAGGCGTACACCGAGCGCGACGAGACAATCGACGCCAAGGGAAACGTCACGGAGGTCGAGATACCGTACCTCGTGTTCAACGTCGCCGACGAGTCGGCTGCGCTCGCCGCCGCGAGGCCGAGGGTCAAGTCGGTCGCCGGCATGAGCCTCGAGTCCATCGAGGTCGTGGAGCGCATCAACGCCACCACGTGGAAGGTCAAGGCGGTCTACGAGGTGGACGACGGCGGCGAGCAGCCGGACGACGATGGTGGCGACGAGGATACGACAGTTTTCGCGTTTGACACGGGAGGCGGCACGAAGCACCTGAACCAGTCGCTCAAGACCGACGGGCGCTATCCGAACAATGCGCCCGACTTCGCGGGGGCGATTGAGGTGGACAACGAGGGGAACGTCAACGGCGTGGACGTGACGATGCCGGTCCTCAACTTCACCGAGACGCACACCCTGTCGGGCTCGCGCGTCTCGACCTCGTACAAGAAGACGCTCGCCTCCCTCACGGGGACGGTGAACCGCTCCGGCTTCAGGGGCTTCTCGGCGGGCGAGGTTCTCTTCCTCGGGGCGAGCGGCACCAAGCGGTCGAAGAAGTCGTCCGCCCCGTGGGAGATCACCTACCGGTTCGCGGTCTCGCCCAACAGGGCGGGCTTCAAGGTGGGCGACATACAGGTGACGCGCAAGTACGGCTGGGACTACCTCTGGGTGCGCTACGCCGACAAGGTGGCCGAGGGCGGCAAGAACGTGGTCAAGAAGCCCGTCGGGGTGTACGTCGAGATGGTGTACCCGGAGGGAGACTTCGGAAACCTCGGCATCGGGAACTGAAACAGGCTGAACACAGTTCAGCCATCAATGCTGAAAGGAGGCGGCTGTGGAGAAAGTGAGGCAGGGAGAGCAGGTCGTCATCAAGGCCTCGACCTGGAACGGCTTTGTCGACGCCGCCAACTTCGTGAAGGAAGCGAGGCAGAACAGCCTGGGGGCAGGAATCAGGTCTGGCGTCGGCGGCGGCATAGTCCCGCTGAAGAACATGGAGGACCGGGACTACCCGCGCTTCTCCGCGCTCGTCATAACGGGTGTGGCGGTATCCCCGAGCGCGAACGAGGACGAGTTCGTCTCGTGCCCCACGGTGTTCGAGGGGCAGAGGATGATCGCCGAGCGCGAGGACATGCCGTATGCGGTCCTCCTTGAGCCGATCGCGGCGCACGAAATCGGGCGGGCGATGCTCCTCGGCCTCACGCCCGCGAAGGTTCTGGTCCAGTCGGCCGACGACCAGTACGCGGTTCCGAAGGCGAATTCGGACGACGGCGCCCTCGAATCGTCCGAGACGGGCGTCGCCCGCATCCTGTGGAAGGCCGGCGGATCGGGGTTGCAGTGGTGCGTCCTCCAGCTCGGCGGCGCTGGCGGCGGCAAGGCCGACGAGCGCGTCGCGATGTGCAAGGTCGTCAGCGGCACCGCGCAGTCGGGCTATACCGTCCAGGTCTATCCGAACGGACGCGGCGACGAGGGCGGGGTCGAACTCTCCGCCGTTCTGTTCGTCCCGGACATCGCGCTCGACTCCGACCTTCCGAGCGGGACGTGGATAATCGGACACAAGGCGCTTTTGCACGCAACGGGAGGGAACGACGAATGAGCTTCATGTACGTTCCCGCGCTGCTGCGCATCCCCGAAGTTCCGGGTTTCACGCCGCCGGAGGGAATCTGGCGCGGCGTCGGCAGGGACGCGAGGCTTTTCGCGTTCAGGGCGGGCGATTCCCGCTGGGGGTACTACGTGATGACCGAGGGGTCGTTCGCCTTCTCCCTCGTCATTGACGGGCGGGAGCTGACGCCGCAGTACTCCACGATCAACGGCTACATCTGGTGGTCGGGCGGGTCGGGCTACGTGTACAACTCGATTGAGTATGGCTGGGTGTACATGCAGGGAAAGTTCCCCGGCTACGAGCCAATCGAGGAGAACTACTCCTACGACGACGACACCGGGGAGTACAAGGCGGAGGGCGACGCCTTCTACTCCTTCACATCTCCGCCGTACAATCCCGACTCGGAGGTAGAACTCGTCGGGCGGGGCAGCAACTACGGAAAGGAGCCGAAGTCGATGACCGCCAAGTGGAAGCGGTGGACGTCGAACAACGAGTGCGGCGTGTACGAGGCGCAGGACGGCGCGAGCGGCGAGAAGATCCTCGGCCTTCCGCGCTTCCGCTCCGGCGGCTACGAATACTTCACCCGTTCATACGCCAAGGTAAAGGGTCACTACACCTACGGGAGGATCAAGTATTCCGACACTTACGGCAAGTGGGTGATCGGCGAGGTGGGCTCCGGCGCGGGCTGGCACGAGGGCGACGAGCCGAAGGTCGGAGGGTCGGTCACGTTCAAGTTCTGCAGGAACGAGGACTCGGAGGCCGAGGGGAGCGACATCACCGTCACATACGTCAACCACGTCCGTGGAGACGAGACGACGAAGGCGTACCTCGGGGAGGTTGCAATATGGAGGTGATCAGCTACGAGGAGCCGCGCTCCTGGGACGACTTCGGGATGGACTGGAACGACCCGGACCCGAGGTGCGCGCACTACGTGATGGCGCTGCGAAACGCCTTCATGGAGAGGATGGCCGCGCCGCAGGAGGGATACTACGCGTCCCACCACGACATCCTCCGCATTTCGCCGTGGAAGGCGGTGAACTCCGACCTGCTCCGTCGGATCATACGGGAGCTGGAGTACCTCTGCCGCTTCTACTACAACCTCGACCCGGAGGTGTACAAGGAGGACTTCTCGGACTTCCCGAGGGTCATGCGCCTGACGGACATCGTGACGCAGGAGGACTGCGAGTGCTTCATGAACGCCTCGCGGGGCGCGGTGTTGGAGCATGGCGGCGAGTGGTTGCGGAAGATAAGGAACGCCATCTGCTGCCTCCACGTCGTGCAATGCTACGACGCGTGGGGGACGACGCTCACGCGGACAGGCTCCGAACACGATCCGCCTTTCGACGAGTCCATCGGCAAGGCGTTCGAGCAGGCTTTCGGGGAAAACCAGCCGAGCGAGTCGAACGGCAAGATCGGGTCACGTCCGAGCATCTACGCATGGAGCGGGAACAACCATTGGAAATGTCCCCGCCCCGACTACGAAGGCGACCCGGAGGACAACAAGGATGGCTACTGCGGCTACGCATACTCGGTGGCCTATCGGTTCAGGAGAATCAGAAGATGGCTCGCGGGACGCGAGGTCGACATCGTCGCGGCCGCAGTCCTCGGCCCGCCGACCGGTCCGACGGGATGGTCGAACGAACTGGCGACGTCCGTGTTCGACACGGGCGAGAGCGGCTTCACTCGGGGGCTCAATCTCAAGCGGGCGCACGTCGAGGACCCGCTGGACGTTGACTTCACCTTCGGCGACATCGACTCGATCCCGCGCAACGAGGTCGTTCCGCAGAGCGACTTCGACAGCGAGGGGGTCGCGACGTGGCGGCGAAGCGCAAAACGCGGCTACGAGGGCAGGATGTACACGTTCCTCGACTACGAATGCGAGAACGGCTTTCGCTTCCGCGCAAAGACGACAGGAGGATGACTTATGCAGACGATAACAATGTACCTGCGGGCGGCATCCGTCAAGGGAACGCTCGTTGACGAATGGAACCAGGCGGTCTCGTCCCTGCCCGCGCTCACCCGTGGGATGAGGGCGGAGCTTGTGCTGAAGCTCGTCGACACGAACGGCGAGCCGCTCGACGGGCTTGGGGCATACGCCTCGTGGGACTTTGCCGTGGCGGACGATTGGGACACGGCAACGACGCCGCAGCTCCGCGTGACCGAGGGGATTACGGTAGAGGGCAACTCCGTTAGGGTTCCCCTTACCGAGACGAACACGACCGAGCTGATCGCGGCCTTGGGAAAGAACGAGTCTGCGACATTCGGGTGCGAGCTTGCGGGCTTCGAGACCGGCGAGACGACACCGGGGTTTCTCCTCCAGTTCGACATATCGATCCGGAACAGGCGCTGCGACGCCGGGACGGGAACGCCCGCCCCCGTGTCCGACGCGAGCTATTCCGCCGCGCAGATACGCGCCCTGTTCGCGGCGTCCTTCGAGATCGAAGTCTCGGCGGACGGGAGGGAGTGGCTTCCCCTCGACGAATACTACGACCGTGGCGAGGGAGAGGCGGAGGTGGAAATCCCGCCGCCCATCTTGTTCCGCTTCCGCAACCGGGAGGTTGGGCGCGACTGGAGCGACCCCGTGCCGATAATCAGGGGACCGACGGGGTATGCCGCAGAGATTCACGTGGACGGCGTGACGACGGGCGAGGCCGGTACGCAGGCGAGGGTCGTGAACTACGGAACGCCGAACGACGCCAGGCTCCGCTTCACCATCCCCAAGGGCGACAGGGGCAACGCCGCCACGGTCCGCGTCGGGACCGTCGAATCGGTCGGTACGGACGAGGAGCCGGAGGTCACGAACTCCGGGACTGCGAGCGACGCAGTCCTCAACTTCAAGATACCGCGCGGTCCCGCTGGCGAGACCGGCCACGAGTCGTACCTCTACGTCGCCTACGCGGAGAACACGGACGGGCGGGGCTTCTCGCTTCTGCCCGCCGCCTCGCGCAAGTACAGGGCGGAGATACAGACCGACGAGCCGGTGGAGACGCCGACCCTCGCTGACTTCGCGGGGGCGTCGTGGGTCAAGTACCTCGGCGACGATTCGACCGTCTATGGCGACGTCCTCGTCGCGGACGCTGACACGTCGGTCGCGCAGGTCTCGCGCATCGTGTTCGAGAACGCGACGATAAGGCAGGGAATCGCCGGAGAGGTGATCGTCCGTTTTAAGGAGGCCGGGGTCTCGGTAGACGAGATGAACCGCTACGCCACGATCAACGGGAGGACGCGACTCTCGTCGTGGACCAACGGCGGCGGCTCGCCGTCCGCGATGCCCGGCCTTGAAATGGTTGAACCGCAGACGCTCGGTCTGCTTGATGGATTTCCGAACTACTCGGCCTTCATCGGCTGAAAGGAGAAACAATGCGATATGCGAACATAGATTTCAGCGTGGTGTACGTCGACCCCTCTAAGACATCGAGCGGGAACGGCACGACGCCAGCGCAGGCGCTCAACGCGCTGCCTTCGACCGCCGCGTCCTTCGCCGACAACACGTGCTACCTCATCCGCCGGACGGCGGAAACGAAGGCTGCGGTCATCCCCAACGGCACGAACAGCTCGATAAAGAACCTGCTCATCCTCGGGATGCCGAACGCCAGCGACGAGCTGTACGAGCTGGTGCCGTCGGAGGCGAAGAGCGCGTGGGGCGGCGACTCGGCGGAGTACGCGAACGTCCAGTCGACGGCTGCGAGCGGATCGTTCGCCATGCCGAATGCGAACGTGTTTCTCCTGCATCGCGTCTACCTCTTCCGCGACGGGATCAACGCCGACCAGTACATCCTGAAGTTCAACTACACCTCGTCGCCGGGAATCGGATGCTTTTCGTTCCAGCACTGCAAGTTCGGGTCGCGGGGCGTCAACGTGGACAAAAGCACATACACGGGCGCTCTCTCGTCGAGCCGCCTCAAGTCGTATGTGTACATCTACTACGCGAGGATGCTGGACATCCGCGACTGCACGATCAACCACGCGCTGACCGGGAACACGCAGAACCCCTGCGGGTTCTACTGCTACTTCGCGGACATCCTGAACGTCCAGGACGTGAGGGTCTATTCGCCCGTATGGACGGACTACACGTCGAACGCCTACCCGCTCTACCTTGCGGGGACCAACCAGAAAGGCGTGGAGTGTATCATACGTAACGTCGCGCAGACCGTGCGCATGAACGGTTCGTCGGGGACGCATGTCCCGACGCTCCTGTACTTGCAGGGCTACATCCACTGCGCGGTCGAGAACGTAGCCGTCGCTATGGGCGCGGTGCTGGACTCGACGAACCCGACGTCGCTCTCCATCGACTATTCGATGATGTGCTTCGGCGGCGTGTACGAGATCGCGATGAAGACCGTGTCGGTCAACCTTCCGAAGGTGTGGTACGCGAAGGCTCCAGTCCTCGAGTTCAACCGCTGCTATTCCGGGAACTACGTCCCCGGCGTCGTGAAGCGGATCGAGGACGTGTCCGTCGTCCTCGCCACGACCGGCGGCATCGGCGACGCCTGCACATACGCGAACGCGACATCGACGCGGGAGAGCTATTCGACGGTCGTCATGTCGTTCTCGCAGAGCGACTGTTCGATGTACGCGAAGGCGATGGAGGTCGTGAACCTCACGGTCAAGTCGCCGAGAGGCAAGGCGCTCTATGCCGAGAACATACGCCTCACGGACTCCGAGTTCGAGGGAACCGTCGTCCTCTCCTACGTCGAGGCGGACATCAGGTCGATCAAGACGTGGTTCCCCGGCAAGGCGCTCTACGCGCAGTACGGGACGCACGCCCGCGTGAGGCTCATGGAGGGCAATCCGTCCAACCCGGACTACGCCTACAACGAGGACCCGCTCGTGTTCTCGACATACGACAGCTACGGCAGCGTCTTCGTGGACGAGTCGAACGCCAGCCTCGCGCCGATGACGACGACCTCTTCAAAGGCGCAGCACATCTACCAGGGGATCGGGTGCAACAGCGAGGGCGCGGACGGACACTTCGCCTTCCGTTGCGCGAACGGCCTCTGCGACACGTGGAGCGTGAAGCGGACGGGCGGCGGCACGGCGGCATTGAAGCTCTCGAACAACACCTGCTCGGGGGCGGACATGATGGTGCTGGGGCGGCGTCCTTTCAACGGGATGCAGCTGACGCCGACAACGACTGGTCGGCACATGCTGAAGGCGCACATCGCCTTCAAGGGCTACGCTTCCGCAGTCGAGCTGTACAGGCAGTTCGTCGTCTCGGCGACGGTCAAGGGCAAGGTGTACTACTCGTCCCTGCACGGACGATGGGCGGACGATTCCGCCAGCGTCTGGGTCAACGACAGCGACCTCACGCAGCTCGTCCTCGAAATGCCTGTGGACGTCGCCGAGGTCTCGCCCGTGGACGTGAGGGTGTACTTCGCGTGGTACGCCTCCGGCGGGTTCGTCTACCTCGACCCCGCAATCGAACTGGTTAAACTGTGATGAAAGGAGTGCTTGTCATGATGGCCGCGATGATGCAGTTGTTCGCGGGCGAACCGCTCAAGGAGTACACGGTCTTCGACCTCGACTTCGACGAGATCGAGGTTCCCGATGGCGGCTACTGCCAGATACAGTTCTACATAACTCCGCGAGCTGGATTCGACGCGGTGGGCGTGGACTGGGGCGACGGCAACGTCCAGGACTGGCCGAGGAGCCAGTACACGATGTACCACAACTGGACGGCTCCCGGACACTACCGCGTGAGGCTCGACAAGCGCCTCAAGTGGTTCCGCTTCACCAACTGCTGGACGGTCAAGGACGGGCGGACATACTCCGCCCGCCCGCTTCTCCGCCCCGTGCAGTGGGGCGACTTCGTGGAGTCGGCGCAGGGGACCTACTGCGGCATGACGGGATCGCGCGAGGGTCGCGGCATCCAGGGCGGAATCATCCCGTGGGGCAAGTCGATAAGGTCGACATTCTGCTGCTACGAGCGCAACCCGAACCTGACGGGGCCGATTCCGAAGTGGGGTCCGTCGGTCACGGAGTGCGACGGCACGTACCAGTACTGCTCAGGCCTCGGCGGGGCGATCCCGCCCTGGCCGAAGAACGCCGTCACCTGCGACCAGTGCTACATGAACACGGGCGTGACGGGGACGATCCCCGCGTGGCCCGAGACGATGACGCGGGCGAGGATGTGCTACCAGGACTGCAAGGGGCTGACGGGCGCGTGGACGGATGACCCCGAACTCCTGATGCCCGACAGGATGAACGGGCAGGAAGGCCTTGTCACCGACCACGACGACGTGGTGAAGGACGCAAGCGACGCCCTCCGCGCGCTCTTCTACGAGGACTGGGGCGGAACGAGGGCGAAACCCGAACAATGAAAGGAATCTTGAGATGGCTGTAAACGGCGATGAAATCCGCCCCGAGGAGCCGGAGGAGGATTTCCACAACCCGAACTCCTACTTCAAGGAGCTTGAGGGGATCGTGGCGGCTCTGGACGCGCTTGCCAAGGCGGTGACCCCGGATGAGTACGACGACGGCACGCCGCCGGAAGAGCTGCCCGTTCCCTGCTGCAACTCCTACTTCGCGTCGTTCAGGGCGATCCGCGACGCGCTCGCGAGGGTCAAGGACGCGGTGGACGAGCGCAACGCCTCGCCCGGCGGCGGTGCCTTCGCCCTCGTCGCCCCGCGCCTCTCGTCCGGGAGGGTGTGGCTCCAGAACCTCGCCGTCAACGACGTGACGCTCAACGGCGGCACGGTCGCATTCCAGTTCCCGTCCGCGACGGACGGGCGCGGACGCGCCTTCGCCCTGCGGCTCACGATGGCGGCGGCCACGGAATGGACGCTCCCGTCCGGCTTCGCGTTCGAGAGCGACGACGACGGGGTCTTCGGCGAGGTGGCCGTAGGGGAAAGAGCGGTATTGATGTTCTCGGAGATGACGGACGGGCGTTTCCTCGTCTCCCGAAAGACAGTAAACGCCGTCGCAAAGGAGTGACATGAAAATTCAGATCGACTGCTACGGGTTCGAGGCGACGAGCGAGCATTTCCAGCGGCGGAAGCTCGAGGCGTACCTCATCAAGAACGACGGCGGCATCGTCTACGCGTGCTTCGGCACCGGCGAGATGCGCCCGATCCACAGAATCGACAAGGACCCCGACGGATGCGTCCGCGTCATGTGGGCTTACGGGAAATGGGAAGAGGCCGAAGACCTCGACTACGTCCCCATCAACGAAACGATCATGATCGACAGGGAGGACTGACATGGAAATGGTCTATATTGTGAACGGCAACGAGTCGGGCGGCGGTGGCGGCGGCTCCGGCGGTGGCGGCGGAGCATCGGCGGGCTATCCGCTCGTCAAGGCGGTCGTTACCGACGGCGCGGTCGGTCTTCAGGACAGGAGCGTCACCCGCGTGGAGCTGAAGACGGCGGACGCCGTGCGTGTCAACTTCCCGCCGAAGAACGAGGGCGTTGCCCGCGACTTCATTTTGCGACTGGTAATAACTGCTGACAGCGTCCCGGAGGTGACGTTCGCGGTGCCGACGGGCGAGACGTTCTCGTTCGAGGAGGGAGACGAGGAAACGTTCCACTGCGTCGTCGGCGTGAATGTGTTTGCCTTCACCGAGACAGACGACGGGCTTTTCGTTGTCCATCGCAAGGCTGTCTCGATTGCGCAGGAAATAACGTTCGATGCGAACGGAGGAGAGGTCGAAATCCCGAAAAAGGACTATCTCCTCGGCGCGAAGTATGTCTCTCTTCCGGTCCCGACGCGCAGGGGGTACACATTTGTCCGCTGGGCGACGGAGGACGGCGTTGAGGTTGTAGCGACGGACACGGTCAAGACGTCCGTGACGAGGCTCGTCGCGCAGTGGGAGGTGTATGTCGACAAGTTCGCCCCGGCCATCCTTGAGAACGGCGAGGTCGTGTTCACGACCGACGGCAACGCCAAGTGGACGCTCGACGATTCCGTCGGCAACCCAGATGTTCCCTCCGCAAGAAGCGGCGCGATTGGCGACAGCCAGAGCACATCGCTTTTCGGGACGGTCACAGGCCCCGGCGTGCTCGCATTCAGGCGGAAGGTCTCGAGCGAAAGCGGCTGGGACCATCTTCGCTTCTTCGCCGACGGAGTTCAGAAGTTCGAGTGGAGCGGAGAGCAGGATTGGGGCGATGTCACCTGCAACTTCACGGAATTCGGACCGGGGGAACACGTCTTCGAGTGGCGCTACGTGAAGGACGGCAGCGTGTCTCGCGGAAGCGACTGCGCATGGATTGACCGCGTTCAGTGGAGGGCCGTGTGATGCAGGTCGGTTCAAGGCTCTGCCTTTGGAAGTCGAAAGGCATCGGTACGGAGATGGTCGTCGAAATGACACCATCCACGGGCTTGTTCCTGAAGTTCATGTTCAATGCCGTCAAGGACAAGGACGTCAAGATTCGCTGGGGCGACGGGGCGACGGACGAGCTTGGGTACGTTTCGAGCGATATGTCGTGCGGACACACCTACTCAGCCTACGGGAAGTACAGAATCGTCTTCACGGGCGCAAGGAGCATCGGACTCAGGAACCTCGACGGGCAGTCGCAGTACTCTTACGACGCTGCCATCCTCTCGTTCGTTGACTACTCTGGCGACATCGCGGGAAGCCGCTCCGGGGCGTTCAAGAAAGCCGTCAACCTGGAAAGGTTCATCGCGCCGAACTGCCACTGGATGGGACAGCGCGACTTCGCATACTGCTCGAAGCTCAAGGAGGTGATGATAGGCAAGAACGAAATCTGCTACGACGGTACGTTCCAGTACTGTTCATCGCTTGAGAAGTACACGACCGAGACGACAGGGACATGCTGGAGCTACGTGTGGCAGGGCTGTACGAAGCTCCGCGAGTTGAAGCTGGGGAGCGTCTACCAGTTCGCCACCAAGGACTTCGACAACACGCCGAACCTGATGGACATCTGGATATCCGACAAGACGATAGACCAGATCCAGCAGAAGGCGGCGAGCGGGAACATCGTCGCCGGCTACGGCGCTAAGTTCCCGTGGGGCGCCAACTCCAACTGCCGCTTCCACGGCACGGACGGAATCGTCCGCGCCGACGGGACGGTTCTCGAAAGATTCTGAAACAACCGAAAGGAGAACACATGAACAGGAACTACGGAAGGCTGGTCGGGGGCGAGGTCGAATACGCCCCCGCTAAAATCACGAAGGACGATGGAACGGTCGTCATGAGTCCGTCCGCCGAGACGTATCTCGCAGCCGGATGGAAGCGCATCGTCGACGAGCCCCCCAAGGCCGAGGCCGGTTGCACGGTCGAGGTGAGCGGCTGGGACGAGGCGGCGGACAGCATCGTCCGCGTCTACAAGCAGGTGCCCGCCGAAACGCCCGAGACGAAGGCCCGCGTCTTTTCCAAGCTGAAGCTCGTCGCGGCCCTGAAGGAGGCGGACAAGTGGGTGCTGGTGAAGACGTGGATCGAGGAGCGTGGCCTATGGGACTACTACCTCGCGGCGCAGAACTTCAGGGAGGACAACGAGATGTTCTCCGACGCCCTCGCCGCGATCAAGGCATACGCCCGGATGTCCGACGAGGATGCCGAGGCGATTCTCAAGAACTGCATCTGGGAGGAGGACTGAAGATGAGTACCGTAAGCGAAGTGCAGAAGCTCCGCGCCCTGTGCGAGGAGTACGGGCTGGAGAACCGCGAGATACTCGCCAAGTACACGGACGAGCAGCTTGCGGCCATCTACAACGGAATCGGGCCGGAGTCGTTCCCGCAGTGGCTTCGCGCCGCGCTGGACGCGGTGCATCCGTCGCTCGCGCCCGTCGCGTTCATACACGACGTCGAGTGGCACGAGTCAGACGGCAGCGAGGCCGCGTTCGCGGAGAGCAACGCCCGCTTCCGCCGCAACGGGTGCAAGGTCGCCTGCGCCGCCTTCGGGTGGTGGAGGCCGCGCCGCTACCTCGTCATGTGGGACTCCGTGAAGTTCGCCCGCATCTGCCAGCGGTTCGGATGGAGCGCGTTCCTCGCGCCCTACGAGGCGAGGCTGAAAGGCGGTGAGGCATGAGGCGGCTTGTCCTGTGCTGCGCCGCTTGCGGCGCAGTCTCGCTTCTCTGCGGCTGCGCGTCGCAGACGATAACCGAGCGGCACTATTACGAACCTACGGAATCGACCGCGTTCAAGCGCGAGGACGGCTTGACCGTCGGGGCGGTGAAGTCCGAGGTGATAAAGACGGGCGCTCCGGACTGGAGCGACTCGAAAAGCATCAGTCTCATCAGCGTCGGCAAGTGACCGGCGCGATGCGTAACCCCAAAAACCACAACAGGAGAAATCCACAATGAACGGAAAGATCAATACGCCTCGCACCGTGTGCAAGGCCATCGTCGCCGTGGCAGTCGCGGCAATCGCAGTCGCGGCCATCATCGGCTGCTCGTCCCTGGGCGGAGGCTCGCGCAGGCAGAACATCGCCACGGTCATCCAGACCGCCTACGACCTCGGCGGACGCGAGGCGGTCTCGAACAAGATCGAGTCGCTCGTAGCTGAGGGAAAGCTGACCCCCTCGCAGGCGGTTCGCCTCCATGCGCTCGCCCAGCTCGCCTACGAGGGCATCATGGACGATCTCGCCACGGGCGGCGGCGCGGCCACGAACGCGGCACCTGCGTCCGTCTCCCAAGGTGGATGCACCGACTGCTCAGTCCCCGATGCCAGCGGAGGCTCCGGGGGCGACGTCAACGAGGATGCGAACTGCGGCAATTGCTCAGACTGCGCAGACAAGTGAGGGATGGGCGGACGCGCATGGGTAACCGGCGCGTCCGCTTTTTGCGCCTCGCGGGGGCCGCGAATCGAGACCCTATCCCATCGTCCGGTAATATGCCATAGAATGGGTGGATAAGTCAACGGGGATAATAGATATTTTTCGCTAAAAAAATAATGAAAATATATCGAAATACCCCGTTGCTATTATCCCCAGGTTACGGCATCATACGGTCAGAAAAACAAAGCGGGGATAGGCCCCGCGAACAACAAGAAAGGAAAAACGAAAATGACAGAAGAGCAGAAAAACGAATGGGCGGCGATGGAGGACCGGCTGATGCCGACCTCCGGCAAGGCCGAGACGGTGGCGGGCGAGATCATCCGCGCAGTCGACCGCATCTGGTACCGCTGGTACAACGACGGCGACAAGATCAACGTCGGCTACGGAAAGGAAACCTGCAACGGCACGGCGAGGTTCCTTGAGAAGATTCGCGGCTCGGAATTTCCCGCCGAAGTCTGGAACGGAAGCCTCGACGACGACGGCTACACGAAGTTCACCGACCGCCTCGTCGACGAGATGTACGCCTTCATCAAGGCCCGCCCCGAGCTGGAGACGACGCCCAATGCCGAGGACTCGCGCATGGACTTCATCGACGATGACCTCGACCGCGACGAGGACGAGGAAGAAGAGTACGAGGACTGAACGCGAACGCCCGCCCCGCCGGTCACGGCGAGGCGGGCAAACCCGAAAGGAAAACCAAGATGGAAATCACGCAGAAAGAAATCAACGCCCTCGCCTACAAGGTCGGCAAGGTGACCGACCTCCTCCGCGAGATGAACGACACGGCGTTCCGCCTTGCGAAGGACGGAAACCGCAACGGGGTGTTCCAGTTGCGCGGCGCGTTTTCGGGAACCCTTCAGGCCGCGCAGACGGCCGACGGGTTCCTCTCCGGCCTCGTGTCGATCCTCGACTGACGAAACCCTGTCCTGCGCTCCGGCCGAAAGGCCGGGGCACGGGACGCAAGCGAAAGGAACTCTGAAAATGGCAAAGGGAAAGATTCTGAAAATCCCCGCGAGGGGCGAGTGGTCGTTTGCCGATGCGGATGTGGACGCGGACGGCGTCTTCCCGCTCGAGACCCTGCAAGGCGCGGTCGGCGGATGGATCGAATGCGTGTGGCTCGGCGAGGCGGGATTCCCCGATCTCGATATGTTCGTCAACGAGGAGGGAAAGCTCCACGGGCTGTCCTTCAACGTGGTGGCGAGCGCGCTTTCGGCGATCTTCGCGCGTGGCGATTGCATCGTCGGGGACGTCGCGGTCTGCCGCCACGACGACGCAAACTCCGTCGGCCTCACCGACAGCGACGAGCTTGCGCTTCGCCGTCGCCTTGCGGAACTTGGATTCTGAATGGAAAAGGAATCGACAAGCCGAACGCAAAAGCCCCTCCGCGACTGATGCGGAGGGGCGTTCTTTCGCCTGTTCCCGGCCTGCCCCGGACCGACCCTCGGCGCAACCTTCGCCGCTATTATAAGCGATAATTTCGGCTAAAAAAATAGTGAAAATATATCAAAATACCCCGTTGCTATTATCCGCAGGTTACGGCATCATATGGGCAGAAAAACAAAGCGGGGGTAGGCCCTGCAGAAAGGAAAAAACAAAAATGAAGAAGATGAGAACGGTGAAGGTCAAGGCGGGGCAGGAAAAGCTCCGCGAGAGGATCAAGGACGCGCTCGCGCAGAAAGGCGCGAGGGCGCACATCCTCATCAACAAGCTCGCCGCCGACAACAAGGCGGTGGTTTGGAGGTACGCGGAGCTCGACGCGATTGCCCTTGAGCTTCGGCACCTTGCCTTCCAGATCCGCGTCCTCAAGAACGCGAAGACCGCGACCGAAGAAGCCTAACCGAAACGCCCGCCCCCCGAGCGGGGGGCGGGCAACCTTGAAACCAAACGAGAAAGGAAAACGAAAATGAGCAACGAGAAAAAGCCGCTTGTCGACGAGGTGGTAGCCTACGAACCGACGGGGCCGTCGGGCAACGCCTACTGGATTCTTGGCATGACAGCCACGGTCCTCAAACGGCACGGCCACGCCGACAAGGTCGCGGAGTACCAACGCCGTGCGACCTCCGGCGACTACGACAACCTCCTCAAGGTGACGGGAGAATACGTCGCCCTCAGAGCGGTTTGAAAACACGCCTCGCCGCAGACCGGTTTTCTGCGGCGAGGCAATCCAAGAACAGAAACGGACGCAGAGCGCGTCCGGGAAAGGAAGAAGAGAATGAACGCAGACATCGAAACCCTCAAGATGGGAATCAAGCACCTTCCGCCGACTGCGCGGAAGCGGGCGGAGCGAGCCCTTGGCATCGCCACGCCGGAGACCGAGCACAAGGTGTTCGTGTACGGGACGCTCCTCTCGAACGAGTGCAACTGCCATCGTGCGCCGAGGGCGCGGCGGCAGAACGCATGGACGCTCGGGACGCTTCACGACACGGGCTACGGATTTCCCGCAATCGTCCTCAAGGGACGGACGCGGATCGTCGGCGAGGTGCTGACGGTCGACGACGATGCCTTCCGCTCGATGGACAGGCTCGAGGGCTACCCGAACTACTACCGACGCGAACGGAGACAGGTTCACCTCGTCGGGGGCGGAAGCGTCCTCGCGTGGGTGTACGTCATGAACCGCCTCCCCGAAGGCGCGAAGGTCATCGAGAGCGGTGACTGGAGGAAGTACCGCCGAGGCGAGTGAGCGGGCGCGAACGCGCCCCCGAAACGGCGTCGCCCCGATTGTCGGGCGCGATGCCGCCTTCCGTTTTTTCGCGTTTTTTTGATCTCCCTGCGCCGTGTTATAAGCGATAATTTTTGCTAAAAAAATAATGAAAATATATCAAAATACCCCGTTGCTATTATCCGCAGGTTACGGCATCATACGGTCAGAAAAACAAAGCGGGGGTAGGCCCCGCGAAACAAAAAAACGAAAGGAAACAAAAGATGACGATAACAGAGGCAGAGATGATGAACCGCACCTTCGGGTGCGAGCTCGAGTACGAGGGGATCGGCCAGTCCACGGCGGCCAAGACGGTCGCCGAGGTCACCGGCGGAACCGCGAGGTTCGTCGGCGGCTCCTACGGGACTTGGGAGGTGACGATGCCCGACGGGCGCAAGTGGAAGGTGGTCAGCGACGGCAGCCTTTGCGGAACCTCCTCCGAGACGGTCACGCCGGTGATGACGGTCGCCGACCTCGACACCCTCCAGAAGGTGGTACGCGCCCTGCGGCGCAAGGGCGCGAAGGCGAACAGCCGCACGGGGCTCCACGTCCACGTCGGCGCGGCGGACTTCACCGCCGAGAACGTCAAGAACCTCGTGCGCACCTTCTACAAGCAGGAGGAGCTGATCCTCAAGGCGGCGGGA